>JAABUI010000010.1_pt1 | contig 342609 bp, 352 predicted proteins | sample 5559111 | NCBI WGS metagenome assembly JAABUI01 (sample SAMN10711870, study PRJNA513365) | rock metagenome | isolation source: Antarctica rocks | place: Antarctica: Victoria Land, Buttleship Promontory
GGGCGTTGAAGATTTGGTTCGGTGGTCTTTTGGATTCGACCTCGTTTTTGGATGGGGTTGGGCAAATCTCTGGGTTTTGATTTCTCGGCTGTCGTCGTCGTCTTGTACAACTACGCAGGTCTCGAAAGGAAGCTAAGATCACGCTTTAATAGAGAATTGTTCTGCATCGTCAAAGCGCCGTTGAGGAGAAGATGGATATTGACCTCCCTCTTCATAGCTAGACACGGCCATTCTAATCTTCCTTGGCCCCCTTCTCCCTCCCTTCCCACTTCTCCACCGTCCTCATCATCTTGTTGTAAGGCCAGTCAAACCCCGGATACAGAAACGGCCGCAGATCAAACCGATTATCATCCGTCCCATACTGCTCCAGATGCAGACTCGGCGTCAGCACCGTCATCTTATGCCGGTTAATTGCATAGTAGTAGCAAAACTTCCGCGTTTTCTCGTACACCTCTCTCGGGCTTAGATGATTCCACATGTGCAGGAGTTTTTCAAACATGCCCCAAGGCCCGCATTTGTCGACTTTGCGCAGGCGGCCGAAGATGCTGAGTTCGGCGTAGGTCATGCCCATGTCTGTTTCGTCGGATTGGGTGTAGGAGGCCGTGATGGGCTCCAATTCGGCGGTTGGGGTGGCGGTGAGGAAGGAGGTGAGAATGGGGAGGGAGAAGGTTTTTTCGGCGTGGGCGATGAAAGATTTGAGGTCGGTTTTGGAGATGCCGCCGATCTTAAGGGGGGGCGTTAGGGTTAGGAATGTAGGTTTGGGGAGTTGGGATGGACGACTTACGGGGTTGAGATCGGCGCTTGAGCAGTCGTATTTCGTCTACCGACGGATTAGGGTTGCAAATAAGAGATTTGGTGAAGAAATACAGCCAAGAGCTTACCAGATAGCCCCGAAGACTCTTTTCGATGTTAGCTTTCCATCTTAACACATATTGGTTACGAAGGGTCTAGCTGACCTCATCGACATTTGCTGAACCTAGAACAAGCAAGCCACCTCCACCTGGACGCTTTCGCACTGGCATAAATGTGAGCTCTACCTCTATTCTCGAAACTAATTGTAGCATACCGGTAGGTAATAATTGGGCAAACATATAAGCTACGACTCCTTTATTTCTTGCTCTCGTAACTTTTCACGCTTTAGTCAGGCAAAACTCACCAGTAATCATGCGCAGTCTTGCTTGGATGTTTTGAAGTGCTGCAAGATTCCGGAGTTAGCATTGCATATTTAGAATAGATTCATAAGGTATGAAACATGTTTCCAGAATGTTTGCAAAGTATGTACTCCGAAAACACGTCCCAAAACTCAGAATTAGGTCTATTTTAGGTATGCACTCCGAAAATATGCTTACCAAGATTTTCTGCACCAGTTCCACCGTGGACCTTGAATCTAGGCATGAAGCCTGTTACGTACTGAAAGAGCGATGTCAACGCCGTGACCACGCTGTCAATGTTCAGGTCAGTGTGGTAAGCTCCAATTGCCTCAGCAAGCTCCTTCGCTCTTTGCCGTGTCTCCTTGCTAGAGTTGGTAGTACCCATAAAGGCGCTGGCCATGTATCAGTTAAGAATTTCTCAATTGACAGCCCATACTCACGTATGGAGAAGGTGACTGCAAAGTTCTTGCGGTGATTCAGGTAGCCAAGCTGAGTCTTTTGCACAAAGTCTCCGGGCGTCCTTGAGGACTTGCTCATTCTTGTCAACAACCATAGCGTGATGGACTAATCTGCACATTGAGAATACAATAGTAGCCGTTGCACAAGAGTCTATACCGCCACTCAAGGCAAGAAAGAAACCGCATACGCCTCCGCATCTTCGCCTGTCCTTGTGATAAGTGTTTTAGAATGAACCCAGGGAACAAGCCTTACAGATAGTCCCAGAGCCATATTGCCGGCGACAAGGCAATCTCTTCTTCTGGGGAATGAATGCGGACATCGATTTCCTCGGAGGGCCCAACGCGTGGGTCCAAGTCCTGACCTTTCTTTGCAAGACGTATATCTGCCTCGACTCGGTAATAAGCTTCAGTTTGAGTTGCCTGAAGACCCCGACTTGGCGAGCACCGAAAGCTCCTAACGTCTTCTATATCGACAGTTGCTGTCACCACCTGGGAATATTAGGAACTGTAAATTAAAATAAGATACAAGTATACCTCGACATCGTTCATAGAAAACTGTGAACCTTGAGCCACAACTTTGCCATTAACAATTATCATCGCACAGCCATCGTACTGGGTATGATCAGCCCAAGTTAACTGGTAGTCAAGGACAAAGAGTACAAACATAAAGACGATCCCCATCACAGCCTTGTTGATTCGCGTACAGATATACTTGTCCTTCTCAGCACGTACTCATAAATGCTGAAGGATTGACCACTTACCGCCTCCGGCTTTGCGCGTCGCTTCTACAATCAGTTGAATCCGTGTATTCAATTTTCGTAGCTCATGATGGGAACCGCTAGAGTTGGTGAAGATCTCTACCCCGTTCAGACCCATCTAAGGAGCTGTAAGTTTGCAGCTTGGCAGACGATGACTCGTCACAGCGCATACCTGAGCGTGCGGAGGGTTAGGAGTAAAAAGCTTCACCAATCTTAGTTTAACAGAGATCCAGGAAGTGTAGATTGAGGCAATTAATTCCCACCTCTTCACACGTCTCTGCTCCAATGCAAGTGTCCAGTGTGCTGATCACTGCATCTCCAAACGGAACCTTCGACTGCCCTGTGATCTCGCCCACGATATTTTCGAGATAGTAGTCCTAGAATTGACATAAGCATATGAAATCCAGTCAGTCCTTTCTCTGCAGATTATGTCACCTCGACGTAGCGGCTCCGCAACCATGGTGTGAAATACCTCATCTCACGATAGTTGCCATCATTGGCCAGACTCATTTTTGGCCTGATCAAAAGAATCTTTCGGTTTAGCACAAGCACGCGGCAGTTGTATCTGGACTCATGGTCAGTCCTAATAGTCTCAGTTCCAAGAATAGTATATGTCATGCCTCACGTTTCTGTGCCGGACCGGCATTCCTTGAAGTAGGAAATTAGAAAAGGAGAATGATGTGCCGCAAACTAGAAGACTATACCAATATCTAATATGATGCCTTGACAATCCTCATGATCGATGATTCGCGCCAGCATCTCCCTATAGCAATCATTTCAAATATGAACAGTAGCCTAGCAAGAGGTTTACGAACCAGCTGTGCAAGTAAATGTCTGATTCAAGGAAATGACTAGAACAGTTCAAGTTTAGCTATGTCGCTATAACTTCCAGCGATGTACGATTAGGTTCCGAATTCTACATACTCGAGACATCCATAGCCGGTTATCTCAAGCTCCGGTCCAACTCTGAGCGTTGCGTTCTTACACTTAGCTACTCCGATGCTCTCAATAATCCGTTCAGCGTTTCCTTCGAAATCGAGAGCCTAAAGGAGCATCAGCTTGACTTGGTTGGGTACGACATATCTGGACCAACCCATTGGTTCAGGGAGCAAGCTGCAAGTGTCGTGAGGAGGCCCATATTTTGAAAATCCCTTAGATTGAGAAGGACTGAAGATCAAAGGCAAAGTCTCCTTACTGCAAGGTCTCTACACACTTCAGCAGTCAGCCAATTGGGGTACGCAGTAGGCTGTATTCCGTAGCATGCAGGGCATTTATTGGTGGTCACGTGGTGGGTTAGAGCCTTAGAGGTTTCCACGAGTCGGTTACGGAAGCGGTTACTGCAAAGCGCCGAATCCATTTTTAGATATGTCGAACCGCTGAAAAAGCCCACCCACATCTTACGACTCGTTCATCTATACAGGAAGGCTATCGATATGAGAGGTTCCTGCCTGTCTAGATCTTGGGGCATACTGTCGAAGGAAATGATGCTGGGTTAGTGAAAATCTTTTTGATTTGACCTTGTTCCTCATCCGCCTAGGGTTCAGATCCTTCGGCGTATTACTATCAAGTCCAGTATCAAATACCCTACTTACCTTATTGTATTGGTGTTTGCGCCCTGCATAAGGATCGAGCCTGGCATCTCTACTGTACCTTATGGCCACTAGCTGGGTGTTATTGCGACATTGGATCTCCCAGACAAATCGAGTATCTTCACGAACCCGTTCGTGACCAGGTTCACGCTCCTCTGTGCGAAAGTAATCAGCGCTTACGGAATACATGTTTCCCCAAGCTATCAACAATTTATGCCAACCCTGCAACTAGCCATGGCTGTGTGTGATTTGCTTGGGATCCTGTAGTAGTCTACATGCAAAGCGAATCCTCATCTTTGCCCTCGTGGAGTCGTGGTGGATAGCTGCGTTTCAGCTAGCGATAAAAGGTAACTAGGTAAGGTATACTTCAGCCTCACCCTACTGTCCACCCAAGTCAAAGGTCCAGCCAAACGCACTGCTTTCCTGATGCTATTATGCTATTGTGGAGTGCTTGCAACTTCTTAAATCCCTAAAAGTCCCCTCTTGCTTCCTCAACTATCTTCCATAGTTTTGTTCTACATATTGCTTCAAGCAATTTTACGACCCCTGTGATTGAGATCTATCGATATCCACCCATGCGTACTCATTTGCCGACTGCCGACGTCAGGATTTGGAAAACTCTGCACTTGCTCATTATATCACCAATCCTGATCTCCCAAGCGTTAGCAAACTCGAACTCATCCTCGACTAGTACAGCATCTTTGGCCTCTTCGTCGTCAAAAGCGCGTCTCAATGTCACCGCCTTTGGTGGTGTCGGTTGTGACGGAGGGGTAATCACTCCCACCCATGTGGTCATCCCACAGGGCCGATGCAGCGAGTTCCCTTCTGTGGCCTCTGTACCAAACGACCCCATCGCGAACCCAATTCTGCACGGATATGTCAGCTGCTGCTATCTCTGGGACGCCAAGTTTAGGAGCATAAGCCTTCAGAACTCGGATCCGCACGCATTTGATGGTTGTTCTCTAACCCAGTTTACTGGGTTTGATTGTGATAACGGCGTATTCAGTACCAGTGCGGGATTGTTGGATAAGGCGAATGTCTGCATGAGAACCGTCATTGATAGCGGTAACGATGGCCTTGCATCAAACAACCAAGGCGTATTTGCTCTGCGTGTCGACTGCGTGGTCGCAAACTCATCGTCCGTGAACGCTTCGGAATCATTAGGGGTTGTTTCTTTTCCGTCTTATTTAGGTACAGTTTCGTCCAGTGCGGCTTCCAGTGCTCTCAGTGCTTCCAGTACTTCTTCTGGACTGTTAATTGGCGATCCTCATCCTGTATCGACCAGCCGATCAAGCATATTGGGGAGTAATAATTTGTCTACAACGTCACCTTCTTTACCAGCCGGTTGTCCTGCGTCTGTGCGGCCCTCAACCCACTCCTTATTAGGTGCAACTCTCAACCTAATAACCTATGTGACACGGCTGGAGCCTATTTCTGCAACCATTACAACTACTGTGACTCTCAGGGATAAAAACGACATGTACGTGCCTGAAAAACTGTTTACCGTAACGGGACCAACCACTCCGTATGCCACTATCACCCAAGAGATTGCGCCGGGAAAAGACTTTGGCCCGATCGACAACAATCCTGGCAAGACTTACGGCGCTACGAATTCAGACTATTGTCAAGGTAGTTGTGGAACATGCAGCATTTACTTTCCAACTGCAAATGTCCTATACTGGCCGATATCCTCAATGAATACAGCATGTCTCGAGAACACAACCACAATCGCATCACAAACAACTCGCTCACCTGGTCTGATCAAGCGTCTTCACCCCAACTCGACCGAGGGCAGTGAGGGCCGCACTGTGTCGAATGGATATACTTTGTATGTTAAGCTTATTGCCATCGAAGTGTCCCCTGCTAACAACTTCTAGCATCTCTCCTTCTGTCTATCTCCTTTTCCCTACAGTCAGTGCAGTTGATGATTGCGGGATAAGAGGTTCGACACATACTTCGGTCACAATTGCAGTCGCAACTGAACATCTATCATCTGTGGTTGCAGGCTTTCCTGAGAAATTAAACATCGTAGACTTGTTGTGTCAACCAGCGTCATTGTCACCTGGAGGATCCTATTGGAAGCACGGCGCATACTATCCGCCGATATCGTTCCTTGGTGAAGGCTACAAGCCAATGATTTCCCCACCTCCGGAAATTGTGAGCTTAGATCCCACATGGGGGGGCTGCGTGGTTGATATCTTTGAGGGAAAAGACCCCCCAAGAGCGCTAACCCCAGTCGCGGCCTTGACCCCTGGGACTACCACCGAGAGCGCCAAAGCCGAACCAACGCCGCCAAGTCCTAGCTCAATGCCATTACCTGTAGCTTCTAGTACACAATATACCACATCAGCGGCAAAGGCAGAATCTACCCATAGTGTTGAGCCTTCCGGCACACCATATTTGGCCTCTTCTCAAGATCCGGCTTCTCTCCAGAAATCTAAACAGCCTTCAGAGCTAAGTCAGAGCAATGATCCAGCTCAAACACCAATTTCGTCTACTATTGCAGGTAATCCAGGCCTCGAAACAACAACCGGCCCACTTCCACATCAATCGACAAATTCCTTAGCCAGAACAGATCCCCCAGTGTCTACAAATATAGACTCTCAGCAACCAGCAGCCTCCATTGCCAACACTGATCTAACCGATGTTCCTAGTACATACTCAACTCAACCAGCATTTACAACAGCAATTGGAAGTCTGTCAACAAAATTAAACGATCCATCTCATGTTGTAGGAAGTCAAGCCGAGCCCTTGACTTCTGAAGTAAGTACCATTGTCGTTGGCAGCGTTAGTCTTGCCATAGGTGGTCTAGCGGGTCCCCAATCGGCAGTGGAGTCCTTGCAATCTTCACATGACCCGACAATGTCAATATCGAAAAGTCTTAGTACCCCGGAGAGCGTAGGGCCTGGCTTAGGGTCCGAAACTAGTACCATTGCTGTTGGCGGATTGATTCTGGCTGTGGGCCCAACAGCCCCAACCGACTCCATCTCAACTGGCGGTAGTGTCTCACAATCATCGAACTCTTACCAAGTTGCTTCGAAAGATCCTTCCGTCGCCGTGGAAAGCCCAACGCAAGCTGCTCAGGGTGTTTTCTACCCAGTAGGAACGTCGAACATTAAGACGCCCGCGGCTGCTAGTCCTTCTCCAATGTCGTCCCTAGCGGGTGGAGTATTATCTGGTAGTACGACGTTAGTCGCAGCATCGCCTGCTATTGCCGGCTCAGGTAACCCTGTTTCTCAGGGTATAGACGGGATCGTAACTGGAGCGCAGACTCTTGGACCCGAAGTCATTGCCCTTGTTGCGGGTGCTGGTCACAGCTCGACAACAGGTCCGTCGCTCGACGGACATACCACTTCGGGTGGGAGTGGTGTGAATTTGGTTGACGGAGAAACGCTGTCGATGGGAGCACCAGCTCTTACTATCTCAGGGACCCCAATATCTCTAGGAAGCGGAGGATTGGTGATTGGGAGCCAGACGTACACTGGCGGCATTGGCCCGCTCATCCAGGCTTCCGCTGGCTCCTCTGGCTCGATTGTTCATCATGTAATCACCGCGAATCCCACTGGGTTCTCCATAGCTGGCACTACGCTGTTGCCAGGGTCTCCTGGAATACATCTTTCGGGCACTCCAGTATCGCTCAATCCTTCAGGGCGATTGGTTGTAGGGACAAGCACGTTCGGAGCTATGCCTGGCTCCGTCACAACTGACTCAAAGCAATCCTCTACCGATGAACAGAACGCTACTACTCCTGATGTCCAAAGTTCTAATGTCCTAGCCAGCCTTACGTCGTCCGGCATGTCAACTCTAACAACAAACGCTGTTGAGCCCCCCGTCAATAGTAGTAGCGGATCGGGTGGACTCGGTAACGTCATTTTGTCAGGGTTCGGACCCTCGAGTAGCACCACAGCAGCATCAGCATCAGTGACCAGTACACAAGCATTGAAGGCGGGCCAACACCGAACAAATCCTTCCGGTCTCTTGTCTATAATCCTGTTGCTAGGAACTGTAGCACTGTGTATATAAACAGCCATTAATATAGATCTGTATATACATACATATGTAGGTGTACATTCAAGCTAGAGGGTGGTACAAGTAACGGGTCCCTATAAAACACAGTACAACGAAACTCGTCGACGTTGTGTTGGTATGGCTTCAATGCAGTAAAATGGAATGCGACAATCAAAAAAGGGTTGAAGGAGTTCACTAGTACACAGTACGGTGGTAGTAGAGTATGAGATATACTGTACCCCGTACGGAAGTAGTACAGGATTCGTTTCAACCATCATCCTTTCAGGTCGTCGTCGCCGCGCATCTGCAAAGCAAACCAGTCACACGTCATCTTGGCCATTCAATCCCTGAACGGGATCTCAAGCAGATCCTTGTAGCGTGGTATGCTACAGGGAGCATCCTGGTGGGGAATCAGGACACAGGCACATGCCGCAGTGCCACTACGTACTGTATGATGACTGGTGTGTTTGAGCTTCTGATGCCCCCGCCCCCTCACCCCCTGTAATCTGAATCTCCATCACCCATCGTATCTCATTCATTTAACCCCCCAAGCCTCGCCCCTGTCGTTTTTGTTCTTGTTTTTTTTCCCCTCACCTCGACCTCAACACATCCTCTGCACCCGGCCCGCTACATTCATTTGGTTTTCCTTGAGGGATTCACGTTCATTAGCTTGTTGTTGCTTCCTGCCCAGCTTTAAAACTTTGTCAACAAACCCCCCAATTCTGTCAACCTCCCAACTCTCAAAGTTACAATCACAACAGAAGAAACAAGTTTCAGCCAACAACAGCACACATTCATTCAATCCTTCTGAGATCAGTGATCTCGTACATTCCTTCAACCGAAACACTCTTTAAGATTACGAAACTTTACACCCCAAAAATCACTGCTCGTTGACCGAGTTATCCCTCAACAAATCCGGTGAAAATCGCATCTTTCCCAAGGCAAACATGCATTTCTTCAACGTCAAAGGGGTGGTGTTGGCCGCCGCAGTTGCTCAGCTTGCAAGCTCTCACACTCTCTTCACCAATCTCTATGTGGATGGGGCCAACATGGGAAATGGAACCTGTGTGCGTATGAGCAACAACCAAACGGATGCTACCGCCCCAATCAAGGTTATTACTAGTAATGATATGGCCTGCGGTATGTTCTCCCCTAATGTTCTTGGTATTGGTTCGACGTCATGTGTATTGGTCCTGCTGCTACTATCCAGTTTTGTACTTGCACTCTACACCTGATAACCCCCACCTTGGTTTCATGCTTGCGTACTAGTGGGCTCTCAGAGCGTGATTGCTGACTGATATTACAGGCGTACATGGCCAGAATGGTGTAGCGATGGTTTGTCCCGTCCCTGCAGGATCGAAGGTGACGTTTGAGTATCATTTCTGGCCCGACGGTAGTGTAGCTGGTGGCATTGTCCAAAGCCACCAGGGCCCATGCGCTGTGTACATGAAGAAAGTCAACGACCCTACCACGGATCAAGCTGTTGGAGACGGATGGTTCAAGATTTTCGAAGAAGACTATGATTCCTCAACCAACCAGTGGTGCACGGAGAAATACATCAACAAGTACGGTCACTTTACAGTCACCATCCCAAGTGACCTGGCCGGAGGATACTATCTGGTACGACCAGAATTACTGTCATTGCACGAGGCTCACCAATACAACTATCCTCAATTCTACGTCGGATGCGCGCAAGTTTTCTTAGAATCGAGCGGCTCCTCGGTCCCTAAGGACACCGTCTCGATCCCGGGCTACGTCGATATGAGCAAGCCTGCGATGACATATGACATCTACACCACGCCGTTGAAACTCCCTTTCCCTTCGTTCAGTCCTCCAACGTATACCGGCAGCTCCAAGCGTAGGGTTGAAGAACGTGACACGCAGGTTCAAACAATTGGTGCCAAGCCCGCAGAATGCGAATTCCAAAACAACAATTTCTGCGGTCACAAGCTTGCAGCTTACCATGATCAGGCTGGCTGCTTCGCTGTATGTCCACAGATTATGATCTTACGGCTATGCGATTTCCGGCTGACTTGTATGATAGGCCTCTGCGGATTGTGGTCAACAAACTACAGCATGCTATGCCAACGCTGGGCCTACAGGCCATAGAAACTGTAAGAAATTGGAAGACTATTGCACCTTCGTCCGGGAGGAGCACTGCAAGGCCGGTATCTTTGATGGTCCACCAGGATATGGTGAAAACACACCTATGGGGTTCGCTCCGCTCTCAGACGCTATAATTCCTCCCGCCCCCATGGATGAACCCCAGTCCGCCAAAGCTCCTGCCGCTTCAGCTGCACCAGCTGCGTATGCTTCTCAGGCAAAGGCGGCCACTAGCGGCGGATCTATCGACACTTGTGGAAGTAATGGAGGCCAATCTTGCGCTGCTGGGATGTGCTGTTCACCGGCTGGATACTGTGGTACTACGAACGACTATTGCGGGTCTGGCTGCCAGGCTAGTTTTGGGAAGTGCTCTGGAAGCTCCAAGCACAAGCGAACACATCTGCAACGTGAGCGTTCGCGTCACGGGTCATTCTAAGCCGTTCAGCGAAGCTGCTGGAGGACCGGGTCTTCCTTGGCAGGGTTGCTTGGCTGGTCTTTCGGTTTCTGTGGCACTTTGATAGGGTCCTTGATGGGCCATGAGTGACGGCAACAATAGCATTCTGTAAGAAAAACATAGCAATACATGCATAGCGATCCAGAAAGCTTAATGAACCACGTGATACCGTACCCGAACTCTTGAAGCTGAGCGACTTGACCGTGTTAAGGACCCCGCACATGGATCGCGTTCTACCACCATCTCGTTCCACAACAACAACAACTCACTGTCAGTACTGCAACAAGACCGCAACCACCATACACCAACCTCCGCATCGCTCCCAGATAGCAGTACGACTCCGTAACACACACTATCAGTAAGAGCTACTCGCAATCTTCGCGATTCAGAAGTACAACAATGGCTCCGAGGCTGTTCCCATCGTTTGGGGGCGTACAGCCCAAGGCCAAAGCGCGACCAACCCTTGGCGGTAAAGGCGTAGTAGGCGGAGGAGGAAAATCAGGCTTCGGTGGGAAGGGGCTTGGTAAAGGAGGTTTGAGGAGACACAGGTATGTCAATGATGATACCGATCAAAGGGGATGTGCGATCTCGGGCGGTAGGGGAGACAAGTGAGAGAAGACCAAAAGCAGTGCAGCACAGGCATACAACCGGGTCATTCTCCGAAAAGCTATATGGTGGAACTTGAGATGGGCTGGATGTGTACTGGTACATAATGCTGATTGGTCTGTAGGAAGGTAGTCAGGGATTCAATTCGTGGGATTAGTGAGTCCGACCTCGCATCTACAGAAAGGACGGGGATAGTACAGGAGCTAATTGCTATCTTCACCACAGCGAAAGGGGATATTAGGTACGATAACGTTCAGTCTACAACGTCACCAAGTCCTGCACGAGTCGTCGGTTGAGGGCGGTGGGATGGAGGGAATACTTTGATCTCAGACCTTGCCCGTTGGAATTCTCCGAAAGAATGGCCACAAAGCAGCGCACAACACTGCTCATAGGATCATTCAACATGCTAACATCTTCTACGAACAGACGTTTGGCTCGCCGCGGCGGCGTGAAGCGGATCTCCGGCCAGATCTACGAGGACGTGCGAGGATCTATTCGTGATCGCCTGAAGCTCGTACGCTTATTATTGCATATCACTGTTGTAGCCTGTACTGACAGTCCCGTGGTTAGATCCTCAAAGATTGCGTGATTTTTTTGGAGCATTCCGAACGGAAGAGTGAGAATCAGACCCTTCATCAAGTAATTATGCTGACGAGCTTTCCTTCGGTACAGCGGTGACCGTGTCCGACGTGAGTACTGCCTTCGTACGCTTTCCGCGGCGCGTTGTGCTGATAATTACAGGTTATCTTTGCTCTCAAGCGCGTAGGTCCCGACTCAATCCACACCTTGGTGTTTTTTCCTGCAACATATGTCACAAATCTCGCTAACACTTTGGCTGCCTCCAATACAGATGGGCCAACCAATATATGGTACGCTCATCATGCTTCCCTCATTCATGAACCCAATGCTCATAGTCTTAGGCTTCGACAAGTCTACCTACAATCCGAAGCGCCGTTAAGACGCTGGCCCCTTCCAAATCTCTCCCATCTATTCGCCTAATGTTTGCTAAGGAGACGTCTTGAGACGAACCCGTACATGAATCGAGCGTTCTAGCGGAGATTACGACTGCATGATACCCAGATTTACGAGAAAATGGCGTATCGGTTTCGATTTGGGGTTTCGATTTGTCACGAAGGCAAATAAATGGCAGGATAATTTCCGACATACCCACAAGCTGTATTGTACCTAGCTAGAACATGCTTATGTTTTGGCGCTGGGTGATTTGGGTGGATTGTGGTGGACGGGAAATCTCGTGAATTGTAGGCAGGTGAATGTTTCCAATTTCTGTTCCAGAGAAGAAGAAAATTTAAAATCTCTTTGGATTATACACAACATCCAGCTCCCCTCCCCTCCGTCCCAACCTCCAAAAAAGCAGATTCCCCCACCCACCACTTCCGCAACTTCCCATCCCTACAGCATCTCCCATCCTACTCCTTCCCACAACCTCATCCCCCACCCCAACCCTCTCATCTCCAAATCTCCCTTTCTTTCGGCCGCATTCCGCACCCCCTTCCTCAACCCACAAACACCCCCCCACCACCCCCTTCCCTCGCACCTCCTCGCCGAAAAAGTCCTCTCGACAAGTCCTCATCGTCTCCCTCTCAAGCCCCCCCCCGCCGCTTCATTCGCCGCAACGGAAATCTTTTAAACGAACGAGAGCGGCTTTGGGGCGGTTGTGCTAGTTGGGTTTTGGGAAGGTGGGGTGGATGTTTGGTGTGGAGTGGGGTGGGGTGGGGTGGGGGCCGGAAGTTGAAGGGGTGGGGGTTATAGGGAGAGGAAGGGTTTGGTGATGTGGGCGTTCTTGAGCTGAATGGCAAGGGCGTCAGCTTGATGCTTTGGTGTATGTGTGAGATCCCGGGGGGGGTGGAAAGAGTGGGATTGAGAAGGTTAATGAGTGAGTTTTGTTGCGTTTATGCCAAAAGTTTTCGTTGGGTGACGGTGTGCTGGAGTTGGGATTGTGAATGTATAGCGTGAGACAGATGTAGATATTTGAATCTTTCACATCGATATCCTGTCTTCCCACCGGTTTTTTGGGCGTTTTGTTCTATTTTCTGAGATGAGCACCCATGCATGATATTGACGGTGAGGGCGAGGTCATGTCTTGTGATCTAGGGGTCTGAGGGGAGGAGGATGTGTGCGGTGAATGCTTTCAACGGTCGCGTGATTGACTGATAAAACCGAGGCGTACGTTGCACTGCAAACGTGTTTTAGAGGATGTGGTTGTGGTTTTTTGTCAGAGCTGTGGTTTTCGATCGAGGTAGATGGGTGCGGAATAATTGGATGTTAATATTGATAACGTGTCGGTCTGGAGTTGAGTTGAAATAGGGATAGGGTTGAGGGGGTGTTCGGTTTAGGAGGTGTCGGTGGTTGTGTATATTAATCACAAAGCCCAGATTTTGAGACTGTTGTCGAAAAGGTTTCCTGATGAGTGTGGTTCGGATTTGGTGAAGGATGAAGGGCTTTCTGAGGATGAGGAGGCGCTAGAAGAGTCGTCGCTGTCGCTTTCGCTTTCGCTGTCGAGGATCTTCTCTTGGTTCTGGGCAGGGAGACCGGAGGTGGAAAATTGTCTCTGACCTGAGCACGTCGCCAATACGCTGCCTGTGGGATGAAGCACGGTAGAGCTTACCGCATCTGTTGCGCCCCTCGTCAGCTCATATACTCTTCCCTAAAAAGCGCCACCTTCGCAAGACTCACCATCATGAGCATGAAACTCGAACACAGGTTCCAAAACCCCTTCCTTCATACCGGCTCTCTCCCAAACCCTCACATTACCATCTGTGCCACCAGCCCAGATCTCATCACCTATCAAGTCCACACTAAGCCTCTGATTTGTTCTCGCATTCCTCCCTGCTAACCAGGCGAGTTTCCTCCCAGTACCCCTGATATCCCACACCCCGATGCCATCGCTTCCGCGTTCAACGACGCACAGATACCGCCCGCAGGCGCTCCAGACGAGTTGGGTGATGCCTGTCCCTTGTTGTTCTTTTTTGTCGTCGGTGGTAGGGTTGTGGATGGGGAAGACGGCAATGGTGTCGCCGCGGCCGTAAGAGCCGTAGAGACCCACGCAGCGTGTGAAAGTTCCAGCGGCTAGGATACCACTGCTGCCGATGCTGAGAGCGGAGATGATTCCTTTCACCCCACCGCTAGCGATTGATGAACTGCGCCGGGAAGGAGTAGTTGGCATACGGTTCAGCGGCCCTTCGCCGTTACGGTTGATGTCGAATGTGCTTATAAGACTAGCCGAGCCGGCGAAGAACTGGTGTGGTTGATTGGGCGAGAAAAGCAGCGAGTGCGGCGCGGTGAACACTTCCGTTGTGGGCGACACGAGGGGATACGATGCCACGATCGAGGGACTAAAGGGCGAAAGGAGACGGATTGGGAGGCTGCGGAGGGAGGAGAGGAAGAGAGTGCTGGCGGCATCTTGGAGATTGTAGGACGAAAAAAATGTGGTGGCGTAGATGGGCTCGGGTTGGGGGTGTTGTGAGTGGGGTTTGAGAGTGTGGGGAGTAGATAGGGGGAAGAGGAGATCAGGGGATCTGGCTTGCGTGCGGGGTCAGCAAGGTGGATATGGGAGAGCGGAGGAAAAGAGAATTTACAGGATGAAGGAGCGAAGAGTATTGTCGGCAGTGGAAGTTAGTATTGTGGTACCGTCTGGGGACCTGTGACGAGAAAGTCAACTAGTGGATGGAGTAAGGAGAGGAAGGAGGTACCACTGGGCACTTTTGAAGTAATTTGATCCTATTGATGCTGGATGAATAGGTGCGACGGCGTATTTAGATAGTGCGGAGTTTTGTACTGGGTTGTCTCCCGATCGTGGTATTTCATTTCTTGCTTCTTCGGGATCCAGAATCTGATAGAGATTTCCCGTGGATCCTACAAGGCGCGGTTGGTAGGATGGACGCTCCTCTAGGGCCATTTCTGCGAGAGCGTTCAGCTTCCGTATTCAGAATAGGCACACTTAGAAGAAATGCAATCGTCATGTGGTAGTCCGTGCAGTTTCAGAAGTCATAGACAGGAATTAGTGACCTCGAGATCTCAGATGAAAAATGAATAATTTAAAGAACTATGGTACCTAACGCCGGTCACGGAGAAAGGTATTGAACACTGAGCGCGGATACTTCAAAATTAATTTGTTAAGCCAACATACGGAACAGACGACTGTACAAGAAGAATCATAGAGTTCTGAAGTCATTCGTAATCCAAGCAGCTTTGCACTTACCTTAACAGTGTATTTTACCGGTAATGCAGTACACTCCGCAGCAGGCTTCACCCATTGACATCGCCACCAACCGAACCAAGAGAACAGATATCAAAGTCAATCGTTTTAGCGTCGTCTCACAGTCGCCATCTAGGTACACAGAGGGTTCTTCAGCTCGGTCTAGGTCTATTGGATTCTCAAACTTCTTGCGAAGCCATCAACGACTTTCTTCTCCCGCAGTCTCACTGTACCGTAGAAATCTGAGGCTAGATGGCCACCAGACTCCCAGGTCGAACAAGCTGTTACCAGTTCTGATCTCTATACAAGAACTGATGGAAAATATTGCGAGCGTCAATCGATTTCTCAAGGCTTATACCGTCTAATGATCTAATCTGTTGTGGACTGTTATCGATGGTGTGCCCGATGGAGCTTATGCATTCATGTAGCAAGAGCTGCGCCTTCTCTTAGTACTAGTCGACCCCTATGGATGGGTATGCAGTGAGTAGTGACATGGCAATATCAAGGTTTCCAATCTTGGTATGAAACAAAGGTGCTGATAGAATTCCGTACCAGGCTTACTATATATGGCTAGCACCAGTACTAGTGCGTAATGGGCGAGCATCAGATTTACTGACTTACCTGCGCCTTTAATATCCAACCCTTTGAGAAGCGGATCGGCCTCGATTGTGCAGAGTGACCTATGGTATACTCTTGGTAACTGACGTTTATCACAAAGCCACCCTGTTGGAGAGTTAGGGTTGTTTTGTTGATGGCCTAATGAAGGCAGTTTCCTTCTTGGTTCTGGAGAAACAATGACAATGCTGTCTCCGATTTCCCCTTGTTTATTGAACTGTTGGGGTAACTATATATGCACGTTCTCCCCTCTACGCTCTACTTCCAGTATCCATTGTCTCCAGAATTTTAATCATATTCTATCCACTATAATAGTCTATCCACTAGTGACCAAACTTTCCTTATCATCTCTCAGCCATTCATAATCAACCGCATCTCTGTCGTTTCGCTTCTCATTTAATGTCCTCCGCCGTCAGAGCAGACTTCTGTTGAAACATGCTATACATACCTGAATAGGACTGCTCCACAGTGTGTTCACATTTTGGCCGATTCGTCAACCAACAACTTCTACATCACCGGCGCCACATTCAACGCCCAGGTCGGCAATATAGCAGACGTACCCTTGGCCGGCGCTACAGTAGTCTTTGGCGGCATCGTTCCTATCGATAAATTTGACTGCGGCACTCTGGGATCTCTCACATGGCCAGCATTCGATGGCATCTCCGAGGTCGCAACCACAGACGACACCATCTGTCACGCAGGCATTGTCAGCTTTACCAGCCATGGTGGTGGCCATACTCCATTAGCAACGCCAATGGCGACATCGGCGGCTGCGTAACAGATCATTCTCAAGCCAATTATTGCATTACCGGACTCAAAGCGAGAAACGGAGGTGCACTGATCCCATGAAGCAACGGATTCTCCGCAGCTTCGCTTTATCGATGCATCTCGCCAAGATGTGCATCCCAGCCTGCACCGTCTCCTCCACCGCTAGCCAATGGGCCACCGGCTAACGGTCCCAGCTGTGGTGCGCCGTTTTGTGGACAGGCTGACCGGGATCCGATGTTTGACCTTGAGAAACAACCTAATGAGCGACATCATCAGTGCGGAAATAATGAAGGGCAACCGAGACCATGAGCATGTTCAAGGGAAATGAAGGTCTGCTGTATAATTAAGGCTTCATCGGCTTTTCGACGAGAATGGTCGTATTATGTTGACGCTGCTTTTCCTTCATACACTTCCTTTTAACCCTAAAGAGACCTTTCTCACTACAGCAGAGGATAGTACTTAAGTGGCCTTGACTGGGACCACAAAGTCTTGGTGTGCTACCGTCATAAGAAAGTTGACGCAGTTGTGACAACTCAGCCCGGAGTGTAGTCTTGATAGCAAGGTAACTAAGTCAGACTAATGAGAGTCCTTGCTTGCTACAATCAACTGCAATGCTCATGTGATGAGACTATTACGAGGAAGAAGAATTCCATAGTATATATTCTCTTCTCAGTACTACTTATTAACATTGAATATTATAGTTTTAGATTCTCATCATGGTATCTGTTCATGAATTATATCAATTAACGTTTCGCTTCATCAACTCCGGCCCAATTTATACAGCTTGGTCAACGATCTCGACTATCTCATAGCGGAAGAACTAGCCCTACCGGCAGCAGAGTTATCAACTTCCATTGTAGATGGCTTCCTACACAGATGCTACCATATAATCAATATACATATACATGCTCTCTCTGCGCCCCATATGCCAACACTTTAATCTTTGCTACAGAAGAGGACAAAGTTCTGCCTTCAGCTCAGTTGAATTCTATATCAAAAATACAGCTTTTGTGCAGTAGCGGCCAAGCTGGGTGATCTAAGGTAGCTTCTGGTCGGGATGAGGAAGGAAGCCTGAAGATCATAAGCGCGCGTGTCCTTGCGCTCGCTTGCACAGCCACCAGGTGGGGTGTAAAGAAAAGACAAGTCGAAAGTAAGATCTTCGATAGGAGTAGCAAGTCCCTGAGAAGCATACATACTGTAGCTCTACACTCGTCTACGGTCTTTTTGTTATAAGCGTCTTCACTCCATCAGGGGAGTGGTAAAAGTCGTGGAAGCAAAAGCGATAGAGTCACTCCAGAATACGTCGATTATGCTTCCACGACTTTCATCGCCCCGTGGTGAAATGTCTATCCGAAATAGCATTCATAGCTTTTGGCCCTCCAGGTTGGTCGATGTCTTCGACCCCGACGACCGCCCTCGTTCGAAATCCTAATATAGCAATCAATATTAATTCTGTCGTCATTTGATGCAGGCAATAGTCTAGTGAGCTAATGCTCATAATCAGGGCAATATGTCGATGTTCCTCGCGTGCATACACGCTCGCAGCAATAACGCACTATTTATAAAAGCATTACCTGCATTTCGGCTGTGCGTGATGCCTGCATGTGCTCCTTCAACTGTTTCAGCCTCGACGCAGACTACCACAGCCGTTGTCCTCATTTCATTAACAGAAGAGCGTTCGCCGGGATTCTTGTTCTTGAGAGCTTAGGGTTGAAAACAGCTCCCGCGTCGTGCATGACAAAATTATGGACCACCAGTATATACAACTTCCGGCTAAATCAGTTCAAGAGCCAAGCTTGTCATTCCCGGATGGCAAGAACCTACTGACCGATGTAGAAGAAGCTAGCTCGGCTGGCCTTAATCTCCTCCCAGGCTCTAGAAACATATTTAGCCGGACTGACCGCGCCAGCGCTGGCACAGCTCAATTCTTGATTCCAAGGAAGCCAGTGGGGAACAACCAGCAAACCCGAGGCAGCCAGCCAGTAGGAAGCAACCAACTGGTGGGAAGTAATCAGGCAATGGGAAAAAGTCAGCACTCGACACCCATATTACAGTCAACAAAGACACATGCTCGCGGGGCTCACATCTTCAAGAATTGGTGGATGGAGATTAGTGCCTGTTTTCTCTTCTCTACGGCCCTTGTAGCCATCACCGCAACACTGCACCCACTTCAAGGAGAACCGTTGCCAAAATGGCCATATCAGATATCGGTGAATACCTTGATATCTATCAACGTGGTCGTGTTGAAGGGAACCGTTCTGCTGGTGACTGCAGAAGGTCTTGGTCAGCTCAAATGGAGATGGTTGCAAAACAACAGGCCACTGGAAGATCTTGTCAAATACGATCAAGCCACACGCGGTCCGCTGGGAGCCTTGAATTTGTTGTGGCGATTGCGTCTTCGACACCCTCTATCCTCTGCTGGGGCTCTGATATCCTTCGTTATACTCGCGGTCGATCCGTTTACGCAACAAATCATTCATTATTATGACTGCAGTGTACCTATGAATGGATTGCAGGCGACTATACCTCGGACGAATTTTTATAACCAGCGAGATTGGCGAGATTGGAACAAGAGCAGCCAGGGTCTCGGCACGAATGGGTGGGTTGATCCTGGTCTGCAGGCCGCCATCAGCGATGGTATCATTTCCCCGAACGGACTTGTGAGTTTCGAATGCCTCACAGGCAACTGTACATTCGAGAAGGAGTATGACACAGTCGGCTACTGTAGCAGCTGCACCGACGTCACAAAGAACTTAACCATCCGCTCGACGGTTGTTAAAAGCAACTACACAGGCGTCTTTTTGGAAAGCACTCCGAATTCAAACGGAACGACAGTCACTCGAAACTTGACGGAGTCCGGGATCACGGGAAACACCAACATTTCTGTATCGACATCTCTTCCCTCGGGCCTATCTGTTTCGACTTATCCGGGTAGAAAATTCAATCTCACAGCAATGGGAGTCTTTGAACAGCCAGAGGGCTCAGAAGACTTGTACCGAGTGGAGATAATTTCAGGGAAACAATTCTTATTGTTTGATCCAGCAACAGGACAGCCTCCTACGGGATGCGATACAGCTGCCACAAATGATACTTGGTATTGCAAAGGGTATGGTGCAGCAAGCTGTTCATTATCTCCATGTGTGCGCAGTTATTCTTCGACAATAGAAGCCGGTGAGCTTCACGAGACTCGAGTGTCTACTAGTAACAGCACAAGAAGCAGCTGGGGACACACGGTCCCACCTCCACCAAATCGATCGGATCCCTTCCAGACGAGTTATCGACCATACCTTGGTATGGTTGACACAACGTGTTTGTCTGCTCATGAGCGCCAAAGTCTATTAAACGTTGGCTATCATCTCGACTCAAGCACTAGATGGCTGGCATACAATTTGACCTTTGATCCGCCGTCTCAAAAAATATCTAGCAATGCTTCGTTTCCTGAGTCAATGTTAGTCAGCGAATGCATTTACATTATCGACCATCTTCTCGTTGTAACTCTTTGGGAGACTTACCTGAAAGATTTTTTCCAGGCTACTGTCGAAGGAGACTCATTCAATAGTGATGTAATCGAAACTTTGAGAGGATCCCAAAACCTCCAGACCATCTACAACTACGGCGACGTGAGCTTTGATCGAGTCAATAGGACGTTCCAGAACATCTCAGACTCTATAACGAGTTTCTTCCGACAAAAAAGTTTCTTCCGACAAAAAAGAGTCTCCCAATACAGCAACCCAGCAAAAGGTGTGGTGATGCATAATCGAACTTGTCTCTCTGTGCAATGGGCCTGGTTGGCTTTCCCGTCCATATTAGTGCTGTTGACCCTGATTTTTTTCGTCGCCATAATCATCGACACGAGACCGATGGGAAACCGCGCACCGGTTTGGAAATCCTCGCCGCTTGCAATCGCTTTTCATGGTCTTGAGCTGCCGAACAGACATGAGACGGGCGTTGGTGATATCGAGGGCATGGAAGCGTTGGCGAAAGACATGGTTGTTAGACTTGGCACTACCGAAAAAGGGTTGAAACTCGTGGAGTCGGAGAACGAACACACCAAGAAGAAGTGAGGCAAAGAGAACGGTTTCTGCTGCCAGAGTTTCAGCACTCTGACCGGCATCTGTTGAAGAAAGTCGTTACAAATATGAAGAAGCAAACGCGGCTCCGAACGCCGTATGGCTAAGTCTTTGAGTGTTCTTAGTAGATCCTGGGTTTGCAAATCAGAACGCTTGGACCCTGGACTGGCGCTGAGCATGTTGTAACAAGATCGAGAGTCTTTGCCTTACTCGAGAAGGAAATTGATATCACCAATACGATAGTCGAAGCACTTATACATATACGTTCTTTCAGAATATCATGTTAAGATAGGCTTAAGCGTTGATTGAATAGATTTCATCATTATTGAAAGAGATAACAGAGGGAAGAGAAGATCTTTTCTTTGTTTAAGTAAAACCTTACTCCTTTTTAATATAGAACATTCGAAGCAGCTATCCCAATATTCGATAAATGACACGAATGAATCCCAAAAGACGATATTTGTACATCGTCGTATAATAATTACACTTTATAGGGCTAGAAAAAGAATAAGTGTTTGAAACACTAAACACTGCACTGAATACTTCGTACTTTTCAACCCTTCAAAAAGCAAGATGAAAGATCGACCTCAATCCTGCAAACTAGCCATTGGCATACCTCTAGTACCCGACGTTTTTTCAAACTACGATGTCAAAAAATCTCGGGATATTTCTTGACGAAGTTTCGCATTCAGCGGTCGATTCTCTATCATGCGTCTAGCGTAGGCAGTACTTCTTCTAGCATGAAGCTTTGTCTTTCCGGTGAAACAGTGAGAATGTCCTCCTATTTGGTAAGATGTGGAATTGTCGAAAAGTACTATCAAGATTTTATAATAAAAAATATATTTTGTCAAGGTTTTATATCGACTAATATTCTACTTTCATTAGATTCGGTTTAAAGATTATTTCTAGTCCATTTTCATCCAGTTTGAGCAAGACGTTTGGAAATGGTCTCGTTAGCGGAAAAAGTTGCTTCTGCATTCACTGACCTACTACTGGTGGCCGCCTACCGGGCGTTAGGATCATACCGCACTTTGCGGTGTAGTGGATGAGAGAAGTCAAGGTAGCTTGGACGACGCACAGCGAAGGCAGTATTTGCGAACGTTTTACCATGGGCACTGATTAGCGCGCAGGAATTCTCGGATGGTTGTACGCAGTAGATGCCAGTCTCAATTGAAGCGAACACATCTGCTCGTGGGATGATTAATTCGCTGTTTGGTGAATGGTCGCAGCTCCCGAAACCCGATCTCGAGGCTAAGCAGCGCTCTTAACAATCATATCAAGCATCCTATGCCTCACCACCGCATCCTCGAAATCCGCATATTTCCCCTTTTCGCCCTTCGCAAATACCTCATACACCCTCGCCACATTCGTGCCCGGAAACCCTACCTTATTTACATGTTCCTCCTCCCTGATCCCCTCCTCCCATCCCACCTCTTCAAATCCCGCTTCCTTCGTCCTCACCCTCAACTTCGTCCCTGGTGGCCCAAACTGCCACTGCACTTCTGGCGTAACGATCTCAATTTCCCCTTCGGTACCCGTGATCAGCCAGTGCATACCGTTGCCGTCGACGGAGGCATTGGAGCGGAAGGTTAGGGAGATGAGGGCGGAGGAGGCGAGGGTGCCGTGGAGAGAGACGTGGTCCGGCGAGGTTTTGGGGTGGTTGGGGGTGACGATGGTGCCGGAGCCGGAGAGGAGGGCGATGGTGGGGAATTGGGTTGTGATGAGGGAGTGGAGGGAGGTGGGTTCGCCGAGGAGGAGGTGGAGAGTGTCGAGGACTGGATGGGGGTGAGCGGAGAGGTCTTGATTGTGTGGAGGTGGTTTGGAAACGTGGAGTTAGGGAGACTTACAGTGGCCTAGTTGGATGGTGAAGACGTTACCACCGCTGTTCTTGTCGAGGTAGTATGCTGCGTCGGCTGGGAACTTATCGGTCGGGATCCCGGAGAAGGTACCGATAACCGTCGTGCTCATCACTTTGCCGATCCGACCGCTATCAAGAACCTCCTGTACCTTGGCGACCAGCGGACTCGCACGTGCCTGTAATCCCACGACCGTCTTTACGCCTTTGGTCTTCGCGAGGTCGGCCAGCTCTTTTGCCTCGGCTGTATTGACGCCCAGGGGCCACTCGACGAAGACGGCTTTGCCGGCCAGCAGAGCGGGCTTGGCTAGCATGTAATGTCTTCCAACCTGCACGGAGACGACGACAAGATCTACTTTGGGATCTTGGGCCAAGTCCTCGGGGCTTCCGTAGGCTTTGACGTCGGGTGGAAGGTTATGGTGGACAATGGATGCTTTGGCGGACTGAACAGTCGAATTGCATAGAGCAACAAGCTCGTAATGGGGGGATGCTAAGATCGCGGGGAGATGCAAGCTGCTTGCCCACATACCGGGTTGCAGTGGGTTGGTTGCAGTTGATAGGCCAATTAAGCCGACACCAATGGGCGACATGCTTGGATTGTGCGGTTGACTTTGTTGATGCAATGGCTGGCAACGAGTAAGGTCGTTCAGAGGATGTAGTATGATGATGTTCAGGAGGAAATCGTTTGGAAGGGAAGCATCTTCTATATATACGGTCTTGATTCCTTGCGGAATTCCGGCGGATATACATTTGGTGGGATAATACTTCTCGAATCCTCCGGGAATTCCGTGAACCATCTGCAGATCCCAGATGACAAAGACAGGTTGTAGGTAGCGGACCAATCTTATAGATTAACCTCGCAGAATTGAACAACCAAGGATTTTATGCCTGGATATCGCGTAAGCTGATCTTGAATTCCGAAATCCATCCGAACTCCCTGCGTGCCTAAGGCATCAAGGAAGCATTGAAAATCAACGTGCCGAACGCATCAAGGTCGTTGCACCACTCCCCCATATCGATATCAAGTTTGGAATCATCGTCCGCAATCTCTTGTGACTGTCGTAATCCTTTCAGGTCGCCGTACGTCAGGCACACGTCTCCTTTCCTAGTGTCAAGATACTCGCTGTATTTTGCTCGCCAAGCTGGTGCGGATTTGGCCTCCCACAGCCCTTTGCTGCAGGGCAATGGAACGCTGTTTTGGCCGCTGCAGTCAGACGGCTGGTGCTTTTCCATATGGACATTGTAGAGCATATCCAGCATAAACAGAACACTGAACATCCTGTAAAAAAAGAGGTACCAATTAGGCCAAGATACAATGTCTGCAGCAGCTGCCACGTACCTGCGCTTAGACTCCATGAAAACCCAATCCCGCCAAGCGGGAATCTTCCCCTGCTGTTCTTTCTCGCAGAGGTAATCCCCATGACTGTACAATCTGTTGGCAGTCTCCTAGATTTTCGTATAAGGTCAGTAAGTCTCTCGTCTTCTGAATTTTTGGATTGGGTATTTCGCAAAGAGACATTTTTGAAGGAGAAGCTCAATTAGGAGGCCTGAGGCACTTTGCCATGCACAATAAGGGATTCAACCTACCCCCATTGTCACAATAAGCGGCACGTCTATGGACGTAACGGGGACTTCCGTTTCATTCAAGCGTAGAAGGATGTAAATAAGGATGGCTTGAAGCGCGGATAATAATTCCCAGTCATTATATTGCTTGAACTAATGATTTGATACCCTGACTTAAGCGTTTTTCTTGGGATCACGAAGAAGTAGAATACACACCTCTTTATACAGCCTCTGTTGTTCTGAGCGGATGGTTCTCCATATGAATGCATTATTTTCGCCGGTCTTAGTAAGGAACATCTGGACGATACTCGAACAAACGGCCAACGGTTCCGGGAGACAAGTTTTGTCGTCATAACAAACGCAGTCATTGCCTTTATTCTTTGGCTGGTATGGATGGATATAACGTGGAAGAACAGAATTATTTGTCATGAGCTTCGGAAATGAGCTAAGCACTGCCATGAGATACTTGGCTGTGAATAACGTGGAATTCGTAGCAAAATTTCTTGGAAGAAATAGTCCAGGTATATTTGGGTCTGGTAAAATCGCTAGTATCCTGGGTGAACTTTGGACCAAAGCCCGGCCCCCAGACGGGAGGCTATGCCCAGGCATTGACGGCGGTGATGGACTCCTTGGTTGGCTCTGGGAATCTTTGTCCAGCAACATTGGATATGAGAATTGGACGCGCGACTGCCGCGATGGAAAATATGTTATCCCAAGATCTTTCATACCTGTTGGGCGATCTGTAATGGTGTTTAAATTCTCAAAGGCAGTAGCAGACTGATCATCCTCTATCCCAGACCGACCTGCGTCCCAAGAATGAAGCCCAAAGTCCCAATCCAGGTCGAGTTCATTTTGCAGACCATTTTCTAGGCCTTGGCCTGGCAAAGCGTCAAGAGCGACACGCCGCGGATCTTGTGATGCCATACCATGTTGAAAGGTATCTAAGTGCTCAGCAAGCACTTCCGCTGCTAGCGAAGAGCTAGATGCCATTGATGGCCCCCTATGATTATTCACTGTAGTCCCATGACTAGTACTCTCTGCTGCTTGATTGTACTCCTTTGAGTTAGAGACAGATGAGGCGTATCGTTTCATCTCGTAGGCACATTCGATCCTTCTCATCTCGCATCTTGAACATTTAGGAGCGGCCATGTTGCAGCGGGTCTTGGCGAGTCTGCATGAGGCACAAGACTTCTTCCTCGTTGATTCCGCAAGCATCGTCGCGATTTGGTGTTGAAAGGTAGATACAAAAAGCACATTCAGGAAAGATTTCTCCTTGATGAATGTTTAGAAACAGCATTTGTATTGCTGAATGGCGCTACCGTGATGGAAGCCAGCATAGATTGATAGCCTGGCTTCCTAGTTACTTCGAGGTCTTGGTAATGACTTTGTCCGAACTCGTTTGAATGAAAATACAATCGCAACAGAGAAAGTGCAATCGGTATTCGGTAAAGACTGTGCCAGGGGAAAGTCATCCACAGTCCTTCCTGGATCAATGCCTATCAAGGTCTTTAATCGGTATGGTACCGAGATCATTACGGAAGTCCGAAGTCAATTGATGGAGGCTGAGAAGATGAAGATCGATAGGCTCGCTAGACAGGAAGGCCGCATGCAAGGGTAAAGAAGTCATCTAAAAGCGCAATTTCGTCTTTTCCGCACGGATCACCTCCGTCCCATCAGTCTCTCTGGTTCACACTGCCTTCCCTCTTGCTCGTTTTAACACAGCAGCAGTTCGTCTTGTCACCTTGCTTCGCCACGCCAGCCTCTATTATGCCATTTGTACGCCTGGAACTGCTGGGAGACCATCGCAGTCGCTGGAAGCCAAGAGGACGCTTATCACTAGAGCGGATAGGGCTGCGCGATAAGAGCTTCCTGGCCAGTCTTCGAGGAACGTGGGAAGATATTTAAGCTCGAGCCCGCCATGTCCGTCTGCTGTGAGAGCTTGGGCCCATATGAGCAGAAATCGGGTTTGACCATGGCAGTCGCACGCAAACTACTTCACCCTTCCGACCTCGAGGTCTTTGACTGGGATTTTGGGAAACTCGGTAACAGCATCCCGGGTTACAGATACGGTGCGAGTAAGGAGACAGTCCATTTCGTCGATTCCGCCATCCTGTCATTTTTTCCACATGTCAATCCGTCGATATACTCATAGGACCATGTGCTAAGCTCCTCGCAGCGTTCCTCTCCACCCTCCGCACAAACATCCACCTCTCAAATTCCGACTCCCTCTCCTCCAGTACAATGTCCACTCCCACCTCCCCACCTCAACCCTCCACCCTCCTCTCCCACCCGAACCCTTCTCCACTCTCCATCACAACGCCCGCCTCGCCAGAAGAACCCTCCCCGGCACCCCTCCCAGCCCTCATGACCATCGCCGCCACCACGCCCACCGACCGCGTCGAAGCCCTCCGTCTTATCGCTGACTCCGTCGCCCAACAACGTCAAATAGCCTCCTACGCAGTGATCACGCATCCTGCTTCCCTGGCCACGATCCTCTGCCTGCTCGCAATCCTGGCCAAGTACTTTGATTTTCCTGTCTTCCTCACCACGACTACCGGCATCATCATGGCCTTCCTGCTCGCCGTCCGTGTGGCTTCAGGCCCGTATCTTACACACGCCGAAAACATCAATTGGAATTGGCTCGTGGAAGGCTCTTCGTTGGCCGGCAACAGCGACACCAATAAGAAGAACAAGGGCGAAGAATTGATTGTTTTAGTGACCAAATGGGGCGAAGAGATCATCGGCGCCCTAGCGATGAGGCTATCCAAACGAGATAGAAGAGCTTATATAAAAGCCTGGACCGTAAAATTGCGATTCCGTGGCAAAGAAATCGGGCGGGCCTTGTTGGAAGAAGCCGTGAAAATCGCCGTGAGCGAGAAGGGTTGCAGGGGCATTGAATTCGAGGAGGAGCATGCTAGTGAGTATCATCTCTCTCTTCCCATCGTGGCCGCCGGAACTATGCTAACGCATATCTTTCCTTCCCTTGCAGATTTTCACCGCGTCCTCCCCACCTTCTTCAATGCCGGTTTCGACAAGCGGGAAGGACGGGCGCGGAAAGCGCTGGCGGATGTGATGGCCGAGCAGAAGAGGAAGAAGAATTAGGGCCTTGGTATTTACGCCTCTTAGCTAGAAGCGTGGAGAGTATAGTATAGAAATGGACTGTAGTGTGTTTGTGAGAGAAACTTCTTGGATATAATTTCGGTCGAGCTAGAGAGGACTTAGACGGTTGGTGAGATACCCCCATAAATAGCCTCTTTTTCTTTTACTGGGTATATATACTTTCTTATCAATAGAATATTCAATCTCGGCAGTCCCCTCAAAAGATCCACCCACTATCCACCCACTATCCCCTCCCACCAACCACCCGACACCCAAAAGCCCAACCCCCCCTCTCCCACAAACCACCAGAATCTCCCGCGGCACTTGTAACCAGAACGTCAGAACCCGTTGTGCTAAACATCCATAGCGCAGTGAGCCCGCCCGAAAGCTTTTGGATTTGGAGATTGGGGGGCGGTGAACAGCAACTGGAATAATTTGGATGGGGCGGGGGAGGGGGAGGGAGGGGGGATCAGGAAAACGATGAGGAGAGGAAGAAGAGTAGGTTGGTTGTTTTCAGAAACTACGGGACAGGGGTTTGAAAAAATGCTTTGAGGGTTTGATCGCTAGTTGTACTCGTAGTTTTGTACAATGATATCATACATACAGCTTTTTCCCCCATCTCGCTGCCGTTTTTTTTTATCTCTAGCCCCGAATTCTTTTCCTTCCTTCTCGTTTCTTCCTCGGGGCTTTGTTTTGGATTTTGTTTTTTTCGTCCGGCAAAAATCCCCCAAAAGGGTAATTGCGATTTTCCAACACTTTTGTTGATTTTTCTTTCGTTTTTTCGTTGTTATCATCTGCTATCGCTGGGGGGCTGGCTCTAGTGTTTATCGCTCTCTACCCAGACGTCGCAATTTCCACGGTCTCCCTTTTCCGGCGGGCCCTGGTTCAGCGTTTTACGGGGAAAACAAAATTTCTTCTTCTCTGTGCTGATTTCACTTCTTCGTCCAGCTGTCCAGTCTCTGCCAGTTCTCGACCTTTGATGCTTGATGCTTGGTGCTTGGTGCTTGGTGCTTAGTGCTCTAACCCTTAACCCTTAATCTCCGATGCTTAGACCTCACTCACCCACGCCCTCGATTCCGACTCATCCACTCTCAACTCCCAGAAACCAAGGACCTCATCATCGTCTCATACCTGATAACACTTCCCTAACTGATCCTTTTGTCCGACGGAAGAGGAACGAGGGGTTGATAAAAGAGGCCCAAAGTAAGGAAGTTAAAAGGGCGAGTGAGGGAGAGAGGATGAATTGAAAGAGAAGGAGGTAGGAAAAGGTAATGAGGATGTTGGGGCGGTGGTAGATTGAAGGCTCTGCTTTATGGTTGGTGGTGTTGAATCTTCGGCATTTTGATAGTAAATTCTCATCACACCGATCACCTCAGCTTTCTCTCTTTCCATCCTTCCTTCCGTCACCCTTCCCATCATTCTTCCTATCTTGCTTTCTACCTCCTCCCTTGCTGTTCCTCTTTCGCCAACTTCTCACCTCTCAGCGAAAAGTCCTTCTGATATCCGGAAACTCGCCAGTGCAACGACACCCGAAATGCCATATTTGAAGTCGAGGAACGAAGGTCTTCGAGTTGTGTCGTCATGTCATCGGTTTGTGGGCCAAATTATTCATAAGAGACTGGTGTATTGTCGGATGGTGTTTTGAAATCAAGGAAATCCGCTAGTAATGCTGGGTTTGCAGTGTCTATTGCGGATTCTGGCTCCGCTAGGTTGGAAGACCTTCCTCGGCAGGTATATATTAAGGATTGCTTGAAGCATGTCAGGGTCGATCTTTTTCTCGGAGTCTTTGGGGGGGTTTATAGCCAGCCTCTGAAGAGGAAAGAAAAATAAGAATGTCAACGAGTTGTATTCTTTCACGAGCTTGGAAGCGAAACCTCAGACCGAATGTCAGCAGAATCAATTCGCGCTCGTCAAGGGCCGGATTGCGTTTCTGGGCCAAGAGAGTTGATTTAATAAGGTATTCGACGGTAAGGAGCGTGCAGAAGAGACATTCCGTCAGTTCGGCGACTTGAACAGAGCAGTAGATGATTGGGTCTGATTGCGATTCTGGGTGTTCTATATATTGTTCTGAGGTGTAGCCTGCTAAAGGGAGAGCCGAAATTTCACGGTAGGTAAAGAGCTCTTCAAGCTTCAAAATCAAGAGGGAGCTTTCAAGCTCACCCAAGGCGGAGAGGGCGTACACTGTGTAATCCAGACCAGCTCATCCTTATTACATTGCTACTCTGTGATTGCTCAACATTCATATGCGTATGGATACGATAGTGAGATCAAGTTACCGGGAGAACGAGTATACAGCAACACATGGGGGACGCCACCTTAAAGTAGCCCATTTGGGAACTATCTACTAAGAAAGCTAAGACACTGCAATGAATACTGGAAGGTCTTATTGAAAGTATATAGAACAGCAAAGCCTGGAACATTCCGATCGAAACGTGAGAAGCGCTTGCTCGTGTTGGGATGGTACAAAAAGGAGACATGATAAGCTCGAACGACCATACTTCAAATGAGGGAGTGTATAGAGGTTGAGAAATTGAATATTGTCCGCATAAAGCTTACCGAGCGCGATTGCTAGGTCTGCAAGAATACCCAGGGTATTATCTCTCAACAAGCTGATCGCTTTTGATTTCTGTTTGAGAGCTTGATCAATCGTGATCTAATCAGTAAACGTGCCAGAACCCCACAAGCTTAAACGATCCGCCACCGGCTCGAAATTTGCCTTTCGATTCGGAAAGCGAACCACGATGGCTCTTAGGGTACTGAGACAAGTCGAGTGTAGAAGCTGAATTACTGGAGAGTACACTTTGGCTTCTTGGGTTTGGTTTGACGGATTCCCCTGGCTATGAGACATAATAGGGTACTGTGCGTTCGCTCTCGGCTGGCTCGCCTGAGGCAGTGGCCCGCTTGGTACTGATTGTGGCCGCCGTACTATATCGAACGGATGATTCGGCTGCGATGTTGGCTCTGACGTCTCCAGGATCTGATCCGCTCCAGATAAACTAACATAATACCCCGGCGCAGGCGGTGCAATTGTCAAAAGCCCATCATTACAAACCTTCAAAGTATCCAAAAGATCGGTTAGTTGTCTTCCACTATCACGGGCAAACTCAATTCGCTTGATAATTTTCCTAGGAGTATTTTCCCATGCAGATGGTTTTCGGGAGTCTCGACGCCATAATTTTTAAAAAGCTGTTCGGACGCGGCCATGTGATTTTTCATGGGCTGAAGTATTGGAAGTAAAAAGTCTCTGGCATTGGTGGGAAGTTTTCCATCAGGGTTTCAGCGTCCTCTCGTGTTTCGACGCCCATACGCCGCTTCCATTCCGCGTATCTTGCTTTTTCTGTGATTAGGCAGACGTATAGCGCATTCGACATTGCTCAACATGAAACCTGGCATGACACTTTGCAGCTAAACGGCGCTACTGATGCGAGAGAAGATCAGCTCTGGGATCTTCAGCTGATTTCAGTACAACGTTGACGCCGCGATAGACGTTGTCAACGAACACCAGAAGGTTAACCACGGCAACGATAGCTGACACAGGATCCATTTTTCTTCATAGGATGACCAGTATCAAAACGAAACGTGGAATCCAAAAAGACTGAAGAGGATGAGATGGGGTAAAAGAAAAGTGGAAAATAAATAGCAACTTGACCGTATGAGCTATTAGTACGCTGACAACACTACGTTTCCAAAACGGGCGCTCACCTGTGCAAGTACATAGCCCGCTCACGTGATCGATGTGCTGGAACAAGGCTGAAAGAAAGAAAGATGGTGGGTGTGTCCTACAGACACCAGGCTGCATAGATCTAGACTTGAGGCTGGGGATCGCCACCCTCATCCTCACCAAGTCACCCATCGTCTTGCAGGGGCTTGGCCTATCTTGAAGATTATTAGCCGCCTTCTTTGGCTTCTACGTCCGAACGTAGGCATGTAATTTGTGACTTGTCGCAGCAAGGCTACAGAGAGGTCACAACTTTAGTACGCGTGGGGTTAGGCTGAATGATTGATCGGAAAGGGCTGGACCTCAAAGCTTTATGGATTCCAATAACGTGTGAAAATGTTCCACCTCGCTCTTTCATGACGTGTAAAATCTCGCTGTCCAAGTAGAAGCGACAACGCGGAAATGGCAGTCGAACCCATTAGCATCTCTCTTGCGGCCCTCGCAATACTAGATCCGGCGATCAAAGCTTGTCGAAAAGCTTACGGAGTCTATAGGCTCACCCAGAATTTCGGCGAGCATTATGTCGGAGTTCAGCATCGATTCGATGCAGAGAAAGCTCGATTGGAAGTGATAGTGGAGGCGCAATTGTCCTTTATTACCAATGGCAATCTCGTTAGCGATATCAAGAGGGAACTCGGGTATATGAGGAAGAACTTCTAGGCTTGTCATGATTGATTAGAAGTATTGGCAAGCATGAATGTAAGTTTACCTATCTGATTCTCCCCTTTTGGAGGTCTTCCAAGTGGAAGAAAAGCTGGCACTTGTGTGACACAGTTATCGAGGATTCGTCGATGTCAAGTTCCGAGACTTTGCATGGCAAAAGCCACGCCAAGAATGCTGATGCGAATTTTTTCAGAATCTGCATCTCAAAAAGTCTAAAGCATACCCAAGTGGAGGCTCCCTTCCGCCTACCAGCTCTACGGATCGCAGTGACCTAATTTCTGAAACCAGCAACCTCACAACACCTTCTCCGTTGCCACAAGCAGTAGAAGGAGAAGATATAACAGCAGAAGCCCAGATAGGCAAAGTCAAATGGGTTGCCAAGCAACGGATTGTCTTTCTCAATCATGTCGATGATTTGCGGACGAACAATACTTTCATCCAAAACGTTGCGGAGATGAAAGCACTGACCGCTATTCATGACCTTTTAGCCTATCAGTTTTCAAAGGAAAGATTCCAGACGATGTCTTGGCTGTAGAGGATTCTTTGCGGCGCCTTCATAGTGCTTTCGTCGCATCTAACAAAAGCACTTCAACACACAAACCTCTTGGCCTAAGCGTTTGGATACTCGAAGCAGCAGACTGCCTTCGAACTCGAAAACGGTTGCTGGTACAGCATAATTATCTCCAGTTTCGCGACGACTCCACTGTCTATCCTCTTCAATTCCCTGCCGAAGAAGAGACAGACAGCAAAATGGTGCTCGCAGAGAGACATTGCTTGCTTCGAAAATTCCACCAGATCTTCAATTTGTAACTGAAAACGACGTAAGCCTTCCTGCTGAGCTGTGCAATCTAGATCCAGGCGCGGACGAATCGTTCAGACCTATTGGCTGTATCGTTACTCCTGGCGTGTCATCCGACAAATACCAGCTAGTCCAGGATATCAGTATCTCTTAGGAAATTCAGATTACCCTCAATGATTTGATCCGAGATACCAAGAAATAGAGGAGTTACATCGATCTCGCATTACGACTGGCAATATCGTATGTGTATTTCACATCTTGGGGCACCTCTCACACCTAACCTCGGCTTTCTGACTACCGATATTACAACCCTGCTCAGGAAGACAAGAAGTTCCTTGGGCCGGAACATATCCTGATGCCTTACCTTGGCGTAGGCTTCGGAAGCAAGCCTCCTAAAAAAAGTACCATCGACATTGGCGGCTCTGCAAGCCAATCGCTCTTTCAAGACGAAGCTACGACTAGCCTCGGCCTTCTTCTTCACCAGATTGGATGCTGGGCGCTCATCAAAGAGGAAGATCTCACGAAAGCAAGCAACGTAGCCAAAGCGAACCGAAACGAGCTCCTTCTCGCAGCAGGTATGCCTTATACGCAAGTTGTTGGATTATGCCTTGAGTCGAAAGAAGTCGATCACGAACCCCCAGGCTAAGGCTGATAGGGTTTACAGAAAAGTCGTCGTACCATTGCAGAAGCTAGTGGATGAACTGAGATGGGTCTGATGGAAGAAGTCCAGTCCTCCACCCATTAAGCGCAGGAGATGCTCCAGTAGTCTAATATATCGAGTTATCCGACTGTGAGGGCTTCAAGTCGCCAATTGCCTAAATTGTCAAGTCGTTGTGCGATATCCCACACCACTCGATTCAAGGATGGTAAATTACCTTGGGTAAATCCAAGGTGGCGAAAGTCCTCATGTCCGAACCTCTTAGGTACGTCTTGCATGCGAACGTTTCGTGGGGCGCATGATGTATATTACATCAAGAGGTCAGGTAAGCGCCTTGAGGTGCAGAATCAAGATAAAGTTCTGAGGCTCATAGGCAAACCCGAGCTTGGCCGGTTAGCGACCCAGTCATGAAAAGCCAACGTGTTGTATGGCGGCTGATCGAAGGAGTAGTGTTCGATCAATGAGTCAAGATTAGGTTCTGAGGCTTCTTCTTGCACGACACCGTCAGCCTGTTGTACGGCGGATGAGCGAAAGCTTATTCAGAACTTTGCGCCCCCTTTGCAAGGTGGAATTGTTCGGTCAGTGGGTCGAGATTAGGTTCTGAGGCGTCTTCTTGCGCAACACCGTCAGTGTGGGAAGTAAGCCATCGGTACCCAGAGATTCAACTGCTGGGCCCTGCTGTGTGACCAACAACCAGGAGGCTTACTTTGACTCAAGTTGGTGATCTTAGTTAATGGAATCGTCACTTGATCGATGAATTCAATTTCTGCGAAGGTAGTATAATATTGTCAAGCTATTAGGTCTCAAATTATTAAGCTGTTAGGTCGTAACAGTATTTGCAACGCCCGAATTGTTGAAGTATGAATGATTTGTGGTAGACTCATTTAGACGGTGGTAGTATACGATTAAGGAATATTGGAACAGAACATCATGAAGTCCTTAATAACATAAAGAAAGGCCAGCTCTCAACGATGTGCTAGGAGATCCCCTAGACACCGGGTGTTTTGAAATCTGGGTATGCAGGCCAGTTGCCCAATTTACCAGGGTCGCCCCCAATGCGGACCCACTGGGAATTCGATGGAGTTGGGCCGTCAAGGACGAAAAGCTGGAACCAACCCGGTGGGGAAATGTTCGCGTTTGGCGGCGCCGTGATAGTGCAAGTATTCCCGGCGCAAGACACGGCCGGGAAGATGGTCTTCTGACCCATACTATTACCGTGCGTACTGGAGACGGCGCCGAGTAGCGAGACCTTCAAATTGGCAGTAGAGCCGGCGGTGACAGTAATCTGGTACTGCTGACCGTAGGCCCAATCCTTATTCGCGATTGTGTAAGACGGTCTTGCCAGGCCAGACAATAGGTATGGCGGTACAAACACCTCCACACGGTATTCTTCCGGGTTCTTACCGTCCTGCGGATCCGACCCAGAGACTAGAACTCGTCCGTCCTGGAGGAGTATGGCCTCTGAGTGATAGAGACGAGCCACTATTGTATTTGCCATGATAGACATGCGCTGATTTACTGGCTTTGAGGGATCATAGAGAACAGCACCAAGGTTAGGGTTGGTTGCAAGACCAAATCCAGCAACGCCTTGTTGTGCGCCATTACAGATAAGGTATGTGCCGTCTGGGAGCGCCGTTATCGATGGCATGACGCGCTGCGATGGCATACGCTCCAGTGTCCATTGTGGGTTTGCTGCATCTGGCTGGGTCGATACGCAGTTGTCAACTGCGATGGACGCGCCAGAATTCGACCCACCACAGATCAACACTGTCATCGGGTCTGTGTACGGGGCGCGCTGAGGCATTATCATCATCGTCCCTTCATAAGGGTAGGTTCGTCCGCTCAGGACATTGTTGACAGACCCAGGCATATTCGGAAGTGTTTTGATAGTTGCAAAACTATTGGCGTCGATGATTCTAGCCTCATTGTAGTAGCCAATAAATATTCCACCAGAGGGAAGAACTGCCAGGAAGGGATAAAGGTTGTTGGGATTAGTGCGTAGAAGGAAGTCCTCCGTAACAACCGGGCCAACTTTCGGAAGAAGTTCGAGTGATGGGACGGCGGGACCGTTAGACCCAGTTTCGCCTCCGACGATAAGGATAGATCCATTCGACATGATCATTGCAGATGGATACCACCGTCCGGCTTGAAGCGAGAGCTCATTGACATTTTCCTGCCAATCGTTTACACCTGGAACGCCAGGGGATCCATCGGGCCAGTATATCCTTATTCCAAACGTTGAAGGCCCAGACCATCCTCCGATGTTGATTTGTCTTCCGACCTTGTCTGGGAGCACCAAGCCCGCCGAACAGAACACATCGGTCTTGACATGCATAGGCCTCCAGGCCGCCTGAACGTTATTTATCTGCGAAAGATCAAGTTCATATGCACCCGTTGAATTGGGTGCTCCGGTTCCATATTTCTCAACGAAAGTCACCTTGCCGTTGATGCCGTTCGTTGTAATGAGCGGTACAACAACGCCACCGATTAAGTACTGATATTGGCCAGCGCTGCCGCCTGTAGGGCGGGCCCAGACTTGGAGGGGTGTGCCTGTCCAAGTATAGTATGATATTCTATTTCCGCCACCGCAAAGATAATTTGAATCGCCGCTGCAAGCGACATTACAGTCAGAATCAGGGTGGATTGTTGAGCCGGCATTTGTAACGTCAACGGGGTCACCGCAGTCTGTCCCGCAACATCAGCACCTGCGATCCGCAGAGAAGATCGGTAGGAGAACATATTTTGGCCGAACGAGGACGAAAGCAGGGGCAAAATAAGAAAAGTCAGAGAAGCAATCGTTATACGTACAGCATTCCTGGCCGTACTCCATGCCACCAGCCCCAAATCCGAAATTCGAACACTGGGTGAGACAACTGGTAGCGGTATTGGTGTTCGTGTTGATGATTTGATATTTGAATACCCTGTTAGGAGAACCTTCACTGTTTTTTTCGGTTAGCTCGGGAAAGCAGGACCTGACCATGAATCAGTAAACTCACTTGATACAGCCTTGGTATGTCCATGAGCCTGGCAAGCCCGTTTTTTGAGGACCGGGAGGCCCTCGGGTTTGGAGTGCACCGCTAGCATAGATGTTCATCCTGTTTCCCCCGCCACACTGTTCTGCTGAATTGCCGCCACACACAGTGTTACATTCTGTCTGGGCCGTGGCGGGTTTCCCTCCATTAACGATGGCATTATCGCAGAAGCACTGCACGCCATACTCCATACCTGCAACCGTATTTTTTTTGCCGGAACAGATTGCAATACATGATTCGACAGTCATGGCCTGGTTATCCGGAGCTTGATAGGATAGAATGCGACCGCTGACGTTGTCGACATAGCATCCGTCGGATGTCCAGCCGCTCGGAAGGACGGGGGCCGCATGGCCACTTCTGAAGAGGGTTAACAGGCCAAGTAGAGATATCGAAGCAAGGTGCCCTAGGATTGGAGACATCTTGCGATTGGTACACGAGTAACAAGTGATTAGGGCTCCAACAAAGGACGAGTAGTTCCTGGACAATGGGGGATGATAGAGGTACTTATAAGCAAAGACCTTTGCCAGATTCAGATGATACCTTTCCGTAGAATAACGAGGGACTGGAGTCTCCTAGAATCGGTGTAACATCAACTGTACATACAGCCCGCAGTCCGTATCCTCGTGGCATCCCTCGCCAGAAAAGAGGGCTGGAAACTCATGCATCCTTTTGGCTTAGGAGCGGTGAGTTGGCGAGACCCACCACCACCAACAAGGAGGATGTCCTATCTGTCCTGTGCCGTCGCAGCATTCGTATTCGACCCCCAATCGCTTGGTAGGGACGGTCCAGAAATCGCGCATGGCTAAGGAGCCGAGGGAGCAAGGTCAGCCGCTTCGTGTTCGGCAAAAAGCTGCAAACATCCAATGGCCGGCGAAACAACATGTTAGCAGATGACAACAATGGGAAGCCTCAAGCTTACGGAGTACAGCTGCCTGCATCCGATGTTATCCTTGGGGGATCGGGATATTCGTGAGTAATCCAGCAGTGTGTGGAGTTTCGTCAATAATGTGGGGTGTCCGGGGGTTTGCCTGCGTTTACTTTAGGGATTCGACTTTGATTTGTTCTATACCGGTAAGTTTCATCGTTTCCGATCAGGCTAATGTAAAGTAATCATGCATACCTCCGTACACGCACCAGGTACTTTACTACTTATCCACGGGGCAATCCGACTTACTAAGGACTGCATGAGGCCACATGGAGGTTCATGAGGCTGCTGATTAACAAATGGCCACGAACCGGTGAACTCCTCTCTCCGTCGACCGTTCTTGGCAGTGGATAGAGTAGAGCTTGCAGTACTGCAGACTCTGTTGGATATCGATGATCTTGTGATTATGCGCTGTAGTGCTGTAATGCTGTATTCATGTCCAGATAGCGCCAGTGAAAAGATAGGTCGACGGCATCCTGCCATTTGCGCTGCTAGACTGAGGGTAAAGTCCTAATTTACCGAGACCACGGAAATTGAGCGGACGGGATTCCCGAAGAAAGTTAGCGGGTTAGCTTGCAGCTGCACGCAATGATCGCCGCCGAAGCAAATCCTGGTGGGGATCAGTGGCAAGGCTGGTGGGGGTCCAGTCCGAGTAAACAATGGCGACGGTCACCCCGTGTCAGGCTGATCCAGCTGACACCCGCCCCCCAGATAGATACACACGCCAACTGTAGTAAGGTAGTAGTATATTCCATAGTGTCTAGTCATATTACTACCGTAGGTATTATACCACAAGTAAGCCGGCCAGAGGGTGTGCGAACACCCGATCAGTGCAAACATTCGAGTCTGGTCGACTCAGATATACCTCTTGAACAGCCGGGGAGTCCGTTCAAAAGCTCCAACCGTTTTGTTGAGTTGGGACTAGTATTGCACAAGACCAAAAGGCTGATAAAACCCTGATCGCGTGATATCAAAAGGTGTGCTCTGCTGCTTTCATTATCGTTCGCATCCCTTAAAAGACTGTTCGAATGGCTACTGAGCAAGTTGGCATCCATCACCGACTACCTGGTGGTGTAGTAAAATAACCAATGCCTCGCGGCGACCAAGCACAAGATCCCCCTTCGGAAACTGTAATTGTTCATGTCATCGAAGGTGGAATGACCAGTGCACATTAATTTGCCAGATAAGATCTTGCCAAGCTGAACCACATTGCCAGAAGAATCGAGAGATCATACACCAATGACAAAGTTTGAAAGTGCATTTCCAAGCGGGCAACACATGAAGGTGATCTCGGGCGTGCAGAATTCTTCAAACCTCGCGGAGGAATGGGAGGAAAAGCAATGCATCTCGAACATCTCGCATCTGCAAGGTCCCACAACTTCGGGTGTCGTGACATTCAATACTCCAGACCTACGCCGATAGCACTAAGACGTAGTCACCAGGGCCTGCCTCAGGAGGCGCCCTTGAAGTCTCTCGGAATTGGGGATTTATTTGGGGTTCATGTGTTCCTCGACCTCAGTTTCTCTGACAGATTGAGCGCAGGGAGGAAGGAATACGCCAAGCATTCTATGTCCATATTTAAGGTATTGGAGGAAAGGGTACTTTCCATCTCATGCGTGTACCATACCAACAGCGAACTTTAGCATACCTAGAGCTATTAACGAGCCAGTTCATCTAGTCTATTGCAGTTTGCTCTTGATTCGTTCTTCCGATACCTTTGAGGCCCTTGGACCTTGGTAGGTTTCTGAACTGTACGTTGTAATCGTGTTACAATACAGCATGAGGTAGATGAACATCAGTTTCATTAAATACAGATTAACATCATTTCAGGAAGGTCCCTCTTTCGAGTCGGTTCTTAGTTTCCGGCCGTACCACAAGCGCTCTCCTCAATCACCTTACTGTGGTAGGTAGATAAGGTAATTGCTAGGCACAACATCACAGATCGTAAGATAATTTCTTGCAATATCAATAGAGCAACTAAACACTTGAGGGAGGTGACAGGGAGTACTTGATTCATAGTAAGTTCGATTCATAATGGCGCTACTACAACGGTGTAGTGGTTTCGTTTCTTTTCTAGAGGACGACTTGCAGCATCGGATAGAGTATCTCGAGTAGCTCGAACTGATCACTTCTCGAATCTTGGTGAGAACCGCTTGTGATACGGTCGGAAACATTTTTAGCAAATTACAGGTTTTAAAAACATGATTCACTTTGAAAGCTGTATACACATTTACTGTATACAGTACATGTATAATTCCCATGTTGAATTACATTGTTGATATTGTTGAACATCAGATTATAGGATTCGTTCTGTTGGGATTTTAATGCAACATACAGCTATGATCTAACGTCATGTTGACAAGATGCTAGCATAATGGTACAAAGCACCTGTAGGCAGGGGCTTCCTCGCCAGGTTGTTCATTGTATCAATAGATCAGCTTTCTCTCCAATCGTTGTTTGGGGTAGATTGGGGTCCTCAAATTGCCTCCCCCCATCTTTATCCGAATGTCTTCACGTTTTGTCTTACCAAGTTACCATAGCTTAATAAGGACCTCTGCAATGATCAACATTGACATCTTGAAGGAGTATCTAATACCATTCTTGTAATGTCTTGGCTAGATTCAAAGAGCCTTGTTTTGGCAGCTAGTAGGCCGGGCGCTATGTCACCCGACTAAATAGGCAACAGTTCCAACGATGAACAGCCAGGTGGTAACTGTGAGAATAGGCAGACGTACTGTTTATGTTCGTCTTGTGCGTGTGGGTTGATCAATCAGAATCAAGCAGTATTGATTTCAGCTCCACGTAGTGCACTGAAGGCTTCAATTTCTGGGTACCGAATTTCACTACCCTATTTCGGAGTCGTATGTCATGGCGTACCATTATACCTTGGCAGTCTCTGCGGTTGTGTCTACCTTGATCTATTATGTCTACATCAAAACTCTACGCTACCGTGTAGTTTCTGCATTCTGTAGGCAACATGGCTGTCTCAAACCTCCGGCTACTGCAGACTCTGGTTACATTGGATATCGACTGTTGATGGCCATTAGAGCGAAATACAAAGCCAAGAAATTGCTCGAGGAGCAAACGAGCAGATATGCTGAGCTTGGCAATACCTGGACGGCCTCAGCGCTGGGTAGCTCTTTTATTATGACGATCGAGCCCGAGAACATCAAGACTATTCTTGCCAGCAAGTTCGATGATTTTGGGCTTGGCGGGCGTCCGCAAAATTTCTCGCCACTACTCACTGGAGGGATATTTGTGACTGACGGTGAGCCATGGAAGCATTCTAGAGCTCTGGTGCGGCCAGCTTTCACCAGGAACCAAGTCGCAGATCTGGAGTCATTTGAAACTCATACGCAGGAATTGATTGCAAAGATACCGAAAGACGGGAGCACAATTGACCTGGGGCCTCTTTTCTACCGTCTTACGCTTGATCAAGCATCCGAGTTCCTTTTGGGGGAATCAGTAAACTCGCAAAACGGCGGGGAAGACTCTCCGCAAACGCGCCTTGGTGTTGCGTTCGACTATGCCGTTGGTGCCCTTGGTCAAACAGGTACTTCTGGTATCATGTCCTACCTTTGGCCAAACAGGCGCTTTTTCAGAGACTGCAAGACCGTTCATGATTTCGTTGGAGGTTTTGTGCAGAAAGCGCGTTCCCGCCAAGCTTCCCCCTCTAAGAACGAGAAAGATTTGCAAAACAAGGATAACCTCAAACCTGGTCGCTACGTCTTCGTTGATGAATTGGCAAAAGTAACGGACGATCCAAGGCAGATCACGGATGAATTACTGAGCATCCTGCTTGCGGGTAGAGACACCACGGCAAGTATGCTAACAAGTGCCTTCAACATCCTGGGAAAACGGCCTGATATCTTTGCCAAACTCAAGGCTGAGGCGGATCAATTGGGAGGTGAACCACCAAATTATGAGACGCTGAGAAATATGAAATACCTCAGGTACTTCCTCAACGAGAGTACGGTCGCCTTCCACCCTTTTTATATAATACACTGACAACGAACAAAGCGCTCCGTCTCTACCCTGCCATCCCGGGAAATGCCCGAGAAGCAACCCGAGACACCTACCTTCCCCTCGGCGGTGGCCCTGACGGCAAATCCCCCATCTTTGTCGGCAAGGGCCAGGAGGTGGACTACACAGTCTACGCCATGCACCGCCTAAACCCAATCTACGGCCCCGATGCTCAAGACTTCAGACCAGAGCGTTGGGAGAGTTTGCGAGTGGGTTGGGAGTATCTGCCCTTTAATGGAGGGTAAGTAACTATTCAAACCCCGATTCTGCGTAATCACGTGTGTTTAAGGCTGATATTGTTCGTAGGCCCCGAATTTGCGTAGGTCAACAGTTCGCGCTAACTGAGTTTGGGTACACGGTGGTGAGACTCGTGCAGACGTTCACGGAAATTGAAAGCAGAGACCCCGAGCCCTGGATGGAGAAAATTACACTTACTGTCACGAGTGCGAACGGGGCTAAGGTGGCGTGTACGCAATGAGTGATTGGATCCCAGCTCTTCCGTTCGGAAATGTTCATTGATAGGCTCCACTGGTTCAAAACCTCAAGCTCGACTCCAGGGCCAAGATTTGTCAGCGTACTGGCATCTGGAGTCTTGTAAATAGTGTACAATAGCGACATCACTCCGCCGATGATATCCACCAAGTAACCCCTCATATAGAACTACTCTATATACTCTCAAACCACAACCACGGTCCCTAGCCAAAAACCTCACAACACGTCAAGCCCGGTGGGGTTATCCCAAAAAACCAACCAGCGTGTTACAACCATGAACATCTAGCGCAACAATCAGATCTAAAATTCTTTCATCCTGTCCTCGAACGAATACACCAGACAACCACCCTCAGCATTTCCGCAAGAAATCCAAAAAAAAAACCCTCACACATTTAGAAAACCCCCCTTCCCCCGCCCCACATAACACCCTCCATCACCACTTTCCCGCTCCAAAAAACCCCCCCTTCCCCGCGCTACCTTCCCATCGCCCCCCTTTCCAGACACCCTCAGCTCTCCCCCCCTCTCCCTCTCTCTCTCGCCCCCTCACCGCCCAAGATCCACTCTTCACAGCCCACAGCGGTAAAAAAAACCTTCAACCTCTCGATTCCCCATCCAATCTACCCAAGAGCATTCGGAAAGTCGGAAATTCACTTTTTACCGTTATCTGGATATCTCTGAATTCACCTGCGGTGTTGTGATGGGGTATCCTCTTCTTTGTTATTTTTTTTTTAAAAGGGACGGGGATGAGTTTGTTGGCCCCGGGGGGATATGCAACGGCGGCAGGCTTTGCCGGGTGTGATATAGAAATATAATATAATTCATATGCGCTTTTTCTTTCTTTCTTGCCAAGGTACCACGACGTGGCGACGCGGAACGGGTTATCAAAAGCGTGTGTTCCAGATCCGTGCTGAGGGGTTTTTTTTTTAGCTGCAAGCGAGCAGGGGATGAGAAATCGGAAAAGCGCGGAGAGGGTGTGTTGGCGGTACTTTTGGGATAGTGTGTCTGAGGTAGAATAGAGCAGAAGAAAGAGAAAAATGGGGGGGGGGGGGAGTAAGTGGTAGCTGCGTAAAGTGTGGAGAGGGGAGGGAGAGCGTATGATAAGACGGAGATTTGTGATGGGGGGGTGAGATATGTTAAGTAGGAATAAAAAGGATGGAAGAAGTTGGTGCAGTGGGACTGCTTTGGAGCTAATGTTGTTACTGGAATGATAAACCTGGTTTGAGTCTAAGATGCCTGGATGCCAAGCAAGCAAGACGTTATACGTTTGTCGGTTCATTAACGACATACCCACAAAGAGCTCCACAAACCTCTATTGTACAGCATGGACCTTTCATTGAACCCCTAAACTCCATGTTTTACGGCCAAAAAGCAACTCTCTTATCCGACACAACGTGACCAACCTATCCATAGATTAGCAACTATACGCGGTGCGAAAGAATCGCTTCGACTCACCAGGCAGTCCACACCCAAACCCCACAAAAACATACACCAAGAATATAACCACCACCGCCAAAAGCGCCATCACCTTCACATTCTTCCACCACATCTTCCTCTTCAACCCCCTGCTCCTCACGCGGAAATCATGCGCCCCCACCCCAAGTCGATCCGTCTTATCGACCAGCAAATCAATCCTCTCCCCCCTTTCAAGAACCCTCTCGATATTCTCCGTCATGATGCCCTTGACGGAGTCAATGTTCTCTTGCACATTGGTGATGGCGTCGGTTTTGCCGGCCTGCGTGGTGCCATATTCCACCATGAGGGATTTGAGGGTGGAGTTGAAGTCGGCAGCGCCGTAGGGTGGCATTGCCGCGAAGTCTGTCCTTTCTGCATCGTGCTTTGCCAAGAATCGTTTCTTGATTTCTACCAGAAACCCAAATGGTATGCGGCGGCCGATACTGGCGTTAGCGACGACTAGGTATGTGAGACCGCCGGCGGAGCTGCTGGAAGACGGGTATTGGGAAGGGGCATCGGCGATGTAGTGGATAAAATTTTGGTTGTGGGTGTAGGTGAGTTTTTGAGGGGTGTCGTGAGGAAGTTTGGGGAGGATGAGGGTGGCCAGAGAGGAGGGGTTGGAGGCGGGGGTGGTGGTGTGTTCGGTTAGTATAGTGCTACGGTAGGCTATGCAGGCGCTGTAAGGGGTTGTCAGTTGCGCAGAGAGCGAGAGGTTAGGGGAGGAAACCTACTAGAGGAAGGGAGTGGAGGTAGAGGATGATGCCATCGTGGTGGCGGGGGTAGGGAGGATTGTCAAGTTGAGTGCGCCTTTGGAATATGGACTGGTTCTTTGAATATCTCAGTAAGAGTAGTCTTGTGAGTGATGAATCGAGTCTTCAATGGGTGATATTATTAAAATACTAGAAGAGCTGTTACCTTGCATCATTGCATGCCTTCCTCCACTGGCTGCAAGTCTTTTAGAGCATTTGTGCTTACGTAACATCCGCATCCTCAACAAGAAAGGTAAGGTAAGGTAGCTCATAGCAGTCCTGGATTTCATTACAGCAGGATTGTTGCTTGACGCAAGTAATTCGAAGCCTCATCATATCTAACAACCGCATGATCATCTGAACTAAAATTGAATTGAGGTCCAATGAACCCCGGATCCGTTCCTACAAGCATTTGAGTCCAGAACGTCACCAGCCGCTCAACAGGAGGAATGGCCGAGAGGAGATTTTGCATGTATTTCGAAGATTAGACTATTACATGAACACTGCCGCTATGCAAAGAATTTGAACTCCTCCACTGTGTAGGGTCGAGTTAATTTACATATGGTACACAAGGTCAAGAGGGAATCGCAGGTTTTATTCATTGATTTTGGCGAGCAGTCTGCTTATATCAGTACTAGCCCTTCCATAAGGCGCCGGGTTATGAACGTGACTTACTCGTGATCTCTGAACAGCGAGTACTCCTCTTCCCCAACCTTCACAGGGCTCCCGCCATACTGTAGGCACCGAGGTCAGTACTTTGATATTGCCCATTCTCTTCACCCGGTTGGCAAAAACCTACTTGTGGTATCAAAACCTTGTCTCCCGGGGCCACACTCGGAGCTATTCTCTGGCCATCCTTGTTCAACCCTCCAGGTCCAACTGCTAGCACCTTTGCTTCGTTGAGCTCCTTCACGCTGCTCTCGGGTAGGAAGATGCCGCCCGCAGTTTTCGTATCGGCCTTGATTCTTTGGACTAGAATTCTGTCGAGGAGGGGCGCGAGAGATTTGATAGACTTGAGTGCTGTCGTCTAAGCGTTAATTAGATTAGTCGAGAGCTTTCGTTTAGACAGTAGCGCTGTTACGGACCATATTGAGTGTAGAAGATGATATGAAGTTGCGGGGAGCTTATGCGGTGAATCACAATCGGTAGAAAATTAGAAGATTGTGGTTTATGGTTGTGATCTCTTGATTGTTGACAAAAGTCTAGGATTCTCAGTCAAAGGAAATTTCTCGAATGCCAAGCCGGGATTATCCGGAGCTACTCTCTATTGCGGGTGAACATCCTCGTCCGTAAACTTCACTCCCTTGGCCACCCATGACAATACTCTACTGTGTGATCATCTTTTGCCGTGAAGAAGTAGCTGTACATCCTAACCTATTCTGATTCCTAGTATGTTACGACACTCTTCTATCTATGAGTTGGTTCTAGACTACTCATGTTCCGAGGGAGTTCAATCGAGAGAATGGATTGAAGTTTATTAGCTTACAACCCATATTAACCCATGGAAGACACAAGACATTCTTGCCATGAGAGTCAGCTGTTGCCTTGATACTGTGGACTTAGCACATATAAGATGTGTGTGATTGATTCTTTATTCTGTAGGCTAATCACCTGGTTCCTTAATCCACAGATCCATTACACTGAGGAGTAAGAATCGAGGAGAAGATGATAATGTACTTGATGTATCCTGAAATCTGCTAACCGTTCCAGCCTGCTTATTTGCTTCCCCATTCTCCTTGCGTCCTACATCTCGTCGCATTTCATTCCTCTGCCCTCTTAGCCCATGCTTACTGTACTAGGGTTGCCGCGAGCTGTTGCAATAAGATGACGACCGACCTCAAATGGAGATTTGGGAAAAGGTGGTCGTAAGAGATGTGAAGGAAAGAATTGCTATCATTGCACGAAACACTGAAGATCGATTGTGGAAAGAACCGAAAGTAGCCGCTATGAGAACAATTTGGTCTGTTCTAGACGAAGATGTTGCCAGATAAAGAAGGACACCCGATTAGTATCGTTACAAAGTTTGGGATATTAAAACGTATTCTCCTCTCCCTGCCGCTTCGATTTCTCCACCTCCTCCACTCTAGGCAACTAGGCTTTGCGATTTGTCCCAATATAGACATACGGCCCACACTTAGAAATCCAGTTGGCCAACCACGACTGGATAATGGACTTTTCCACAAATTGCTGGTAATGGACCCCACTACCCACCTCTGTGTTTGATGGGCCACGATTCAAAAACACTATACTGTTCGGCCTTCTCTCCGTGTTCTGACTTTTTCTAGACATGACTGCCACTTTCTTGGTTTGGAGTTCGAATTTCCCTGTAATGCTATGAACGTGGTGCTCCCCCAGTGCGTACGCCCCCACTTCCCCGGCGAGTGCTCCCCTGGCGAAAGTACTCACCCCCCCTTCGAGTTCTGGAGGCTCATCCAGAGTACCTAGAAGAAGGCGTGTAGCTGGACCGGGCTTCCTCTGCAAAGAAGTATGAGAAACGCTACGCTCATCACTATCGACTCTTTAAGCATGACGAACAGCATAGACGCTAACAATACTGCCGAAAAGTTTGGTACGCCGATGATATCTGGAATACTTCCGCGGCCAATACCCCATTTTCTCGTGGACACTCTGCGGAACCGTACAAAATACACTACAGTATGCAGTTCAACCACGGAGTAATAATCGGCCCACATAGCACATAGCAGCGATCCCCTAGACATGCCTGATATCAACACAGAAAACAACACGTCTCCTTGAAACCCCCCTAATGCTCCGCCCCCAAATCCAACGAAGGAACATGGTAAAACGCTGGTAGCCAAAGACCCAGATCATCGAACAGCCGAGTAGGCCTCCATGGAAGACTGCAGTAATTACTCAAGCGCTCGGGGAAGGCGGGGGCTCCGTTGAGGAACGCTAAGGTCGTGGGTTCGATTCCCACCGCTCTCAACGGTGCTACCATGGAGGAGGGTTATTGAGGATTTGATTCCAGCTGTGAACGTATCAGGTTTCCCGAAGAGGCGGCAGGGGTGGAGGGCGATTCGGTGCAAATCCAACTCGGAAGTGATTCCACGTCTCGAGTATCTGCCGTGGTGCATGCGACCGAGAGAAGATCGCCTCACGTGTTACGCGAAGTATCTTGTACTTAATGGTTGATGTCTTTCATACCTAGCCGCATAGGCCCACCTAAGGACAATTATAGGTACCTAGGTAAACTTGATATCATCATATTAAGGTACACACTGTGTAAGTTGGAACCCCACGTTTCAGGGTTTAGAACTTTAAATAGTGCAGCGGACAATTATCGGCGCATATCGGCTCGGAATGTTTCAACTACCTTACTCGTACTGCTTTCTACGGTAGATCCTTTCTTCAAATCACTGAACACTCAACACTGGGACAACAGAGAATACTGGTAGCACCTCAAAGCACCTCCAAACACCTCCAAACGTAGGTAGGTAGGCAGGTAGTGGCTGCAAAGAGGCATGACTCAGCTGGTAAAGCAGAGATCGCTCTCATTACGACCCAGAAGAACACTCTTCTTCGGGCTGGCGATTCATCAGTAGTTGTTGTTGTTGACACCAGGAATATCTTCTCTACATCCCCTGCTTCCCGTGCCAATGGTAAGGAGATATCTGTAGAGGCTGCAGCTTTACCTATAGAACTACAAAAGGCGGGTTGAGGCTGAGCTGGAGTTTGAGCTGTCACCCCCCTCCCTCCGCCTTGGCGTCTATCCCGTCCATGTATTCATCAACTCTTACGCGCCTCACTACGCGCAGAAGCCTGAGCCAGTCGAGTGACTCTCTCAATCTTGGCTAGACATGTTTCGACTACCTTAGGGGATGAAGGCTTGGTGAGACATCTTGGCTACTGAATAGTGAAAACCTCACGATGATTCTTGAAGAATGAACTGCCGTTCCGGTAGAAAGTCAGAGACACACGAACTCTAGTCCAGACGATACGTACTTCAGCCGCAGTCTTTACATCGCCTTCGTTGCTATTAATGATTGGCACAGGTTGAGGTGGAGGGGATCTTGCACGAGACAACCGGCAATATAAGACCAGTGTAAGTACTTGCAATATCCTACTGTAGTCTGTAGATGTTTCCATCGCATCGCTTTCTATTATCTCAAAAACACCAGAACTTACATCCCCAACATGAAGTACCTCTTGGTTCTTGCTGCAACCTGCATTGCCTTTGCTACCGGGTCGCCACGGCACTCGATCGTCGCTTTCAACGCCCCTGTCAACACACTCTCTTCCCCTCTCCCCTTAGGCACCGGAAGTTTCGATAACCTTCTTACCTTTCCACAACAGCCTGCGGGAGGGTCAGTGGGTCAATTCTTAGACCAACTCTTCGCTGATGACAACGCCACAGTCGTTGCCGGGCCCGTAAGCACTGCGAAAAGAAAGGTGCAAAAGAGGAGCTATTCCGAGTCGTACGGACTACATACGTCAACATGGCAGAACACCACGGATGGAAAAACTGTCTCATACAACATCAGTGTCGATTTTACAAAGTGTGGCCATGGCCTGAAACTCACGGATGACGTCGGTGTTTACACATTTACCAATGGGACCACCAGCAACACCACGCTCCGGGATTTGGTTGCGGACGTGTGGAGCCTGCGACATACGAGGGAGCACAATGCTATCAACATGCATTATAACGACCACATATGCACCAACGCGGATGCAGCCATGGCCGAAGCTAATCAAGCCTTGACCGACTACCTTATCTGTAAACCTACCACGGACGTGACGCCGTCCCAAGATCTCGTACACAACGAGCTCCGACGTCTCCTCTACAACCCCTACAGCTATTGGACGTCGGTCATCGGCAACTTTGCTGTCGGTGCGGTAGCCGGCGGTGGTATCGCAGCCACAATGGATCACTTCTTCCAAGGAAACGTCAGTGCCCAGAACGTCGTCCAGACAGCCACTGTGGTCGGGTTTGCCGGTATCATAGGTGGGGTCTGGGCGCGTTGCCACGAAGCCGGACACCTGGACGGCACTGAACGAGTGGCTCAATCCGCTCAACAAGCAAGTCAAGTAGTAGGCCAAAACATCGCCCAGTTGGTTCCCGCCGGTCGCGAGGCTATCGTTCAGAACGTCTTCATGGGTGTTGCTCGCCGAGCCATCGCCCGCGTTGTCCGATCACGCGTTGAGGAGGCTATGGGTCAGGCCGCGGGCTCTAATCCCGGCAGCCCTGTTGGCTCTGTTCCTGCCTCTGGCCCAGGAACTCCCATGTCCCCGGCTGACCAACAATGCCTTACGGAAGAGATGGCGGCCGAGGCCGTTGCCGCGATTGAAGACATGGTTGCCCCGGAATTAGAACTGAGTTCGATTTCTGAGATTGAGGTGGCAGAGGCTGGGAATGGTCCGCAAGGCGACTGCAATGTTTAGGAGACATGAATTGATGGGGATGGGAGAGAAGTGTTTTACAAGCGTGTGTATATATAAATTCGAAAATCACATGGGGTTTACTTTGGCGCAACCCATCACATCTCACGTACTAATCTACAGAAACAATGCGTAACTGCACAACAGGCCAGGCCGGAACGTTCAGCAAGGATGGGGAAAGGGGTGGTTTCAACTCAATCCGTACCCACCACTCGATCGATATACAGTAGCCCCGGTCATGCTGATCTTCGAAACCCAAAAAATGCTCCTCGTTCATCAGCGCATTAGTCTACTGTAGCGCCGATAGTCCCGCACTAAAACCCTCCTCTGCTGCTCCTATGTACATAGAAACAAAACACACCTCCATCCAACATCAAAATGTCCCTCCCTACCTTCCACACCAACCGCCAACCCTGACGTTTCTACCATCATCCCAAAGCCCTTGTCCGCTACCACCAGCAACATTCCGCGATTATGCCTTTCCAGCTTGCGATTATATACCCCATCCAAGCCGTCAAGATCCCAGGGATCCACCATTTATCGACGTATAAAAATCAAACAAGCTCCTTCCTTCTTCCATGTCTTTTACCCACGGCCACTTTCTTCGTAGGAATGAATGTACTTCCATGTTTGGGGAAATATCAGGGAATAGTACTGCTTTAAACTCTGTAGGGCGTGAGAAGAGGGGGATTTTCTTTCTTTCTTTCTTCTTCATTAAGCGCATGCAGCCTGTCTATGGCTATGACACTATCTAGGCGCTGTTTGTATGCTAAATTACATGTGATTTGGCCCAAATCGATGCTTTATATCTTCCCGTTGAGCAGTCACACCGATTAAATGCGCATACGAGCGCGGGAGAAGAGGGGGAGGGGAGAATGGCAATGGCAGGAGTATACGGAGGCCGCAGAGCGTATTTTCGAATTTTCTGCGAGGGTGGTGTGATGAAGTTTTACATGAAATCTTTCGATTTCTCTGGTTCTCTGTCGTCCTTATTTGCAGTTCAGTTTGTACAGGCAGCAACGAGCGGAGAAAATTCTTTGGATACTTTCAATCGTTTTCACGCCGCGAGAGATGGACCACTGATCATTGTACTTGTGCGCTCACTGCTTCAGTTGCTTCGGGGCTTCAAGAGCATAGTAACTTTTTTGTAGATCTGTTTCGAAAACATGTTGACATCTTTGAAAAGATTTAGCGTGTTAAGTCGAGCGGTATATTGCTCAGCGCGACCCAATCAGTAGCAGCAGTGACAGCAGCTGATAATAGTGAAGGTTGCAAGTCTGGAATTCGAGGTATGTTTCAGAATCGAGATGTGTAGCTTGTAGCAACGGTGGCTGTCTTGTGGAAATCTAAGCAGAGACGGGCACTGTCTATAGCAGCAGCGACAACGACGACGAAGATGATCTTCCCACCATCGAAGAGATCTTGTATACCGCCCTTCAAAAGAAGAACTTTACAATGAAAGATCGAGGTTCGAACAACGCGGCCTTCGAAGTTAAGGAGGCAGCTGCAGAAGAGAAGGGCGGTTTATTCGACCAAAGCGGGTTAGTATCAGGTCATAACTCAGGCCGTAGTTCAGGTGAGCGCGCCCACCATCCTTCATCGTGGAAATAGACGGCCAGTTTTTCTGACACGGTGTAGAAGATTTAATTGTTCTGCTAGAAGATGATGACTCAAGTGCCTCCGAAACCGAATTCGATTACGGTAGTCTTCGTGCCAAAAGTACAGAGCTAGAAGGGGATTCTTTCAACGGCTCAGAGACTGCCGTCGACCGTCATTTCAGTCCCGACGAATGGCACGATATGGAGAATTATGACTTCCCCGAGACGGGTCAGCGCTTGCGGCTTGCCGGACTAGAACCTTTGCCGTTAAATCCCATGTGCCCTTATATTCCCTCTTGGAGCCTCTCGGGCGAACCATTGCACGACCGTACCAGCACAAAGGGCATTGATGCGGCTCCGAGGCCACGGTATCCCATTTCGCTTGTCCTCAAAGCCCGCCGCGACGCTGCTCCAGAGCGTCGCCAGAGAACGAGCTCGGTTAAGAGGATCATGCTCATACTGGTCGAGGCGTAGCAGACGAACACGAGCTGGTTGGCCCTGCTCTCGATATTAATCTCGTAGATGAGGGGGAGAGGCAGTAGCAGAAGATGAAGTAAGAGAAGAACGAGGATAATGATGGAAATAACGAGCAGCAGCATCAGATGAAGCAAGAGAAGAACGAAAATAATGATGGAAATAACGGGCAGCAGCAGTAGCAGCAGAAGATGGATGATGTGATAAACGCGTCGATGGCTGAAAGAGTTGGCGATACCCACCAATCCGACGAGAAGAATGAAAACCCAAGACCGGCCGAGCGACAGCGGCTACTACCCGCCCAAGATCTATTGCCAGAGACAAGTCATGACGAGGCGGGGAGCGATAGCGATAGTAACAGTGACGACGAGTTTAACAACGAAGCCGACTCTCATGAAGACGATAGGAAACCACGTTTCCCTAAGCGGAAGCAGCCGCCTTCGTCTTACAATGGCCCAACGCCCAAGTAGCACAAGCATCATCTTCAGCAGAGGTCTACCCGCCAACCTGAACCACGCTCTAAGTCCTATCGGCACTCTCACAAGTTACACCCCGTCCTTGATCAGACTTCGATAGTCGCCGTGGGATCTAATGCCGAGGGTCGGTTGCCCTCGCCGGCCCCTTCTGCACCACAAGCCATAGACACAGATATGTCGTTTGACTGCAGCGACCTTAGCGGATCGTCCAGAAACCTCCTACCGACGCTGATCGAAGCCACCTTCCGTCCGCAATCTCTACATTGCTACTCCTTTACAGCGTTGATTCAAAACAACTATAATGAACGAGGATTCTCCTTTGCCCAGCTTGCCCGACTCATTCAAAGCACTGATAATGTTGAGAGGATCAACGACTTCACGATCAAGCCGATGAAGCAAAATTCGTTTCTCGTGACTAGCTTTAGCCGGCGTATCACATCTCAGCTATCGTGAGGTAGAATCACTGTCTCAAATACTGCGAAGGCAAAGCCCTATCCACAAAGATGCGACGCGTATCCGACCCCGAGCCAGCAGAACCGTGGATGCCAAGGCTCTGGCATCGCAAATGAAACAAGTCGTTCAGCAACATAACGCCAGTATTTTGAGCGATACCGATACCGATCTCAGTAGCGATGGCGACGGATGTTCGAGCACGGCCAAGCAGGGCCGTTTGCGCACGAACAAGCATAGCCGATGGTCAGACCCAGACGAGCAGCGCTTACTGGCATACACGACAGAGGGCAAGTCCTGGGAGTGAATCTTTGGCAAGTCCCCCGACAGGATCTCGGCCCACAATACATACGTCCGCGCTGGAATATAGTCCGGCCTAGAGGCAAACAGGCTTCCTTCCGCAGGTGGTCAGGCAGTAGCTCAAGCTCTGTGTGTCTATGTGCCCCTTGGTATATGCGGGGTCGAAGGTCTGAAAAGATTCTCATCCAGTTTCATCGCAGGAGTAGGTACGGTCGAGGGAAGCGGCGTGAAAAGCGATGCGAGGAGGGGTAAGGAGATCGGATGCATAAACGAAGTATCACGAAAGGAAATGACGAGGTTGGTCATCGGAAGCAGATGAGAGGCGCAACGGCTTTATTGGGAACGATTGGTAGGATATAAAATAAGTTGCGCCCTTCATTGGCATCTCTGGTATCATGGTATCGTAAAATGTGTCTCAGACCTTTCAAGACAAAAAGGAGAGACGAGAAGAAAAAACTTGCCAACGATACACCGCACAATCCTGACGCCCGGTCCTCGCCTCGTCTATACGTTTACCAGTGACTCCTCCTCCTCCTCCGAATGGCTAATCCCCTTGTTGAACGCATCGAGCATCCCTCCCGTACATGGTGTTACCTACGATCTTTGTAGGTCCCCTGTGAACAGCATATTCGAATTGTGGTTGATGCAAGCCACTGTGGTAATTCGCCACATATCCGCCTAGGTATTCCGCTGTTTTCCCATGAGCTATTGCCTCGCTGCATCAACCGGAATGGACTGCAATGTGAACAATGGCGAGATGTTCGACGCCTCATAGTTCCCGTCCACGGCGTGATATCCCCAACGTTCGATTCTCTCTTTCCCCGGACAATCGCGGATTTGAAACGGGTTTTCTGCGCACGCTAAGCTGATATGGGCTAGTATCCGATGATCTAGGTTAGCGTGATAGATATGGCACTAGTATATCAAGTTGTACCGAAGTAGTTAGTCGGAAACCCATTGCGCGGTGGATATTCCGTACCAGTAGGCTAACCGTGGAGATAGGCGGGAATAGATGGGGTTTGGGCGGGTAGGGATCCTAACTCCGCGGTTCCCGGAACAGCCCTTTCAATATATTTACAAGTTCATGATTCTACTCTTCAGCTTCTCTTTCTGCTAATCTCGTTCATCTATCAACACACCTGACACACAGTTTTGCAACTTTTTCTCGGTCAATTTACCATCTCTTTCCTTCCTTTGAGATCAAATACCGCAGCAATGGCGGCTCAGAAACAGCAAGAGCGACTCTTTATAACTGGCGCTAGTGGCTACGTCGGCTCTGTGGTCACAGAGCTCGCTATTGCAGAGGGCTATGATGTCTACGCGCTCTCCCGGACCGAAACCAGCGACGCCAAGCTGCGCAGCCTCGGCGCCGTGCCCGTCCGCGGGGACCTTACCTCGCTCGACGTCCTGCGCCGCGAGAGCGCCGAAGCAGATGTTGTCATACATCTCGCGACCGCTTATACGTTAGGCGTCGGCCCGTATGAAGCCGTCATGCCTGTTGATATCGCCGCCGTGGACGCCATCGCCGACGCCTTGGCGGGCACCGGCAAGCCGCTGGTCGTCACCTCGGGCACACTATCTGCTGCCGCCGACCCTACGGGAGCCGAAACAACCGAGGCGTCGCCGCCGGAGCCGAACCCCATCAATACTCGCATCAAGTGTGAGCAGCACGCGCTCGCGCTAGCCAGCAGAGGCATCCGGGTTACGGGGGTTCGGCTGGCGCCGTACGTTTATGGCCGCGGCGGCAGCGGCGTCAAGCTGTTCATGGGCATGTCGGCGCAGGCCGGCAGCGTTACATGCGTTGACGGTGGCAAGAACCACACCACCGTCGTGCACGTCAATGATGCCGCGCGGCTGTACCTGCTAGCGGCAGAGAAGGGCAAGGCCGGCGAGCTGTTCAACGCCAGCGGGGCCACCGATGTGACGGCGCGCCAAATATTCGACGCTATAGCTGCGGCGCTAATGGTCCCGGTGCGGGACATTTCGTACAAGGACGCGCTAGCGCAGATGGGAGAGACGTTCGCGTGGTTCTTGAAGGCCGAGAACAGAGCGTCTGGCGCGAAGGCGGTGAAGGAATTGGGGTGGCAGCCGAACGGCACAGGTATCTTGGACGAGATTAGCAAGGGCTCGTATCAGGCGGTTGCGGAATCGTTGCGAAAGGTGTCTGCTTGAACATGCTCGAAGAAGAGGTTAGGGGTCTCAGAGGAGACACGGACGGAGTCGCTGAATATTCGAAAAGATGACTGTGTATGGACTAGCTCAGAGATTCCAACGTCTCCCTGACTTTCTCTGAATTCCGGTCAAGTAGATAGTATACCAAAATCAGATGATCGTTTGCGATAGAAACAGCGTATTCGAGGAAACAATCTTGCAACAGAGCAAGTCCAGTAACTCGTATGTAAATTTTACTGACTGCGGCTGTTCCGCGTCGTCAAAATCGGAAAGCTTAGGCGGGGAAGTCTTCAATGAATTTGAAGTCTACATAGGAGACGGTACTAGACGCGCGGGAAGCCGGCTAAGCGCGCACATTCAAGCGCACACTTACTGCGAGGTACTTGATTTAGATAGGCAAAAGCGAAGTGTTCGATAGTTGACCTCCGCTGTTCATATTGTTATCTATTATATATTAGAACAAATTTTTTAGAATCCTCAATCCGATTGGTCAAGAAAAGTACTGATCATGTGGTTTTCTGTCCCGCAATTAGCTCAAAATTTCAGGTTTCGTACACGTCTGCGCGCGTCTTTTAGTTCTTCCATCTTTTGTTTATTCTTTGCTTATATGATTATACTCTGAATGAAGCATATATGAAGCATATATGGAGCACTGGGTAGAATACTGGGTGGAGCATATTTGGAGCACTGGATGAAGCATTGGGTGAAGCACTCGATGGAGCATATATGGAGTGATGAACGCAGCACTTGGTGAAGCACTGGGTGGAGCACTGGGTGGAGCACTGAATGGAGCACTGGATAGAGTATATATGAAATATATGTAAAGTACTGGGTAAAGTATTGAAAGCAGTATATATGGAGTACTGAATGAACGATTCACAGTGTGGGGTAATACTGATACCGAATAAATATTTCAGGGATTTTCACTTAATTTTGGCGTGCATCTCAATAAAATCTAGGTATGTTCAGGTAAATTATAAAGATTCAAATACATAATCGTTCAAAACCTCATGCTGATGTGGTCTTCCCCTTGTACAACATAAACGGTTTATATCGATTTGGTTTAAGAAAATCGCTTCCTTAACGGTTCGGTTTCAAAAGGTGGGTTTTGAACGGTTTAAACACTGGGAGCCTTGGTGGATACTCGTATAAACGGGGTTCCCGCGCAAACGGGGTTTCTGCGCACTCTAACCTAGAAAGGTTAGCAACAGATAGTATCGGGTTTAGCGTGCTAAAATTGGCACTAATATAAATAGTTTTAGTTAGCGTGCGCAGAAACCCCGTTTGCGCGGGAACCCCGTTTATACGAGTAGTGTCTAAAGATTGAGGTGAACGACCGAAATTGGCAGAAAGTGTTCTGGAAAAAGAGTTCCAGCAACCAGAAACATTCACTCGGAAAAGGCAGCGTTGTATTCATATTGCCGATTGCTTGCATGACAGATTGCAGGTCGTTGTTACGATTTACAAAATGCCGCTGCCCTTGTCCCACTAGCCCTTACGGCCCTTCTTCTTCTCAATCTCACTATAGCTCTCACACGTCCCACCGGGTTGCGTTTCTTGTTGTGCTTGCTGTTGTGCCCGCTGCCACGATGTTGCTGAAGATGACCCAACAATACCCGTGATGCTCCCAGGGACACCCAAGGGGGGTGCTCATGGGATGAATACCCACCCTTCCGGCAAAAGATGTGGGGACGGTCATCTCGAAAACGGTACAGACAAAGGCGATATTTATGGCGTTTGTGAAGACGGCGCCTATGAGGCCACAGACGATCTTTGCGAAGACGATGCTCAGGATAATACCCCCACTTACCGATGACGACGACCCCGATGAAGAAGTCGTTAATACAGACAAACGGTCTACTGACCATGACTGGGAAGGGCAAGTACGTGTAGGACGAGCATAAGATGTGTTTTGCTCTTTGCGGCCTTAGTAATATTCATGTTATAGGCAATGTCATGTTTAGGTGCTCGACTGTACTCTTTTCTAGCATCCCCACTCTTTATCAAGTACTGACGGTGTCATTCGTGGTTCGCTCTCGTTTTTGAACGAGGTGGTTGACCATCTGAGTCGGCGCTATGAAAATCGACATGTCGCTTGGATTCATTTTCTGGCTTCATTGGTTTGGGGGATTGTGTTTCGGAACCTACCCATTACATATCCCTTGTATATTTGAACATCATAGGTTAGTCCCAAGATAAGTCAGGCCTTAATCCCTCCATCTGTTCGAAAAATATAAAAAGGTATCATGCTTTGCCTCAAATGATTTGTTGTGTCCAGTACAATAGTTGGTGGCCGGTTTTGTGAATGGTTTAGTCTATAACTATTTATGTGGTTTTCACCATTTCAGTCATCCGAAATTGCTTCCCTCGACTCAGCAAAGATATCGAGCATCCGCAAATTCCAGGAACTGTCGAGTCAGGAACCCTATCAAGCCTTTCTATCAAGTATCTATGATTGTTCTCGACTTGTTTAAGCTAGATTTGTCCTGGATTGAAATTGGGACAAATCCGATATTATGGTGGAACGCTGTCTCCCTTGGGCTCCATTTGTCGGTCAATTCATACGAGTGTGTAGTACGATTGAACAGTCGACTAGAGCTTTCGAAAACGAGAGTGGTCGTCCTCAACGGTCAATAGAAACCCCAACGTGCCAAAAGAGTGCTGATCTTCTCAATCAAAGGGCTTGCTCCAAAGCTTTGTAATTCGGAATATACCTATTGCCTACTCCGGTTGAGTTGATGATAGAGGACTATATTTTTTCCTTCGATTTCTTTAGTGTACACTGCGTAGTCATCGTTATCTTCTCTTTGCGTTAAGAGAGTCTGGAGAGCTCTGTCACGTTCATTTAGAGATCTCTTCGCAAACAGGGTGTGACACTGACTCCGGACAATTTCCGGTTCATCTGTAGTTTGGATTTGAAATGGGATTCAGTAGGTAAATAGTTGCCTCAGTACCTCAGGCGTGCGTGGCTAAGCCCCTTCGGGTTAGCGCTTTGCTTACTGCGGAAGCTGCATTTGCACGTCTGAGCGCAAAATCCTTGATTACGGGTGGATTCGCATTCGAAATTGAAAAAATACCAAACGGCGCTTGCGCTTTACCTGATGCGGCAATGATGAATCGGATAAAATACCTGAGCCACTGTATTCATAAAACAATTACAAGAAGAGGCCAATCGGATAATACCAGATGCAGATTCAATGGCAATAGCGACGTTTGAGCAGGTCTACGAGATCAGTGTTTCCAATAGGCATGAGCGATGGCAGCGATATAATAGACTTATTTTATGAAGTCATAGCAGAGAGGATCTATAGTGGCAAGAAAATATTCATTCTAATGCAGAAGCTGGCCTCTATGATATTCATAATGTATCCATATTTGATCATTCAATCCTAAGGCAGTCATCAGAAAAGTCATGTGACGCGACTTTCCTGACAGACACATCTAAGTCATCTTCCCCTTTCTCTTATCGGCCTTCACCCCCTTCTTACTATCCTTTCTATCTTCACCAGACTTCATATCTTCGTCAGCTGATACATTCTTCGGCAACTGCACAACTGCCTTGCAAGATAACTTAAAACTAAAGTCGTCCGTTAGGAATTTTTCAAAGGAGGGACGAATACGGTAGACGTCAGCCTGAAGACCTTCATTGCCGCAAAGGCAATGGAGCCCCCGTCACCACCGATAATAGTATCCTTCTTGATCCTGGCTGGCGGTATTTCCCTCGGCGTCGATTTCCCCGGCATTAACCCAAACTTTGGCAGCATTGCCTAGTGACATACGGGTTGCACGGATCATACCCGCCTTATCTAGATCAGCCGGCCAGTTTTGGTAGAGGATGAACGATTTGAAGTGCTCAATGGTACGTGAAATAGTCAGATCGTCGATTCGGACGTAGGAGGTAGGGACATCGCTGACATCGTCGAGGTAGGGATTGATGTAAAGGGAATAGTCATTGTAGTCTCCGAATTTGACGAAAGGGTGGAGGACACGTTCGACATTGGGAGGATTGATACTGTCATAAACTTGGTACTTGAAGGTACCATAATCTCTCTTGGCAGCGGAAGAAGGAAGACGAGGTTTGCACGGAGCCTGCGAAGTAAGCGCTAGCCCGAAGAGGCTTAGCGATTATGGCTAACCCGAAGGGGCTTAGCCACGCAGGTCTGAGGTAAGGTACTGAGGGGGGGGGCTGACTAATTAGGCCCCTCCACTCGGAAGGAACACCCGGAAGGAACAAGCGACCTCGATCCTCGATCCACAGCTCCCCTCGTCCCTTAATGATATAACAAAAAGCCCCCGCGATCGTCTGAACAGCAACAAAAAAGAAACGAAAGATAGGATCGGTGGCTAAGGTACACGGCTAAGGACCTAGTCCTCCTCCAGCATAATCTCTAGGTTCCCCCGTAGGATAGCCTGTTCTTCAACTGGAAGGTTGCTGCTACTTCGGAGTTGGTCATACACGGGTCGCAGGATCGGATTCGCCTTCAGTAAAGGTCGTAGTTGAGTGACAGTCTGGGTAGTGACCGACCTGTACGGTGTATGATTCATGGAAAGTTCGTAAGTATAAATAATTTCCTTCTTTAAATGGGGGTGATGTCATCTTCGGCCGAGAAAGTTTCGATGCGTGCAACTTGGACCATGTCCTCTTTGAGTCACTCGTAGCTATTGAACAAGAACATCGAAAGCATCTTTATTCTGTTGTTGGATATAGGCCACTGTGTTGTAGACCTCCTCAATGGGGGTCTCTGATGAGATAGAGGAAAACATTAGAACAACCAATACGTGAAGATTCTATATCAAAGACGCCCATAGTCTACAAATATAACGTTGTAACGAAGCAGTGTTATAGCGTACGAAGACAGTGTTGCGTCCGTAGCCGGTTTTCGGAATGCCATCTGTGGCTTTGCCGTTCGTTCTGCTCCCTTTCTTCTCATGGGATGACACATCGAAGTGTGAAATTGACGTTTCGCAGACATATTTTCGCGTCGACTGAGGAATGAAAGTATTACTGCGATGCACGTTTCTATATGATCTGAAACTTGAAAGCGTGCTCGTGTGCAAAAGAAACCCATCTGATCTTCAGTAACAGTGAAACAGCTCTGGTGAGCTAGAGAAATTAAGGCATGGGTGGGTCGAAAGAGAAAGAGGTTGGTAAGTCAGATGCAAAGAGAAACAAGACGAAAAGAGTGAGTGGACGTAGAAAGGAAGAAGACATCGAGTTTTCAATCTGTTGATAAGAGCCAGCGAATCAAGATAGGTACTAGAATGAATAATGTCATTGATTCTGTATTCTGACAGCTCATGCTCCAAACTTTTGAGCCAACGGGCAGCAGATACATTCCCAGTACCTGAGAAGATGCCACAAAAGACGAAGGTAGGGTCACTTTGTTGATATGCTGCCATATTGACAGACGTGTTGAGTGTAAGTATTGGGAATGTAAGAGGGCCTTTGAAACTCTTTGAGCTATTCAGAGAGAAACAGGAATCAGGACGTTGCTCAAACTCGTTCAGGTGATAGTATCGACTCAGCTCGTTGAATAGATTGGTCAGGATGCCTGGTTTAAAGCCTCTTCAACAAGATGAAGTTTCTTGTCTTGGTCGAATAGAAGAAAGAAAAAAAAGAAACGGTGAAAATCTCGGCAGGTGGGGAGTAATCTAGGAACTTTGGCAACAACGATAGAACCAGCAACAACTTGTGGGACCACTTAAAACAACTCGGACGACTGTAGAACGACTTTAAGATAGAACGATCCTCTTCAGGGCCACCTTAATCTCCCAGGTGTCACCAAAAACACAGAAGGGGAATTCTGGTTGGTTGGGTAGAAGACGGATAGTATTTTCTCTAGAGAGTTTATCCGGTAGCAGAGTCAAACACTTTCATCTTTGACGGTCAGAATCCTTGAACTTCATTGCGAAAGGCCTGAATTTTCGACTCGGTACAGGTAGAGTCAATGTTCGACTCTAGGACATTTAAGTTTTCTCTGTCTTTCCCTTCAAGCTCATACTAAGACTGCTAGGTTGAAAGCTGTTCGTATGCGTTGAAGAATCTTGCGTCAACGTCAGTGTTTCCCTCTGCGAACCGAGCCATCGATTTTGCTTTTGTCGTCCGAGTTCAACGAAGTCAATGTGAAGTAAAGAGCTGAAAGCTCGAGTGCATGCCACATTTTTGCACCATCTAAAGCAATTGAACAAGGCTGCCACATGACAGTGACCACCTCTGCACTTTGGGCTGGGATTTATTATTCCGAGAAACAGTGAATCCCAACGAGCGGCGGTGGAAAACGTTCATCTTTGAATGTTCATGAAGGTCGGCGAGAACACTTTTGTACTTTAGAGACGGTTTGATGGTGTTTTTGTAAAGTCGGTGGTCAGGGGGAAGAGGCAATTCCACCTCCTGGTTAATATGCTCAACCTGAGGATTCGTCGCAGAAAGTCCTTGATCTTGGAGATCACGTGAACCTTAGGTACATCGTCGGTTGGAACTGTCAGATCCGCAAGATTGGCTGACGAAAGTCTGGCTGGACTACTGGATTTTCCAGACTCGTCCTGCCTGCCCCTCTGGATAGAACACCTCGACTTCAGAGGCTGTGAATAGGCCGCATATCTTCAGGCGCGGCGGCTCCTCGTATCTGCCATGCCCCTAGGTGAGTTAAATCCCGTAGCTTCTCTGCAAAATGGCCCGTGAATGCGTAAAAGATTGAAACATTGCTATCTCGTAGTCGATCGGATTGGCCTAGGATTTATAATCAGAAGAGTATGGCTCGACCAGGACCTCGAAAATGAAAGGACTGCTGAAGGATGAAACCGCTTGTCGTAAATAGCTGAAGCTATGTGGGGGTTTAGTACAGAGTGCTTCAAAGTTGTAAGATCTCAACTATTCCCTCTTTATCTAATCAGGAGGGCTCGCAGAAATACAAAGTGTAAGACAGGTTCGGATTATTATATACATGTAAAAAGATTTTTGTACTAGAACCTCTTATAGGTATCTGTAATAGTGTTGCTAAGGTTTGGTTGTATACACAGTATTTTGTATTCATGTCGAGTATGTATCTATGCGTCCTGATGAACAAGCGGGCAATGATGAATTCAGTCCAACATCTCGTTCCATTCACTTTCATTAATACCCATAGAGGATTCAGAAGTATTGTGCTGTAGTGAAGAACATAATAATAATCTTAGGTGAAGAGAGCCTCCACAAGTATTGCAATCCCATCCTATCCCTCAAACGAGCACCGAGTATTAAGTCATCCTGCTTCGAGTATACGAACTATAAGATTTCGCAGTAATTAGAATTGCAGTGGGAAATGGTATCAGCATTGTTAAGATCCCTTTGAAAACGCCGTGATAATTTCTTTGTCGACGACGATTAGTAAGTCTGCTAAGGCAGAATACTCGCGCTTTCATAGAGTCTTGAATGTAAAGCTCGCACCTTGAATACTTATAACGTACACATGATCAAACGCTGTGAGAATAGACGAGCACCTTCTGTCTAAGGGACGGCAATGCGACAAGCTCTGCATGAGAGTAGTAAACTGGTACTGGTTCGTATTTCGAACTAGTTAGTTCACACCCCGAGATTGGCTAAGGTCATAGTTAGCTGGAAGAAGAATGAGCCTACAAGCAGAGACTTACCTTGCTAGAAGAGAACAGTTAGCCCCTCATATATTCTGCTGGCTGACGGCAAGAGCACAAGTGTGATAAAAAGCCAGGTTCGACTCTACTAGACTCTACCGATGGTTATCTGTCTAGAGTATGACCTTCTATTGTTTGTTTCGATCAACGCTTCGTTGGCGCGACCCAGTCTGGATGCTCAGCTGCCCATTCGACTGGATGAATCATTTTGTAGTGACGATTCAACGACTTTTGGCTCATGATTTTCCTGTCAACACAATTGCGACGGCACATAAAAGTTGGCTGAGGAGGGTTTAGAATATTGTCTTTCATGAATCTGGCGTTGCCGAATCGTTGACCCTCCGTTATTTCCCAAATCCAATGTTCTAGGACTGCCGACCTTGAGAACAAAAGGTCACCGGCTGTCTGCCCCAATCTTGCCCAGAGTTCGGGAAACACGGCATTTCCACCTCTAAATGATCCAAAGCTGTAGCTGGCAACCCACCCACCTCTGTCATCGTTATGGTCCCTGTGGGGTTTTACGGCCACGTTGATTAATACAGCTTGGTCAGTAAAGCAGCCATCTTCCCCTTGGTCCAGATGGCCAAGTGATCCTGCCCTCCTTAAAGCTTGATAGCAGTCGTGGTATTTCTTCCAGGTGTGAGGATCGATCACACGAAGCCATTGACTTACGACTACATGCTCTGGCTCGGTTTCCTGTATGTAGCTTTGAACTGCACCATTAAGTCGGTCTGACCGTGGGCGTAATTCTTTGGATATGTTCGCTGGATCATATGGGCGTCCTTTGGCATGCCAGTACGCGAAATGCTATAAGGCTATCAGCTACGAAGACCACCTGTCTGCGATAGTAGACTTACGTAGTCACCGTATTCGCAATTCTTATCATGCCATTTCTTTTACTCGTTCAAGCATCTTCAACGTTTACTGAACTTCTTGCCATTAGAAGATGCGGGGGGTAAATTTCCACCAGAGATTCAATTGCAGAAAGCGATATTATCTCTATACTCTTATCTCCGGTGCCTTGTGTGCATCCCATCACCCCTTTAATCAACCAAAGCATATCAATGCCGTCAGAAGTTCTGAAAACTAAGTTTTCGTCATATATGGAAAATGCGCCGCCTGCACTTCAGCTAGATCGAAGTAAGCCTTGGTCTTCGCGACCTCCTTTGCTTTGCGGTTGAAGAAAAGTGTGTCGAAGGCAGCTCGATTATCAACACGCGAAAACTCGTCGTGCTTGATAGTCGCTGAATCATAATTAATCCACCGTCACGCAATGCAGGGGAGGCCATTTCCTGCCCCTCACTGTAAACAACACTTCCGTCTGTAGCTGCTTGGGTAGGGAGTAATCGAAAATTATCAATCAATCCTAGGAAGAGCTTTTGTCAGGAGCACTTGGGGTAGACAATGGTGCAGTGCCTATCAGTAGACTCTAATCTGGTGCCAGAATGTAATTAAAATGTCGATTGCTGTTGAGTAGAAGGGCAGAAATGTCGGCTTTATCCCTTTGTGCCTACCGACAACACGCACACTAGTGTTGCAGTGAGGACCGTGCCCAGGACACCGCTGTACCAGGGACCGATCGAGCCACCATATTAATCCATTGAGGTTCACAGCCTGGGTTTATAAAAATCATATTCATAAGCCTGATGCAGGTCCTGGTCCGAAGAACCCGTGTACTCAGTGCTCAACGCTTAGGTTCGACTGTAGTAAGGTGCTTCTGAAAGGATAGGAAGTCAGTCTAGCTAGGGCAGAGCATCCTGAATTGGATACAACAGACCTTCCAGACTCACTTCTCATGCATTTCCTTTGATGAAAGACATATCGTATATCTGTAGACACAAAGCGGGAACTCCATAATGGCCTGTAATTGTACAATGAAAGCCAGAGACATTCAAAGGGCATTAGACTTGATTTCCGGGTTGCACCAAGATATTTCACCTCACAGAGTCGAGGTGGCCGCCGCGCGTTCAGGCAGTTGAGTATGAGCATAAGCTGGCTTTGGGGCGATGTCGCTAAGCCAATCAGTCTATATGAGTTTTACATTAGGCTCTGTTCAATGGTATCCTGCTCTGCTTGCCTCGGGAAATTTTCTACCTTTCTCTGCTTGGCTGCTGGGATCTCATCATCCCCAAGTTTAAACAGTCCTTTTGCCGATATTGATTGAAAAACCTCGAAGCGCGTCAAAGTTTGTTTCGCCTTATCCTTTGATATATACGGTTCTCTGGAAGTACTTGTCCTGTATACACCAGTTCAAGATTGAACATAGAAATATGATAAACAAAAAATGGAGAAGGGAATCGAATGCCAGAGGGTATGGCCAGGGAATTTCGTCTTAATATTTCATAGCACCGAGTGGAGCAGATGGATTGACATAAGAGATGGTTGATAAGGCGAGTACAACAACCGATGTTAGGCACATGCTTACATGCCAAATCAAGCTGCTGATCGTGATCGCCAAAGTGATCTTCAATGCAAAGATCCGCAAAAACTGCTAGGTGGCAATCTACACGATGCTCAACGACGGCCGTAGGGGCTAATCTGGGCTGCCGCCTAAGATCGACATATATAACTGCAGCTCTCCCAATATCCTAAGCTGCAGATCAGCTGCCTTGGATTCCAAGCACTTCCTGCAGACCTCAAGGTAATGACCATCTTCCTTAGTAACAGTTCTCAGTAGCGCAAGGAACAGGAAGAGCTGAAATCAGAGGTAAGCATGACACAAAGTCCGAATGGCACACTGTCCTGTTCCGAGGGTTTCCTTGATACGTTCAATCGCTATCTGTGTGTTGGTGTCCTTTGATAAGGTTTTCTTGTTTTCAATATACTTACTCTCTGCAATCGTTCTTTAGGCTAATGATTTCCGCATGGACTGCTTGATGCTCACTTGAAGTCAATTGCCGTGGCTTTTCTGAAAGTAGCACCAGGGGGTTATAGCAAGTGAGTACACAATCAACCGCTTTCCATAGAGATGTCTCAATGAACAACTGAACGCATCGACATCGTATCCGTGAAAACGAGCATTGACCCGAGGTACATCGATGATCGTTACATTGGATGAGCCAGAATTGCCGGATTTTCCGGCCTACTATTCGTAAAATACGGACGATTACAGCACTATTCTACCACAAAATTACGGTCTCCACAACTTTTCACCACACGAGTCATGACCAAAATCTGGATATGCGAAGAACGCCCAATCTGCTTTTCCGGTCTTCCTCATGTCGCTTCAAAGAGAACCCTTACAACGGCGAACTGCAAGCTGTAGTCCAAATCAACAATGGAACCTTCTATAGAAAATTCCCCTCGTCCTTGGGGAAGAATGCCTCCCCGAACCCTTCTCTTTTCCCTAAATTGACCTTTTCTATACCTTCTTTCCCCTCTGAGCCTCAGCACTGGGCAGTTATCGGTCCCTCTAATGCAGGTAAAACAACCTTCTTCGAGGTTCTGCGGGGCCAACATTTATGCTTTCCACCCAATGCTCGATCCTACCCATATATATCTTCGGCAGAGCTAGGATCGAAGGATCCTCGTCTCCAAAATATCAACCGCACGATACAGTACGTAGGCTTCAACGGCGAAGGCGGCGGCGTTGGGCGGTTTGGGACACGAGGGGCGTACCTGAGCGCAAGATATGAGAGCAGGAGAGAAGACACGGACTTCTCTGTGATGGATTATCTTAGAGGGACCACGGAACTCAATCCATCTGGAGGAGACTTGGGGACTGTAATGGACGAGAAAGGGCTTGATAAAGTCATTAAAGATCTAAGGCTAGAGGCTTTCGTAAACATGCCGATGGGAAATCTAAGCAATGGTCAGACTCGGCGGGCTAGAATAGCGAAAGCCATATTGCATAGACCTGAGCTTCTTCTACTAGATGAGCCATTCAGTAAGCCATAAAGCTCTCCGCCTTCAAGCAATCTTAGCTGATGGGTGGTTATCTCAGTGGGCCTTGATCCGCCAACCCTGACTACACTCTCCCCACTTTTGCATAAATTTGCTAAAGCGCAATCACCTCGCCTCGTACTGGCATTGAGACCACAAGACCCGCTGCCGGAGTGGATCACCCACTTGGTCTATCTCGGTCCTTATCTCAAGGTAGATTATCAAGGTGAGAAAAAGAACGTTCTAGAGCAGATCCATGCCTTCAGTCGAGAACAACCCACGGATCATGGGCACATCTCTTCACAATCACTGCAGAAAGGAGAGAAATCGTTGTCAAAAGAGACACCCGCTAGCGTCCAAAGTGAAATTTGCACTCCACCAACGTCGGAAGATAATGACAACGATCAGAACAATAAGGAACTACCAAAGGTTCAAGAATCCACTAAAGACCATCCAAAGAAGTCATTACACCCACACGTTCACAGTCGTGAAGGAATCCTGTTGCACGATGAAAAGCCTCCCAAGATCGGTGAGCCAGTAGTAGAAATGGAGAACGTCCTTATCAAATATGGAGACAAACAGGTACTGGGTGGATGGAAGCAGGACGTGAAAGGTCATCTAAGAGAAGGATTGTGGTGGACAGTGAGAAGAGGTGAAAGATGGGGCATCTTTGGTCCTAACGGTCAGTGTCAATTTCCCTCCGTTCTCCTTCCACAGTGAATTTATATCTTACAGGTTCCGGAAAGACTACATTATTGGCCTTGATCTGCTCAGATCATCCGCAATCGTATTCCCTTCCAATCAGAATATTCGGCCGCGGCCGTCTACCACGACTAGGACAGCCTGGAATCTCTATCTTCGACATACAGGCTCGTATAGGCCAGTCTTCTCCGGAAATACATGCATTCTTCCCTCGGAACCTCGCCATACGTCAGACTCTTCAAAACGCCTGGGCTGATACTTTCCTTGGCACGCCTCAACTGAGTGACAAGCGTTGTTCTCTCGTGGATCATTGCCTACGGTGGTTTGAATCTGAACTGAACCCTGGTTTTAGGTCTGATGGGCAAGACCAATCCCTGGAGTACGCAGTATTTCAATCAAAATCCACTCACTGGGCAGATACTCTCAGGTTTGGCGATGCGCCTTTCTCGTCTCAGCGAGTAGCACTTTTCCTTAGGGCCCTGGTAAAAACGCCCGACTTAGTGGTCCTGGATGAGGCATTCAGCGGTATGGACGAATCTGTTCGCGATAAATGCATGCTTTTCCTGGCCTGGGGAGGAACTCGCCATTTCAGGGTTTCCAGGGCCAAAAAGACGGTCGTCATGACCGATCCTCGTGTCTGGGGGGATCTGAGAATGAACGGTTTGACAGAAGAGCAAGCACTGATCTGCGTTAGCCATGTCAAGGAAGAGGTTCCTGGGCTAGTGAGAGAGTGGATGTGCCTTCCTGAGGCTGTAGAAGGAAACCCTCCCCAGTTTGGACGATTTGCGGGACCTCTGGAGGGCTATGAAAGTGAATGGAACACGGTCTGGCAGACTTAGCCTATCATGGATCCATGGTCGTTAGGTAACGATAAACCAATCGTGTTTTTGCATTGCCGTGAATGCTCAACATAGACATCAGCCCTACTCGTAACTTTCTACAGTAAGCCTCGCTTAAATATCATACGTCGCTTGTATCGTCATATCTCAGCATAGTGACAGTTGACCGGGCATAATTGCTCCCCACGTTCAAAAGGGCTCCTTGGATTCTTAGCTCGTTCGCAATCATCCTTGGGGTCTGTCTATCAACAGAGTATGAAATGGCCATTTTCACCGCTGTCACCATGACTACCCGCATTCATCCCTAATGTCTTCTACTAACACCGTTGCCTCTGGGGGGCTTGCTCCGGATATGAGTGCGGAGCTCTCCGATTTATCTTCCTCCATCTCTTTCCTGGCGTCGATCTTCGGACAGGTCAAGGATTCCGCGTCGAATGCAACCTCGTTCCTCAACCCTTCCCCTAAAGATCTTCTGTTGGCTGTGCCTCGTATGATAGCTCGGGCGGGCTCCTTCGCCTTCGTCACCGTGCCGGAACGCATGGGCAATCTCCTGGGCTTACGGAACAGTGGCAGCGTTATTGCAGAAGCTACGGGAGGAAGAATACAGAATACATCTCAAGCAGCACTTTCTGGGCTGGGTTCTGCGCGCGGCACCGCCGCTGCCACAGCAGCGGAAGCTACGGTCATGGAGGGGACATCAGGAGGGATTTTAAGCCATACGTTGAGCTTCCACCAGGTCAGGAATTTTGGAGGGGTTTTCACATACATGACAAGCAAATGGGCGCTTGCCTGTTTCACTCTGGTACTATATACACTTCCTACGTTTGCTAAATACAGTGAATATCGCTAATATCGCTTAGGCCATTGTCCTCAATCGAACCGAGATTTACGCCTCTTCGCGTCGTCATCTCAATCTGACCTTCACCCTACGTCTGGCTTTGCGGATAGTGCCCATTGTGATGTTCATATTCCATGCCAGGTCTCTCTTACAAGCTATGCGCTGCCAGTCTTCACCGAACTTCTCTTATCTCAAATATGGCAAGGTAGAAAAGCATGTGGGCCTCGACTTCGCGGAAGACGCTGGCTTACTTTACTATCTGAGTTCGATGCTGCTATTCTGGCAAAGTGATCAAGAGTCGTGCCTCGCAGTGAACATGATACAATCGAATCAAGAAGCCCCACAGCTAAGGGGATCTCTGTCATTGCTTTGGCCTCTTTTCCAATCACTATGCTTGAGTCAATTCATCGAGACAATATCCTGTGCAGTTCAGGGCCGCCCACTCATGACTGAAACTGGCATGTCCATTTTTGAACACTCTCTGGCATTTGCGGAGGCCGAGGCTATGATCAGCAATCAGTTAGGCCTTGCACCGTTTGGGCCGCCCAAGGCCACTACAGCTAAAAATGCTGCTGCCATCAATGGGATATCTGGGGCGACTGATTTCGTCACCAAAAGCGTCGTATTTGCAGGATTAAACACGCCACCAGAGGTGCTTCTCATGGGATTGATTTCTTGCTTGAACAACCTAAGCAGCCACGTCCTGGGAGTTCTGAACCTGCAGAATAAGTTTAGGCTTATCAACACCGGGATTTGGGGCTTATGTTTTATGAGCTCGTTCATATGGGGGTTCTTCACCCTCAAACCCGAAGCGACAGCAGATGCTGTAATTCTACGGTTTCCCACCGTGTGCATTGTTGGATTCATACCGCACCTCTTGATTCTTATCGGCATCTGCATGTGTGCTTGTATATATACCCTCGCTTTACTCCTGTCTATCCTTGCTCTTCCAATTGGTTCACCTCCTCCTCAATCGTGGTCGGAGAGGTTCAGGGCAGCCCAGGAGAACCTGCAAGCAAACGCACAGCTATCGAGCATCCGTCTCAATCTGGAAGAAGACTTCTATACGGCACTACTCAAAGTTGGCTTTACGGCGCTTACCGTTGCGAGTGAGGCAGTCTATCTCAACGAAGGACAACGAATCAGTGTTGGGAGGTGGACATGGCTAGAGGAAGAGAGGCTGAAAGAGGTCGAAGAATCAAAACAATCTTCACTTAAAATCCCTCAACATCTCCTCGATGATCCCTCAGGTATGGTTGCTAGCGGCGTGTCGTTGGCAGAGGACCGCGCTCCGCAACCAGGGAATGGATCAAGACCCTGGAAAAGTGGTTATGCTCGCGAAAGGACCACCAAGATTCTGAAGTCAGGACCGAGTAAAATTAATGCGCGAATAGGCGCAGATGGTGTTGGTGCTCTCCAAAGAAGTGGACGATACTTTATGGTATGGGAGTTTTTCACTGGTATTTTCTGGCTCATGGTACGCTGGCTGGCCATGTGTGCGGCAAAGGCTCTAAGCAAGGCTGGAATCACTCGATTACCCCAATGGCTGAGGAAGCTGAGCCGCAACACTACGACGTTGGTACATCATAAGGAAGCGGAACAACCAAACCAAGAACAAAGCTCGCTTGAGTTCTGGCTCTTATCAGACGATGGCGTTCTTTCTTTGCCAGAAGATGACAACGTTGATGTAGAGGTGGAGACGAAACGGAGGTTCATGAACGCAGGCGATCGGTGGGGCGAAGAAGACGAGCAAAAACTTGATACTACTCTCTATGGCTGGTGGACGCTTGGCGGCTGGTGGGGTGAACGCGACGAAAGCGGTACCTACCAACCACCTTCTCATGACGATGATACCACAAGCGTTGTTTCTATGTCTACTAACCAAAGCGACGCCGACTGGGAAAGTGATAACGCCGAAGACGGCTCCACCACCCCTACGCAACGCCATCCCCACCCCTCCACCCGTGAATCCACGCCTATATTGGACTATGCCCTTGATCCTTCCCAGCTTGCCCGCCTCCTCGACCCGAAGGATCCCGAAGAGCGCCTGGAAGCCCGAATGCTCGCTCATCACCTCAATAGTGATCGCGTTGTCACAAGGTCCCAATACCGCCATGCGCAGGACTATGAGAAAGCTCATGTCCTTACCTCTACCCGCTACCGCCCCACTGGCTTGCCGAGCGGAAAACTCACGCCGCATGAAGAAACAGAAGTGTTAGAGCATCTTATTCTCATCCATCGCTCTGCAGCCGCCTCTAGCGATCCACAAGCTTCTTCCGCATGGCGAGATGGCGCGGAGGGCTTGGGAGCCGGAGGGCCGCAGTGCGTGGTCTGCCAAAGCTCCGCGCGGACGGTACTGGCCTGGCCGTGTCGATGTTTGAGTCTGTGCGAAGACTGTAGGATTAGCCTCGCGATGAACAATTTCGGAACTTGCGTTTGTTGCAGGCAGGATGTTGTAGGGTTTTCTAGGTTGTTTGTTCCTTGATTTGGCAGGAAGCGACTTGGGAAGGTTTGGTTATATGCATAGCGCTGGTCTGTGTTCGGGCTCTAACAGGTGGGTATTACAGAAAGGCGTAGGAATTCGTTGGCTGAGGTACTCTACCACAATGTCGACGGTGACGCTTGTACGACGGTATGCATAGAAATGTAGACATAGCTTTTCGATCCAAAATATTGGTATGCTAGGCTACTCCTTTGTCGGTTTGTCTTTTCGTAGACTACGATTTGTAGAACGCAACTTCAAGCTCAATAGACGGCTAAAGAACGTATGCTGTTGAGAACCAATCACTGGTGGTAGGGCTAAAATATAAGGCGAGGAAAGGTATCAGTCGCGTTATACGGCTACCGTAGGCTATCATCGTCACATCTCTACGAGCCCGAACCTCCTTTTTCTCAAGAACACCGATATTTTCACGTTTGCGCTTATCTCTGACTGACCCGAAGCTGGCTCAGTCACATTGAACTCGCCTTAACTCTCTAAACCTTTATATGCAATCAGAGCCCACTGATATTTCCCAAAACAAGCTCTCAACTGGACTCACCCAAGTCACCCATCAACCTAGCCATCATGGATTCGATCGTCCGCATGAACTTTCCTCACGCCATCTCGGGCCAGGAGAAGGCGGTAGAGGAACGTCATGCTCTGCCGAACCGGCAGATGCAGCGCCGCCGTTCGTTGCAAGCGATGACGAAACGTCCGAAAGATCAACGCGAGGGCTGAAATCGACCTCGCCACGTACACCCTCACCGGTAGACCGTATCATCGAGCATGAAAATGCCGTGAATTATTCGCCTAGGAGAAGAAATGATGGACCAGGATTCACTGTGGTGAAAGGAGGCAGAAAGCTGGGTAACGGCCAGGTGGCCCTCGGGGACTTTCCGAACGGTCTGCTACTCTATCTCTTGTTAACCAGAAATGGCAGCTAATTGAAGCAGAGGTCTTGACCCATATACTATCTCATCTGCCACCTCAGTCACTTTCAGATGTTTCATCGGTCTCACGTCGTTTCCACAACTTGGTGACTACGCCGCATGCCTGGAGAATAGCATTTTCTCGTTTCTTTCCAGGTCCTGATGCATTGACTGTACTGGATAGTGTTCCAGAAGTTTCGGATACTAGCTCAGATATATTACGATCAGAAAGACGACTGTTCACGCGTCTTACGGCGCTTGCATCCTGGCGTAGTGAATATATTCTCCGCACACGACTGCTTCGGTCTTTGGCACGTGGCAAGCCTGCAGAATTCGAAGGCCCTGGTAGTTCTGGGACGTCGCGATCTGGCTCAGGCCATAGCGGCAATGCACAAATGACCTATAATTCGAATATGCTTACCACAGTCAACCATTTGCACGCTACGTTTGGAACAGGCTTGAATAAAAGGTTTCCTCGCTTCATCCATGGAGCTGACGAGGTTGGCTCTGCCTGCTTGAGTGACCCCAAGGCTGGAAAGGTAGATCAATGGGGTTTTTCTGATCCGCAGGGTTTCTCGCAGTTTGCCGACCGATTTCCTGGAGACGCTCAGTACGGCCTCGGTACTGGAGATGTAATCGGTATACCTAACAGTATGGACGTCAGCCAGCCATATGGCATGGTTTATGCAGAAGGATCGCCTGGTGGGACGATATACTTCAGATCTACCGAAGAGAAGCGAGGCCGACTTTTAACTTGCACCTTTGACAGGTCGCTGCCAGAGCTTGGTATCCCAAACCTCGCAGGCCAAGAAACGATATGCTCCCTCTGGATCGCCAAATCGTCCAGTATTCCAGATATATCTGAAGGTTTAACTGGCATACTCTCCGGCTCTTCGAGCGGTGTCCTTACATCGTATTCATTGGGAACTAACGGGCTGGCGGAAAGACGACTTGAGCGTGGCGAGATCACTGCTCGCTGGGTCTTGAGCCCAGGAGTGCCTATCATAGCCATCTGTGTTGATGAACAATTCAATGCTAAGCGTCAAGCGTCTAGAAAAACTTGGGCAGTTGTTCTCAACGCTCTCGGAGAAGTCTATTATCTCACTGATGTATTATCTCGCCGTACTGAAGACCGTTCCCATCGAAAACGTCCCTCTGTGAATATTGCCGAGCAATTAGCTTGGGAGATGGGTCGTTCGATCTACTGGACGCTTGTGGAACCCACCCGGCGTACAGCTAGACCTGATCCATTTGACACTTCGGAAGTGGACGGCCGCTATTCTCCACGGTCGTCGTGGGTCGGTATGGTCCTTAACAAAGAGCAGCTTGTTGCCGAGACAAGAGCGATCGAAACTTTCATGGCAAAGAAGCCGAAGCATTTTCGCAAATTGTGTGAAGGATGGGACATGCGTAAGAGGCTAGAAGTTGACTTTGCTGCTGGGGATAAGCACGGAGCTGGTGAAAGCATAATGGTTATAAGCTGTGGTCTTGACGAAGGACAATCAGCTGGCATCAAGAGATTCACTCGGTGCAGAGTGGAAGACTCTGGCAAGGGATCGATGGGTACTGACGATGCAACTGAGCCTGTTGGGAATGCTAAGGAGAGATCTCTCTTCGGCGATAATTTACCAGATGCTGTACCAATGGCTACTTGGTCCTTCAAGAACATTACGCCAACCAGACGCAGCTCTGCCGCTGATTCAGATCTCGCGCATGAGAAACCCCATCTCGAGGAATGGCGCACATCGATCTTGCTACTAGGGGGCTTCAAGTCTACTCAAATTACGACAACTGCTATTGACAATTCGAGCTATGCTGTCCTAGCCACCTCCGAAGATCCCCTCCTTTGTGCAACGGCCTCCTCCGTTGCCTCGTCTCCATTTTCGTCTCCTCTGGGCAAGGTTTCATCTCCAAGCTCGTCTTTCGACGTCCCAGGCCAGCGCGCCCGGTTTCTGGCCGCAGGGACAAAAACTGGGACCATCATTCTTTGGGACATCCGAGCTCCTACTTCCAGCAACAGTTCCTTAGACAGCATCGTGAGACCAATCAGAATGATCTATAGTGATTCGCCCCAAATCTCCTGCCTCGCACTCTCCGCCCTTTACCTTGTTCATGGCGGCAACGACGGCCTAGTCCAGGCTTGGGACCCGCTAGCCTCAACCACTGAACCCATCCGTACCCTGAACTCCCGCTTCTCCTCTCGCGCTCGCCGTCGCCTTGTCCAAGCGGAAGCCTCCCACCAAGGTGTTGGCATTAACCTCTTCGCCGCCGGCGCCATCTGTCTGGACCCTGACCCTACAGCTCTGCGCGGCATGGTGTCTCTGGGAACGCATTTACGCTATTGGAGCTACAGCTCCTCAGCAGAAGATCAATATAAGAGTACCAAGCGCCGCTTACGTCGCTCTGAGCGCGGGAGTAATCAGGGTGGTGATAAGTTTAGTGGCAGCGGGAGAACGGCGCTGAAGGACTACATTGCCAACGAGAAGATAGAGCTTGAGCGAGAAAAACAGAGTCGGACGAAGGAGGAAGAGCGGTTGGCTGGGCGCTTTGGTCTGGATTTGCTGGGGCCCGGTGCGAGCGAGGATGAAATCCTGGCCTACGCTACACTACTTAGCGAAGAAGCAGCAGCGAGCGATGAACAAAGGCGGAAGAGCGACAGCGTCAGTAGCGCCTTCAGCGACGCGGACGGATCGTCAAGTGGAACCATCACCGAAGAAGCTCTGCCTGTAGAGCAGGAAATTGACGCAGATATTGCCGAAGCAATCCGTCTGAGCCTCTTACAAGAGAACGAGAACCTGCTTGCGTCAAGCTCTGGGCCCGCTAGCCTTCACTCTGGCAATGACTTCCCGATCAAGTATGCCAAAAGTCGCAGATCGCCGTCTCGATCGCCACCAAGAGCGAAGAGTATTGCTCCTATCCCTGAGGCAGACGATTTGAAGTTTGCTTTGCAGTTGAGTTTGACGGAGGAGAAAAGTAAGGCGGATGTTGCTGGAAGGGGGAAGGGGAGGTTTGATTGAGTGGATTTCGTGGAAGGCAAAGGGAAGAGCTGAGATGCGAGCGGTAAAGGAGATGGTAAAAGTGTTTTCTGCGTTTACTACTGGCTTAACAAGCACACATGAGTCATTCAGATCGCTTTCGTGCAAGCTGTACTTCGATCTTTCTATTTCTTCCTTGAGAGTATAATGCTTTTGTTCCCTTCGTCCCACCTCTATAGAGATCACTTAGTACATTGTGCATATTCCAAGTATACACAAAACGTTGGTTTATGCGTTTCTACAACATTCCACCATCCCGTCAAATTTACAATGGTGCAACTCCAATCAACTCTCCCCTCCGGTCTCCTCTTTTATCTCATCCGAATTCCTGACAACCACACTGCCATCCTCCATCCCAAGATAGGCCGCCACCGGCTTCTGCCCCCCCGCCTTCAGCCCCATCCTCTCCGCCTTCAGACCATTCATCCCAACAAAGAGTCCCACACTCAACACCCCCTCCATCATCTTAATCTCTCTCGCTAGAGCCTCCACTTCCCACCTCCCCTTTGCCTTACCCCCGGTTTGCTTCGATTCCGATTCCGCGAGCTCGGACTTCAAGAGTAGGGTAGGGAATGGCGCATCGACGATGAAATTGTCTTGGTCTGTTTTGATAGGTCCGGCTTTCTGCAGCTGGCCGGTGCGGATCTGAGGGTTGGAGGAGCCGAGGGAGACAAGGGAGGCGAGGACGGAGCGTACAGCCAGGGGCTCCACTTCGATGGGGATGGTGGGCCAGTGGGTTAGAAGGCGCGGTTGGAGTTTGCGGTGGTCTTTGGGGTTAGTTGGGGGTGTTTTGTAGAAGGGAACGGGGAGGGAGGTACCAGCTACGCAGATGAACTTTCTTGCGTGCGTTGCTACGAGCTTTTCTTGATACAAGCACGCACCCCCGCCTTTTATGCAATTCAGCTCCTCGTCAATCTCGTCCGCGCCATCGAACGCAACATCGATAAAAACATCCTTAGGCAGAGAATCGAATCTTATATCCTTCAGGCCCGCATTCGTGATTACCTGCCGCGACTGGTACCCTGTTGGCACATAGCTGATTTGCGATATTTCAGGGCTCTTCTTGGCTAGCTCTTGGATCTCTTCGATGACGTAGACGATTGTGCTGCCGGACCCAATACCGATGTAGGAGTAGGACGGGGAGAAATGGTCGGCGACGGCGCGGCGCGCGGCGTTGCGTTTGGCGGTTTCGATGTCGACCATTTTTGGGGAGGATGCAGGAATGGCAGAGGAGTGTTGGGTGAGAGTGAGGACTGATGTCTGAATATGGGAGAGGCGCTTAGGAGCTCCAATGCATCTTTGGAGTATTAGCGGGCTCGGAGTGAAGCACACTGTTGAGTACCTAAATAGTCCAGAGGTCGCGGTTAGGAGTTTGGAACTTAGCATGCAGAGTGTTCTCGTAAGGTGAATATGTTGTATTATGTGTTAGGCACCTGTGGTCTTCTTTCTCATCCCATTGTCAACACTCAAAGGCCGTCCATCGCCAGAGTGACGCAGTGGAGAGGAGGGGTGTGTTTATGGCGGGGTTACGATCAGCCTTGTAAGGCGACAGCTTTCAAAATCAAGTCGATTTATGAAAAGTCCGGAGCTCTATTAAACTTCCCTACCAAGAGCGCTATGGCTGCCCGAGCGATCACGCCTCCAATATTACAAGGCCCCACAGCCAAGGAGAAGAAATATGATAGGCAGCTCCGTCTCTGGGCGGCCAGCGGACAACAGGCGCTCGAGGAAGCGAGCGTGCTACTGTTGAATTCAGGTCCAGGCGTCGTAGGTGTCGAGGCCCTCAAGAATCTCATATTACCTGGCGTCGGTAACTTTACTATCGTTGACGAAGAGAAAGTGAGCGAAATTGATCTTGGCGTCAACTTCTTTCTCACAGATGAAAGCCTTGGGAAATCGAGAGCTAAGGAGTGCTCGAAATACCTCAATGAGCTGAATCCGGAGGTCAAGGGCCGTGCGGTCGAAAAGGTACCTGTCTGTGAGGTCCCCGTGAGGAAGAACTCGCTGATGCTACACAGTCTATAGATGACTTCGTCAAGGATGTAGATAATTGGGCAGGGTATACCTTGATACTTCTCACGGGGCCATTGAAGAATCATCGCGCTCTTGAAATGCTGTCATATTATGCAGAAGATTCAATACCACTATTCTACATCCATTCAGTCGGCTTCTATTCACAATTCTCCGTACAACTACCTACGAAGTTCCCAATCGTTGATACCCATCCAGATCCCGTTTCCACACAAGACCTGCGTTTACTGAACCCTTGGCCAGAGCTACTTGAGTTTATGGAAACAAAAATGAAAAATCTCGATGCATTATCAGATCATGAGCATGGCCATATACCTTACCTTCTTCTACTCCTACACTTTCTAGAGGAATGGAAGGCTTCACATGACGGTAAGCCGCCTGCTAGTTACCAGGAGAAGAAGGCGTTCAAGGCCAAGGTGGAGGAAGGAGCGCGGAGGAACAATGCAGAAGGGGGAGAAGAGAATTTCGATGAGGCAGCAGCTGCAGTACTAAAGAGTCTGAACCCACCATCGATATCTAATGGCGTTAGAGAAGTTTTAGAGTCGAAAGACGCTGAGGTAGTCAGCCAGGAAGTAAGTGATAGCTAAGTGCGTATAGTAATCAAGCTGATAGCTCGATTATAGTCGCCGAACTTCTGGTTAATCGCTCATGCTATCCACACGTTCCATTATTACCATGGAGTGCTTCCACTCCCTGGAGCATTGCCGGATATGAAAGCCCAATCCGCAGATTATATCCAGTTACAGAGCATTTATAGAGCAAAAGCCCGGAAGGATTTGGCCGAGATAACAGATACGGTTCGGACGGCTGAGTTACCCAGAGCCATGGACGAGAAAGAGATTGAGGCATTTTGCAAAAATGCTGCATTCGTGAAACTGATTCATGGACGACCCATTCGACTTGCAGGCAAGGGATTGAAGAAGTCAAAGGACGAATACTTGACACAGTGGGATGACAGAGCGAAATACATGTGCCAAGAACTCCAAAATGAGGAGTCTCTCTTGCCCATTTACATTGCATTTCTGGCATACGACTGGTCTACAGAGCAATTTGCCATCGCAGAGAAAAACAACTCACAAGATAATCACCATTCTATGATGGTAGACTATTGTGACAAGCTTGTCAAGCAAATAACGAAAACGGCTATGATTAATCTTGATGAACAGACTACGCTAACAAAGCTGAATGATGCCGTTGCAGAGTTGGCGCGAGCAGGTGGTGCGGAACTCCATAACATTTCCGCGTTGACAGGTGGTATGGTGGCGCAAGAGGTTATCAAGGTCCTTACGAAGCAATACGTACCCGTTGACAACACGTGCGTGTTCGATGGCATTACCAGCAAGACGGCAGTCTTCAACTTGTGAGGATGTCAAGCAAATGCCACTGTCACTCAATAACCATCTCGAATGGGTTCAAACGGGGAGAATGTTAACCTTGTTACCTTGTGAAGATGAAAATCCAGAGAGGAGAACATAAAAAGCCATCACATCCAACACTACTCATATGGTGTCCTCACCTGACAGCAATATTGGGAATCTCGTCAGCACTACATCCGGGAAGGGCTTGACAGACTTAGGGTAAGCATTGCGTTTGGCGTTCGATCATGATTTGACCTCTACCAGAATCTAAGACGCATGAACGAAATGGATATAGATGACGATGGAGATAGGCACATTATCCGCAAGGTTAAATAGACTACTTGATGGTAATGGCGATTAGCAGGTTCTTATTCTGCATGTCAAGTCCCCTTATTCTGTTCGCTCGGCTCTACATCAGCCTGTCTAAATGCTTGCACACAAAAATATCTTCTTAGCAAAACGTGGTTCGGATCTCCCATCTTGGAAAACCTGTTGACATTCTCACATGGATATCCTTGAATATGTTGTATCTATCAAAAGCACGTTTCACTCGACCCTTCCTCCATCCACCGCGGAAGAAACAAAAAACCCTTCACAACTCCCAAAACGTCAAACGAGTCTCAGCATAAGTATCACCGTCCCATTCATTCCCCCCACTTTCACACCCATCCCTTGTGCGAAACCGCTCCTGATCCAATCGGACCGATCCCTCAAGGCATGAGGTCATTGCACCTTTAACACACACACACACATCACGTCTACATCTAACAACAACAACAACCAACTCTTCCCAGAAACACAACCATCAACATCCCCTTCAAACCCAAACCTACAACATCCCCAATACCCCCTAACAACCCCCCCCCCAAAAAAACCAACTCGCAAATCCCAATCCGGCCTAGCGCCCCTCCGCTCCGCCCCGTTTCATCCTCCTCCCTCCCCCTCCTCGATTCCACGTTTCGCATCAGAACATCAAACATCGCCCATCGAACATTCCAACCTTCCACTGCGCCACGTTTCCGTTTCAAGCGGCGTGATCGGTAGTTGTTATCGATATGTAGTATGACGTCTATGTTTGCAGAATCTCACTCATTGACCACGAGTCTATTTATTTTAAAACATTTTAGTGAATTGTGAGAACTGTGGGAGTGGGGGGGCGTGTATATATAAAGAGGCAGGGTCCCACACATATTTGGAGACGGATGCATAGAGGTGGATTTTTGGTTTATGAGCATTCTGGCTGGTTCAGAAATACGTTTTTTTTTGGCTTTGCGTTTCGATTGTAAATCATTCCTTCACAAAATTTGCTAAGATTTCCTGAACGGGGTCCGTCTTGAGTTCCCTGCTGGCACAGTCTTTGGTTTGCCATATCTACGACCCGAAATATCTACCGATTGTAAATCCCGAGCCTACATACCTTACGCACACACATACACATACACATACACACCAACACCATCACACCCCACCCCCGACAAACACCCCACAGAGCCCCACCGCCGCCAAAATGCCCCACCCCGCCCGCCCCGCCAGGGGCTCCATCTCCTCCACAACCTCCACCACCTCATCCTCTTCCACCTCTTTCACCGACAACTACGAGTCCTTCCCGCCCTTCTCGCGGCGAAAACTCCTCAGCGACCGCTACACGCGCCCGTGGCAGCTTGTGAGTTTGGTCACCAGTGCGGAAAGTCCGCTTTATTCGCGGAAGTGAATATGTGTTTGATTGCTTTTCCTGGATATGGGGGAGTTGGGGATCTGTTTTTGATGAGGGTCGGGGGATTGGGTAATTGAGGCTTTAATGGGTTGATGGGGGGAGGGTTGGGGGAGTTAGTTCGTGCGTGCAGCGTGTGAATGTTGAAGACTGGGGTGGATGGCGTTTTTTGAGGGCTTTTGGGGAGAACTTTCTTTAATGGTAGTGGGTCTGTTTGGATTGATCACAGTGTAATAGACGTATTACCTTCTGCTCAGCACTGTTTCTCCTTCCAATACTTTTTTCTTGTCCTTGCTTCACTCTCGCCACGTCCTTGTCAATAGCACAACGGTGGTGCAATCACTTGAATGATCTTCACGTATGTACAAACCACCTCTCTTCACTCGTCCCCCATTCCCTTCGTAATCCTCTTCATCCGCTTAGCCTGCTCCGGCGTTTCCACTGGCGCACAATCCGTCCTCCTCAATCCCCTCAAGGTCTCTGGATCCGTAAAAGTAACCTTCGCAACACCTCTCACAACAGTAAAACATTCCAGCAACTCATCAAACGTCCCCTGATACTCTGGACTGTACTCCGGCGGCTTTATGGAAGTGGTCACGACCAACTCGGTACAGATTTTTATAGCGCGAAAGTACCAGACAAAGAGTCTGCAACTGCTCCAGCTGTGGTGGGTCATCGAGCAGCACGGGAAAGAGGATCTAGATGTCCATTCTTCGGATCAGGTCCGTAGGACGTGGTAGATGTCTGCCTGTTGACTTGGCTACAAAGAGAGGTAGAGGTGTAGGCTCTTGTATCTACACTGTAAAGGTGTTTACCTGGTAGAAGACTTCTAGAGCCTCTGCATGCACTTGACGACTCACGGCAAAGACACGGACATCAATCGGGCCGCTTGGACGACTCACCTTGTCGATTCGGACGTCAATTGGGCCGTTTTAATTCGCTGGAGTTTTGCTTTATGGCCACTTGACGTCGGAGGGCGATGCCATAGATCTTGTTCCTCATTTCACTTAGGAGCCCTAAGAAATTGAACGGTTCCGCAGGGACAGGGTTCAAAGCATCACCGCAGGCTTTGTAGTGGTCTTGCCGGTAGCGATTCCAGCGTGCTCGAGCAAGCGGCGCTTGTTCTCAATCATCAATTTTAATCTAGTATTCGTTATTACGTCATACCCTTCGTCTCCTGAACGCATTTCCGATGCCGAATCCCCATCGGAAGTGTGCACGGACGGGGAGAGGATGATTCGATCATTGTAGGCTACCATTTCGGTGTTGTAGCGTTGTTCATCAGCAGCTGCCTGGGCCTGGTAAGTGGCTCGAGAGGAAAGGGGCATCGTCTTCCAAGCTCTGGAACATTCTCGGCGAGCATGTCGGGTTATATCGTCATACCAACCATTGGTGATATCTTCACATCAGGGAAAGTCCCTGGACCAGGTTCACACTAGAACAAACAATGGCAGAGGATCACAAGTATCTTCTGGGCTAACGCAGAAAATCAGATAAATAGTCCAAGGAAAAGTCATGCTTACTCCTGAATTCAGACTCGAAACAATAATACGCCCTCTTCGGAGAACGTGATCTATCCCAACTAGGATCATTGAACAGCCGCAGTCTGTCTTCTCACTCATCATGATATTTCGGATGGTTATCATTCACGATTCCACTACGCTCACTGGGGCCTTGATTGGTTCATTGTTCTTTCGCGTCAGGGATTGCGGCTTATAGAGACCTTGAACGCAATGCAGATTCCAATCTTGTACATTGAGGCCAGAAATTGTAAATTCGTCTGGCATTATGTTTATTGTCAAATGCAAGGTCCAGGAAGATATATGTGCTATTTACTGAACCAGACGCCAGTCTATTTGTAGACCACGCTAGCATGCGGTTAGCGTTCAATACTTTCCTTATGACTTGTAAAGGGTACCTACAGTGTGTATGTAGAGGACTTCAACCTCTCCTTTTTTATGTTTTCTGAACTGTTCTAGCACTTTAGTATACACACGTCACGTTGACAACGGTGACTGTCTCGCTATAGAAGTTCCTCCCGCGATTAGTCTTGCATACGAGATATCCTTCCGGAAACTGCTATCTCCTTTTCCGGTAGGGTTAGAGCATAGAAATTTGTGTGCCTCTCTTCATGAATGAAAGGAGATGTGGCTATACTGCCACGTTGGTCTGATTCAAGATTTGTAGGAAAAGAGTACTTCAGAGGACATGCAATCCCAGCTTTTATGCCAGTCCATCATTTACTCAAACTCTACACCTCCATGCTCATAAGAGCGCAGTGTCCCTTAGAATGAGAGACAAACCTGTAGATCCCAGCGTATAGTAGTAACCATCAATGCCAGCTTTGCCAGAAAATCCGAACGCAGAGAGATTTCGAACCCACCTTCCTTTCTCGATACGCTCATGCAGCAGTACGTGCGTAGATATATGCCAAACAGGAGGACTAGAGAGTGTGGAAAGGGCGGTATGGCAAAGACTGGGTGCAAATGGTTTCCTGGTGGCGGTTTAAGATCTGAGCGTGCACAAACACCGATTTCATCTGATTCAGAGAGAATGTTCGAATTGAGAAAAAAAATGGTGAAAATAAATTAGTCGGTTCACCACGGACATTGGGATTCAAGCTTTTCTCTTGGAAATGACACAAGCATTGGCTCGGGATCCATTACAAAGCTTATACGATAAGAAGAATTAGGCAAACGAACGTATGGAACTTGATCATTTCCGAAATTTCCACTCAAATTGTCATGTAGTCTAATGATTGATCTAGCGTGTTTGGCAATCGGTTGTTGTCTAATGGCTTTTCTGCACCCTCTGATGGTTGGGCTCATGCGATCAGCCATATATGGACTGCATTTGGAGACTAGTAAATTATATTAGGTAAGGAAAATCCGTTGATCTAGTGGGATAACAAGAACAAAGCAGACCTCAAACGTTGTACTTGACAGACCTGAGAGTGTTTGTGAACATCACAATTCAACCACCACGTAATGGGAGGAAACAGCAAGCGAAAGCAAAGAAAAATTTGGCCGCCAGGGCTCTAGAAGCATGCTCTACGTATTACCACAATACATGCGTAGGCATCGCGTAGCAAACAGAGCAGAATTACACAACGGATAACACCAAAAGGAGATCAATGACAAACAAACAGATCTTGAATTAAGGATCCCTGGGGCGTTCGGCAGGAGGGAGAATAGCCCCATCACAAGCCAAGCATATCTTGACTGCATCCCAAGCCGTCGAAGCCACCCTACCACAAGGAACAGTCCTTGCTCCTGCCCCTCGACACGCCGGTCTTGCTCTCCTTTTGCCATCTTTCTCAATCCGGTACCCTCGCGCAGGCTTGTTTTTCTTAAGCCTATGCGTGACATATAATTTGGCCAACCTATCTTTCGAGTTTGCAACCAGTGGGTCCTCGAGCAGTTTATCAATACACTTGCGGCACTTCCAGCCGGCATTGATGTTCTGAAGGCAGGTGCAATTGTTCGCCTGAGGGGGGTTCCTACGCTTCTGGCGATTGGAACATGCTTTGCAAACATTTATCTGGACGGTGTTAAGATGGTTTTTAATGCGAACATCCCGTGCCGCTTTCTGATTGTTGAGGCATTGCTCACAAACATTATGCGTGTTCGGTGCATGATGGTCATGGGACCGAGTGAAATTGCAGGGACGAATGGTGAAGCCACTGTTAGGACCGTTTGGGCAAGGGATTAGGGCAACTCCAGAATCGTTTGCTGGATTATTGAGATTCTCTTCGCAATGTTGGCCTGGAGTGTTTATCTGTGGATTGACTGCTGCCAGAACGGATGGAGGTGTAGAAGACATGTTCAAAAATGGTTATAATGAGATTGAATGAGAGAAAAAGGTACTTTTATATGGAAGGAAGAGCGTAAAGTCGGCAGTGCGCTGTAAAAATAATATGATGGTCCATTGCCACTTTGCGACATTGGGGGTCATCTCCACAAACCATACAACGTTCAGTAGGTCCAAAGGTAGAATCGTGAGTCTGATAACAAAGAAATCAAAGAAATCCGTCTGTTTAGCGAGTAATTGCGAACCATATCTTTCTTCTATCATTCGCCGCAAGCTCGACAGACAAAGGCTGGAAATGCAGGAACACGGTTCTATTGTTAGAATTACCTAGTTCGAGAGCGACTTCTAAGAGATGAGATAACTTTAAGGTAGATAGAAGGTACTCTTTCTTCGTCCCATATATCAGTCTCTCGCGTAGCCGCCAAGCAAGAAATGGACAAAGCTCTCTTTGTTTAGCGACCATCTAGCTGAACAACGATTAGGAAAAGAGGCGCATGTAATTTCGTCCAATAATACTGTGGACTGGGCTCATATGGCGTATGATACTAGTATGAGAATTAGTAGTAAGAGCTACTATTCTGTTGGAACCGTTGTGGCTCCCGGGGATGGTCCATGAGGCGTCCTCCGTCACGGCCTTGGCTGGGGTGAGCGAAACCTCCGGAGCGAGAAGCTATTTGGAGGTCAGCGAAGTGCTAGAGGATGATTCGAACATGACATAGTCCTCGTTACCTTGCTGTCTGCCAACTTTCAGGCCCGTACTCATACCATATCCACTGACACTGGACCTATTCACGCTGTTGCCGGTCACATTTACAAATGGCTGCCGGTGAGATGGCGTTTGCATCTGCGAGCTACCCATAGGCCCAGTGGCACTTCGGTGGCTATCCACACCAAGACGGCTTGCAGAGTTTGACATTGGTCCAAGCCGGGCACGGTGTTGCGTCGGAGGCGGAGGCATAGTATTAACTAGGAGTTTATTAGGTACATAAGTGTTTCGATTCATACAGGACTTACCGTCACCAGCTGAATGGCTTCCATAACCAACTGGATGACCGAAAGGAGGCGGCATTCTACCCCTACTGTCTCGACTTCCATTGCTACCGCTCCTTTGATGAGTGTGTAGCTGTTCGACTCCATTATGATCAACCGGAAAATGAGGGGCGACGCGTTGCCCTTGAGGTCTGGGTATGGATTGATAAGGCTCGATGGGCGCTAAAGGGTCATGGTTGTGTCGACGTGCGACCGAGCCAAGGACCTGATCTACCGAATCGTAAACTGCAGACTGTGTTTGCGCCGTCATCTCTTTTCGCTTGAGACGATCATAGAGCTCCTGAGTTTGCTGATGCTTGCGGTTCTTCTCACGGAAGGCTGCCACAAGGTTCGAATTCTCTGCCTTCAGCTTGTCCTGATCCATTTGCATCACTAAACACACGTTTAGCAGGATCTATCGACCAGAATACACACAGACTTACTGGAAAGCTTTTGATTCAGGACTTCAAGTTCCGAATTTGCATCGTTGATGATCTTGTCCATCTGAACGTTCAGGTTCGCATACTTGTCAGTCAATGTTTTGGCTAGATACTCCTGGTAGACACTATGAGCGGTCAGCCAAAGACTCGAATGTAGGCAGCAATTAGCTTACATTTCTTGCGTAGACTGGTAGCTCCAAAAGGCTAGTGCTCGACCAGCACACTCCATGATTGTACTTGGGCTAAGTCCACTGAGAACGCTTGTCTTGTAATCCTCCGTCGGGTTGAGCTGCGTGGACACAACATCGTCTGGATTCGGCAGTGCTGTGTGGCAGGCTGGACAGAGACGATGGACGCCTGCTGGTGCACTCAAGCCTAATGAATCGCAGCACGCGGTGCAAAAGATATGACTGTTAGGTATTGTCAGTGTTTTCCTTGAGTGTTTAGGGATCAAGGTACACACCTGCACGTCGTTACAACAGCCCTCTCCATGAGCTGCATCCGGCATTTGAGCGAATTGCAGCGTAGCGTAAAATCCATCATTGGACTGCTTGTAGAAGGGAAAATATCTGTCTCGAAGTGGATACACTGTGCCTTCAAAGGTCTAGGGCGACTGTACTCACCTGGGATGGTCGAGTTTAGATAGCACGTTTATTGGACGCGTGCTTGACAGGTCAAGAAATACACTCGTCTGCCTCAAGAAACCGTAAAGGTGAAATTACACTGGATTTCAAGAAGTATAGATAGATTTAGCGGCTACAAGATTTCGACCATGAATGTAGTACGAAAAGCATCGGCGCAACCGCCCATAGTTTTGACAAGGAGATTGGAGGGACCTAAAGCTCTTATGCTCGAAAAATTCTAACCACATGATATCTACAATATACTCACCTCGGTATTTCATAGATCATAATCATGATCTGGAGTACTTATCTTCAAAGCACATGCGAAATTCTTTGGATTGAGAGAGAGATTGGGTACTTGGCCAAGTGACTATCTTCAACATACGACTGTCTGCAATTAGGTTCAACTAAAGAAGAACGCATTGCCCTCTGTGTCCTGCCTCTTCCCCTTCGAATAATCCTTTCCCGGGTCGAACTCCTCCCAAACACTGGCCGGGAATATATGCTTGTTTCGCTCATACCATCTTCTATCTACCACTTTGGTGAAATTCGGGTCGTCGTTGTAACCCTCAAGACGAGAGTCGGCTGATGCCACAATGCCGTTGTTAAGAGCTTGTTTCGAAGGTAGGGTGAGGTGACTTGGCTCAGGCGACGGTGAACGGGAGCTCAATGGAGAATCTGATGGAGGAAGGACAGTAGACGAATAGGAAAATAAAGGGGTGCTGTTGGGGCCAATGATTTTGTTGACGATGAAGTAATACAGTTCGTAGTGCTGCAGACGAGCCATTAATCAATCTTCCTGACGCGTTCCAGTGTTAATACTTACGTGCGGTATTATGACCTCGCCTCTCACCAGCATAAGATCGTCGACGCCCACTCTCGCCCATTCGCGCCGACTGTTGGCTTTCTCCCCACCGCCAACACCAAGTTCTGCGCCGACTTTTCGGCTGCGATCCAGTAATACCCAGATGTAGTCACCCTTTTTTACTTTGCAAGCTCCGCCGGGTATGTTGGTTCCGTCGTAAAAGACAAAGGGAATGACGATCTCTGTTGCTTTTACGGTTTCTTGCATTTGCAGAAATTCCTTCCGTAGCTGTTCACGTGTTTGGGCTTCGCGAAGGAGAGCAGATTTGGTCATTGCCTTGGGGGCGACACTGACATTGGAATTGACACCGAGACGCTTCCTCTCGATGGCATCGTCGATGCGTAATGGTGCTGGTGACGCTATCCGTGATGGTTGCCCGTCTGGTGTATCCGACGTCGGGCTTTCAGCCGCGGAGGCCATCGTAGAGTGTGCATTCCCACTATCTTCCTCGTCTACGCCGAATGACAACTTCCCTTTCGCTACCGGCTTTCGTTTTTTCTTCGGTGGCTGGCCGGGCGTCGAAACACTGTGCTTTGACCATTAGCTCGTTGCATGCGCAAATGTAGTTGTGCCTTGCAGACAACTTACCCGTCACTTGGAGTGCCACCACAAGAGGTTGAGCCGGGCGTAAATCGACCAAAATTCCCGGCCTCGCGTTCCTTCTGCTCGAGCGCCTCAGCGCGACGTTTGCGGAAATCGGAAAGGTGAACCAGGCCGACGGTTTGGGATTTTAGAAGGTCTTCGGCAGTTGAGGCGGAGGTAAATCGGGAATTTTTAACCGACGGATTAGGAGTTGAGACCCGTGAGGGAGGATTGGTAGAAGGATTCGACGAAACCATTGGGAGAGGAGCCAACATCTGGGATTGGGAAGTTAATCGTTCGAAACGACCGAAGCTTTAGGTACGGTTGGATATATCCACTTAAAACCCGAGCGACCCTAGCGGCATAATTGTGAGCTAAGGTACCTTACCTTACATTCCGGTCAATCAAATTTTTTAAGAGGAAAAATTATTTCTCATCTATTCTAGGTTTTCTAATCTAAGTCTACGGACAAATCTAAAGGGAGCAAGCGCATTCACGACCACATTCACTCCACCTCAGTCTACTTGATGATAACTTGGTTTCTTCCCTCATTCCCCCCTAATACCATATTTGAAGTATGGGAAACCATCCAACGTCTTCAAAAGTTCTGCCCAACCATCATCCACCGTTCCCGGCTTACCTTTAACCCTCCCTTCTGCCCCCGCCTCTTTCATCGCCTCCACCACCTCGTCATCCCTCTGCGCCCCCGTAAGCCCCGCCAGCACTTCTTTTTCTTTACCCCTATATTCCTTTAGTAGCTCAGAGTGAGGACACCAGACGACGCGCATTCCGGCTCTACGTCCTGCCTCTACTCCTGGCACGGAGTCCTCGAATACTAGACACTCCTCTGGCGTGATTTCCTTCTCCTGGCCCTTTGCGCGAATGCCTGCGTTAATTGTCTCCAGCGCTAATAAGTAGATGTCTGGTGCAGGCTTTCCTTTTCCGGGGGGGATCCGCGGGTCATCGCCAAGGACACGGCGAGATAGGGGGAAGAAGGAAAAGATGGATGGGAGATGGGAGCTCTTCAGTTTGAAATTGGCGGCATGCGAGGAGGTAGCGAGCGCAAGGTGGACGCCTCGATCGGTGAGAGTCGAGAGGAGTGTGGGGACGCCAGGAAGGGGCTGTGCGGAGGGAAAATGCATGCGCTGAAGTGCAGATTGCTTGACGGTAAATTCCGAACGTGTTATGGGAAGCTGAGCCCAGGCATGGAATATTTCGCCGGCCTGGATCAGAGATTAGCATTTGGGGTTGTTCAGGGGCAGGCACAAGCCAGAGAGATGTAAAACGCACTTCTGGACCAGGACGACCTTGGAGTAGCGCTTTGACTTTCCATGGGAGCGATGGCTTGCCATGCTCGTGAAGTATTACATTATTGCATTTCGTATATATATCTTCGGAGTCGATGAGGAGACCATCCATGTCGAAAAGGCAGGCGCGCACATTCGGGAAGCTGTAAAATAAGGGTAAGCTTGGGTCTTGTTCAGAAGCATTGCTACTGGGGGGATAGCATGATGCGCACAACCATAACAGTCGTACTCTTTCGTTGGTTTCGACATGGTCGTTTAATTGCAGGGTTGTCTTGGTGATTGAAGCAGAACGCGTTCTTTGAAGGCTCAGGAATGTTGGAGAGTTCAAGGAGAGTTCATGTTGAAAAGCATTGAAACTCGGACGACGCAACCCCGAGAGAAAAAACAGTGGTGAATCATATTGCAAATATAGGTAGCTGCGGGCACCAAGGGAAGAGACTTGTAAAAACATTTTCGGTGCTGATGCGCTCTCGCGCTTCATTAGGCGGCTATCGCGTGTTCACATGCCAATCTTCAACTACATACAATCTCCCAACAAGGGTTTTTCAATATTTAGTACACGCACATCAAACAATCCACCTGCACAGCCTCCCCTGTCAGACCCCAGATAGGTCAAAGCGAACTCATGCCGGCGCAAGACTTGCTCCATGAGCCACTCAAGACCAAGAACCCAGAGGACAGCTCCAAGCCACCGGATGCACCACGCTTTGAGCCGGCAGAAGAAGCAGTGAGCTTAACTCTCAAAGCCGCGCACCGTGCCGGAATGCATCCCTGACAGGTGAGATAGGCATTACTGAGCGAATCAAATGCGCAAAAGGCAGAGGCCAATAAGTTCTTCGGGTCGTCGCAGTATTCGGAAGCAATCGGCGAGTACGATAAGGCCCTTGCGTCATGCCCGAATTATCTCGAGTACGAGGTTGCAGTGCTGAAGAGTAACATTGCGGCATGCCATTTGAAACTAGAAGACTGGAAATTGGCAGTTGAGACAGCCACAGCAGCTTTAGACGCGTTAGATAGGCTTTTCCCCAGGAAGGCCGAGAAGGAGGATAGGGGCGAAGATAACGGAGGTGTTGTAGAAATCGAAGGTGACGACGAGGCTACGGAGCAGGAGCTAGCTCGCCTCCAAAACAGCGATCAAAGGAGAGATGACATTCAGCGAATACGGGCTAAGGCGCTGATGCGGCGGGCAAAAGCGCGGACTGAAGAAGGAGGGTGGGGAAATCTCCAAGGGGCTGAAGAAGGTACTGCCATAATTCCGCACAACGGAGACCCATGCTGACTAAAGCATGATAGACTACAAAGCGCTCTCTCAAATGCCCAACCTTCCCATTCCAGATAAGAAAATCGTACAGAAAGCATTAGCCACATTACCACCGCGTATCAACGAAGCCAAAGAAAAAGAAATGGGTGAAATGATGGGCAAACTCAAAGAGCTTGGCAACGGGATACTCAAGCCTTTTGGGCTGTCGACCGACATGTTCAATATGGTCAAGGATGAGAAATCAGGAGGGTATAGTATGAATTTTAGTCAAGGAAAATAGACACATCCAGACAGCTTGGTATGTAGAGTAAATCTTAGAGCATCTACCCGTGTATATGTTCTGCTCGCTTGTGTAAATTCCCTCGCCCGAAGGTCCTTTCTTGAATCGTGTGGTTTTCTTTCTCAGCCTCGTCTTATGAGAGGTGAGAAGAGTGAACGGACCTAGGATAACACACGTGAGTTCCCTCACTTGATAACGATCTCTAGAGATACTCCAGCCTACCATCGTGCCCAAACACATACCCTATACTCCCCTACCAAGTCCCCTACACCTGCCGAGCCATTACCTTTTGTGTTCTGCACCACTATCTCAGGCCCACGCCAAGCCGTAGATGACTGAGCCCTTGATTCTCACATCTTTTGCTTCCTCTAGCCGTAGCCCACGTAGGCAAGGTTCAGTCTTGGTGTGTTTGGAAGCTTGTAGGCTCATCGTAATTGAAATGTGGGCGTAGGACAGTACGCAGACGCGTGGAGGAACTGTGTCATTGTTGGCTGAACAATGCCGTTGTGGTGAAATCTGAACACAAAATTATGACATGAGGGATACGTACCGCTCAGAGTGGGCTGAGTGTGAGGGCAGACAATGAGATATGAAGTGTTCGAGTGCAGCAAGTGAGGTATGGATGCTTCAATTGCCCTTCATCTGGCATTTGAAGCCCTTACTACAAGCTCTCGTTTGGAAAAGCTCATTTCACACTTCACATTCAATATCACATTCACGTGAAGCATACCATCATAGGAAAGAAAGCCATTGTACAAGCGCCATCTAGCCTACAGGGTATCTCCGCTCATAAAGCACAAAGCCACCATGAAAAGCTCGCTCGCTCGCAGGAAGTAAAGTAAGCCCGAACTCTAGGATGTAAGAAAACAGCTCGTCAAGCAGCAAGCCATCAGGTACCTCATCTATCATTCATTCCTCAACAACAAGTTCTCCTTCCATTCTTTCCCATCATGTCTTGCAATCTATGCGAGAAGCAAGGTCGGCCCATCTAGACCAGGTGCTTTGGCGGATCCAGTAGATGTCTCTAGAAAAGAATGTAGTATAGCTCCTGAAGCTCTGTAAAGGTGGTGCAAAGAAGAAGGAAAGAAGCGTCTAGAGTGAATGAGCTCCGTGAAGCCGGGTGTTTTCGGGGGGTAGCGAAGATGTCGTGGATGTGATGTACTAATGGGAATGAACACTGCTAGCAGGCGGGCTGACGAGTAAGCGCTGTGTGTTGTAGCAAGGACCAAACACCAAATCACCGAAAAGGTAGATGCGCGACCGTGCACAAGAATGGTGTTGTCTCAGAAAACGCCTCAACGACGTTGAGTCTGGCCACCTGCACCTCTAGGCTGAGTATCGGATCCATACTCGTTGAGATAGTAATGCTCATTGTCTTCCTCATTGCCGGATGTGAGGTCAGCGGTAGTTCCGAAGTCATCAAAATCTTTCAGCATCGCTTGGGATTGTGGAATTAACTGCGAAGGCGGCTGTGTTGGTAAGTACGCGTTTCCGTGATAAGTGCCCGGGGCTTGGCGGTTATTCTGATAGAAAGCCTGTTGGCGCAAGTTGGGGTGTTGGTTCGGCTGTCTCTGGCCGTATTGGGGATCAATACGACTAGATTTGCCATACTGAGGATTAGGCGTGCCATATTGAGGGTCAGATATGCCATACTGAGGCACGCCAGCCTCAGAGTGAGGGGAGATTCCCTGACCTTCAAGAGTGGTATCCACCATCTCATTACGATGGTTCATTTGGTACTTGGACCGGCTGGCTCTCTTAGGTTTCTTTGACGGAACGCGGCTAGACCCATAGCTTGGGTCTTGCAATTTTTCCGATTCGGTCTGGCGAGGGCGTTTTGTCGAATTGCCACGGGCTGTGGCAGGTTGGTAGTAAACTGTTTCTTCGGGAACTGCTTCTTCGTCGTCATCAAAGTCGCAGTCTGCTTCCACGTTATCGTGTTCGGTTCCGAGACCGTCGTCCTCATACTCCTCTTCTTGAACAAGCTTAATATTCCGCCTACCTTTCCCCTGGCCCTTTTCCCCAAGAGCAGATCGACCTTTCTGTATTGCCACTTTCTTCCCGTGGTTTACTTTTCGATTATTCTTTATCCGCTATAAAGGACATTAGCTGTCGAACTTGGATGATCCAGCTCGTGTGGTTTCCAAGTGACTCACAGTGATCGCATTCAAGGGATCGTCGACAAGCTGATCGACGTAGGGAGGCGCCATAATGTGTTTACACATTGTCTTTTGTGTCTAAACAAAACATTGATTAGCCGTAGTAAAGGAGAATTGAAAAATAGACCCACCCTAAGCCCCTCCGCGAGAGCCTCGATACGCTTTTGGAACGATTCATATTTGTGGACACACTTCGCACCGGCGACCAATGGGCCGCCACGGGTGGGGTCATATGCACGCATAACAACTTCCTAGAATTCTTGATCAGTAATTCGTAACAGTGATCCAGAAATCAACACGCACTACCAGTGCCCAGCAGGCTTGCTCAACTTTGTTCCCATCTACCCTCATCTTGTTCCAGGTGGCGACCATGCCAGCATTGTCCTCGGCGCGATCCATGTCCATCATAGCAGTCTTGAGCATCATGACGTAGTAAAGCTTGTGTTCATCTGTATGTGGTACTGTGCTATCATTGAGTGCTAAAGTATTAACCCCTTTATCTTGATGTGCTTCACGTGCTGATGAATATATAAGGCCGCCATGCCTACGCTCTGGTGATTCTTGCTTCATCATCGCGAGGCTTTGGTATGTGTGTGACAGCGATGGTTGATGGTCGGTTGCGAGCTGTTGCGAATGCAGTTGGCCACGATGGTGGTGATTCTGATATGGTTCAAGAATTGATTCATTCACGTTTCCTTGAATTTGTTGGCCCAAGTATGGCATCTGACTCAACACATTTTGCATATCCAACACCGATGGATCCGGGTACTGAGGATGATGTTCCATGTGTGGACCATGTACTGGTTGTTGATCTTGGCGGTAAAGTGTGTTGTTATTGTTGATGTTTGAAACATTGTGGCTCCGGAATTCATGGGTTAGTTCTTGTCCCACATGTTGACCCGTGGCAGGCGTTTGGGACTCGAATACCATCGGAGTAGTTTCCCGCAGCCGTGACATGGGCCGAGGATTGTGCACAACGTAGCTCGCGTTTCGGTGGTGACGCGTTCGGGATGAGTTCAGTAACGAGCCATTGATGAACTGCGCCCTATCTGACTCGCTCAGACGTAGAAGTGGACTGTTAAAATGAATACGATTTAGCATTCCAGTTCCCTGTTCGCTTTGAACCCGCTTAAGTGCTGGAGATCCCTCGTCGAAAGTAAACTCCGGCTGCATAGGAGTTTCTGGGTTGCTTCGAGTATCAGTGCCGTCATAGCCATCAATCTCGAAAATGTCTCCATGCTTCGGAGATTGTGGTGGCGGCTTCGCACCGTCGAGTTTGGGAGTGGTCTGCGATGGTGCAGCTTCGGTTTTCTTGTCTTTTGAAACGCTAGACTTTCCAGACTGCTCTTGTTTCTTTGATGCAGTCATATCGAGAGAGCTGTAGTGCTCGTCAATGGCAGACTGTAGCGCGGAACTATCAAAGACTTCTGCACTTGGCTTGAAGTCCGGCATGCCTTCAAGGGACCCTTTCAAGTCGTCACGGCTAAAGTAACCGAGGAGCTCAGGTATTGTTTCTAAGTCTGTATCATTCCAGAAATCTTCTGGAGATTCGTCTGAAGGTTGACGACTCATTGGCGGCATTGATGAACTCAGAACGGTTTGAGTAGATCGTACCTACGATGCTACACCGGATTAGTTGCTCGATGATGACAATTACCTTGTGGCAAGGGCCGTTGGGAGAGGGTAGCACGGGATAAAAGACTGGAAACAAAGGGTCATACCTGGCCTTCCCTAGGTCTGATCACCTAAGGCTTATGTTCGATTTGCGTCGCTGGCGGGATGGAATGGTTTCTTACCGATAGACAACGAGGCAGATGTCTTGAAATATCCTTTGCGGGTGTGATGCCGTAATCTAGGGTAGAAGGTACGAGATGACTGGAAGAACTGCTGCACTAGGCAGCTAGAAAACAAGCTGTTCGATCTATGGTGATGGATCAAAAGATAGTTGACGTGTATGATTCTCGAAGCTTGGCGAGATCTGGAATTGAATTAACTATATCTTAGATGGTGCTTGTAGGTAGAGTATGGGGAGCAGATGATGTGTAGGATGTAAAGTAGTTCAACTAAATATCGTCAGCTTTATGTGCGGGAATTTTCGGCCCTAAGGCTATTGTAGACTCCGCCCAGTGTTGACGACAATAGAACTATGCTGAATAGAATTCAACTCCAACGGTCAGACGGTGTTATACCACAAGCTATTGTGAGTCTCAGAGGCTCATGGAACTCTACAGCTTGGGTCTGAGGACCCAGCTGCTCGTCACTGCGACAGAAGCCCTAGGTTAGAGGCAATAGGGAAAGTGACGTGTTGTGGAGAAATCTGTACGTGTAACGTGCAATACTCACAAGTTGATCTTAGATGGCCGAAAATGGTGGTCTTCTGTCCTCTGATATCGGTGCGCTCTGAGTCAGTCAATACACTCCCTGCAGTACACCCTGCACATCCCGTGCTGAGCAATAGCAAGACTCGACGAAGGGGTATATGGAAGACAAAGGGCAACAAGCTGTCTCCGACAGTTGTACGATGCAATTGGGCGTACTCGAGGGCCGAACTTCGAACCCAAAGAAATAGGGGTTGCTGGCCATAGCCACGCCGCTATCATTCTCGATAGAAGCAGTGCCATTGCTTCCAACTCAATCCCGCTGGTTGTATGATATGCTCGGAGACGTCATGAGACTTACTAGCTATTTCGCTGACATCGATTCTCTGATCACCGTCCTCAGCTCTCACAAGGCAAATACCTCATCAAGTATTATTCAATGGGAGGGAAGCCACCGCCAGTCAGCTTCGTACCCTAGAATGAATACGTATAGTGATGGGGAATAATGATAATAAAAAGCAAAAGAAGCAGCCAAAGCAGGTTTGCAAGAGCGTGGAAGATGGATGCAGAAAAGGGAGATGAAGGGGGGATGAAGTAGGGAAGGGTGACGTGCAGATAAGAAAACAGGCAGGTCTATTCATTCAATTTTTACAGTCACTACGAATGCAAAATGCAGCAGTAGTGAATAATCTCGGGATGGGCTCAACAATCTTGCCCTGCGTTGTGAATAGCGTCAAGCGATTCCCATTGAGAAACTCATTCATAGCTTAGTATTGACAGACGCAGGCTCAATGAAACTTTGACACCATCCATCGATGAAGCCGTCCTTGATTCTTGGTATCTCTTCTCGGATGAAGATATATGGATAAATCACGAAGATGGGAGATTCAAAAACAGGTCTTTTCAGCAAAGGGGCGGGAAGGAGAAAAATTCAATACCAGAAGGCATAAGGACACAACGTCAGCTTCAAATGGAGATAAAGATGAGCACGGCAAAGTCTAAGAGATCCGCAGCAATTCCGGAGATATAGAATCGAGAAGGTCGCAAGCTGTTTCAAAGTGGTACGACCTGTGGAAATTTAGAAGCCTCAAAGAAGGCCGGAGCTCAGCCAGACAAATATAGAAAGATGCTTTTTTTGCTCAATTCGCAGAAGGAAGCTTCAGTAGGTCTTTCATCCTGTTCAAATATCCAGGAAAGATGTCTTAACGCTCCATGCGTGAGGGAAAGCATTAGGATTTCTGTTCGTGTTCAATGTCAGTATGTACGGGGCTGCATTTGAGACTCTGCAATCGATCTCCAGTAATCTAAGGTTCTTGGCTACATACTTCTCGTCTCCGAGTATTCAGTTGCAGAGATTGATGTCCAGACTCCGATTGATGGTGCTGTGATTAAGGGGAACTGCAACTTGTAGGTTAGCATTCTCTAAGGAAGGAACCACCAGCGTACCTTGCACGAACCCAAGCAACCTCCAGCTAGCTTGGAGCGACTAAGCAATATATTCAGCAGCAGCGTGGATTGGGCAACTGCTTGCAAGCCGTCCGGCACCAGACTGACTGCCTCTGATATTGAAACCGTGGCGGAAGGACGAAAAGAACGATTCACGTCTAAAGGAACAGACCTGGAAAGTACACCGCGTTCAGAGGCGTGATGATATAGCTCGCTTAAGCGACCTAGAACTTAGGGCTTGCTCTCCAAGGCGCACGTCTCGCTAGGTTGACGCATCAGGACGCATCGAAACCGCAGCTAGCCAGTTTGCTAGCTGGGCTGCACACCTGCGGACGTTCGAAATTGGCACGCTCCTCGTACACGAGATGCTCGCTGCCTGCATGGTCTATGATTGACAAGGCGAATAGAATGTCGAATAGAAGCGGGTTTTAGCTCGGAAATCTCGCAAGACTGCCGGGGTTCGAAGGGCTAGCTCTAGAGAACACACGACGCAGGTCAAGCGGCGCGGCTGATCTACAGAGCATAGAGAGACTTCATGAACGTGTTTCGCAGGAGTCAAGACGTGTAGTAGGTTCATGAGTGGTTGGGGGGAGGTCGAGAAGCGGAGACGTCGACAATTTCCCAATCAGGGCTTATTAACTGACATTCTTCTCGACTTAGTACAAAATTTCACGACGACATCCTACAGAACCAAATACACGAATACATCTAGAAGTCAAGGCTGAAGGCGAGTTTGAACATTAGGGACTACCTCACTCGTGCGCAATAGCTTTGCAATCATCGCTGATGAGAGCTCCTCCACCCAATACAGACAGCGCCTATCCTGCTCGCTCCTTGCCAACATGAACGATCGACTACCGAGATGGCGAGGTATTGACTAAGAATTCAAGACACTCAAGCTTCGACATTTCACTCAGCTGTAGCAACACTCGCTTGGACCTTTTATCTACTGTATACACAATACTCGGGGATTGGGTGGATTGGCCTAGCTTCACTTTAGGTAGGCTCAAGCAATTACCATTAAAGAATCTCGACTGGGCAAACGCGCATCTTCGAGATTTGGTGGATTAGACTTCATTGTCAGCACCAAGCTACATTACGCTCATGAATCTCACAGCTATGGAGTGAAACGCCACTTTAGCTCAACAAGCCAGAGGCCACAGCCTCCAAGTCCTCGAGCGTCTCCGGCTCCTCTACAGCATTCGTAACCCGTCTGTTCCGCTTGAATTTGTTCTCGTCATCCGAATCATCCTCAAACCACTTCTTCGGTTGCTTCTTGCGCGGCTCCTCTATTTCTTGCTCTGAAATGTCCTCACCCTCTTCGCCGTCCACATCTGGTCCCTTATATGGTATCAGCACGGCTTGTCTCTCTTCCCCATCCTCACCAGCTTCAGCAGCCTCCCTAGCCTTGCGCTTCTCTCGTTTTTCTTTTTTCTTCGCCTTGGCAGCTTGCTTGTCAATAAGATCAGCGGCTTGCAACACCCCTTGCTCCTTCTCTAGGAACTTGGTCTTTTGCGCATCTGCTGGGCCCCGCTGCTTGAATTGGTTCTCGTCTTCGAGCTCATAGATTTGGTGAGAGTTGCCCTCGTCGTCAAACACAAGTTTTGTTCCTTTTCCTTTTAGCTTTAGGAGCTTTTTCTTAGATTTCAGCATCTTCTCTTTTCGCTTTGAGTCGATGGATAGCGAAACCCCCTTAGGTTTTGCTATATGTTTTTCTCCAGAGTCACTTTCTAGGCTTGACACACTGCTCAATCGCCGCTTTACGGTTAGGAAGTCGTTCTGCTCGTCCCCATCCCCATCATCTCGAGTGTCATCTCCATCAATAAGCTTGGTGTAGTGCTCGGTAAGAACATCTTGATTCGTTCGCTCAAACATCCGATCGTACTTTGTTCGAGGTCCTGTCTTTTTGCTCTTAGATTCCACCTCTGGCGGATGCTCCTCGTCTTCGTCCTCTGATGAAGATATAGCTTGTCGTGGGGCATTTTTCAAAGTTTTGGCATTGTCACCTTTCAAAAACTTGATCTTTGGGGCACCAGGAAGGCCTAGACTGGAAGCAAATTCCTCCAGTGGAAGCTCCTTCAACTTGAATACCTCCTTGTCTTTCTGTAGATGTACAGATCTGGTGTAGGATACAAAGGCTTTCTGTCCTAGATACTTCAATTCAGGATCCTTGAAGCACATGTTCTGTAGTTGGTTCTTGATACTCTGCTGCTTCTTTTGGCGCACATTTATCCTCTCTATCGGCACCTTTCTTTGTTCTAGGCGCTTCAACATGCCTTCCTCTTCAGAAGGTTCCAAAAATAGAACTGCCCGGCCATTACGCTCATACCGGGCTGTTCTACCGACGCGATGTATGTATGTATCGGCGTCTTCAGGGCAATCTAGTTGTATCACCCAGTCTACAGCGGGGAAGTCTAAGCCTCGAGCAACTACATCCGTAGCAAACAGACAAGCATTCTTTGTGGCTGAGAATCTCGTCGTTATGTCCAACCTGGCGGTCTGTTTCTGCCTACCGTGCAGATGTAATAGGGGGATACCAGGTTGCAAATGCCGGAAGCTCTCATAGACAAACCTCACCTGCTTGCCTGAAGATAGGAAAACAAGAATTTTAAACTTTAGATTAGCTCTTAGGAAACTCCACAACGTATCTAACTTATCGTGTAGCGGCGTAGTAATGTAGTTCTGCTGCAACGTCGATGGTGTAGCACTGCTAGCCGCCTCATGAACAGACACATATTCCGGATCTCTCAGGCTCAACCTGGCCAAGTCAGACACCTTTTTCGTTTGCGTGGCGCTGAACAGCAATGTCTGTCTCTCCTTTGGTAAATGCTCCACAATCGCATCCACCGTACTTTGAAACCCCATATCCATAATCCTGTCCGCCTCATCCAGTACTAGCATCTGCAGGTTATCGATCTCGAATGCAGCTGTCTGGTCCATATGTTGCAGCATTCGTCCAGGTGTACAAACAAGGATGTTCATCCGACCTAACCTTTCGCGCTCTTCTTGTAAACTCTTCCCTCCTATCACCAGGCCCGCTGAGAAAGTATGGTAACGCCCGATCTTTCGGAGGACCTCAAAGATCTGTATTGCCAGTTCCCGGGTGGGTGATAGTATGAGCGCTCCAAGGCCATCCAGCTCCGTCCATTTTCTGCGATAGAGATTTTCTAGCACTGGTATAAGAAAGGCGAGAGTTTTCCCGCTGCCGGTTTTTGCTGCGCCTAGGATGTCTGAGCCTTTCAGTGCGAAGGGGATGGCTTTTTGTTGGATGTCGGCGAGAGCTTTAAAATGCGAAGCTTCAAGTCCAGATGCGGTGGTCTGCGAGAGAGGGAGGTCTGTAAAAGTCTTGTATTCGTTCTCTTTTGGATCAATTTCTTGAACTCGCTGATTCAAGGAATCTAGGTCTTCATCGTCGCGCTTTCTTTTGAGAGGCCGGGCCTGAGAATTGGCTTCTGGAGGTTTCTTTTTGGAAGCCGACATTGGTGCCATTACATTGTCTCATGAAGCCCAGAGAATTCCTCCACAGGTGGGATAACATCAGAGACTGGAAAGTGAAATTTATATGCGCTAGTCTTATCGATACGGTAATCTAAGGTGCTCTTGTTCTACATCAGATCACACTCGTTTACAGTAGCCAATCGACATTATGACAGTCGCGGAGAAAGAAGACAAAGATGAGCTTGAAGCGCTTGATACCCTCGAGAAAGAGGCATCAGAATTCAACAAGGTCCGTCACCCTGGTAATGTATAAATACGTCCCACAAGTTGACCTCTCACTTAGGATGCTGAAATCGACCGTATACTCAAAGCCTTCAAGCTAGATGCGTAAGACACCTTATCACCCCCTGCTGTCTTTATCCCGGTGTTTTTGTTGGGGCTCTTTAGCTTAAACCGACTCCCCTTCCCAACGGTTCGATTAAAAACTCACTAACAATCATCCCCAGCTACGCAATCCTGAACCTCCAACCCGGCGTCCCCGACTCCTCCATAAAAGCCACCTACCGCTCCCTCTCCCTCCTCATCCATCCGGACAAATCCTCCAACCTCTCCGCCCCCGACGCCTTCGACCGCCTCAAAAAAGCCCAAACCACCCTGCTGGATGAAAAATCCCGCACCCACCTCGACGAATGCATCGCCGACGCCCGCATGCTGCTGCTTCGCGAACGAAAACTCACCGTTGACTCGCCCGAAGTCAAAGACATGAACAGCGAAATGAAGGAGGCGTGGAGGAAGAAAACGGTCGAGGTGCTCGTGGATGCTGAACACAGGCGACGGAAGCAATTGAGGGCCCAGATGCAGGAGGAGGGGAGGGAGCAGAGGAAGGTGGATGAGGAGGTGGAGGGGAGGAAGCGGAGGAGGGAGCATGAGGTTGCGTGGGAGGATAGTCGGGAGAGTAGGATTGGAAGTTGGAGGGATTTTCAGGGGGGAAAGCCGAAAGCGACGGGGGGAGTGAAGGAGGAGGGGAAGAAAAAGAAGAAGTTGAAGGTATTGGGATGAGAGGGTTGGTTGAGGGAATCTGGTTTGCTACGGCATTTTTGAGCGTTTGCTGAGGAGTCGGTGGGGGGGTATTTTTACGGCGCTGGTGTCGCGGCCGAGGGTCTATCTGCATTTCGAGGTGCTGATAATAGAGCGGTTTTAGCAGTCTACCCAGGTATTGACGTCCCATACTAACATATACGAAAACCAACGCACCATCACGCACGTTCTTCATTACACATCGCCCCCCACCCGGAAACTCTCTCAATAAATGGACATTGCTGTTCCCTATCATAAACTCTATCTATTTTTTTTTCTGAGGTTTTGTACAGTATCCCACAGTCCAGCTGCCCAAGCTTCCATTTTTCCTGTATGAACGCGCATGAACCGAGCAATCCTACCGCCTAAGCATGCCGATGACTTACGTGTGGTGAATGAGGGTTTTCCGTATATGTATCCTACCGTAGGACGTCTTTCCAGTGTAAGTTTTGGGAGAGTTGTCCGATGGTGAGTGATAGTTGTTTTTTTCTTATATTCTCTATGTTCATGTGTTTCCGTTGCCCAAATACGCACCTTGTGTCCCAGCGAAGCCAGTGTGTCGTGTAGAGAGGTCTTTTCCCAGAGAGTTCCTTTCAGTCCTCCGGGGTCTGCATGATATCCCTTCCATTGGTGAAACCTAATTCTCATATCCCGAGCAACGCTAAAGTAACTCGAAAACGACTGGTCCAGGCGAAAGTGCCCGCACAGTAACACTCCAGAAGAACCGCAGCAAAAATGTCCATAGTCCATCGTATTGTACAGAGTGAATGGTATACAGTGTTACTCCACTGCATTTTCAGTAGCTACTAGTCGCTGGTTGATTGTAAGACAGGCGTAGACGTCGGCGAAGATCATGCATCCTTGGTTCGTCGTCCTTCCTGGAGTTGCCCATCAACGCAACATATCCCCAATCTCAACCCTTCTCCTTTTTTTCTTCCTTCCACTTACTGGGCTCCCCTTGGCTGGGCTCTGCTTCCCGCTTGACGGCTGACTGCGCCCTCCGGACGACCGCCTCGGCTCACTACCGATATCGCCACCTGACGTGCGAATTGGCGGCAGCTGCAGGTGCCGAAGGCTATCCTGTGGAGCATGCGCTTGAGGCCCATGCGATATTTCAGAGCCGGAGTTGGTCCTAGTGGAGCCGTACGGTAACGCTGACGATCGCGGGGGAGAACGTTGTCGATACTGCCCAAGAGCACCAAGATTGTGGGAGGGTTGCATATGGGATGGCTGCATAAGGAGAGTACGTTGATCGGAAGACGCGGATGAAAGATGAGCGGCGTAAGGCAAGGGTTGATGTGAATGGCGATCTAGCGTTGGTGAACACGCCCCTTGAGCCGAGGAAGGAGAGGGGAGCTGAGAGGTGCGGACGTTGTGGCTCGTGCGTGGCGATGGGAAGGCTTTCAGACCGCCGGTATTTTGGACTAATGTTAGGACAACAAAGTAAGCACCTGTCCTGGCGAGGGAGACAGTGATTGGGAATCCTCGAGATTGCCCTTCGGAGGCGCGGAACATCCAATACTCGGATCGCGTATGAAACCCAGAGGTAGCGCGTGCGATGTCAAGTTCTTCGATAGCAGGCATGGTCGCACGAGCATCGCGGCTACCATACAAGGGGGGTAGATGGGCGGCGTCGAGGAGCTCGGCTCTCAGAATGGTCTGTAGCCGTTGGATTTTCTCTCTCTCAGATGGAATGACAAGGTCTGCCAAAGCATGTCCTTCGGCGGTATAGGACAGAGACAGCGCATCAGCAAACGCATGATTATGTTGCGCAACCACAAATTCCGGGGTAAGGAGAACTGTGGGAATGCTCTCAGACAAATAGGAAGCGGTAGGCGAAAGAGGAAGTCTTGTTGAACCTTGGAATTGCTGCTGGTGAACGAAGGCAGGATCCGAAGTTCTAGGCCGTTGGCTGCCGAAAGATGTTTCAGGCTGTGAGCGCAGCTCGCGGTAAGACTTTGATCTTCGTCGACCAGGCTGGGGGACTGAAAGCACACCCGCTCGGTTAGGGTATAGCTCTGCATGAGGATAATCGCTACCGAACGCCACCTCTCGAACGTTCTCTTCTTCTCGAAGTCGTGGTCTGCCTCGTTTTTTGTGCTGGACGTCAACGCATGTAGCCTAAAAAAGGGATCAATAATCTCGTATCGTGCAACGAGAAATAAGAGTTACCCACTTCTTTGCCCGTTTGGACACATCTATTGCAGGGACGCCTAGTTTCACAAGCAAGGTGCTTTCTTTTACAATTCACACAGGCTGAAGGAACATGGGCTTTCGCCCTTCTTGCGACTCCAGGTGGCCCTGGTGTAAGGTGATGCTGCTCTGGTGAGTCTTGATTGATCGAGGAATGCTCCTCATGAGATGTTTCGTGTACTAGGTGTGATGTGCTGCTCTGATGCAACGAAGTTCTGGCACCCGGGCTTTCTAGAGGCGTTTGTACATGTTTAAGAGGCCGTGGTTGCGCGCTGTGCCCCGCTCGAATACCTTCTGGACTCTGTTTGCTAGAATATGGAGGAGCTAAAGTAGGGGACAAGGTCTGTTCGTGACGACCCTTTTGATGCGTTTGATGAGTGTCTCCAAATTGTGAGTGCCCTGGAGAAGCGGACATAGGCGGAGTCAAGTACTTGCCCCTTACTGAAGTATCCCCAGGATCACGAAGAGGCGGTAGATGAATGGACAAAGCTTGGCAATTCAAAACACACCTGGGTGACGGTACCATTATCTGATGACCTCGATGGCTGGAGTCTTTTCCGGATTGCATTGGAATAGGCCAGGGACACCATGAAACCAATCTTGGACTTCTGAATTACTCGATGCCGTCGAAAAGTATCGCAGAGATCTCAACGCCAGGCTCCCAACTGCCACAGTGGAAGACTTATTCTGAAAGGCGCTTGAAATTTCAATCTGGTCCGGCTAGTATAGACAAATTATTGATGAATACGCGTTGCGTTATCCTGAAAGACATTGAAAGAGGAAATCACAGACTGAGCCCTAAGATATATACGCTACAATCGAGAGATGAGTTCATAGAAAGCATTCGGCTAAATCTCATATAAATATAACGACTCCACAATTATAATTGTCAAAGCACAACCGCTCTCATCATGAACAAACAACTTCGAGCTTCCTCTGGCACAAGCTCAGACTGGTTAGGAAGACAACATTCCCGCACTGGCGCAAGAATCAAGAGTAAAGACGAAGCCTAGGGATTGTTGGTCTTTTCCGCAGCAATCGCGAATTATTGGAGCTGGGCGTGCACAGGATCGATGAGTGCTAATAAGAATCTACCTACTGCAGGTCTTTTTCTCACGAGCGGTCATCAGTCATACCATAGGGCTGTTGTAAACGGGTTTCAGCAGGCGTATTTCGGAGATTTTTCAATGGCCTTGCGGCAAAGCGCCGCAAAGAAAGTTTTACCGCCTCGGAGGCATGGCCGGCGTGGTTGGACATTCCGAGCACCACGCTCTCTACCGACGCCGTTCTCGCCAGGGGCTAAGTAGCACCGGAGCATAGGAATAACCTGCCGATGCTTCGGTGATAGAGCATTGACCGAGGGATCCTTCTTTGGCTCGATAATTGCTACGGTCAAGCCTCTGGTTGTCTCATTTAGTCCACGATCCTAAGTTGCGAAAAGTGCCAGACATCTCCGATCTTGCTAAGCAGCGAGCTTATTAGGCCATAGCCTATCGTTGACCCTCAACCGCTAGCTGTTAGACCAAGAGCAGGAGCGCATCATCCATGTCTCGCATGTTTGGCCACGCGACATCCATCTATTCTCATGATGAATCAGTACAACAAAAGACATCGGTTTTCGGTTGGAATATCTGTGTCTGTGACGGAGAAGGCGAGGATTGACGCCCTGCGGCCAGGGAGACAACTCTCAGATGATGCATCCTTAGACGAGTCGGCGTACGGAAGAGCGGTTTTCTGCTGTGTTACCATTTCGATTGATTTAGGGTTGTGAGAAGACGGGGACTAAGCGCGCTAGAGACTCGAAAAAATCCGAAACAGATCCCTTAGCCGCAGCGACTTTCTTGGTGCGCGTATGAGGATCAACTGTTTCAAAAAGTCTACCGATTCGATCTGAAGCCGAGGGTACGATGAGCACCGGGAAAAGCTTGAGAAGCGAGGCTGCCTGTTTTCGTTTGCTTAAAGAGCCGCTGAGCTATGACATTGAACCGAAAAACCCTCTTCCTGTTGTACCCGGTCCGGACGAGAACGTGTGGCTCCATTACTCTCGTGCCGGTCGAGTACTGGTTACGAACTCGAAGTGCAGCGGCTTCGTGCTGCTCAGGTGAGATGGAGATTCTGAGATCTGAAATCGTGTGTGGAGTAGGAGATAGGTTTTATATTCTCCGTATAGGATTTAGCTATGGGTGACCAATCCGCCTTTCAGCAGCCTGCCCCCAAAATTTCCGTTCTTGGAGGCAGAGCAGCTTCATTCCCCCATGCCTGTAAAAACCCGATAAGATCTCGGTGCGCTTTGCTTTGAGGCAATTCTGCGGCGTTGTTGAATCTCCCCAACGGCCCAAGGTTTCGCTGCTTTTACGTACAGGCTCAACTTGGCCGACAAGTCGCGAATCCAGTCACCCTCCATCTCATTGGGTTGATCAACCCATTACCCCGGTCAGCATCAAGATTGAGATCCGGAATGACAGCGCAGTGGTTCCATGCTCAGGTACAATATACATAAGCGTTCCTGGAAATAACCATCGCTTGCCGAAATCTATAAAAAAAGACGCCTTGCAAGCTTAGGCAGCCGATTCGGTCCAGCGCTGATAAACTAAGTTTCCGGTGCATGAGTTGGTTTGTAAAGCTGTAACTGGGTAAGCGAGACGCACTTTATCGGAGTCTGCAGCAAATCTGTGGCTGTTGAGGTCCGTGATGCTATTTCACGCATTTTTAGGCTGCGTTTCATGAACAATAATTATCTTGCGGATCCTTCTATCACTTCCGGCCGTCCTCTTCATCTCCTTCTCGGAATAGCGCAAAGGCTCCCAGACCCTGCACGTCGTGCTCTTCATCGCGACAAAATATCAGAGATATTGCTCTTGTCCACCAAGCGCCTAGGATAATAGTGAACGCTTTTACTCAACTGAATTGAAATGAAGGTATGTCACTGGTTTGCGCTATTATCATCGTACCTGAGATGGGCGCTGAGCTCAAGAGCAGCAGTAGCGGCGCTTTTTCACGACTTGAAACCCATTAGGTACTAAGGTACCTGCGATAATGAGAGCCATATCAGGAAACCAAGCACGTGCTCCAATGATCACATTCCCAGCTAGGTCGTAAACATGCCCTCAAAGGGTGCCGAATCTTGCAGTCCTCCCATTCGGATTACCATAGTCTCCCAACATCACCTCTAGCACTTTCTCCCTTGCGCCACCAACCTTACCAGCAACCCCCAAAATACCATTTTCAAATTCTCGCAGAACAGCTGCGAGTTCCCTCACTCGATCCTCAGCGCTTCTCTCGCCTCCGTCTCGATTTCTGATAAACATCATTTGATGCATTTGCTGCATAGTGCTCGCTTCAATGCCTTTAAGATAGACCTCAACCTCCGTTATGCGGTTCTTGTAATCGTCCAGAGTCTTGGACATAGACTCAGCTTGCTTCGAAAAATAAGACACAAGGTCGGTATTACTACTTCCGTCCGCGTCCTCATCTGAAAACGATGGTGCTAGAGCTTGGGAGACCGCCGAGACGTTCCATAGACCAGAGTGATGGAATGAAAGTGGCATTTTCAAGTTTTGGACAGCTTTGAAACTTATTTTAGCATTAGCTGCATCTGTCTTGGTCAGAGCTTTAGCATAGCCAATCGAGCTGGCATCATTTTCGAGAGCTTGATGCAGCGTTTCGAGGGACTTCGTGCAGTATTCAACATCGTTGGGAATGCTTGCACATGCCTCGTCTATGGTTTTATTTGCCAATTCGCACTGTTCCTGGAAATGAATCTGGCCTTGAATGAAGTTGTCGACACCCTCAATTACTTTTTGCAATTCTTCGTGTAAGTCATTGAAGCGTGTTGTCGGACGAAGCTCGTTGAGGCTGATTCGAACTCCGGGGATAGTTTGTTGTTGTTGGGTATATTGACCGATACTGCCTGGAAAAAACGTGGGCGGTGGTTGCTGCTGGGTCTGGGTCGTACCGAAAGGATTCTGCCGGTTCTGCGTAGTTGAAGAACCGCTGTCCTTTGATTAGCCAGCTGACCTAGATTACAAGGCGTTCTCGAGCAGAGCATGGGTACGCTTACAACAATGCCTCATACTTGCTCTGACCAGTAGATGCTCCCATGGTATTGCTTGCCTGTGACTGCTGAGCTTGGTTCTGATTTTGGTTTTGTCCTAATGAGAACAGTCCACCCCTTTGCTGAGGCTGCTGAATGTTCGAAGATCCAAACAGACTGCCTTGTGGGTTGTTCAGTTGCGACCCGAAGAGACCTCCACTTTGCTGTTGGTTTGACTGCTGGTTTGCTTGAGAACCGAATAGGCCTCCACTCTGTATTTGAGGAAACTGGCCGCCAGATTGTGCCCCACTCTGTTGCTGCTGGCTGTTCGCACCCTGTAATCCCAATTGTCCTCCGCCTTGATTTGTTATTGGGTTCCCAAAGCCACTGGTTTGCTGAGGCTGTATTGTCGTTGTGTTGAAAAGACCAGTGTTATTCTGCGGTTGCGAGGTATTTGTTGATGACCCAAAAAGACCACCTGCAGGCTTGCCTTGCTGCTGGGTCTGAAGAAGTGGACTCGTCTGAGTCTTGCTCGCATCACTGGGAACACTGGTTTTACCACCCGTTATCTTGAGAATCTAGGGGATGCTGCATGAACTTACGATAATGAGTTTGCTGAGCCGGTATTGATACTCAAGCCTCCTGGCCCGCTCTGAGAACGTCCAAACATTGCTATTGTTGCTTTGGAATGTGGCTAGTCGTAAATTGATGGGGACTGAAACGCGACGCGGAATTCTAGAGCCTCAATAGAACCTAGGGAAGAGTGCGTGCTCAACACAATTACAGCTTCCGGCTGTTGTATCACTCAAAAGATTTATGCTCCGTAATACAAATACATAATAAATCATGGAAGATGAGGAAGATGATGATATTTACGCTCCAGAGGATTTCGTTAAGAATGGGACTCCCCTACAAGTTCGCCTACCAAAGGGCTCCTTGAAAGGTGAGAAGGGCGAAGATTCAGAAGAAGGCGAAGAGGAGGGAGAAGAGATCGAAGAAGAGGATAGTGACTCGGTACACTCTACTTGACTTAAAGTTCCGTTGCTTTGTCCTGATCGTAGGATTACAGGACATTGATATCATTACTGAGCGTAAAGACGACCCAAAGATTGAAGCTCCGTATGAGTCTCCGTATCCCATCTAGTAGAACGCCATGCTCACAATCGCAATAGACAACCTCAGCGAGTCTCCGTCGTCAAATCGACTCCAGTAGGAACCTTCACGACTGACTCCGTGAACAAAACCGCACGATCCCCAGCAGTCAAGCTTGAGCCCTCAGCAAAAGCAACCCCTCCACGATCAGGCTCCTTATACCCTGCAATCAAGTCTTCAAAGTTAGATGTCGATGCCAAGCCGATATACGAACCCAATGGAAAGCCAATCACAGAGATTGACATGGATACTGGTACATCAACAAGTTCAACGAATCTAGTCGCAAAGTACATAGCTAACAGGAACATGCAGATTTCTCCGAAGAAGACAAACCCTGGCGCCGCCCCGGCACCGACCAAACCGACTACTTCAACTACGGCTTCGACGAGTTCACATGGGCCAGCTACTGCCTTAAGCAAACCTCTCTCCGCAAAGAAGTCGCCGATTCCGCCAAACAAATGAAAGAAATGCAAGACTTCCTTTCCATGCCTGGTGGTATATCAGGGGCGCCCAGTGCTCCTGGTATGGCGCCAATGCCAGGAATGGATATGCCTCCCGAAATGCAGCAGATGATGGCTTCGATGATAGCGAATGGCCAGGATCCCACTACTATGGACCCGATGATGATGATGCAAATGATGCAGGGCGCACAGGGAGGGGCAAATGCGGGCCAAGGACAAAATTTTGGAGGTGGACAGGGGTATGGGCAGCCGGCACAAAATCAGCAGCAAATTGGCTATGGGTACGGTACTGGGGGAGGGGGCGGCGGCGGCGGCGGCGGCGGCGGCCGAAACCAAGGGGGCCGTGGTCGAGGTGGCAGGAATTGGTAGGTCTTCATGTTCGAACCTCAATCGACCTAGAAGAGGCATTCGGAGCCGATATACAATTCGAACGACTGGGTGCTCCCGAGCATTTCCAAAATCTAACGACGTCAAGACCTAAGTGCGATAATGTCTCCCAGGCCAGTTTATGCATTTCACTCATATCCACCGAGCCTTCACCAGTCCCTCCCCAACCTCTCCTCTTCATCCTCTGTCAGCTCATAAGCCGGTCTATATTTCGTCTTTCCACCATCTTCCACCTTGAGCGCAGGATTCGGATGCGTATCATTCGTACCCCCTAAACTCGTGTATCCCAGATCATAGAGCTCACAATACGGAATCTTTAAATGCCTCAAGAACTGTCGTCGCATTAGCGGCCCTCCTTTACCATCGACCTTCATACATTAGCGGAAGCTCACCGCCCAAACCTCCGCATAATGCCATTCCAATACCGGGTGACACCTCATGAACTCCGGCCATCCTCTATCTGTCCAATCAAAGTTTTTCAGCTTTCCCCCATGCGGATCCGTCCTCCTGGTCCCTACAAATATCGCCTTCACCCCCGGATACTGCTCCAAATAACTCGCAAACCCTAATCGCATCGAGGGGTGCTGGATGCGCGTAAGGGAGAGATGATATCGTTTTGAAGAGGAGACGACAAAGGATTCGACGCTGCCGAAAGGGTGCACCGGAGGGATATAGATCGCGGGGAGGAGGGAGGGGAGGTGGGGGTGGTTGGGAAGGAGCGAGAGGTAGAGGATCAGAAGGACGAGGCAATCCTTGCCGCCGTTGTAGGAGAGAGAGATGGAAGGGAGGCTACGAGGGGGGCATTAGCTTCAGTTCCCACAGAGGGAGTTGAAGGACGGGGACCTGTAATTGTCCAACGCTTCTTGTATGACAGCGAGGGAATTTCGGGTCTGCGCTTGCACGCTCCTCAGTCTTTCCGTCTCGACGTCTTCCTGAAGGAACGCCTCGACTTGGACGTGTAGTTCCGAACAGAGAGAGCGCAGGGAAGAGGAGTCTCCATTGAGGGCGGCTTGTGAAAGTGGTACAGGGGTATCGGCGGCGGGGGGCTCGGATGCAGTCTCTGGCATTTCGAGACTGCGTGTTAGGATATCAATCCATTGAGGCAAGAAGGAGGCTCGTTAGGGAATACTCAGGTCCGGCATTAACGAATGTAAGCCTCGGGCGGTGAGATCTCCGAGAAATGGTTGGTTTCAAGAGGCGACAGCGGGATTATTCCGCTTATCGATTTAAGGCTTGAAGTTGCGGAATGGCTCTCGGCCTTGCTCGTTGCTCGTACTGACTATGGATTTTGGCGTCATGTTCATCAACTTGTAAGACGAGTTTTACGCGGAAAATGCTTCTTGTAGACAAGATAACTTGATTCATCATATCCTAGCACGCCTAGCCACGATTCAGAGTATTTCCGCTTCCTTTCGGATTAGCTTCTGTAAACTTGTCCCATTCTCTAGCCTTCATAGTCTCTATATCAGCTTTTTCGTAGTTCTCCTCGTCCGGCTCAGCCGGTCTGCCAGACTGCTCCCCACCACCTTCGATCATGCCACCTCTTCGCTTTTCCTCCTCTAAATACTCGTCGATGGTCATGGTTGGTAGACTGTGATCTGGCCGGAATACCCCATCCCGAAGTCGCTGCCTGCTGTCTAAGAGGGTAAATGGTTTCAAAGGCTTTCCGTCTTTAGACAAGATTGGGCCAGCTTTCCCCCCATTCAATAGCTGTGATAATGGAGGATCTACGCGGTCCGAGTAATTTTCGTGGTCACCGCTTGGACGCTGTCGGTAATCTGCGGCCGCGTTTTCAGGCGTAGCAGGTGAAGTTAAAGGCATGAGGGCTAGGATCTGAAGCTCTTTGGCAATCATATCGAGGGCGTGAAAAGTGCGATGGGCACATAATTGTGTCTCGGTAAGGTAAATCTCCCGAAGGGCAGCGTCATCGTTCTGTAATGCTTGTGGGACTTGGGCGAGGTACTTGCAAGTTGTTAGAACAGACTCAGTAGCTCATACTTGCTACATACCTCGAGCTTGAGCTTCAGCTCTTTTTCCTGTTTAAAGCGAGCTATCTTCGTGTCTCTGCGTGCTGCGAAATCGGTAGTTGAGATCAGCGAGAACTCCTCCCGGCCTTCCAAGTAGCTTTCTAACAGCTTCTTGTCGGATTTCGAAAGTAGGGAGTAAGTGTCCAACAGAAGAATATAGCGCTCGTATGTTTCTTGGGCTAATCCTAGCACTACCTTGCGGTTTGCCTTAATATCTTGCAATATAAGCTGTGCCAAATAGTAGTCGATCAAAAGATATCTGGGTGGCTGTCAGCCATGCTCTCACGAAGCTTGGCTCGAATGATTGGATACTGAAGGTCCCCCGTGGGTATGTCGTCTTCACTCTCATTGTCACTGAACATGGATATACGATCTGCGATTCTGCGGCATTGCTCGAGCGTTGCAATGGCAGCTTGAAGGTTTTCTTGATACAATGCACTGCCTGAGTCCGGAATGGCATCTAGCTCCTTCCGCTGGGCTTTGGAAGTAGAGAAGAGTGTACGGACGTTCAATTGCGATTCCATTTCATCAGACACAGCCAATGGTAGGCCAATAGAGTGCGAATACAATTTAAACAGATAGGTAAGAGTATCTACAGTACATCCTCGGCAGAGGCGATGTGCCCTGGCGCCAGGGTGCGGAAGTTCCCGCACCATTTCCCACCTTCAGTCTTCACTAATGGAACCCAATGACAGTGAATGTCTACCTAGAGAGTACCCGCTTCACAAATGGAAAGGTGATTGGAATCAACCTTGACTCCATCACCAACAATTTATATGTCTTGAAGAGCTCCACGTTACCAATATTGAAGTCCGCCAACGTTCAGTGTGAAGCGCTCTTCCTTTCTGCCTCAGAACTTTTGTATCTGAGTCACTTTTTCCTATTATGTGAAGACAGGTCAACATTCTCGTTGTTGGCTTATCTTCACTTTGCCTGTGCTGGCTTTCCAATTCGTTTCACTCCATCTTTAACATCTGTCATCTTCCATCCTTGTGTCCGGCTATATGCTTGCTTGCTACCTGCACAACCGGGAATCCTGCATTGTCTAATCCCAATAGGTTTAGAATGTTTGCAGCATCGAACACATAACCTGTCATTTCTCAGTCAATCATGGCAAGGACGGTGAAAGCTTCTGTCCCTCAAGGCACCATGGAAATCGACTCAGTTGAGTCTTGTCTGCCAACAACTGGGCTATGTGGTGTCAACAGTGGTGCAAATCCTAGTAATATGCCAAAACATGAATGCCATAGCAAAGGCGATAGCGGTCCCCAAAATGATAAGAGCTTGGCACAGACCTACTCTGTTCAGATGGATGATGGGGTTGAGGACGTTCCTTCTGATTCAGATTCCGAATCGGATAGGGATATCGCAAAGAAGCCACCGAGAGTGTCTGAAAAGCGGAAAGCTCAGGACCGGGTTTTCTCGGCCTGGTCAGTTATATCTATACTTTTTACGTTATTTTATTCAGCTCTGATATAATTACCTAGGATATCCCAACGAGAAGAAACAGTCGCAAAGGAAGAAATCAGAGCCGTCGTTCAAAACGTTAATGATGAGGCCCTTTCTATTCGAAAGTTGATGTCAAAGCAAGAATCTAACGTCATCATCACTGATCCGAGAGAGTATCAGATCGAGCTTTTTGAGAGGGCCAAAAACCAGAACATCATCGCCGTCCTGGATACCGGTCTGTGTCTATATGTTTCCGAGTATGATTGCGTAGCTTATGTATTTTAGGCTCTGGTAAGACCTTAATAGCAGTCCTGTTGTTGAGGTACATAATCGATCAGGAGACTGAACGCCGATCAATGGGCCAGGAAGCTCGCATCTCCTTCTTTCTTGTCAGCAAAAGCTTCCGTGCTTCTCATTTGTGTTGAATTGACTCTGGCACAGGTTGACTGTGTTACTCTGGTATTTCAGCAATTCGCCGTGCTCGAATGTAATCTGGATCAAAACATTGAACGTTTTTGTGGTGAGATGGGATGCGATCTTTGGGACAAACGAACTTGGGAGACGCATTTTAAGGAAAACATGGTTATTGTTTGCACTGCAGAGATCTTATACCAATGTTTGATGCATTCTTTCATCAAAATCAATCAAATCAACCTCCTTATCTTTGACGAGGCACACCACGCAAAGAAGAATCATGCCTATGCTAGGTACGCCTGAATGCCCTGCAGAATGAAACATGGTCTGACTATTATAGAATCATTAAAGATTTTTATATTGCAGAAGAGGAACCATCAAAACGCCCAAAGGTCTTTGGTATGACGGCGTCTCCAGTCGATGCAAGGGAAGACGTTGTCCAAGCAGCCAAGTATGTATTTTATCCGTAAAAGGATTATCGAACAACTTATTAACATTTTGCTAGAGAATTAGAAGTGATGCTACACTGCCAAATAGCAACTACGTCAGATTTGTCTCTCGTTCGCATGTCAATTAGCCGTCCTAACGAGAGTATCGCGGCATACAAGCCGCTTTCTCATGCATACTTAACACCTCTAGCCATTAAGCTAAAGACCGAATCTGGAGACATGGAGGCTCTGGATAAGCTTTTCAAGTTCGCTCGAGAAGCAACTTCTCAACTTGGTGAATGGTGTGCCAATCAGGTATGGTCTCTCGCTCTTGCAGAGGAAGAAGCACGTAAAGTAGAACGGAAGATTGAACGAACGTTCCTCGCCGAAAAAGAATCTAGGCCCATTAAGGTGCTTGATGACGGTTTCAGTCGCTTGCGTGGAGTTCAGGATATTGTTCATAAATGGCAATTCGCCCGGCCGTCGTTTGAGGGCAATAGTCTTAGCCCCAAGGTTAAACTTTTACTACGATATCTGGATCTGATTTTTGAGAAACCTTCGGCAACCAAATGTATCGTTTTTGTAAAACGACGATACTCTGCTAGACTCTTAGGAGAACTATCTGAACGATTTGGTACGCCTCACATCCGGATAGGGCTACTGATTGGCACCCGCTACGGAGATCCCGGTGATCTGAAAATCAGCTTCCGACAGCAAGTCCTTACGCTTATGAAATTTAGAAAGGGAGAATTAAACTGTCTTGTAGGTACTAATTAAGACGTGTGTCACGCAGATGAGTTCGCTAATTATCTCAGTTCGCAACTTCTATAGCCGAGGAAGGTCTCGATATTCCGGACTGTAATGTAGTGATCAGGTTGGTCGACGTGGTCAACGGTCAGCTCCCAACGCTTACCCCTAGTGTTAGGTTTGATCTATACGATACCTTGATCCAGTATATCCAGAGCAGAGGTCGCGCGCGACATACGAATTCGAAGGTAGGATACCTTTGACCACAGTAGCTTCTACGACTCTAATACGCAACAGTACATCCATATGGTAGAGCAGGGCAACAAATTGCATCTTCAAACAGTTACGGATGTTCGGCTAGGCGAGGTAGAGCTGTCATTACAATTGCTACCTCGGTCAATGCTGAACCTCGATAGGACGTAATGCGCAGATTTTGCGAAGCGCTTCCGGCAGACCGCTTGTTGCAAGGAAATGACTGTGATCTAGGCACAATTCTTGCAAAAGAACGGTCGATGAAGAAATACGTTGAACCAGGGACGGGGGCTACACTGACCTACGCCTCAAGCTTAGTTGTCCTCTCTCATTTCGTTGGATGCTTGGTAAAACCTCCGACCTTCCTCAACGGCATGTATTTAACGATAATAGCCTAGCCATAGCGAGGCGGTACAACAAGCAACTTTTGTGATGTCAGTCGAGAACAAACAATATGTCTGCGAAGTCATTCTCCCAGAAAAATCGCCAATCCATTCTGCCATGGGAACGCCTTCTTCGAGGAAAGCGATAGCCAAGCGATCGGCTGCGTTTGAAGCCTGCCTTCTACTCCGAAAATGTAATCATTTAGACGAACACCTTATACCAACAATTCACAAACTCTTACCGGAGATGCGAAATGCTCGTTTAGCCGTCAATATGAACAAGAACCACTCATATCCCATGAGGATAAAGCCAGATCTGTGGGAAAAGGACCGTGGCTCTCGTCCAACCGAACTATACATGACAATTATCGAGCTACAAAAGCCCGAGAATCTCGGCAGGCCATGTCAACCGTTGGCAATACTGACACGGACCCATCTACCTGATTTCCCACCCTTCCCCCTTCATCTACAAGTTGGAAAAACTTCAGACGTCTTGTGTACCTCCTTTGCACAAATTCTTAAAGTGACGGATGCAAGGTTGGCTGACTTGACTGAGTTCACTTTCCGTATATACAAAGATATCTTTAACAAGCATTTCAAAGAGGATGAGGCCCAGATGTCTTACTGGCTTGCACCTATCTGCGTAGATCGGATGGTGAAGGACGAGGTTGAATCTCCTGATCGATTTCTTGACTGGCTCACGGTCGAATATGTCAAGGCCCATAAAGAAATAAAATGGAAGCATGACATGCCACATAGCCAATTCACTAATCATTTTCTCGTCGATCCGTTCGCTGGATACAGACGATTTTTCTCTATTGAAGTTCTTCCCAACCTTGGACCTCTTGATCCCGTGCCTCAGGATGCTGCCGTTTGGACAGATAGCAAGGACAGGAACAAGGGAGTTGCAAACATCTTAGATTACTCGGTCCGCCTCTACAAAAACTGGAAAGAGAGAATGAGAAACGCTGGGGAATGGGATCTAAATCAGCCGGTCATCCTAGCGCACAAAATTCCTACCCGTCTGAATTGGTTGGATACACTAGCTGAAAAGGACATAAAAGAAGAAACAAAGAGCTATCTATGCCCTCAGCCTTTACTGATCTCTGCTGTAAGCATGTAGTGCCGATGATCTCTCGTTCCAGTACTGACGTGGTCACAGCTACCTATAACGGTGGTAGCCATGAGCTATTTGTTCCCGGCTATCATCTCCAGGTTAGAATCATACCTTATCGCTTTGGATGCCTGTGCATCACTAGGTCTTGACACGAAGCTTGGTGTGAAGCCTGGATTAGCTCTTGAGGCCCTCACTAAGGACTCGGATAATACACATGAGCACAAAGCAGAGCAGATTCGCCTTCAACGGGGAATGGGTCCGAACTATGAGCGGCTCGAGTTCATTGGCGACTGTTTCTTGAAAATGGCCACTTCAATCTCAATATTTGCCAAATACCCAGAAGATGACGAGTTTGACTATCATGTTAAGAGAATGTTAATGATATGTAATAGGAACCTTTTCAAACATGCGGTTGCAAATAGGCTTTATGAGTACATTCGGACCATGTCTTTCTCAAGGTACGTCCTCAATACTGCAACTGAGAATGATATCTGACTTCATCAGACGTGATTGGTATCAATCTGGTTTGAAACTTATGATGGGCAAAGGCTTTAATCAGCCTGAACAAAAATTACGGGAACATCCTCTAGGTGACAAGACTATCGCGGACATAGCCGAGGCCATCATTGGAGCTGCACTGATCTCTTGCATGGACACTAACAATAGAGACATGGCAGTCAGGGCTGTCACCGCGTTGGTATGTAGTCTAGATCATGATGTCCTAGAATGGTCAGGCTATTATCGAATGTATAAGAAGCCACAGTATCAGGTGGTATCTCCCTCGGCAATACACCGTGAGCTTGCAGAAAAGTTTGAGCGAAAACATGGCTATCACTTTAGCTATCCAGCATTACTGTACTCTGCTTTCATACATCCTTCTTATCCATCCGCTTGGTCAAAAGGAATACCATGCTATCAGAGATTGGAATTCTTAGGAGATGCCTTGCTTGACATGGCATCCATCAATTTTCTATTCCATCGCCACCCTGACAAAGATCCCCAATGGCTGACGGAGCATAAGGTATGGTAGCCTCTTACTGCTTGGTTTCGGTAGATGAGGTTACTAACGACTTACAGATGGCAATGGTGTCCAATAAATTCCTCTCTGCCCTATCTGTAAAGCTCGGATTCCACCGCCATCTCCGATCACACAGTCCGGCCATTTTAAACGCGATCACCGAATATGTCGCAGAGCTTGAGGAATGTGAGAGACAGTCTGAAGGCAAACGTGACTATTGGACTTTAGCCAAGAACCCCCCAAAGGTAACTCTACCATATGCTAAGATGTTCTGTCAGTGACTGTACTAAAATACTACACAAGCCTCTTTCCGACATTGTCGAAGCCTGCATGGGTGCCATATTCGTTGACTCTGAATTTGATTTCGAAGTAGTACAGCGATTTTTTAATAACAACATGCGCTGGTTCTTCGAAGACATGTCGATCTACGATGAATTTGCAAACAATCACCCCGTCGTAAGTTTTCCCCGTGCCCCACCAGCGCCCACACTTCCCTATTTTTTCAAGCCCCCAGAAGACCGACTAATCTTCCACTTACAGACGAAATTAAACAACAAACTCACCCTCGAATTCGGCTGCACCAACTTCCGCATTCTAGCCAGAGAAATCCCCGACATCGACGGCTCTCCCCTTGAGGTCGTCAGCGCCATTCTCATCCACGAGAAGATTGTGGCGGATGGGTCTGCATCGTCTGGAAAAAACGCAAAGGTGAAAGCTGCCGCTAGAGCTCTGGAGAAACTGGACGGCTTGGCGCCTTATGAGTTTAGGAGACGTTATGGGTGCAACTGCGAATCAGGAAAGAACAAGGAGATGGATGAGAAGATGATGGAGACTGTGGGCACGGCGATCTGAGGGGTGGTGGTTCGAGGCAACAAGAGAAGATAGATAGACTTTGGTGACGCCGTGATAACGGTGCGGGGACGGGCTTTAAGGAGAACCACAACTCTTTGCAAGGGATGGTTTTGGCTTTCAAGCCTAAGGAAAGATTTACTAGCAGAACCCATTGTCTCTCTGTTCGGTTCCATCTAAACGTCGATTTGAGAGACAAGAGCTTATGAGAAGGAGAAGACTGCAAAGGAAATTGATGACACCGTTGCAACAACAAAAACAACAAGATGAGCACAGGGGAAAACACATATCTTGCGAAGCGAGATTCTCAGCTCTTATGCCTAGAGATACTTTCACGAGCATGATCTTGCTTTTCCAATACACCCCTCTGAACCCCGGTCTTGATCTGAAAGTACAAAACACGGACTGAAAACTCCAACGGATTTTCCGTTCGCAACTACCAGGGATTTGAGATTGGGTTTGCCCCAACTCGTCGCCCTATCTATGGTCTCTGTGTTTACTTACTACAGTACATATACCCAACTCTGCCCATCTCACGAAAAGTACCAGATCCCCTTGTGGCTCGGGGAGATCATGACTATTCGATAGATAACATAGTTCTGTAATCACGCAGTACATAGTGTAATTCATGCGTGCTGTGTTTCAATATTTACATAGCGATTTCTTTTGTTTACAGCAGATACCAACCATTCTATGCACTCGATACGACGGGCTTGCGATGAGCTAGAAACACGATGCAACGATAACAAACAATTTTTCCTCCTCCCCCAGAAACCAGAAGCACGGCGCAGCCAAAGAAGTAACTTTTCCGCCTGCAACTGAATCGAATTACTAGATCAATGGATTTTCCACACTGTACTATTCCGGTCGCTTTTGGATTTGATTTAGGAATGCACGATCTGATAGAGTGGAAGATTTGTAGCATACGAGGCTGCAGCTTGGGAGCGACTCAAGGGGCCAGGACGAGCGCGAGCAGAGCCATGCGGACGTAAAGTCCGTACCGCATCTATCGAAAAACACCAACGTTAGTTTCGCGCCAAACGATTCCCAGAGATTCGCACGTAGATGCCCAACTCACCTGCCTGAAATAAGCTGCCCTTAAATCCAGATCCACATCCACCCCGATCTCCTGATTCCTTGGCAGCGGATGCATGACAATCATGTGGCTCTTGGCATGCTTCAGCACCGCCCCATCCACCACAAGACTATTCTTCAGCCTTTCATACTCCTCCAAATCCTCAAACCGCTCTTTCTGAACCCGCGTACAATACAACACATCTGATCTGCCGACGACCTCTTTCGTGAGTTCGTTGCCGGCCCAAACGAGTTGGCCAGAGGAAACTAGTTGCTGGCGCACGCCAGCGGGTAAGGCGAGGGTGGGAGGGAAGATCAATTGCACGCGCACGCCTTCGTAGTGTTGGAGGAGTTTAACGAGGGAGTGCACGGTGCGGCCGTAGCGGAGGTCGCCGATGAAGGTGATGGTACGGCGGGTGACGGTTCCCAGCTCAGTGCGGATAGTGAAGAGGTCAAGAAAGGCTTGGGTGGGGTGTTCGCGGCTGCCATTTCCTCCATTGATTATTGGGACCGAGGAGCATTTAGCCGCAATATCGGCACTAGATTCGTCTGGGTGACGCAAGACGACGGCGTCGCCGTAGCAGCCTAGGGTTCTGATGGCATCGTCAAGGGTCTCACCCTTTTGGCTGCTGGAGTGGGTTGTAGCAATGGCGACCGTGCGGCCGCCCAGGCGCTGCATGGCGGCGTCAAAGGAGGCGGAGGTGCGGGTCGAGGGTTCGTAGAAGAGGGTGCAGAGGACGCGGCCTTTGAGGATATCAAGAACGCCTTGGCGTTGGACACCGAGGCGCATTTCTTGGGCCACGGTGAAGAGGACGTGAAGGTCATGGCGGGTGAACTGAGAGACGGAGATAATGTGCTTTTGTTTGAATGGAGAATGGGCCAGGGATTCCAGAAGAGACAACGATAAGGATGTCACAGGATGGAGGACTGAAGGAAGTGGAGGCCCAAACTCTTCAGCGCTTGCAGACATTGTACCACTCGGAGACTGTATAGCTTGCGATTCAGGTTGTCGTCGTCGGAAGGCTGGTTGGGCAGCAAGTCCAGATTGACGCCGGCCGTGGTTGCTATCCGGTTTTGGGCCTAAGCTAGGCGAAACTGTTGCATTAAAAGCAGGCGAGTGAGTCTGGTTCGACTGGATTGAATGCGTAGACATGTCGGCTCCGTGCGGTGCGTTTGGCATAATCTCGCCATCGAGGCAAGTCGTCCGATCCTGAAAGGTGACTCTCTGTACTGAGCCGCGCATGGTCTTCCCAGCGAAAGGTGACCAAGTTCGGGAAGTCCGTATTGCATAGGGCCTATCCATTTCGATCTCAATTGAGGTTCCAGTTTGTTCATGGAGCTCAAAAATCTCCTTGGGGTTATCATGCAACTTTGCAGTGATATCCTCTATAGTCAACCGGCCTTCGGAGACGGCGGTGCATAGCAATGGGATGGTATCGGCAATACCTGTTGCCGGTGAAGTTGTCTCTTTCATCTCAAAAGCAACCTGATACGGGAGACTGCCAACAGAAAAGACGTCGATGGTAGCCATATACTCCCATAATGCCTTTTGATCCTTGATTGTTGGTAGGAAAGAGCACTGAGGGTAGTCTTCTTGCGATAGGAAAAGCGAATAGACCGAAACATCGCAGGTGATCCTCAATCCTTTCGATTTGCTTAGCGCAATGAGCTTTATATCATCTTCTGTTGTCACACTTGCTACATGTAGCTTCCGATTATGTAGACTGGCCAGTAACATGACCGATGCAAGGTCGGTCGTCTTTGCGTCCGTAATCATAGGTTTGTTGTCTGGCCACGCAGCGAAATGGGACGTGATGGCGGCAACTCTACTGATGTTGCAGGAAAGATGATTGAATGGAATAAAAAGAGACCCAACCTCACTTATCACTTGGCTGGCTTGCTCCGCGTTTGTTGACGTAGCGGCAACGGAGAAGTTATAGTCGCAGGAAGCCCCTCGCCTACCGTTATGCTGCGCTATACTGAGTGATCGTGTGTCTGTCAAAGATCCTTCAAGTCCCAGCGGCATGACCCGAATCATGCTAAACCCAGCGGCAATCGAAGCTTTTGTGACTAGCTGGAAGTCATCACTACCGCTGACCGATATGCCAGGAACGAACGCTGCGATATTGATCAAGCCCGGTAAGACCACTGTCCGATGACCTGTCCGAAAGTCGATGTTCAAGATTTCGAAGTCATAGTGTCTAGCTATTGCCTCAATCAGAATTTTCGCGTTTTTGACGTTGGTAACCAAGGGAGTCTGGTAATCTACAGCCATTCTTCGAGTTCTATAACCCTGACTCATGTAATTTGCCGGGCGTCTAGATCTGTTGCTGGAGGGTAGGTTGATATATAAGTCAATGAGATTGTTGGCCAAGTGCTGTATTAGTGAGTGTTCATATTTTTGATTATCTTGCTCATTACTTAAAAGCTCGAGGTACTGCACAGGAATGCCGTGCTCTTCTAGATAGTCCGCCGTCCCAGCAGTGGCAAACAAATTGTATCCCATTTTATGCAAGTTTCGGATGGAAGGCAGCATTTCCGCCTTTTCTTTGTATGTACCGATCGATAGCAATATATTCTTCTTTGGTAATCTGAAGCCGGTCGACATCAAAGCCTTGATGTACGCTTCGTACTTGTCTCGACCAAAGCAAGCGACTTCTCCTGTAGAAGCCATCTCTACGCCCAATACTGGATCAGCACCGGATAGCCTGGAAAACGAAAATTGTGGCACTTTTACTCCCACACAATCTTTTGGAATATCTGTAGGAGGATACTCGATAAGAGGGACTCCCATAATGGCTTTTGTCGCCATCTCTATTAGATCCACACCCATGACTTTAGAAACGAATGGAAAGGATCTGGAGGCGCGAACGTTGCACTCTATCACCTTTATTTCGTTGTCCTTCGCAATGAACTGGATGTTGTACGGCCCAGTGATGTCCAGTGCATCACCAATTTTTCTCGTCGCCTCTTCAATCCGTCTAACTGTTTCCGGTTCAAGGTCTTGAGGTGGAAGAATGAGCGTGGCATCTCCCGAGTGCACACCTGCGTTTTCAACGTGTTCAGAGATGAAATGACCCACAACCTTACCGTTACGGGCAACGGCGTCCATTTCAATTTCCTTTGCGTTCTCAATGTACTTAGTGATCACCACCGGATGATCTTTGGACACCTCGACAGCCTGAGCCAAGTAGTTCGCAAGATCATCTTTAGAGTAGACAGTGTTCATCGCAGCACCAGACAAAACGTAGGACGGCCTTACTAATACAGGATATCTTACTTTATCGCAAAATTCTGCAGCTTCGTCGAAGCTACTTAGTTCTTTCCACGCCGGCTGGTCGACGTAGATACGATCCAACATGCGTGAGAAATTATACCGGTCCTCAGCCATGTCGATCATTTCCGGAGAGGTTCCGAGGACCTTGACATTAAGACGATGAAGGGGAAGAGCAATGTTATTAGGGGTTTGGCCGCCCATTGAGATGATGACACCGCTGGACGACTCGAGTTGATAGATATCTAACACTGCCTCGATATTGATAGTCTCGAAGTAGAGCCTGTCTGCCTCGTCGTAATCAGTACTGACAGTCTCTGGATTGTAATTCACCATGACGGTCTTAAAACCTTGATCTCTCAAGGTGCGAACCGCTCTAACTGAGCACCAGTCAAACTCAACTGATGATCCAATACGATAGACACCGGATCCGAGTACCATCACGCCATGGTCATCGAAGCTAATATCATGCTCGGATCCATTGTACGTCAAGTACAGGTAATTTGTGAAGGCCGGAAACTCAGCAGCAACAGTATCTATCTGTTTCACCACTGGCGTTATGCCTGCGTCAACCCGCAGACGACGAACAGTCGATTCGTTGAGACTGCAAAACTTGGCAATTTGCTGATCGGAAAACCCCAATTGCTTCGCTTGGCGGATTAAGCCTGGCGAAATGTTTGAGGGATCAAGGGCTTCCATCTTTTTCCCAAAATCACTTAGGCCTTTCAGCTTGCTCAAAAACCACTTGTCGATCTTGGTCATTTCCCATATCTTATCAACACTGTAGCCTGAATACATTGCATTAGCGATTGCGAATAGCCGCTGATCCGATGGGGTTTGCAGCTCATTGTCGATAGACATCAAAGCACTTGTTGCATTGAATCCGAGATTGTGGAAATCGATAGACCGTATCGCCTTCTGAATGGCTTCTTCGAATGTTCTACCAATACTCATCACTTCTCCCACACTCTTCATAGACGAATTTAGTTCGGTGGAGACCCTAGTGAATTTCTTGAGATCCCATCTCGGTATCTTCACGACAACATAGTCCAGCGACGGCTCAAAGCAAGCTGATGTAACTTTTGTCACCGTGTTCGAGATTTCGTTCAGTGGTATACCAAGCCCTAGCTTTGCAGCTATGAAAGCCAACGGATAACCTGTTGCTTTAGAAGCTAAGGCAGATGACCTCGACAGTCGAGCATTGACTTCTATTATGCAGTAGTCTCTCGAAAAGGGGTTAAGGGCGTATTGGATATTACACTCGCCAATCACACCAAGATGTCGAATAACATTGACAGCTGTGGTTCGGAGCATATTATAATCTTCATCAGAGAGCGTCTGCGAAGGAGCTACTACAATGGAGTCGCCAGTATGGATCCCCAAGGGATCGAAATTTTCCATATTACACACAGTTATGCAGTTGTCCCTGGCGTCACGAACAACCTCGTATTCGATTTCTTTCCAGCCCTTCATACTTCTTTCGATCAATACTTGCGGGCTTGCGGCAAAGGCCTTATTACACAGCTCGAGAAGCTGCTGCTCGTTTTCTGCAAAGCCACTGCCTAGACCTCCCAGAGCATATGCTGCACGCACTATCACAGGGAATCCAATGTCTTTGACCACTCGAGAAGCCTCTTCAACTGAGCATGCAGAGGCTGATTTCGCACATTTCTCGCCTATCGACTCCATGCTACGAGCAAAAAGCTCGCGATCTTCAGTTGTGATTATGGTATCGATAGGCGTACCTAGAACTCTAACTCCTAGTTCTTCAAATTCATCCTTCAGTTGAATGCCTACTTGCAGCGCAGTTTGCCCGCCAAACGTAACGTATATCGCATCCGGATGATCATGCTTGATGATTTTTCGCACCGAGTCAGCAGTCACGGGGAGGAAGTAGACTTTGTCTGCAAGTCCTTTCGATGTCTGAATGGTAGCGATATTGGGATTTAAGAGAATGGTATAAACATTCTCCTGTTTGAGGGCTTTGATGGCTTGACTACCAGAGTAATCAAACTCTCCAGCTTGGCCAATGCTTAGGCCTCCGCTCCCAAGTATCAAAACTTTCTTCACTGTTATCCTAGGATGTAAGTTCGCGTTCTCCTCAGTGGTACCGCCTGGGAATGCGACGGGCTGTTGCATTGCTTTTGTAGTCACAACGCTCTTCTTGATCGTGTCTATGAAGACATCGAAGAGGAATTCAGTATCTTGTGGGCCAGGAGTGCTTTCGGGATGGAATTGAACGCTGAAATACGGACGACTCCTATGTCTTATCCCCTCATTACTGGCATCGTTGGCATTCACAAATAGCTCTTCCCACTCAGCAGGCAAAGTTCTCGAGTCCACGGCATAGCCATGATTCTGGGAGGTGATATAACATTTTCCCGATGCTAGACTATTACAGGGGATATTGTGGCCCCGATTTCCATATTTCATTTTTATGGTTTGCGCGCCTGCAGCACGAGCGAGAAGCTGATGGCCAAGGCAGATGGCAAAGATCGGAGTCCTCCCCTCTTCCAAAGCATTTGAAATATGTTGTACGGTAGTCGTTAGCATGGCAGGATCTCCAGGGCCGTTAGAAATGAAAAGTCCGTCAAAGTCCTTCCCGCAAAGAGTCAGAAAGTCATAGTCCCAAGGCACAACTTGAACCTCCACACCCCTTGAGACTAAACATCTTAGCTGATTGTATTTGAGTCCGACATCTACACAGATAACACGTATGAGGCGTCCAGATGGATGCTTCAATGCATTGGACACGGATGGTCTATATATGCGTGGCTCTCGTACAGATACTGCGGTAGAGGTTAGTACCTAGGCAAATTAGGGGATAAAATGTACGAGGACATTACCGCCCGCCACTAAATTCTTGATATTAGGGTTAACCCATTCAATCCTCTCGTAGTGTGCTCGTATATTTTGAGGAACGGAATGCTCTATAGTTCTGCTCGAACCAGCCGTACCATTTCCGTTTACCATACCGTTTGTTCTGGGTTTGCGTTCTATCAGCATTTTGCCTAGCATACTCCCTTGCTGTCGGATTCGCTTCGTAAGAGCTCGAGTATCTACACCGAAAATTGCAGGAATTCCCTCCTCTTTCAGCCAGCTGCCTAACGACGATGTTGCAAGATGATGAGAATAGTCCTCTCCTGAGTAAGATGTAACAACAAGCCCGGCGACGTGAATCTCGGCAGCCTCAAAATGTGCCGGTAGGTCATGAAGTAGATTATCCTTGGTATCTCTTGAGGGAACCCCATAATTGCCAATGAGTGGGTAAGTTATTACCAAAATTTGTCCTCGATACGAAGGATCCGTGATGGACTCGGGGTACCCTACCATGCCCGTCTGGAATACTAATTCTCCCGAAACGCTCCTTTCCGCACCAAAACTACACCCCTGAAAAAAGGCACCATCTTCTAACTCCAGAAGCATTTGCTTTTCCACTGAAAGCGGATCCGACATCACAAATGTCATAGTGATGGAGACTCCTGTGGAAGATCTCAGGAATTCCTTCCGTTGATGGACAGACTATCCAAGGGCCCGGATACCGTAAGGATCCAATCAACAAAGCATATCAGCGAGTGTGGGTAAGTGACGATAAATCGGCAAATTTTGGAATTCGTTATTCATGTCGGATGAAAAGTGTTTCGTTCTTGGAGTCTCGTCCAAGTTTCTCACTGGAAAAGCCCAAGTCGAACCTGTTATGCGACGGCTGACTTTTGCGATATATTCAATCACAGCTTGGAAGTGTTTACCATTGTGGACGATAAACACAATGACGATAGAGCAGCCAATAAACTGTTGGTTGAAATGTGTGGTAAAAAGGACGAATTGTCTGCATGATTGGCAAACTTTGGATCTAATCAGATAAGATCCGAACTTCAGCGACTGGTTCACCTGCGTCATAACTGTTCCTGCATATCAATCTTGCATAAGACGTTGAATACCTCAAAGGCATTTAAAGGAGCTCCTTACTCTGTATGTAGTACAATAAGCTACGCTCTAGACACCGTGAGAGTTTCGGAATGGATAAGTCTGTTGCTCAAGCATTGAACGGGCTTATACCTACACTTACTGGGCCCCTTCCACCTGAGCTATTGGAGCTCGCCGTGTCACTTCTTGCACAATCCCGCAGTAAGGCAAGCAGCCTGAAAGTGGACGAGGAGATTGCAAGGTCTTACGCGTGCGCAAATCTTGCTTGTGAGAGGTGTGAGCGTTCTCATTACTCAAACCTTTGTGAAGGGAAATCTTACACGATGACCTAGGTTGAAACAAACATTAGCTCTGCCTAAAATTGAGCCTCGGCCACCATGTCCTCCAAGAGTATATCAGAAACTCTACAAATTCCTTGATGCTGCGTTGCCAACCGGCACGAGACGGAGCAACCGTTCTCCCAGAGCAAGGGGATCGGCATCAACTTCTACAAGCTCCCCAGCCAAGCCCAAGCCTCCAATTAAGAGGACGCCTCTCAGGTCTACAACACCCAGAAGAAAGACTCTAAACCGTTCTCAGACCCTAATAGAGATACCGGAATGGGTTATGCCTACAATCCGCCAGTTGTGTGAGAGACTCGAGGCTCCTAAGGCTCCACCGCATGTCTTTGCAGGGGTATCCTCTATACTGACACTCCCACCTCCACGAGAAGCAGTTACAGACGCTAGTATAGCAAGTCCTGCAAGGAAGATCAAGGTACCAGCCTTGATCATCGCTGTATTCCTTGTCGTCACTACTCGCTTAGCAGGAGTCGAAACACGTGCGAATGAATATCTTAGGCTGAAGGCTGAAGCTCTGGCCCTTCTCGAAAACAGCAATGTGGAACAAGATGATTGGGGGCAGGTCGACGATGCTGATATCAATGACTGCATGAGAGAAATAAAAGACAAAGGATGGACAGAGCTGGATTGGTTTGCGAACATCCCTGTTGGTGGTGGATTCGTCAATGCCGATGCAGACGATAATAAAGGAGAAGCCTCACCAGACGAAGACGAAATATACAAAACCATGATAGCACCCATGGAATGCACAAATAACTTTAGAGGCTCAAACAATGACTATCTTCAAGCTGGTCTAGGCACTATGGTAGGCGTTCATCGACCTGCAGCCATAACTACTGATCATATTGTAGATGCGCGATAACGTCGACTATCTAAGCGAAAAGCGAAGATCTGACTATCAGAAGTGGAAAATCGGTATCTTAATGCGCATCGAGGAATTGCGAAACGCTCATTATATGGACGTGACTACGGATTGAATCTTCTTACGCGCTCCATCATTTAGAGTGATGTCGTTGTTGACGGCCTCAGAGGTTCAATCACATCCGAGAGTTGTATCACCTTCGTTAGACGATTCAAGAAGCCCCCGAGGATCCAAGCCGGCGAATGCAGCGATAAGTGGCGGACGACTAGACATATTTACACCCTTCGGAGTCCCACACTGACCTCCCGCTTTCTTAGCTCGTCATACCTCCACAACCTTGAACATCTTCTTTCATTACTTCAGTTTGACCACCGTCTCAGTTGATGAGCATGGACGCCAAAACGATCTGTCTAAGGTAGCCTCAGTGCCTATTCGCTACTTCCAACTCTGTTCATGGATGCATCGACGCGACAATAGTCGCTGCTGGTGAGGTTGTTCGAACTACTACAATCAGACCCATTCGATGGAATCCACTAGCGTGCATCGTAATACATTCCATCTCTCTCACGCTTGCTTCATGAAATCCATAAGGTCCAATCCGAAGCCCGAGGAACTTCCCGTTCCCTTGGATTTGTCCAACATAGCTTGCAACCCACTCTGCTTCCGAGTCTTGGCTCTCTTCTTGCTGCTAATGTTCACCGAGACGGGATTTGGAGAGACTTGGACTTGATTCCCTACTTTAGGCGCGCTCAACAGAGCAGGCTCCGCAGAAATCGTGCCAGAGGTACTAGCAGCGTTATGAATTCGTGGTCGGCCAAATCTATGTCCTCGAGATGTCTGCATTGGTGTGGTAGTTTTTCGATGACACGTGAGACACTCGACCACAACATGTTTCTCAGCAGGACATTTTACCGTTGCACTGGATCGACGCTTCTTCGTTTTCGAAGAAACCTTTGATTTAGAACGATCATTAATTGTGATCCGCGAAGTCCACCCAGGAATTCTGATGGTGCCACAAGCACCGCAAGCAACGTTTGGATCGGCTCCTTTTGGCGGAGCTATCTCATTTTCGGTAGCCACAGTCATGCGTTCGAGCATTAAATGCGCTGATGTCGCTGGTGCGAGGGTGGAGTAGTGGTGTGCTGAAGCGTCGAGAAATTTTAGCCGCGCGGTCACCGTAGCAGAAGCCATGTTTTGCTCGGTCTTGTAGTTACATTGTAGAGCGTCGTCGACGGCAAAAGAATCGGAGTTTATCGCAGGTTCGATAATGGGAGGTTGTTAATTGTAGGCGACCTCTGAATGGGCATAGTAGATAGGTAGGTAAGGTAAGGTAGGTACCTAGTACTGTGTACTGTACAGTACCTTAGCGGAATTATGAGGAATGGCTCTACCGTAGCAGCACCGTAGTACTACCGTAGAATATTGTTACTGTAATTTCGAGTTACATCGCCTTTAGGCAGTCCTCTTAATGACACGTTATTATAAAATATACGCTTAGAATTTCTAAACGACCTTGGAAAGGAACGGTGATGAAAATAAGCATATGTAAAATACAGTATCATGTATCATGAGCAATACCTGCATCATCCTCCTGCAATGCCTCTCCGTAGTCACTCACCTATCATCTATGCCCTGCACCCACCCCTGTATCAACCTACCCAATACTCATGATGATCATGCGCATGATGTTCACGCAACTCGTGCGACACACCCCCGCGTAGAAATTGGCTGAATCGATCGATTCTAAGCTTGAAAATGCAGAAGCGTTGATGTTGTCTGAAATACAGTCTATCCGAAGATAAGGCTTGGCAGTATTGTAGCAGTTATCTTGAAACTACACAGAGCTTCAGGTTCTACCGTAGCAACACTGTTTTCTTTGATATCAGTGTATTATCTTTAAACGAATATTCAACTAGACTGTAAGAGTATCATTCTTTTTAATACTCGGTTATCATTTTGTCACATATATAATGAGCTACTGTAAGTCAGTATATTCACTACAATACCGCCTTTAGACGGTAATTTGAACCATTACTGTATAGATACAGTTAAAGGAAACCATATATTTCCGTTAAGGTAGCTCCTCTCGGCTCCATGCATTGGCGGCGGGATGATCCATAAAGTCTTAACCGATTGGTCTTAGTTTTCGGTCACTTCTAGCCCTACCCGGTGGTTCTTCGATGTAAACATGGGCAAGCCAATTGTGTCAGTAACATATATGGGATCACTCAATTCCGCTTCTATAAGTCTCACTGGAATGCTCAATTCGAAATAGCTATGAGATACCGCATCTATATCGGGAGAAATCGCCTATAGAGGAATGCACGGTCAGCTCTGAAGCTGCATTTGAGGGCACGAAGTGACTATTAGGAAACATCATGCGCATCGCCATTGAAGGCTGTGTAAGCACCACTTTGCTTGCTCTTGAGTGGCTGTCTGATCGTTATCGTAGGGGCATGGTACACTTCACGCCATCTATGCTTCCATTAAGAAATCATGTGAGATAAACAATTGGGACGGTGTCGAACTCCTCATTATAGGAGGGGACTTTCAGGTACTTTTGATACTCAGGATCGCGTTCGAATTCTTATTCGATAATAACATCCTTAGGCAGTCCGAAACTCCTATGATCTGAATTGCATGTCCGTCCCTCTCAAATTCCGTGAGATTGGCGATTTCCATGAATACTACAGCGGCAAGCGGACGGCTCCCTATTTGACCATTTTCGTGGGTGGAAACCATGAAGCAAGCAACCATCTTTTCGAGCTCTACTATGGTGGATGGGTAGCTCCGAATATTTATTACCTCGGAGCTGCAAACGTCGTCCGTTTTGGTCCCCTTCGAATAGCAGGTCTCTCTGGCATCTGGAAAGGCTACAACTATAACAAGCAGCACCACGAACGTCTCCCATACAATCAAGACGATGTCAAGAGCATCTACCATGTGAGGGAATTAGATGTAAGGAAGCTACTGCAAATCAGAACCCAGGTGGACATAGGCATCAGCCATGACTGGCCTCGCGGCATTGAGTGGATGGGGAATTTTAAGGCCTTGTTTCGCCAGAAGGATCTGTTTGAGGCTGACGCTCGAGCCGGGACGTTGGGAAATTCTGCTGCTAAATATGTTATGGATCGTCTCCGGCCCCCGCACTGGTTTTCGGCTCATCTTCACTGTAAGTTTGCTGCTGTCGTAAAGTACGACGGAGAGGACTCGTCGAAGTCTATCCTTGGGCCGCCAGTCAATGGTACAGGGTATTTGGGACCAGCTGCTACCAAGAACATGGATGAGATTGATTTAGATCTCGATGGCGGTACGGCGCCACAACACCAGCCGCCAGAGCCTTCCGGGCAGCCTAGGAACGATGATGAGATCGATCTCGACATGGGCGACGACGAGCCATCGAAACCGCCTCTCACATCCAATCCCAACACTCCCCAACCCCTACATTCGCAACCAGCATCAATAGAAACAATCCCCCAAGACGTCCGCTCCCAACTTCCCGCCTCCTTCTCCCGCCCCCAACCAACCGCAAAACCAACCGCGCTTACCCCACCCGACCTCATCACCAACAAAACCACCCACTTCCTCGCCCTCGACAAATGCCTTCCGAACCGCAAGTTTCTCCAGATCCTCGACATCTCTCCCCTCCACTCCTCTGCATCCCCGCCATACCACCTCTCCTACGACAAAGAATGGCTCGCAATCACCCGCGTCTTCGCCTCCGATCTTACCCTCGGCAACCCCTCCGCTCCTGTCGCACCTAACAAAGGCGAAGCCTTCTACCGCCCTTTAATCGAAGCTAAAGAGGAATGGATAGAAGAACACTTAGTAGCAACAAACCGGATGCGCATCCCAAGGAACTTCGAGAGCACGGCGCCGGTCAACGATGCGGATGTGAGGGTCGGGAATAGAGAGCAGCCGAGAGAATATACGAATGAGCAGACGGTGGCGTTTTGCGAGATGTTAGGGATTGCCAACCCTTTTGCGCTGAGCGAGGAGGAGAGGGAGGAGAGGGTGAGGAGGGGACCAAGGGCGGAAGAGCCGAGGAGAGACGGGGGCGGGGCAGGCGCTGGAAGGGGGGGTGAGAGGGGTTTTGGGAGAGCGAGGGGTAGGGGAGGCGGGAGGGGGAGGGGGAGGGGTTTTGGGAGATGAAATTAAAGGCAATGGTTGCTTTGCTGTTTGCTAGTACCAACGGATGCAACTAAACCGGATATCGAATCCTCGTCTAAAACCACCATCTATTCCCCGACTACTTCCAAGACCCCTCCACCCCAATCTCAATACCAAATACTCCTCGTCCGATGATGCGGCACCCCTCCCTCTCCCTTGGCCTCCAACTCTTTCATCGTATCGTACAGGAAAAAGTCAATCAGGATCGCGTTGACTTTTGCCCCCTGATGCTGCCGCACTATTTCCCGCCGTATCAGTTCCACGCACCAAATGCTGCAGCCGCGCAGCTGGATCTCCCATGAATGGCCGCTGGTCATGGGCTTGAGGTGGCGGATGTGCAAGTCCAAGGGCGGGGAGTAGGTGAGGCAGGAGAGGGTGTGGAGCATTTGGGGGATGCGGTAGTCTGGGGGGTGTTAGAAGGACTGGGGGATAATTTGTGGTGTTGTGGTGTTCTGGTTTTGGGGAGTGGAGGCGAATGTACGCACCGGCGAACATGGTAATCTTGTCGATGTCCTCAAAATACCCATATCCTTTCCCCTCGAAGCAAGCCCAGAGGTCTGCGACGAGGATCTGGGCGCGCTTGTAGAAATGCACCGTTTTGCCTTCGAAGGTTGCTTCGTCACGGAAGCATGGGAAGTTTTCGACGAGGATGTTGACGAGGGCGGCAGCAGAGCCGGCCGCTTGTTCAATGCAGGTTGTGAAGCTGCCGTGGAAACGCTGGGAGCTTAAGCTGATCAGTAGGTGCGAAGACGGTGGGGGCTGTGGCACAGACAGTGTCAAGGATTTGTGCGGCTTCGCGCATGCAGGAGATCCTTTCTGAGAGAAGGGGGATTGGTTCCGAGGTTGCGGATCTGAAAACATGTTTGAGGAGTTCGTCTGGGCATTCGGTCTCATTTACGTAGTACTCTGGGTTGGTGATTGGGGTTTCTGTGATTGAGAATTTGTTACTTCGATTGCAGACTGCGTGAGGCAGGGTCAAATACCTTCCTCGAGAGCTCGCTGCAGTGCAGCAACAAGACTCCAGTATCCCGTCCATCTCTTACCCCGATATTCGACAGCAAACGCTTGCTTGGGATCTGCCTTTTCTGACCAAAAAGAGAAATTGAGCAAATCCATAAGGAAAATGAAATCAACAGTACTCTCATTCTTTGCTTTTGGGTGCAACTTGTGCTCTGACCAAGAGCTGAAACCGTATTTTCTTTCTTGCATACTCTTCCAGATTTTAGCAGCTGCAGCCTTTGCGCCACGCATATCAATCGCTACATCTATAGAGTTGTCGTATATATGTTCTGCACCCTCCAGTACTTTTGTTTCGGCGGGGCCTGGGGCTCCACAGTCTGCGATTCCCAGGGTTTTCCGTAAAAGGGCTAGGAGCTCCTCGTCCGCTTCATCGTCCGACATGGCACTTTAAGCAAAGTAACAAAGGGACCACCCAATTGAAAGACTGAAAATGATTCTTTCCACGGAGGTAGAGAGGTGACTTATGAGTTCACTCTGTCACCTGCATGTATCCGATTTTGCTCGCTTTGTTGGGTCAAGTTGTAAAGACAGACAGATTGAAAATTAAAGTCCTACCAGCATAACGCTGAAGGGGAAAGCCTTACTCCAAAAGAGAAAGAAACATCAAGATAAGCACCGGAAGGAAAAAAGAGAAAGAGAAAGAGAAAGAGAAAATGACAGTGAGACGGTGAGGCAGTCTGGAAATGTTAGCTCGTCCCATACTCTCTAGCTTCGATCATAAGGCTGCACTAAAGAATTAGAGTTGCATTGCCAGGAACACCGTAAATCCGTAATCCTCCTCTGTTTCTGCGCGTCTACCGCCCATCGCTTGGGCCTTGTCCGTTTACCTTCACCTCACCTTTCTTTCCTACCGTCGCTCCTTCATTCCCTCATCTTAAGCTCTCGTAATCTAGAATTCCCTTCTTCCTTCTATCTTCACTCTGTATGAGCAATCCATCGCAATCATGGGACGCGACCGTTACCCCAAACAGTCATTGGGGGCTCTCTATGGTCGGATCAAACAGGTTTGTTTGTTTGCTACATGTCACCTCATAATTTGCGCTGACAACATGTGCACTAGTCGCGCATCCTGATGGTTGGTGCTGGTGGGATAGGATGCGAATTGCTGAAGAACCTTGTCCTCACTGGCTTCGGAGAGATCCACATCGTTGACCTGGACACTATTGATCTAAGCAATCTCAATCGCCAATTCCTATTCCGTCACGAGCACATCAAAAAGTCTAAAGCATTGGTGAGCTGCGACCGCGGGGTATCGAGATGTCTAAGCTAAGGTTGTCCGACCAGGTTGCGAAGGAGTCTGCGGCAAAGTTCAATCCTCACATCAAGCTCGAAGCGCACCATGCCAACATCAAAGATCCCCAATTTAGCATCGATTGGTTCCAGGGCTTTAATCTGGTCTTCAATGCTTTAGACAACCTGGACGCAAGGCGGCATGTCAATAAAATGTGCTTGGCAGCTGATGTGCCCCTAATAGAAAGTGGGACTACGGGATTCAACGGGCAGGTTCAGGTGATAATAAAGGGTAAAACCGAATGCTACGATTGTAATACGAAGGAGGTGCCCAAGAGCTTCCCTGTCTGTACCATCAGGAGTACCCCAAGCCAGCCGATACACTGCATCGTCTGGGCGAAAAGTTACCTGTTCGCAGAGATGTTCGGAACCAGCGAAGAAGTAACCCCAGAGTTTGACCATTCCGAAGACTTAGATAATGTAAAAGAGATAGAAGATCTGCAGAAGGAGTCACTGGAGTTGAGCAACATTCGACAATCTATGGGGTCTGCAGAGTTTTGTCGCAAGGTGTTCGACAAGGTCTTTACAGACGATATCAATCGGCTACGGAGCGCGGAAGATGTATGGAAAACAAGGAAGCCACCGACATCCCTCAGCTTTGACGAACTTGAAAGTGCTTCTTCAAAAGTCGATTCATCTGTGGTGCAGAAAGATCAGGTTACATGGACACTTGCAGAGAATTTTTTCGTATTCTGCGACAGTCTTCGGAGACTAAGTGCACGAATGCGGCAGAGCCAGACTAATGAGTCGGTCGATAAGGGGCAGTCGACTCTCACATTTGACAAAGATGATGATGATACCCTGGACTTTGTAGCTGCTAGCGCTAATCTACGGTCTACCATATTTGGGATTGAGATGAGATCAAAGTTTGATATCAAACGTAAGTTGACGCACTTTCTCACAACGAACACGACTTAACAGAGACCAGAAATGGCGGGGAACATTATACCAGCAATCGCAACTACGAACGCTATGACTGCAGGTCTGTGTGTTTTGCAAGCGTTCAAGGTCATGCGTGAAGAGCTGAACAAAGCAAAAATGGTACTTGTCCCACTCGACCAACAGAGGCAATACTGAAAATTGCACAGGTCTTTCTCGAACGTTCAGCCGCCCGCGTGATCAATACCGACGCTCTAAGGCCTCCAAATCCTAATTGTAGCGTATGTGGTGTCAGTCAGTCCAAATTGGTCGTGGATCCTGCTCGCGCCACACTCAACGATCTCGTCGAGGATGTTCTCAAGTCACAGCTTGGGTATGGTGACGAATTCAGTATCAATAGCGAAGCCGGCACCCTGTACGACCCTGAGTTGGACGATAACCTCTCAAAAGCATTCTCCGACCTGGGTGTCAAAGCAGGTAGCTTCTTGACCGTCATTGATGATGAAGTGGAGAACCCTCGGGTCAACCTCTCGTTATCAATCTTGGAACAGTGAGCCTCCAAAATTGACTATCACGCCTTTATACGCTAACTCAAACAGAACGCTACCCGAGGGTTCAATACCAGTTCAGGTACCTCAGAATATCGAAGTTGCTCGAAAGCCGAAGGCCGCTGCCCCTACCAACGGCGAGACAAACGGAACAAACGGAACAAATGGAGCGACAGCAACCAACGGTATCGGCATGAAGCGCAAACGCAGTCGAACCCCAGAAGACCCCAGCATCCAAGAGCAACAAACCTCGAAGATTGCAAAACTCCGGAAGACCTCCGACACCTCCGACCTAATCATTCTCGACGATTCCAGCAACGGCGCCATCGTCATCGACGACTAAAACCTATTCCCTCATCTACCAAACTCACGACGTGCACGACTACACGATGTTTGCATTCACCTAATCATACCAAATGAGGGATATCCAAAAGCGGTATACTAAATATGCTGGCGATTTAGCGGTGGCTAGGCATAGGTGACTCTTCAATTGGCGTTTGATATCAGAGGTGTTATTCCTGATGGTAGGGGGGAGATGTACATTAGCTATTGGAGTCTGACGCAGCCTGTGCGAGGAGGTCAACGTTCGTACGTACGTGCCTCTTTGGCCGCAATATAGATATTGTACTCGATCTTAAGTAGTCCCTGATCAGTAGTTTCTATGTAGAGCGCATCCGTCTTTCCCTCTTCCAAGCCCTCCCGCCAAGCAGAGCCATCCAATCATAAATGCCAAGCGTTACCATTAAGAACCCCCTATAAGGCTAGCCCTACACCCTACAACCCTGCGCGCGCCGCAAACGGCCCAAAAGCAGTTTGTACAACACCACACCACCTCAATCTCACCTCAACCTTCACCCCAACAACTCCCCAACCCCCAATCTCCCAACTCCCCGCAAAAATGCACCCAACCCCCTTCTCCGCCCTTACCATCCTCCTCCTCCCCGCCCTAGTCCTGCTCCCGCTCGTCGTCGCGCACGGGGGCCACGACCGGCAACAACCGCTGGGGGAGGAGCAGGAGGAGGCCGATTGGGCTACAAGGCATATGGCCGGTATGTTTTCTCTGCGTTTGGGGCGCGATTGGTTTGCGTTTCGTCTCGCCTACTTGCAAGATGGCCCCCACAACCCTCTCCTCCGCTGACCAATCTTCTCCCCCCCCCCCGGCCTCAAAACTCCGCCAATGCTCTGCTAACACCCCCTTTTACTAGAAGAACACCACATCTCCAACCTCGACCCCTCGGCCTTCTTCTCCCTGCACGACTACGACTCCTCCACCGTCTGGACGCCGGACGAAATCCGGCGCACCTACGGTCTCGAGGACGAATCGACGGCGCACATCCCGGCCGCGCGCAAAGACGAGATTGTGCGGGAGGTGGTGAAGATGTTTGATTATAATGGGGATGGGGTTGTGAGCCGGGAGGAGTTTATGGCGGGGTGGAGGGATGGGCGGCGGCTGGGGGATTATGGGAGTGGGGTGGGGCATCATGGGGATGATGAGTTTGAGTATGAGATTCATCATTTTGAAAAGTTTCATGATGAAAGTGAGTTTGTTCTTTTCCTTTTCTTTCTTGGGTTGTTAAGGGGAGGGGGAGAATGTGGCGGTGGCTAATGGGCTTTGGGGCAGATACGAAAGAAGAGGATCTGAACCATCCGGAGGATATTGCCCATTTTGCGAAACATGACCGGCTGGAGGCGGAGCAGGAGAAGCTGGAGGAGATGGAGAAGATGAGTATTGTGGAGAACAACATTCCAGCGAAGTTTCGGCGGAATCCGTGAGCGCGAAATTGTTGCGTCCTTGGGGGATCACCGCAGGTCGGATGTCTAGAATGTAAGATACGGGGCACTGCTGTACACTATCCTGATGCTGCTGCTACTGGTGTGATAGATATATCAAGCACGCAGTGGACAACCCCAGGTGCGTAATCTTTTACTCGCTCGAGATGCTCGCAATGGACTTTTCGACGGGGATGGCGACCGTGATTGTTTTCCGCCAGGGCGGTGAAAATGTCCACGATTTGCTTCTTCCGGCTTTCGATATCCTTGACCGCGATATTCTCATGCGCGTGTATCCATCCCCCATGCACCGGATCAAGCACCTGCACCGCCGTCTCCCAGCTCCCCTTCGAAGACGGTAGGAACCCACAGTTCACATGCCTAACGGGCGGGATCCTGTCTCTCATTCCATCAATCCTCCCCACCGCTCGTTCGTTACTCTCTTGAAACACCACCAATCTCTCCTCCCCATCCACCCCCACATCATCCCCTTTCAAAATCTGGACACCCCACCCATTCCCTTCCGCCCCCCTCCTCAAACCCTCAACGCTCCACCCATTGATCTCCCAACACAACACCCTCCCCACCCCAGCCTTGGCATAAGAAAATGCAAAATATCCAATTCCCGCATACAAATCAACCGCGCTGGTCTCCCGCGGCTCCCATCCCCCCAAGCCCTCCTTCGTCAACTCCCACATCCGCAGAATCCTCGCTTTTTCGCGGATGTTGCCACGAGCGAACATGGTATACCGCGGCGCCCAGGTCTGGAAAACGCTGTTCTGCCGTGCCGAGACCCAGAAAGCTTCGGCAAAGTTTTTTTGCGAGGGGATTTGGTCTGCTGGGAGCGCGGGGCCGAAGTCGCCGTATAAGGGTGTGAGGGAGGTGGGGGAGCGGAGGATATTTGGGGTTGAGGTGGAGGGGCGGAGGAGTGGTATAGGGGCGTTCAGGGCGATGTGGGTGACTTTTAGGGCGGTGGTGAGGAGGTTGTAGAGGCTGGGGAGGTGGGGGGTGAGGGTGGGGAGGAGGGAGGGCCAGGGCGGGAGGGTGAATATTGTTGGGGGGAGGAGAAGGAGGGGTGGGTAGATTGTGTAGGGGAAGCGGGAGGTGGTGGTGAGGGTGGAGATGGTGGTGGGGCAGAGGGTGGAGGCGGGGAGGGAGTGCAGCCAGGTGCTAAGGGCTTGGGTGAGGGGGTTTTGGAGAGAGGAGGGGGAGGGAGATTGTAGATTAGGAGATGGCGGCGATGGGTGCCATGTAGCGAGGCTTATTGCCGCGGCATGTTGCTCTAGGCCTGTCTGTTTCAGGACTGAGGTCTTGACGCCTCGGTCATCTGTACGTACCCCGTTTGGGTGGATAGTGGTGGGAACAAAGTATTTGCCGGCATAGTCTTTTAGTGTTCCCTCAAACCCCAACTGGGGGATGTCATGTTCTGAGCGCAAGGGCTGGATCTTGTGCTTCTTGTCGAGTTTCCCAAGGGACTCGAGAGCGTTCTTGACCGTTTTCACCAACTCTTTGGGGGCAATTAGGAGGACAAATGATTCCTCGAATTGTTCCATGGCTAGCTTTTTGATATCCGGCTACGAGGTCTGCCAGTAGAGCAACTTAAATCAGGATCCCATCAAGAAGTAGACTAAGAATTCAGTTGCACAAGTCTCTCATTCGAGAACCTGGGGAGAGAAAGATGCAGGAAAAATTCGGCTGTCCTTGGGAAATAGGTTGCAATAGTAGAACAGAGATTTCACAGACAGAAAGCTCATGAAACTCTCAGCTATCTTTGTTGATAGATGAAGACTTCGTAAAGGTGTCTTGAGATCGATCGTTGAATAGAGAGGTGTCTCGCTTTGTCAACGGCTTAGCCTTTCTCCCTACTTAGGTTCCATGTCTGCTCCGGACAAGTTCAGCTTGTCAAAGATAACTCGGATCAAGGTGAGGATTTCTGAATATCGTTTGAGGTGTTTACTCTTTACAGTCATATTATCAAGTCACATGTTAGAACCACCTACTTCATAATCTCTTTTATTGATCTGTTGCTAGGGTAATTTCGACTCCTTTGCTTCCGTCGTGGAGTTGCTGTATCTCTTGATATAAAGTATATCGAACCGTTTAGAATAAGATAATCATGCTGGAGAATAGGAGTGCTGGAGATAGGCACTTCAATTTCGAGGTTTGTTTCGCTACCCAAAATGCTTCTCAAATTTTCCAGAAACAGCTGTTCAAAGAATCCCCTTAACCTCATCGAACCATAACCCCAAGCTGTTTCTCAAGCCCAAATCTCCTAATACCGGCATTTCTTCGTCGCCTCCTTTTCATCTCCATCTCCGTCTTCTCTCTTCCTCTTCTGTCTCTCACAAATAACAACATCGCCCGTCATTGCCTTCGCCATCTTCTCTGCCCGCTCTGGCTTGACGCCCTCAATCTTCACCTCCCGTATACCCCTGAGAGCTCCCAACGGCTCCACCACCCCTTGCCCAAACCCAATGAGATGTATCCTCGGCCCCTCTTTCATCCACAACTCGTCCACTCTAGCCACCAATTTTCTCAACTTATGGCCCCCGCCTTCGCTCAGTTGCTTGACAATGGCTTCCAAACGCCCCATAATCAGTCGGAGTTCTCTGGCGGACTGGCGGGCGTCCTGTATGGTGGAGGAATGCAGTTGAGCGTTTAGTGAGATGTTTCTGAGGAGCTTTAGATAGCGGGCGGGGACGTCGGAAACATTGTCTATGAAGTTCTGGTGGATCACGGTGTCGGAGATTTTGTTGGTGGTGACCCCAATGGTAAAGTCGAACTCATTCTTTCCATAAAGCACCACTGCAGCCTCCTCATGAACCTGACTGTTCACCCGCAACAGCCCAACTGCCAGTCCAGTAGGTGCCGCAGGCTGAAAAGGACGTGTTTCGAGATGGTGTTCGATCCCAATTTGATCGAGGTGACGAGGACAATTGCGGTAACAGTCTCTTCCTGTATTATCGCAGACACAGCTGTTTTGGTAGATGGGGTTGAACTGCCAGTTACGACGGACAATGGCTTGAGGAGTGGTGAGGGCGTCGTCGTAGATCAGGTCTCGGATTTCGCGAGGGAGGGAGAGGAAGGGGAAGATGGAGCGAGGAGTAGAGTGCATCTTTGCTAGTGGTGGTGGTGGAATAATGAGCTCAGAGCGACCGGAGCAAAACAAGCAAGTGCGAAAGCTGATGGTAGCTTTAGTGAAGTAAAGGAGATGTATTTGAGAGATTGGCAATCACAGCGACTTCGATTTTGCTCTTGGAGATGTCCGTTTCGAAGTATGTGCTTTGATCAATGTCTGCAAACGATATTTTGCAGTTGTGATATGAAGGTATATATATATATATATATACTATGAGGAGAATGTCAATAGGGAGAAGTACTAGTCTTGCTTATTGTGGTAGACTAAAGAAAATGACAATAGAAATGGCCAAGAACGACCTAGTGTGAGAAGGTTTTGCCTCTGTGAGTCACAAAACACTCTTGGTATTGTTAACACTGAGACGTGTCAAAAAGCTGCGACAATGAGATAGGACTTCCGTCAATATATTTTAGTATAGGTAAGAAAGTAGTTGTAATGCGAGGGCAGGGTTATATGTTATAAGCCACCCAAAGTGCTTTTCAACACCCGTTCACTGTATGCGATGTGTTCACTGAGCGTGAAAGAAGTGTAACTCGAATATACTTTAGTTCAGTTAATGGAAACAATGTGAATCGTGCGATGTGCATGTGCCAGTTAACAAAGCATGAAGCATGAAGCGTGAAGTTGGAAGTTGGAAGTTGGAAGTTTGAATTATTGATTTAAGCTAGTGAAAGCCAACTTTTGATATCATCTAATTTCGCCTTGACTTCTCATTTACCGGCAGCAATATGATAAGCACCTCAGCCCCAAATCTGCGGACTGGCGGAGCTCATAAACGGTATCTATGATCGCTGATAATTCAAGGTGGCGCCCCGTTGGTAAGTTTTCCATACGGCACTATTGGATAATCTCCGTAGCACGAGTAGTCGAACTTAGCAAGCGCCACTGCATCCTTTTGTGATTCGAAGAAATCACTGATCTCGCACCATCCATCGGCTCGCTGGCCACACGCTGGAAGACTTTTGCCAAGCGGAATGGTTCGCTGGTTAAGCACAAAGTGGATGTAGGTGGTAGGTGGACCGCTCTTGGAAGGCGCTGAACGATCAGCTGGGACCGGGGACTCTGCTTTGATAACCTCGATCTCGAGACGGCAGGCGAGCGGAACGAGATGGGAGATGAAGAGTGCGCGATTAGGATCGGGTGGACCATCAGCGGGTAGGAACTCCGCAAATTGTTTTAGGCCGAAGGCCGTGAGGACAGGTATCATATTTGTGTCGTGAGAGAAGTCAAAGTAGAGAGACTGGTCAAGTGGGAAGAACTCTGGGTTATTGTCAAGTGTGATATTGTTTGCTGCATTGGTCTTTGTTATGAGATGCTTCTGCAGTCGAGCCATGATTTCTTGCTGCCATGAAATTCCGAGGGCGCGAGCTGTAGGTGATTGGAATGCAAAAGAGCCGGCATAGCCAAGATCAACAGAGTACTCAAACCCCTCCCACTCTGGGTATGTAAAAACGCCACACCAAGGTGAGTAGCCGTAGGCATACGTATCGTAAGGGCAGAGAGTTTGTGCGGCAACGGTGTCCCTAAGAGTCCAATTGTAACCAGTAACCATACTCTGAAACCGCTTTGTGGCATCAGCTAGGTAGATGGAATTCCAGTGAGCGCTAGCGTTCGTTCCACCGCTGTTGACGGTGTTCAGATCCCGAGAGTTATTACAGACGAGGAAGCTGGACAAGCTCGTATTGAATCCAAGCTCTTCGATGTTGACTTCAATGGTGGCATTCTGGGTCCAGTCGAGACCGAAAAAGCCGGCCAAGAAGTATTCTGTGGCTTGAAGGATACGATCTTGCGACGTTGTGCGGGCGATGATCTTCGTAGAGGTATTATAAAGCTTACCATACTGGTAATAGTGCCACGTACCAGAATCGAACATCCTAAAACGATTTCAGAATAGCTTTTTGGTCATTTAATCGTCACTTACTGTTGACGACCCCAAGAAGTCTGGATCTCCGCACCAAGTTGGTACTCATAGGTATTGAGAAAAGTTAGGTCTCCTTTAGCTTTCAAAGTGCCGGAAGCATTGTTCAAACGTTCCCCGAACAAGATAGTCTCAATACCCGTGGTAATATTTGGGTATCTCGCTCCATGACGTAGAAGAGCATGAACTTGGGTAATATTGGCGCCTTTGGGGAGTGGGTATTCATCGACCCCAAAGCCGACAGGGTGTGGATAATAGGGGCTCTGGTTGCCAAGTAGGCGGAAAATACTCTTATGCTGAGGATTGTCTGGGATTGGTTGCGAGGTCTCCAACGGGTCATTGGCAATGAGGATCGTGTTGGTCTCCGCCATGAATGGAGGCAAGCCTGTGGTTGTGGGACCTGTTGGACAGTTTAAGCAATTTGATGCTAGGAGAGGAACGAATGACTTACCAGCAAAGAGCTCTGGAGTGGTCTGGAAAACCTGCAATGTTCCTACAGGTGAGCTTGTAGCTTGTCGCTTGATAGCTTCAGCATCGCCCAAGCCTGCGACAGCAAGGGCTAAGAAAAGGGATTGACTTCCATTGAGGCGGGTTAGGATGACCATTGCATCGGATGCAGCACTGTAAATGAATGTTGAACTGGATAAGTCCCCACCTAGAGATTGATGAGATGGAAAGAAAAATGAGGTTGCTTGGGTGGTGTCAGAGGGGAAGGGAAGATGCAGAGTGTTATTGAGATTCACTGTACATGACAAGCGACCTAACCCCACGTGCCGCCAGCAACAAGGCATCCCCAAGCGCTATGACACTTCATTCACTTGTATTTGAGCTCGATACCTAAGATAAGCGAGGTCCTGGTTCTGCCTCACCTCCAACTGGAAAGACCAAGCTCAACGCCCGTACCGTAGGTTCGATCAGTTGACGGAGAGGCATGTGGGCATTCAGACCAGGGGGATCATCCCTTTTTTTCATCCGTTGAGCACAAAGCCCTAATCCATCAAGTGATGTCCATGGCTCTTTGAGTTGGATTTGAGGCATCGGCGAACAATTCGACCTTGCTTTCGCAATTCGACATAGCATCAACAATGATGTAATGAGAGACGGACCAAACTCGCATACGAGGCCCACGATCGGTGTTCTAAAGGATGCAGGGTCACTCTTGCGCTTTCCCGCACGTGATCCCTGTAGTTCTAGCTGCGTTGGGACAGCACCTAAGAATCATTGCCTGTACCCGTTAGGACTATAAGGAAGCAGAAGGCACAACGTATATCTCTGATTTACCTGTCTATTGTAGCAACTTGGCCCATTGACGCCAGCATCAGAGGCTTGCGGCTGTCTATACACCATCGACATTCCCCAGTGATTTCGCCAGATCTCTCCTCCTTAGAGTCCCATGGCTTCAGTCCAACGACTAATGTTAATCACAGCTACAGGGTCTTTGGCGATCTCTGACATCTTTCCGCTGGTAGTTACGTTGCTTAGAGACTGTGGTCAGCTACGTGGAGATTGTTCAGACAATGTTGATCGGTGATCGAAGATTCCGGCGTGCAGAGCCCGTTGAGCAGCAATTTCCCGGGGATAGACAAAAGTCATCTGTTTTGTACCTTGCGGCGATTGGGGTGGAATAAATGGAGCATATCCGCCCAGTTGACACTGAGGGCGTGCACTTCCTCAATGACTCCAGCTACTTAAGAGACTTCGATTTGAAGACCAGTCTTGAAGCAACTATCCAAGTTATGACAACGTCCTAGCTCCACTTTGAATCCCGGTTAAGATAAAATCTCGCCGAAGTCCTCCATTGGACCAAGGATTTGCTCACGATCGTCATTTAGGACGCTTGCCTAGTCCAAGTCCAATGATCTCGAAAAGAATAGGATTGCCTTCAACTGCGATCCAAGCAATGCCTGAAAGTATTAATTAGCGTTGTGGCTACTAGCTATGTTTTAGGGCTATTGAGATTTACCCGTGTACACGACAAGCTTTGTAATTACTTCAACATCGTAACGTACCCTAGGTTTCTCTAGGTTCGAGAAAATGTCTCTCTCTTCCTTTTCATACTGTCTTCGACCATCGCTAGGACGACGAGTCAAAGCACCTCTTACGTCTGATATAGTACCAGGCGCCGGTGGGATGTCCAGAGCGGTCTCGAGCTTTGAAAGTTTGCGGTACCCATTAAGTGTAGAAGGAGCAAGTTGCAAGCCCATGGTCGCAATTCTGTCTGTTGTATCTTCTGAGGTTATTATGCTGAAGCAGCCGGGCTTGTTTCCACTGCCTTCGGCGGTCTCGTTCAGCATCAGATTTGCAGCCGCTAATGAGGACGTGCTTTCCTTTCGACGTCTTTCGCGATAAGCCAATGTCTCGTACGCATCGGCTTCGGACTGGGGTCCAATTGATACAGAGCGGCTTCGTCGAGGGTGGCGAATTGACGTGATCAAGGAAGGTATCTCGGAGACAGAAGGAATAACGTTGTCATCTTTTTGGTTCGGCACCTTCTGATATTCCCTAAAGCGAAAGCGATTAGCAAGTATAAATTAGTTCATACAAGCTGAAGACTTACGAAGCTTGCACGAAGAACCTTCTTGGCAGACTTAAACCGAGTCTCTCAACAATACGAAAGATTGGTGGGAGCGACCGTAGCATGGCTGGCTTCATAATTTCTCTCCACGCAAGTATTGTCAAAACTCCGATGACAATGCGCGCAATAGCCTTAGGCCAACCCAGAGCCTCAAGCTGGAACGGGGTAGTTGCCGGCACAGGATAATCCCAGGAATAATCGCTTTTCGCATAGTGCCAGACACCTAATTCAACTCCGATCATTACACCCGCAAAGGCTATGCTATCATCGAAACATGGACAATTATCCGCGGGCTCAGGATGAATCCGCACGAGGACGAGGATGATCAAGAGCAATATCATTGGAGCCTCTAATGAATCGCCAGTCATCCAATCATCGAACTTCTCTCCATATACACATTGTATCACGGACAGAGAGGCGCCTAACAAACCGCCAATGATAACGTCCAAAAAGCCGTGCATGCCGCAATAGAGACGTCCTAGGATTATCGACATTGCGTAAAAATATGAGATGGCTTCTAAAGCAAGTTTCACTTGGGAATGGACCGTCGAATCAGGAGAATGTAGTGCAAAGAGTGTATATACGGCTACCGAGACAGCGTTGGTAGAATGTGTAGACGGAAACCCATACTCCAATGCTGCCGAGCGAGACATTGTGATCCTCTGGAGAGGAGGAGATAGAGGGCGAGGAATGCATAGAAGGTCCTTTAGGAAACCACTGAAGAAAACACCGGAGGCCAGTATGTGAACCATTCTACTCTCGTTGTTAGAACAACGGCAAAAGCGTTCTTGGAGGGAACTCAGCGAGTAAACGTACCCTCTACCTAGACTTGTGTATCCGCACCAGAAAAGTATAGGCAAGACGACTAGGAAAAATGTATGCGTCCCCAAATTTGCGGTGGTTGAAAAATAGGAATCAAGGGCAGGAGAGCGCATCCTGTTCTGTATCAACGCCAAGTATGGCGTCTCCCATCGTACCAGAGGAAGGAGCTTTTGGCGGGGCACATAGCGCCATACTGGCAGCCTGCTCTGATCTGGTGATATCGTCAGACACCAATTACAAAAGCATCAGAGAAAACATACAATGGTCTAAGCTGCTGAGACCTGCGTCCTTTTTTACAGTGGTTTTGGATAAGTCAGGAGTGGATGACGAGTCCTGCCAGCGTTTTGTAGTTGGCGGGACTCTGTCGTTACCGCTGATATCGACGCTCATAGGAGAAGTAACATTGACCTAGGGAATTGCAGTAGTCGTACTATTGCGTAAACACTTCAGCGCGCGTAAATACTACTACATAATACCTTAACGTTGAAAACCCTATGGATCTGATTAGATACCTTAGCGTTGCGCGTCCGCCTTGCCGTTTGATTTCTCTGTGTTGCCCAGTGAACGTTGAAAACCATAAACATCGGATTCTTGCACCACTTGAAACTCAACTCCAAGTTTTAGGTACAAAGTATCCTTTCTCTGTGCATAACTTCAAGCGTGCTTTGAACAGTTGATTGTGATCAAACACATCATCAGCTACGATCACCGCGGTCCATACGCACAACTGCAAGATGTCTGCCCAAGCTGCGACGGAGAACTATGACTACCTACGACGTCGAGGCTCTACAATGAGCGCACAGCAAAGCCATACTCCTGGATCTGTGTCACCTCGAAGAAAGCCTGTTAGGAATCAGAGTGGCAGGACGAGCAATGGCACAGTCAGCACCGCAACAAGCAGCTCGAACAAGTCAGCAGAAACGAATATGACGCAGCCACCATCGTACTCGAAAAAGTTCGTTGTCGTTGGAGATGGCGGGTGTGGAAAGACTTGTCTCTTGATTAGCTATAGTCAGGGTTATTTTCCAGAAGTAAGCTCTCCAACCTCAACTATTCACCACTCCATCTGATGCTCGGCAGAAATATGTCCCTACCGTCTTCGAGAACTACATCACACATACAATCCATGCTCCGACAGGTAAGACGGTCGAGCTTGCTCTCTGGGATACTGCAGGACAAGAAGAGTACGATAGACTTCGACCACTCTCATACCCTGAAACCGACCTTCTCTTCGTATGCTTTGCCATTGACTGCCCAAACTCCTTGGAGAACGTGATGGACAAGGTAAGCATTCTATGAGCCATACTACTGACGAACTCATCTGACTTCAACATACAGTGGTACCCTGAAGTTCTCCACTTCTGCCCCACAACGCCCCTCATTCTCGTTGGGCTCAAATCCGACCTCCGTACCAAACGCGCCTGCATCGACCTCCTCAAAACCCAGGGTCTCACTCCTGTAACCCCAGAGCAAGGCCAGGCCGTCGCAAAACGCATGAATGCCATGTACGTCGAATGCAGCAGCAAGGAAATGCGAGGCGTAGATGACGTTTTCGAGCTTGCAGTCAACACAGCTGTGGGACAAGAGATTGAAACGCGCCAACAGAGCCAATCGCCGTTCCAGCAGAAGCCTGGCGGCAAACCGAAGAAGAAGGGAAGGCCGTGTAAAATACTGTGATGTTTAGGTGATGGGATGATGCAGTCTCTCCTTCCGGCCTGTCTATCTTTACGATCGCAATATGTGTATGAACACCACGGCCTGAGATGACGTCTCTCTTGCATAGCCTTTGTTGGGCCTTTTTCTTTTTTCGACCTTTACCATAGCACTGGCGGGATCGCTGGTTCGACATACATATGGTTGGCGTCTGTGGTATGAGGTCAGGCGTACAACTTGCTTCTAGGCTTTGTGTGCCATGGTAGATGGCTTCGAAGGAATATTGGCTATAGGCTTCAAGTACTTTAGCAGATCCCCAACATTCGTAAACATTTCCATAAAAAATGACATGTCTCACCTACGGTTCGCCATCTTTTAATCTCCTATCTCCTGCCACTCCAAGTCTATGATCTCGTAATTCGTAACCCTGTGCATCATCATGGGTGTAAATTCCATGGGCCATCACCACTCCCACCCTCACATCCAATGCCTTCATCTTTCCTCCCCATTGCCTTCCACAACCGTATCGCCCTCCTCTCCCTCTCCCTCCTCTCCCTCTCCCTCCTCTTCCCCAGCCTCCTCCTTCCCGTCTTTCGCATCAGCCTCACCATCTTTCGCCATCACCCCCTCAAATTGACTCCACAGCGCCTCCACAGCGCCGAACTCATTGCCCACCTACCGCAAATATCAGCCTCCAACCTTCATATCCTCTCATCCCCTATTCTCAGCGCGCGTAACAATATGGAAAAGGGGGGGGAAGAGAAGAAAATGGTGAGTGTACTGCAATAACCCCCTCCAACGAGCGATTCAGCCTGTTGATATTTTGGAGGACTTGTTCGAAACTCTAGTCGTGATCGTGCTCAGCATAGGTTAGGGTCTTCTGGATAGGGAGTAGGCGGGGGAGGGGGAACTGACGATAGCTATTTCGGAGAGGAGCGCGTCGCGTTGTTGGTGGAAGGGGGATTTGGTGGGGGGAGGGGCGGAGGGTGTTTGTGCGCGGGCGGCCATTTTGGGCGAGGGTTGATGAGGGGATTGTGGGGGGAGAATTGTATCCAAAGATTGCTAATCTTCAGAGCAACAAAGGTCCTTCGGATTGTGATGTGAGCAAAGTGTGTCGTCTAAAAGCACACATAAAATAATTAATTATAATAAGAAAAATTGCCAATGTGCACTAGTAAATGGGCAGATGGCCGAGTGGTTATGGCGCTACGTTTAGGTTTGGACAGTTCACGCAGTTCACAACGATCCGTAGTTCGAAAGAGCGTGGGTGTAAGTTTTCTCGCTTTGAGTAAATTATTGTGGGTTTACAGGCTGACCTGTGGATAGTCGATCCCCACTCTGCTCAAATTCTTGTTTTGCTTTTTTGCGTTTCAACTCTGATTACAATCATATATACTCTCTCGCTTGCGGCAAGTCTATGCTTATGGGCATAGAATGTTGGCAATCACCAGCTCTTACTCGAAACCCTTTTTCAAGCTTCCTCAGGCATATTGTGTTATCAAAATAGCTACCCTCTACAAGTGTCAAGGAGAAGATTGTTCCTGGCGACATTATTGTCTGATGGACCTGAGAACAGCGAGCCTGACCTAAAAAGCATACCTGTCAACGGTTTTCGAATGGCTTCTAGCTGGACACGGCACGCACGGCACGCTTCGCAAGTCTGGCGATAGGGCAGCCACCTCACATAATCCTGAGAACAACCGATGAGGAACCTGGTATATTCCATCCCTCCAATGCGCGCTGTGGTTATCCCCTTCGGCTTCATGTACTTTTCTTTGACTCTTATAATGTTTGCACCTGCTTGCTTTTCCTCTCATGCTAGCTTTCCAATATCCTAGGACGTTGAGCTATTGCAGTAATAGTCTCGCATATTCGGGAATCACGCTTGCAGAGAAACGGGTCGCGGAAAAAGGATAGCAGCCCTTACGCCGGCGCCAATAGGGATCAAACCTATGCTTGAAACATTTAATATAACCTACAGTCATGTGCTCTATCAAAATATTTACAATAAATGGAGCGCCAAGTCGTGACCCTTCTAATATTCAGCCGCTGTACACCTTCCTTTTCAACCGCCTCGACCACAGCCCCTCTATCTCTGTTCAACAATCGCGAGCAACGGTAAATTGCAAAGATGACTCTCTTCCAGTACGTCGCGGTGTTGTTGCCCTTGCTCTATATCGGCGCAGCAGCTGCACCCCGAATGGACTCGTTGTCACGTTCGCTACCTAGTGCAAACATCTCGCCAGTGACCAACAACGGCTCAGCAACACCATTACCGGCCCCATCAAGCCCGTAGGTCAATCCCCCTTTGAACATATCAAGCAGCAGAAGCCAACTCAGCCATCACATGGCTCAGACTGCTGCCCTCTCCCCTCATATATAAAATCCAACGCACCGACCCGCCGATATGGTTGCACCTCTTCAACACGGAAGTCCAAACGCCAATCGAACTCTACCGAGTGTCTTATGCTGTCATCTACGGGCTTGAGCAGACTGTTCTGGATTGCATTACCGCACGAGGCGACTTTCCACTATCTGACACTGGGTTCCGCATCGTCAATAGGCACGTCGGTATTGTAATCCAAAACCGACCCGGCTCCGTGGTGCGCATGACGCACAGCAGCACGGCATCCGTCCTTCGAGGCCTCTGGGAGGTGATGTACGTTTATGGGCCGAAAACGGTGGTCGCGGATATCTATGTTGGTGGTCAGCTCGGCTCGAATCTTCTTGGGAAGTTGGTTGTGTACAAGGATGTCGGCAATGCCAGTACGGTTGGGGTTTCCTAGTGCTTGCAGACACGGCGGCATGGGCTAGAAGGCAATTCTGCTCCTACACATATCTATAACCATAAGCTTCATGTGACGTTAATTTCCCACAAGTATTCCGTGCCGAACTCCCCCATTCAGAATGTCTAAGGTGAGGTCCCGGAAACACTCTTACGGATAAGATCTATTGCTTCGGACCCATAGGAAACCCCAGGATTTTTTTTTCAACCGATCCATACCTACTGCATAAAATATAATTTGGTGCAGCGACCTCAAACTCTCAGCAAAGCCATACTTATCCGTGCCAAACAACTACCATAACCCCCGGACAACAACAAGCTGCACCAAGCATCTCTTATCCCATCTACCCAAGATCCCCCGCTCCCCCAAAAAAACAACCACAAAATACATCTTCATCCCAATCCCCTTTTTCTTCATTACCCTCCCACTACGCACTGCCCCAACCGAACAGCATTGGCGCAACGGTAAGGTCAATATATCAAACACGGCTCTATTCAGCGCTACGTTTCGTTGTTCGCAAGGGGGTACGACAGGTCCAGTCATGACGGCCGCGGGACGCGTCAGGGGTGTTTCCTTTACGTTTTGTAGTCGTGAACGGTGGTTGTGGACCTGAGGTTGGGGAGAACTGTTTGATGTGGGTGGTTGTGTTTTCTGGGGTTGGGGGGGAGGGGGGTGATGTGCGCTGAGGGGGAGATGTAGAGTGGGGAGGGGATAGGGGGAGAGGAGGAGATGTGGGTGGAGAAGAAGGTGTGGGTTGAGGAGTTGTGGATTGAGAGGAAGGGCGTGTAGTAAGAAAGAGTCTCATGCACACGGAAAGCAAACGGGCCAGATCAGTAGTGATAGTTGCATGGCACTGGCTTGTTGATACTCCCCCAATATATAATTCTTTATTATATCCTGAGCTATCTGCGGATGAAGCAAAGCTTCTTCTCGACTGAAAAAGACAGGTCTAAACGTCAACGCCGTCCATACAGTGTCCGCACCATCCGCAGTCTTTGTCGCAGATTGCGTAATCTTCACATTCGTAAATGTCAACTCCGTAATGCTCGTCCTTTTCGGATGACCTTCTTCCACGTGGAAAGCTTTGGGAGGCACTACCTTGATCAAACCCAACAAACCCACAATCAGGGGATCCCAAGGCTCTTACTTGCTGGAATGGGGTTGCTGTAGGCACTCTCGATCGACTGCTTGCCAAGATGCCTTTGGCTTTTCCGGAATTGGGTTGTTGAGGTTTGGCTGGTTGAGGTTTAGCTAGCCGAGGTCGGGCTGGTTGAGTTTTGGCAGGTTGACGTTGGGCAGGTTGAGATTTGGCCGGTCGACGCTTGGCTTTGAGTTCTGTTCTTGCCTTCTGAGAGTTTGTTGCGGTGATAGCGGCTGTTTGAGAAGACTTCTCGGTTGTGGCAGTTTGGACGGGCGCTTCGGATATGGTGTCTTGCGCTTGCTTCAGGCGGGCAATGTGGGGTTTGCCACCAAGATGTTCCTGCCTTGACGATGCGTGCATTTCTCGAGAACAGACTGTGCAGGTCCACTTTCGGGGAGTTGTAGGAGGATGAGGTGGGGTTTTCAGGGTCGTTAAAATCTTTTGGTGTGATGCAGGTCTGGATCTGACTGGGATATGGCTTAGTGACGGTGGATCTACTGATCTTTTGCGAACATCGGAGATATTGTCTGTTGCTTGGAGCACGATTTTCTTCACTGGGCACTGTGGATGTAGTCCTCCTAATAATAAGGACGGTGACAATTGAGGACCCAGCCTGGCTTCTGGTTGCTTTCCTGCTTTTATCTGTGCCGCATTTTTTGCCACCCTTTCTGCAGCACTCTCATGCTTATTCTCTGTATTTCCCGTGCTAAGCTCCCCCTTGTTTCTGGTGTGGTTCCATTTCTTGTACTTTACGGGACTGGCCCACGGACTCGAGGTTTTATCCTTTCCATGAGGATTATTTGATATAGCTTGTGACATTAGTAATCTTCTACATGTTTCTTCTTGTACTTTCGCTGCCCACTCTGCGGAGAGCTTTCGAGTGTATATGTCCCACAATAGAGGTAAGTATACAACGTCGTTTGTGCAGTAATCAACAATTTCCTGCTGTATTGGCCGAACATTGAATATTTCGTAAGAGCCACCATGCTCAGGGGCGAAAAGAGCGTATCCTCTTTGCTTCGTAGCCTTCCAAGCTTCCTTGGCTCCAGCCGCAAGTTTTAGATCGTCTTTGATGCACTGTCCGAGCCCAATAACGCGTTCTCTTGGATACGAACGGCTCGCAACCTCGAGGAGCTGTATATCGTGGACGCCTTGCATGGAAATCTGGAAGTGGGCAAACAAGGCATCGGCGTCATTGCGAACATCGAAGAAAACCTTGGGCACTAATTCAGACTCGAGGACTGATCTCAGGGTCGTCCCGTAGCGATTGGGTATACTGAAAGCTTTGCCCTGCAGCACATAAATGTCGACCAGAAATACATGAGTCCTAGGTAGGACGCAGATTTGCATGATGGAGATGCTGCCATGTCGGGAGAGCCTCACACCCTCAAGATCCACGTACAAGGAAGGCGGTTGGGTAGGGATATTCTCGAGACAGTCGAGTAGAGCTACTAGTGTAGTTAAAGAATCGACGATAGTCACAGCCATGATGCTAGTGTTGGAGTTTGAATTGCAAGTTCCTTGCGTTGAATATGGCAAGATCCCGTTGGAGGATTTGATAATTATCAGAAATTCTACACAAAGAGGGGGAAAATAAGTTGGGAAAAATTACTGATCGAGTGAAACAAGGTCTCATATCAGTAGCCACACCCAGTATTAGGCTTCAGGACAACAGGTCCCTTACTCATAGATGAGGTAGTGAGACGGTTCCGTTGGCTCTCAATCTGAAAAAGTGATACAGAATCTGCAGCCATCCATGGCAAAAGCTATCTGAATCAACATCTTTGTAGAACTGCTCTCTACTGTACCTGGAAAAGCTTCCAACAATGATGCAGATCGATAGGCTGGAGCGGAACAGAGCCGCAGCACGGGTTAACGCGCCAACCGAGTCGCGCTTGTCGCGTTATCCAATTCCTCAACCGGGACATAGGAAGCTGACCTATCGAGTATCGACAGATAGCTGCTAGGTTTTTGTCCTTGCAAAATTAGACAGCTGCCCTTGCTTTGCTTCGTTTCGCTTAATGCACCCTGTTCAGCTTTGTTTTTCGATTCACTTGCTTGCCTTTCTTAGCATAGCAACGGTATAAGGCTTAGGTGAGAAACTAGCACAGTGAAGCAGTTGGCTTGAGGAGACTGTGTTTGGGGTTTTCTCCATGGAGATATTGCCTTCTGCGTTGAGGGTATATCGAGTGTTCCCGGCATGTCCGGACTAGAAGTGATTGATCTTCTCAGTACCGATGACGAAGCACCTTGCCGAATCTCAGGGCCTTCGAAGGGTTTCGGCACGAAAGAAATCCAAGTTGATGCAAGCAGCACAGACTTTTCCTTCCTATCAGACAACTTTGACAACAATGCTGGTATTAATGGTTGGACGGAAAAGCCGGCCAAAAGACGAAGACTAACTCCCCCACTGGGCGACAAGAACAACCTTCCTATCCCTCAGCTATCCCATGTCAAGGGCACCACTTCGTCTTCGAAAGTTATATCTCGAACAAAAACAACTGCTATTCGAAAAGATCAATGGGTTGACCTTTCTGACCCGATTGTCTCTACTTCATCACCACACAAGAATGATATCGTTGATCATTCAAGGAACCTTCTGAACCCACCTTCAGTGCTAAATGAAGAATCAGATGATGAGTTTCCCGATGACCCGCTCTCGGCAACACTGCAGGAGCCTGTGTCAGTTGCTCAGATTTCAAAGCGAACCGCCGCATTGCTAGCTAGCCTTAAAGCGCCTCCGCAAAAGAAGCCTCCGAATGGCCGCAAGAAGTCTGGCGATAAGCACGAGGCTAGGCTCCCAGTCCTATCACTAGAATCGGAAGGCGATGGAGGTGGTGCCGATACTGTTCCTGAAAAGGCCGAATCAGCTGCTACGAGCAAGCCATCCAGGAAAGCGAAACTCACAGAGGCCGAGAAAGCGGCCAAAACTCAGGAGAAAGAAACTCTAAAAGCTGCCGAGAAAGTGCGTAAGGCTAGGGAGAAAGAAGATGAAAAGGAGAAGAAGCGGCTAGAAAAAGAGGAGAAAGCACGGGGAAAGCAAATTGCAGCAGACTTGGCAGAAATAAATCGGTCAAAATTGGATAAGAAGCTCACTTCGACCGAGATGATTGTAGACTTGCCAGCATCGATCGATGGGCAAAGCGTTGACACTCAGGCTCGAGAAATCTTGAAAAACCTGGGCGTCGACACAAACGTATACCAAAGTCCCATACCAAATATAATCAAGTGGAGGCGGAAAGCTGATCGCATATACAACCATGAGAAAGGGCATTGGGACCCATTGCATACAATTTCGATCCAGGACGAAAAGCATGTTATGTGCTTAATGACCGCCAAAGAATTCGTGGCGCTGGCTTCACCTGATGCTGCTGATCTTGACAATCAGGATTTGGAAGCGCATGTGCTTAGGCTGAAAAGCAAGTTCGAAGATTGTACGCCTATATATCTAATCGAAGGCCTGAATGCTTGGATGCGGAAGAACAAAACAATTCGAAACAGAGCGTATCAGGCCGCAGTACTGAACCAAGATGGCCAAGGAAATAGCTCCGGAACAACCGAGAGACAAGCGCCCAAAAGAAAGAAACCAGCAGACCAGTATGTGGACGAAGACATGATCGAAGACGCCCTCCTTCGATTGCAGGTCTTACACAAGTGCTTGATCCACCATACCGCTGCTACCGTCGAAACCGTAGAATGGGTCGCCAACTTTACGCAACATATATCTACGATCCCATATAAGTACGTAACCCCCCTCTCTCTCCTACTTTCGTCGATTAACATCAACGATAGACAAGAGCGCATGAACCTCGACACCTCCTTTTGCATGGAATCCGGCCAATTCCATTCCGGCAAAGACGCTCATGATACCTACTCGAAAATGCTGCAAGAAGTCACTAGGGTGACCGCGTCGGTTGCCCAGGGTATCACCACGGAGTACCCGAATATTCTTAGCTTGGTGCATGGGTTCAGGAAGGACGGGCCGACCGCTTTGGAGGATATCAAGGTATGCGAGACCTTGGTAGAGGGTTTCTCTTGCACATATGCTGACGAAGGGGTGTTCAGAAAGCTGCGAATAAGAATGGTGCTGTTTCGGACAGGAGGATTGGTCCGGCTATTAGCAAGATGCTGTATAAAGTGTTTATGAACGAGGATCCTTGGATAGATGTATAAAGGCGCAGTGACTAGACCATATTGTTTCCCGTACGCTAGAATTCGAAGATCCCTATGCGCAGACGGGGTAATATTGTAGGTCTTAGCCTTTGTATCCATCCTCTTCTGAGTTGTAGTCTTACTCTTTTATGTATATAAGTATGTTCGGAACGAATTAAAATCTTTGCATAACAGTCTTCTATTGACAAAGCTCTCAAATAGAACACTATCTACGGTTTGTGCATTGAGTGCCATCTCCAAGCGTTATGGTGAAGTTCCTATATTACGAATGAGAAAGGGCGTGCTTGTATTAGGGTTAGGGTTGAGCGGAGTCCTTCCTCCACCACCACCACAACAATCCACTTCTTTCCTTCCCAATCTTCCTCACCACGACCCACTCTTTCCCCATCAATTTCCTCCTCTCACCAACCCCCACACCCCACCCCCCTTCCTCCCACCAATATCCCCCCTCTCCCCTTTCCCCTACCACCCACCGCCTCAAAACCCCCAACAATGCCCCCGCCCACCCCCTCCCCCTACGTCACCCTCATCTCCTCCGACGGGTTCGAATTCATCGTGTCGCGCGACGCCGCCTACGTCGCCGGCACCATCCGCAAAATGCTCGATCCAACTTCTAATTTCGCTGAGGCGGCTTCGGGGCGGTGTTTTTTTGAGACTATAAAGTGCGTGTTTTTTCCCTTTGCATACCCAGTGGTGGAGGCGGTGGAGGTGATGCTTTGTAAGGGGGCAAAGGGCAATGCTAATTGGAGAGGAGTGCAACAGTGCGATAACAATGGAGAAGGTGGCGGAGTATTTGTACTACAACCTCAGGATGAAAGATCTGATAGATGTGCCGGATATGGAGATTCCGCCGGAGCTGTGTTTGGAGTTGTTGATGGCGGCGGATTTTTTGCAGGTTTAGAGGCATTGGTTTTTAGCAAGAGTGGGGAGAGAAGGCAGTGTTTTGCACAATGCGAGGAGGATCACTGCTGTAGGGTTGCGAGGAACGGTAAGTTTCTTTTGGGGGGGGGGTAATGTTGGTCTCAAGGTGCTGAGAAGTTCTACAGGGTTTTTTTATGTGCCACTGGGGGTAAGGGATCTGGTGTTGGGGATGTGGGATACATGATCCTGCGACAAGTCAAGGAAATTAGGGAATGAGAGAGTAGCAACATGCCCAAGAAAGGGGGAGCACAGGTACAAGGAAGCCGTGGAACTGGACAGCTAATGGGCCTAATGGGGCCCATAAAGATAACCGTATCTTCTACGGCACCGGGGTCCTATTCATCACACACTCTCCACGCCCTATTCCTCTCTCCAAGCCCCCATCCGAGCATATGCGTTCTTCCTCCCACTCCACCATGGGCCGAACGTCTATAGAAGATGGTAGATCGAACGTTTTCTCCCCTGCTCGAGCACAACCTCTTCCCTAGCCCCTACGAGAAAGGTCTCGATCTGCGCGGAGACACTCCCATTCATCTCCTACCACCCCTCCCTCTCCCTCTCCCCCTCCCCGTTCCCCCTCTCTTCCCTCCCCGTCCTCCCCTACCCGCACTCTCGTACACCCTCTCCTTACCAAACCCAGCATCCGCGATCCGCATATAGCTCACAACGCCCTGATCCACAACCGCGATCATGACATTCCGATATCCATGTCTGAATTTTTGGTACAGTTTCCCTTCGGTGTCTGCAGGAGGAGGGGAATAGGGCGTGCATTGCAGGAGGTCGGAGAGCTCGGCGAGTGTAGGGAAAGAATCAAGACGGGCGTTTAACACGGCGATGTAGAAGTCTGGGGGCCCGGGGGAGGATTTGCGGAAGGTGGGGGATGGTTTGTAGACGTGAAAGCAGGGGCGGAGGGGCGGTGGGGCGGTGGGATCTCTGTTTTGAGTGCGCCTAGGCTTTTCAGGGTTGGTTGAGAGACTGGGGTCGTGCCATGGGATGATGGAGAGGCGGCGGTAGATGTCGTCTGTTGCGCTTTAGCATTTAAACCCTCGAATGGGAAATCAATGGCTTACTATAACTGCGATACAACCCCGGTCCCACAAGCGGACCCACTGGAGGTGGATCTATCGGCTTGGCCTGAAATAGTGCCTTATACAGCCAGCTCCACATACCCAGAGCGTCCAGCACTGGCGCTCCTGTTACTGGCGCACCACCCCCACCCCCAACCCCCTCCCCTCCATCCCACCCCGGCGCCCTCACCACTATATACCCGCTCCTCTTCAACCCAGCATACACCACATACCTCTCCAGCGTCAACCCCCCCATCCCCACCAAATACGCATACGCCGCCTGCAAACTCAACGGCCACCCCCCCTCTTCCCCCTCTACACCACCACCACCACCACCACCCTCCCCACCCCACCCCCTCACTCTAATCTCCAACCCCCCCCTCTCACACAAATACAGCGCCTCCTCCGACACCAGCCCTACCCCGCCCTCCCGCCGCCCCCTCCCCATCGTCCGGAAATGCCCCCCCGTCGGCCTCTCCACCACCGTCTCTCCGCTCTTCATGTCGAAGATGCCCACCACGTTCGTTTTCGGGTTGTGGGTGCGGGGGTGGGAGAGCGCGGCGTGCATGGCGGCGCGCGAGGCGCCGAGCACGTCTTGTTGCAAGAGCGTGCCGTGGGGTTCGAAATCTTTTTCGCCCCGGCGGGGGAGGTTGGGCGTGGGGGTTGTTCTGGTGGGTAAATGGGAGGGGGAGGGTTAGTTTGGAGAGGAGGGGGGGTGGTGGAGGTGGGGTTTGGGGGGGGGGGGGTTTACAGGGAGAGGGTGGTTAGGAAGCGGAAGTCTTGGGGCTCGTCTGTGAGGTCTGGGTCGGTGGTGTCGGGGGCGGATGGGGTGGGTGGGTGGTCGTCGAGGTCATCCATGTTTGGTGTGGGTTGGGTTTAATGGTTTTGATCTTCGTTGTGTATTTATGACTGCGCGCCGATTTTCCGCAGTGGAAGATCGGCTGAAGCTTGGACTTTGGATAAGATTAGATTAGATTAGAACCTCCGATCTCCATAATATATCATTCAACTCCTTAGCTCTGAGTCCTACCCTTCCGCCTCACATGTGACTAAAAGCCATCATGCCACCCCATCTGAGCCCGCAAGACTTAGAAACCTACAACATCGTACGCCCTTTCATGTATCACTCTCCAACATGACCCTTTTCAACTAATCCCCAAAAGATCCTCACAAACCTAAACAACGCCAAGTCGATTTGGGGAGAAACCAGTGCCCAGTACCGCGCCGCTCTGGAGATCGCAAACTCGGCGCGAGGCGATATTTCTGCAAGTACGGAGCTTGCAAAAGCTCCTCTGGTATCTGGACATCAGCCACAGCCAAAGTCTGAGGGTTTGAAGCTCGCGTTCAGGCCGAAATAGGCGGCGTTGTAGAGGGGATGGTTGCTTTGAACACGTCTAGACGGGGAGGAGGTTGAAAGGCAGTTGCGGAGTTGCGGTGGCTGGAAGGAACTCATGAATGATACCATTCCTTGGCTATAGCGGAGCCGACGTGTAGGTTTTATGGAGCTGCGCAATTTGGCCTCACACAAGGGTCGAGTTCGAAGCTCTCATGTTGGTGAGAGCAACGAAGCTTTCAGAATGAGTTGGAGCCGAAAGAAGGAATGTAACATTGTGGCTTGTAAGAACGAAAAGACGCTGTCTGGAGGCGCTCTTAGCGAGGCCAAGTAGACATAGAAGAGGCTTCCAACCCGTATGTGCAAAAAGATGCCACCCAAAGATAGCTCCAAAAACCAGGAATGACAGACGCCCGCTCGAAACGCTTCGTAAAGTCGGATTCGTCATCCCCCAAACGCCGTCGCGCAGGATGCAGGGTATTACAAGCCTCGCGCCAGAACTAACAAATTGCCTGATATCATCCTTCTCCGCGAATATTCTATCCAATGTTTCCACCAATTCAATACACCGTTCGCCCTTATGTCGAGTAATCATCATTCAATTAACGGTTTTCTCGTTGCCCCAACCATAGTCATACCAAGGGCATGCAAAGCGTTATAATCGTTCATTCGGACTATCGTAGGGGCAGGCAACATTGGGTTGTCAGGCTTAACGTTTGAGGCGTCTTTAGCTGCTTGCTCGATCGCTTCCATTTCTTCTTTACAGGCAGCGTGATCGAGCGGATAGACGACAATAGGTTGTCTGAGTAGAATATCTTTGGCTGAATTCATATGTGCCTGGTTGAATTACATTAGCAATGCTGCATGTATAACCCAGCAGAAGGAGCTTTACCTTGACTGTCAAAAAGTACTCAATTTTATACAAACTTCCTGTTGTTGTAAAGCCACTAACAGAATACATGGGAAAAGCTTGCTTCGCCCTAGGCATGATTCCGTCGCTATCTCGCAGATCCTTCGCTGGGAAGACTAATCCTAGGTTTGTGAAATATCCTGCCTCGGGCATTTTCACACCCACGTTTTGTGTTTGTTTCGCAAGCGTTTTGACTTTTCTTTGTGGCTCGTCCCCTTCGTGGTTGTAAATGATCTCTTCATCAATGCCAATTGTAATCTTCTGTATTGTCACTCTCTTTGCTTTCTTCAACCAGTTTGGATTCGGAGAAAGTTTGATGTAGACGCTGACTGGGTCTAAGGGCCCGTACGACCACCGAGGTAATGAGATTCCCAATGTAACAAGATGATCTGTGATTCTCTCTGCTGATTCAGGCCGAGTGTACATGCCAAATGTTGACAGAGTATCATATCTCTGCAGAGGCACTGGAAAAGCGTATTTCTTTTGCTCTGTATGACCCTGCTGAACCAACACAACCATTTCGTAGTATGTTTCCGCCGTCCTACTGGGTAGTTGTAGACTTGCTGGGGGCACTCTGCGGACCGTTTCTTCGCCCCCTCTTCCAAACGGTATGAACAAAACAAAGGGTAGATCCATTGAATAGACATTTTCATATTCTTTGCCTGTCGGGCATCGAAACAAAAGCATCTCCTTCCCCACAATGTCCGTAATCTCCTTCCTCGGCGCGGCCAAGTGGCCTCTCGTAACCGAATCCGCAGATGGATGAATTGTCTCGCGCCGTTGAAGAGATATTGTAACTAAAGAAACCGAGACCGGAGCGGATATGCCAATGGTAGGTCTTATCTCGACTTTGCCTTCTATGCGGGGCTATGTGGAGAGTGTCAGCACCGCCTCCGAAGTCGAGAAGCTCAATGTTTCTCCTCTGAACACACTTCCCCGGAACAGACTCTCACTCACCCGTGTCGCAGATATGCCCGGATATCCTACCAGAAAGGCACTATTTGGCGGGCCACACACTCGGACAAATGCTGTCATGACGGTTCAGAGCTTGGCGTAGCCCGCCACAACATGCCGTGAAGGATTCTCCAGTCAGTGAAGCAGATGCTGGCGACAGGGTTCAAGCTTGGAACAGCCAGCGTGAGCTCCTACGAGGTAATGCGCTGGCTCGCTTTTGTTTGGTTACACAGGGTTGCCCAACTATGCAGAAATGGATGGGGGAGATTGTGGTCGACTGGTAGATGGTGATGATTACTGTCTTTCGCAGGCACAGATCCTCACACAAAGCAAAGTCTTAGAGCTGGAAAGTGAATAACAAAGCCAACATGTCAGTGCGTTCATATTCAAGACTTAATCAGCTTCAAGAATTGGCGCCTAACTGTTGCCAAGGGCTCCACCACCAGATCGACGGCCCGCAGTTGAAGTCCTGCAGGGCTGATATCATACCAACAGCCCTGCCCGGGAGATTTTGCTTCAACAGACATGATAACTCCAGCGCTTCAAGGATGACCATTTCTGGGCACCACCATGTCAGTCACACTCCACACCTCCCGCGGTGACATCAAAATCGAAGTCTTCTGCGAAAGCGTCCCCAGAACAGCAGAAGTAAGCATCCCACCAGACCCCCCCGCCTCCGCCCAAGTCCACCCATCTAGACCTAAAACACCAACATCAAATCTCCACTAGAACTTCCTCGCCCTCTGTGCCTCCTCCGCCTACGATGGCTCTCCCTTTCATCGCTCCCTCCCTTCCTTCATGATCCAGACCGGCTCTCCCGCCGACGCATCCCCTAAAATCAGTACCTCAATCTGGGGCGTAGACTTTGAAGATGAGATCAAGCCATCCCTGCGACATAACGCGCGGGGGACGGTGAGCATGGCGAACAAAGGTCCGAACACGAATGGAAGCCAGTTCTTTATTTGTTATGCTGCGGCGCCGCATTTGGATGGGAAGAACACGGTTTTCGGTAGGGTAATTGGGGGCGTGGGGATGGAGACGCTGGATGCGCTGGAAGGAATGGAGGTGGATAAGAAAGGGAGGATGAAGGAGAGGGTGGTTATAGAGAGGGTTACGGTGCATGCGAATGCGCTTGCGGGATAAAAGATGACAGAACAATGTGCGAATCGATGCATGCTACTGTTCTACACGAGCGCTGGAATGGGAGTTCGTATTGCATGACACATGGAGCAACAATGTTGCCTTTCCAACGTTCTTCACCGGTTAATCAGCCAACCTTACTCGTCTCTACTGAGGTATCGTGAGTCCATGATGCATCGCTAAACCGAAAGATGCCGCCCAAGGGTATCGCATAGAGGAGTAAACTATTCCACATCTCGTACCCCATGTTCCTAGAGTTCGTCATTCTCTTCCTCAGCTGCTACCTGCACGGCCTTCTTCTGCGCTTCTTCCTCGGCCTGCGGTATCTTTCTTTCGCTCTCCAAAGCTATGTCTTTCTCGATATTTTCATCTTCAGTACCTTTTGCAATAATCTCTCTTACATACTCCCCATCAGCCTGCCTCTGAGTCTTCATATCCGCTAAGCCGAGCTCCTCTTCTTCTTCGGCTGTCCTCTCATACTCTTCAGTCCGAATCTGGGGATCTGAATCCGGAGCCGTTAGGCTCTGGACGTAGCTGCTTGAAAGAGGATCTTCCATGATGATGGTGTACTGAATTTCAGCCTTGATAGCTTTATCCAGCTGTGTAAAGAAAACATCCCAGCCTTTCCTCTTTTCATCGGGCATTGAATCTCCCCCAGAACCTTCTTCATCATCCAAGTCGAATATCGAATTATGAAGGTCGTCGCGTATTTGTGTCAAGAGTCCTTCTACCGTTGTGAATCGTCCACCCATGGTTCCAGGCACAACATCAACCTTGCATGCCGGAATCTTCAGCAGGCATGTCTCCGACTTCAGGATATCGCGACTCAAATCAACAGGACCTTTAACTTCCAGGAATATGCGTTGCCCTCTCTCGGGAATATCTCCTCCAGTTTTGACGTCACTGGTTTTGTAGCCACATGCGGGGCAGGCAACAGCGCTGACCACTACCTCTTTGAAGGACGGAATATTAACCTTCTGTAGGTTCATATATGCTAGCTTACCACATCCAGGACATTCACAAGGTAGTGTATACATGGTTCCGTCCAAAATGTCGACATCCTCCATTCCGCTGCCCTCATCTTTGTCTGTCTGGGATTGTGGTATAGCAACCTGTTCGGGCGCCTGGATTTGCGTTTCGGCAGATTTCTCGCTCTGTTCACCGCCACCAAGTCCAAGCTCTGCGTTCTGTTGAGGCGTTCGCGCATACTCTTTACGCGCATATTTACTAAAGGAATCTCCAGAAGATGGTTCGATCCAGGAGTTACCAGCTGGATCATCCAGGGTAATCGTGAAGGGATAACTAGTGCCGTGCATAAACTTGAGGAGAAGTTGTACAATAGCGTCTATCTTCTCAAAAAGCTCTGGGTCGCTCTTCTCTCTCTGCTTCTGGCCATGCTCCAAGTCCCTAAGGACCTCATTAAGAACGCCCTCAACATTTGTAAGCCTGCCGCGGCCAGGAGGGATTTCGATGTCCAAGTCTTCGACACGGAGTACTGCAGTATCGCTTTTGACTACTTGCCTCTCCGCGTCGTCGAGGTTGTCCAATGTAAGCGCGTATTTCGTACCATGCTCTTGAATCTCGCCAGCCGACTGAATTTCCGTGTTTTTAGAGTGGCAATGTTCGCAGTAGAATGACATTATGATTATCTCACGGAAATAAGGGATCCTCGTTAACAACAGCCGAGTCAGACCCTAGAGCATAAGCCTGTGTCAGCGAGGCTTGAACGCTGGTAATGACGTTTCTACGTACGTTCTCTCCACAGTTCATACATAAACTCTCGATCTCTTCTACTACCTTTGGTCCCTCAGCTCCGTTGCCATCCCCACTGGTAGCACTATTTAAGCCCTCGACTTGATTCCCAACAGTCCGAAACATTTGAGCAATCTCGTCTTCTGGGTCCTGGTGTCGCAAGTCGCGCGCCATGACGGCTTCGAGCTGTGTCTTTAACATCATTTAGAAGGTAAGATAGTCGAGGGTTTGTAAGGGTAAGCTTAGAAACAGTCGATATAATGACGATAAGTAGTTAGGTGACAGACGTGCGTGTGAATGTTATCATGTGAACATACTCTTCATCTATATAGATATTATACAGAGGAGGCGACTGGTCTTTCTGCGCTTTAAGCCCTAAGATGCATTGTCATTGTTTTCCGACTTGTCACTTTGTGTCAAATGTTCTATTGAACCCGTGAAATCGTTGTTTAAGGTCGTGATAAGAAAACGGCCGCTAATACTAGTCAACGGTAACATATCTTAGCTCCATCGCATCAACGTCCAAGGGTCACTAGCGTTTCACTCCAAAAACCTGATGGTTCCTCAAGGTGTTTGAGAATTAACTTTTGATTCCAACGGCTACCTATTCTCGAGACTACTTCTAGGTAAGGTAAGCTTCGGGTACAGCTCACACGCCTCTATATGTTGGAGCTAGTAATGCGTGTATCTCATAGGAACGTCCATCCAGAATTGAGTTGAGTGCTTTGAAGGCTGCGGTCCTGAAAAAGGGGCAACCTGAAACGCCATTTCTACTGCGTTGGATTACCGACTGGCTGGTTAGGCAACAGCATGAAAAATTAACCGGGCGAATGTCATCGTAGTAACCTAAATAAAATTACAAACATTGTTGTCAATATCATTCCGAACACCCCTAAACCCAATAGCATATCCGGAAGTTCAGTTACACGCTGCCTGGGTGAGTTTACCATCATGTCAATCTCTTGATCGAGCCTAGAAGCCATTTTACTCTCAGAAAATTGATCCTTGACCCACCGCCTCCCCTCGTCACCCATCTGCTGCAGCTGCTTATGAGTCATACCATGTAAAACCTTCTGCATGACTTCTGTCCACTGAGATATGTCTCCAGCTAAGCGCAGCCATCCCGTCTCGCCATCAATCACGGTTTCAAGAGGACCTCCGCTATTTGCTGCAAGGACTGGCACACCAGCTACCATCGCTTCTAATGGGACAATGCCAAAATGCTCGTTTGACGGGGTATAGACCAACAAGGTAGCCGCATTGAAGAGCATGGTTTTGAGCTGAGCTGGAACCGACAGAAGGAATAGGACATCAATATCTGTAGGGACATTAAGTGCTGTAACCACGTTCTTGGTGGTCGCGGCTTTCAGGTCAAGGGAGTTGGATAAGGATACCAGCTCGTTGTGGCATTCCACGTTTTCGTCCACTCGATTGTCGTACCCGCCTGTAATAAGTTAATGCTTGCTGCTTGAAAGCTTTATATCCCTCTGCACGAGCAGCGAGGCCAAACCCCATGCTGGTCAATACGTACCTGCAATAACCAACCTCACCCCTTCTCTCTGCGCCGGTTCAAGCTTCGCAAATGCCTTGATCGCCAGACCAATGTCTTTTTTCTTTTCAAAGCGATTGATGCTCAAGATAATCTTTTTCCCTTTCCACAGCTCTTTAGTTTCTTCAACTTTACTTTCTCCATCGTTACGAGTATCCACACAAGGATAGACGATACCCAGACCTCTCTCTCCACCCAAGCCATTCCATATTTGCTCAACTACACCTCTGGTAAAAGCACTGTTCACCACAGTTCTGTCTGCTCCTCTCATACCCCAGCCCTCCAGCCAATCAAACCCCAAGCGCCAAATACGTTTCCACCATTTACTTCTATTCTTTACAAGCAGTAAATCGGGAAAGTGACAATAGAACAAGATCCTTACGCCTGGCCATCGCCATCTCATTATGGGAATCCCGGCAGACAGTTGATCCACAAAGAAAGCTGTGGGCCGCAGACGAGCCAATTCCCCAGAAAGAGTGATAGTTGCTAGAAGATGATATTGTCTTAGAACAGCAAGCAGAATCTTAGAGCGTCCAAGGATCGTAGCCGGGAACAGCCAATTAGCCCTGACTCGCACGTCCAGGGTGCCTAAAAAGCTTTCAGTTGTAGAAAATCTAGGTGATATACAAAGTGGTATATACCATCTCTTGCTTCATCAAAGCAGTGGCTGGGATCACAGTGAGATGTAAATACTACAACCTTATGACCGAGATTTTGCAGTCCCACGGCGGCGTCGATGACGAGACGCTCTGCGCCGCCAATGCCAAGGTCTGGGTGGAAGAAGATGATGTTCTTCCCGCTTGATATATTTCCCCCCTCATCTTTTGATTTGACGACTCGAGATGGCATGTCTATTGGATATTGTTGGGCGACCAATTTCCCTATAGGATGAGTTGATGATAGAATACTCTGCCGAAAGAGAAGACTTTTGATAGGGCAGAATGAGAAAAGTGGGTACCGCCTCGGGCCACTAGATAGGGCGTAATCGAAAACGCCGGGCACTAACGGTATCTCCGACCTGCAGCGTGCCAGCACTAAGGGACTCGGGAATTCGATACGAGTACAGTACGTGAGTACCTACTTCTGTATTGCAATTTGGTTTCATGTTTCATCCATCAACATGCCTCGTCCTTCATCAACTTTTAACCGCTTGAGACGCTTCCTCGGGAAAATGGCGGGCAACTCCAAAGTTGAGTAGCATTCACTTCTCCCTCTGTTTTCTTCTTTTTCGACACGTTGTCAACACCACTTTCTTTGTTCGGCTGCTGCATATCAAATGTTCACAGGTTGAACAACGACCGACCCAGACCCAGCAAAGCCACCACGTTCCTTAAATCACATTCCTTCAGCTGCCTAATGTTCTAGTGGTTCGACATCACTCTGTCATTCTTTCCAACACGTTCAAAATGTTCAAATTCCTCCACAGCCTTGTGCTTATGGTTCTTGTTGGTTCAGTGGCTGCTCTACCTCAACCTCAAGTAGCCCTTACCAAGCGAAACTCACCCAAACTCGTCTTCGCTCACTACATGCTCATTACCCAACCTCCTAATGGCGATTACACCAATGACATCCAGCTTGCCAAAGCTGCCGGCATTGACGCGTTCGCCATTAATTACGGCGGATGGAACGTCGATTGGAACCAACAAGAAGGCTACCTCGCAAAATTCTACGCAGATGCTGAAGCCCACGGCTTCTCAGTCTTCTTGTCAATCGACACTACTAGCGTCACGGATACTAGCATGATCATTGGACTCATCAACCAATACGCGAACAGCCCTGCCCAGCTGAAGATTGATGGCCAGATAATGTTGAGCACCTTTACCGGCGCGCCAGTTGCTTGGAATTGGACGACCGATGTAATTAACAAGGTCAACTCGCCTGTGCTCTTCGTACCAGGAAGCTGCGGAGAAGATCCTAATACTCTCTTCTCACCAACCGTCGGCGGTGATGGGCCTTTTCCTTGGATTCACCCCGCTAATACGTTCGAGGTGGAACACGATCTTCTTGATGCATATGCGACAAAGCAACAATCGACTGGGAAAGTCTGGGTAGCCAGCATTGCCCCTTGGTTCTTCAAGAGATTTGGAACAGACACGAATTGGAGCCACGCCCAAGACGAGAACATTTTCCTCAATCGATGGCTTCACCTGCTTGACCTCAAGCCAGATTACATCGAGATTGTCACCTGGAACGACTACGGCGAGAGTACCTACATTGGCCCGCTAGACACCGTAGATCAGTTCTGCTACTGGGCGGATCTCGACCACAGCGCATTCCTGAAGATCACCACCAAATTCATCAAGCACTATAAAGCCGGTCAAGACAGCTCCAGTCTCACCATCGATCCTTCAGAAGAGGATGTTTTCTTCTTCTATCGCCTCCAGCCTGCCCTGACTCTTGGCACCACAGATACTTTGCCGCTTCCATCAAACGCCACTATGCTAAAGGACGACGTATTTGTGGTCACAATGCTCGCTAGCCCAGCACAGGTTTCCATGCAGTCAGGTAACGCGCCTGCAACCACGTGGATGGCGCCTGCAGGTGTTAGCCTAGTCGTGCCTATTGCATGGCAGCTTGGCAACCAAACTCTCACAGCGTCTAGGGGTGGCAAGATTTTTGTCAACAAGACCGGTCCTGCTATTGTATCTCAGCTTGATCGCTACAACGGAAATGTGGTCGCCATATAGGCCAGCAATCAACAAGTGCTGTACTTTTCGCTTCGCAGCGCTAGTCGCACCAGGCATCCTTTGAGCAGGCTTTGATGCTTTGGGAACTATTCAGATTCTTCTAGATGCAAAATGTACATAGATGGAATGAAGATATGAAACGACGTCGAGCTGATTGCACCAATTGATGGCCATCACGTCAATTCTCTTACTTCAACTGTCATCTGACTTAAGCAAGCTCTGTTTATGTTCTTATGCGTATTGTTGACGGTTGATATAGAGGCTGTCCGTCTGCAAGCATTTTGACTGTGAGCAGAAAGATAGATTCGAGCAATGCCTAGCAATCTCCGCAGTAAAACTCTTTTTTACTTAACCTTCGCATGAAATACCAATACCATTGGATTTATCAGCCTTACCTACACGTACTTTTTGTTCTAAATATATCTCTCATCCATTGCACACGCCGCAGTTCAAGTAAAACTAACAAAAGAATCAATCTGTACAGACACACCATCGAAGGTACATTCTCTTCTGAAGCACATCCAGCCTTTTCTACGGTTACTGAGTCCATTGCCATATCACTGGTAAAACGAATTGATTTCCGGCTTGCACTTATCTAGTCAGGCACATCATACAACTATGCAAGCCAAATTCATACAGCATTAGGTCCTGTCCAAGGCTCTGGCAGCGCTCGCCAGTGGAGCTTTGTCGATGCTCATCTTCACAGCCTTTCGCTATCCTAGGCTTTACTCAACAATATTCCAGCCGATATCAACATGTCGCCATCGGACCTGACAAAATCCTTGACAAAGCTCTCCTAGCGGGAGGATATTGCAATGGCTAGTCAGTCTGCTACAACCCGATGCCTTTCCTGACGTGATATTAAAGCGTTGTTGTAGGGAACTCTACGTCGTCAAGGTTTTCGCTATGACGTCCGATAACAGATTAGAAACGGGATCTGGAAATCAGACAGCGAATGTCATTTTGGTCAAGGCTCAAACCTCCGGCGACTCCAACCCCGCCTATGTCCCTAGTGAAACTGGGATTGGCGAGGCTCGAGACAACGATGCCCGGCTTAAATACCAAGCAGCTGCTCCGGCTTCATGGCGGGAAGTTACTGGGCGTCAAGGGTAGAGTAGGCCACCTCGCTAGAAAGGATGTTGGAAGTGGTTCGCAATAAAGCCTAGATATCTCGCGAAAGGAACTTCGATCCAACTGGGATTGCAAGCGTTCTCGCTGACTTTCTTGCAAAGCTTCTCCTGCGAAACAATCTTAAAAAGACAGTTGACATGATAGCTGCACCTTAACCCGAGTGAACCCCCATGGATTTTCCATTTTCGAAGGTCCTCTACCGCCAACCCCTCGCTGTCTCAACGATATCCCTGCGTCTGTTACCATGTACCTACTATTCCTTCCAAAGACGCCCCCTATCCTTACTATAGAGACCGTTGCTTCTATCCCTTCTCTGGCTATCGGTTGCTTCCAGCTTCCAGATGTTCTCCTACAGCGATAGAATCGCGTCCCTGAGGTACGCATAGAATACTCTACCGGCTACAGATTAATCTCCAAAACTTCAAGTTTAGCATAGGATTGAAAGTTAAATCGAGGTTGATTAGCTAGCTCATATGCGGTTATGTTCAGATTGGATGTAGTCCACACATATGGTGAGGGTCCTCTAGGCTGGTGAGGTGCACAGGATAACATTCTCATATTCACTCACCATCACTTTCTTCACTTTTCCAAGTAAACACCCTCTACTTTGCTATATAACCATTACCTTCGTAGATCCGATCACCGATTTCTCGAACTACCTCTCTCCATCCACTACGGACCTCACCTTCTACAACATCCACAATGGCACAAAATAACCCAGTCAGACCTGTGGTTTGCTCTCAAAGGTATATCATAAGCTTCAGAATCTCCAATACCCGAGCTCGATACCATTCCATCTATGTAAAAGTTCTAACCTTTGGCTTTCTGTCTAGTGACGCAATGCACGTAATCGTGGAGGCCCGACTTATACAGCTGCGTAGCTCCATCCCAGTTGATTCCCCTAACCATCGAGAATGGGAAATGGTCAACCCCCATTGCGAAGGCCTTCCAATTTCCAGAGCTCATCTCAGCGACTACCCACCTAATGTAATCACTGCTCGGAACGACGTGGTAGAGTTTCTGACGGAATTATTTGCTGAGGAGCCTTGGAAGAAATGGTTCGTGGATGGTTTTATATGGGTTGCACCCTTATTACTAATTTACTGATCTAATTTTGCAGGCAAGTGCATGCTATCAAGGTCAATGAAATCGGTGAAGGAGACAATGAAGAGTCGACGGAGGATTCCCAGAGAGTGGACGTCATTTTGATCCGTGAGAAAGGACTTGATACATCGGGAAATGGTAGTGGTTCAGCGGTGAATGCAAACGCAGCGAGACTTGTAAAATAGCGAAGGATGGATACAGCTGGCTTTTGGGACCGGGTGGCCACAATAATCAAGTAGAAGATGAGGGAGATGTGCTAAATACTGTGGATGAAGTTCAGACTTAACCACAGGTCGTTTTGACTTGGATGCTCTAGAGTCTTTCAAGTAGAGATAGAGGCTTTCATGACATAGCAGAAATCATGCTTTCACAACCGCTATGTTGCCAGACTTGTACATGTGAAGAGCTTAAACCAAGGAATCCCATTTAACCTGCGCTCAAACATGCTAGATTGGCGAGCTGCAAAGCAGCATTATTGCAACTGCTGTTCTGTTGTACCCGCATCAAACATTGTTCATCCCTTAGGGATAGTAATGGTTGTGACCAGGAGGTGGCTCAGCCGTGGAGGATGCTGTCCCGCCTGGCGGAGTCTCTCCTAACGTTCATGTTGTTTCAGCGGCACAAGATCGACTCCACATTGTATATCATTGCTTTTCGAAGGATTCGTTGCTGAACGAACACGTAGTGAGGCTTGTCCGGACAAGATGTGGCCCAATAGAAATTGCCTTGGCGCAATCCTACGGTGACGACGGAGCTTGTTTCCAAAACATGCCAGGAAGCAAGGCGCAACCAACGCGTATAGATGTCTTATCCTTTGCGAGTCTGGACCGTGTCTTCTTCTGTGACATCCTCATAGAACTTTCTCCCATCACAGATTTTCAATTTGACCATTTCACAAGTCTTGCAAATATTATTGCTTGAAAAAGTGTGGAATTGCTTCACCTGATGATCGAATTTGATGACTATAACCCCGTCGTACTTGAAGCCTGCTCTAACTTTGAACCACGTCATATTCCGCTAAGAGCAGCAACTCCTTTCTATCCGCCTGCGACTTTGACTAACAACCGAAGACTATGTGAGGGACAGGATTCAGGTCCCCATCATGCCAGGCCGTGGCAATGGAGATGCACGCCTCGAACGATCTACCTCCCAGACTTCAATGGCCTCGCGAAAGTCTGGCACTGTACGCTCAAGATCCCGGAAGCACTCTCTAGTGACACCTACTTCAGCCAAATCGCTTGTCTCGTTCCCTTCTTTATCGCCGGGTGAGTTATCACCAGATAATTCACCTAGCGCGGCAGCGAGCAATGGCAAACCCAACTTTTTCTCCTCACCTCCCTCTCCCATATCTCGCAAATCGTCGTCGAAGAAGCCGTCGACTGTCGAATCCTTGATAACAGCTACATCGTCCTTTCGAGGTCGTGCAGCGCTCTTTGATGACTCCCCTAAAGCAGGCTCAAAAACTGTGCCGGGGGCTCTCCACCATGCAAGTGACGAGCATCTTCAGCACCTAGTAGCCAAACAAGGCGCAACAGCTTTGATCCGACAACTTGCGGAATATTTGGCGAATCGAGATTTGGAAATTACAAGCCTGCGGCGTAGAGCAGAGGAGAGGGAGAGGGAACTAAAGAAGATGCTGAGGGAAGTGGAGGTCTCCAACTTGGATATTGAGACTAGACTCCACCGTATTGGCAATCTCTCCGAACGACCACAACCGTTAGCGTTGCATGATCAAGCTACGAAGGCAAACAACAAGAGAGGCTCGGGGAGGGAAAGAACTACGGTGATCACAGCGGGGATAGATGAGATGATGGGGGAGGCAATGAAGGGTGGTGTGGCAGTTACGCCTGATCTCAATGAGAATTACATTGATTCGCTAGATGAGCACGATAAACAGGCGACCATCAAGGCTACGGGTTCCATGCCAAAGGATACCGATGAACAATCTTTGGACTCAAGCATAGATTCTCAGGGCCGGCCGAGCAGTAATGTAAGAGGATGGAGGGACTATCTATGGGGTGGAGCTACCTTGAGTCGTAGGACGAGTAGAGCGAGCAGTATGCTCACTGATTACGATGAGGACACCGAAGCTACAGCGCGAGTCCGAGCCCTTAGCGGGACAAGTGGACGTCGGAGAGGACTAGACGAGGAGCTCTTTCAGCCACCTCAGCGCTCGTCCCAGTCACCAAGCACTTTGAACACTCGATCACGGCAATCGTCCACGTCCGTGGCATCGTGGACAATGAAACTGTTCGCCGGGAATTCTCAAGCCGGCCGCGACCAGGAATCTCAGAATACTGTAAGAGGGAGATCAGTAACTACTGGTAGTGGAGCCTCAAAGAATTCAAGGGTCACTTCGAATACATCTGCGCACACGGAGAGCTCTGCGAAAGCGGCTTTGATGAAAGTCAATGGTATGGGCCCCAGTCAGACCGTTAAGAAGAAGCCTCTCAGCCTGGGCATGAACGGGACGCTGAAGAGTACAATTCAACCATCAAGCTCTCAACTGCCGACAAGCCCCAAATCGGTAGACGCAGCAAGCAATCTAGGTCCTGTTGAGATGGACACGATCCTACCCCCTGACTCAAGGCCTCCTACACAAACCCAGACCTACAACAATAACAGCAACTCAACCGAGTATCTTACTGACAGGTTTGGTTTCATATATGACCAACGACGGCGGAAGAGAGAAGCTGAATCCCTCACGAGTATCACCAATCAAGACAAACGACTAAGTGGAGTTGAGATGCTCAGCACTTCTCGAGATGCTGTCAAATCGAAGGACACTGAAACGAACGCCGACAAAAGAGTGGAGACCTTGCAACGGCCAGACACGCCAGCCTCAGTTGAGGAGAAGACCAATGAAAAGCCAACGAAGCGATGGCAAGATTATCTCAAGGTCGCAACGTTTCCGACCGAGCTGTTGTCGCACACGCCCGCTGCGAGTCCCATTACCGATGTCACAACTGCAGATAGCCCGAACAGTGCCAATCGATCCCCATCAACTGGACCTAGCAAAGGCTCTCTTCCGTCCTCTAGCCTCAACCCGCAACCCTCGGCTTCACCAATCACAGCAAGCAACGCCGAGATCTCGAAGCCAGTATCCAATGCATCAGCCAACCTATCCGCCCCTACAGCAGACGCCGAACCCGTAAAGATGCTTCTGGCCCAACTAACCGAACTTCACGACTCCCTGCAGCGCGACCGCACAATCAAAATGAATGAATTCCTCCGCAAAGTACGCGCCGAACGCAAGAAAGAAGGCGAATCAGCCGCAACCATGCCTGAAGTCGCTCTCGCCGACGGCGAGATGATTGGCGTCGCAGGTCTAGGTAATAAAGGCAAAGTCGGCCAGGCGAAATGGAAAGAGTTTAAACAGCTTGTCCTAGCAGGCATCCCGGTCGCCTACCGTGCTAAGATCTGGGCTGAGTGCAGCGGTGCGAGTGCTTTGCGTGTGCCCGGCTATTACGATGACTTGGTTGCTAACGGAGAAGATGACCCTGTCATCGTCACCCAGATCCAAATGGACATCCACCGCACCCTCACCGACAATGTCTTTTTCCGTAAAGGCCCCGGTGTTGCTAAGCTCAATGAAGTGCTCCTGGCATACTCGCGTCGCAATCCCGAGGTCGGATACTGTCAAGGCATGAACCTGATCACCGCCTCGTTGCTGTTGATTATGCCAACAGCCGAAGACGCTTTCTGGATGCTCACCAGCATTGTGGAGAACATCTTACCGCGGCATTATTACGACCACTCTCTACTTGCATCCCGCGCCGACCAACACGTACTGCGTCAATACGTCGCTGAGATCCTCCCTAAACTCTCCGCCCACCTGGACAACCTAGGTATCGAACTCGAAGCCCTTACCTTCCAATGGTTCCTGAGCATCTTCACCGACTGCCTCTCCGCCGAAGCCCTCTTCCGCGTCTGGGATGTCGTCTTTTGTTTCAACGACGGCTCGACCTTTCTGTTCCAGGTCGCGCTCGCGCTGCTCAAGTTGAACGAGAGCAAGCTGCTGGGTGTGGACAGCGCGGCGGGGGTGTATGGGTATATTGGGCATGAGATGACGGATCATGCCATTAGTATTGATGGGTTAGTGAGGGCGAGTGAGGGGCTGGGAAAGGTAGTGAGGAGGAAGGAGGTGGAGGAGAGGAGGGTGAGGGCGGTGGAGGATATGCAAAATGAGCAGAGGGCGCGCGGAGACTTGAGCGTGGAGGAGCCGAGGCCTGTTGGTGATGAGGAGGGGCCATGAGAATGAGTATGAGTGGGATTGGGCAACGGTGAAGAGGATTCAACACGAACGTGGAACTCTTTCATGGCGCAGAATGATACCCGGGGTATACCCCCAAAAATCACCAGCATTTTAGTAGCACAAAACTCCACCTCTCCAACCCGAAAAGCCGTCCATCTACTAGGTATAAACTACGTATAAGGGTTATACCCAACCTCCACCCCTCCCCTCCCAATCCCCACCTCTCCAACCAAGAAAAATTACCCCCGCAATATCTCAAAATTCAGGGGAAACGTACCACCACGGCCAGTAGCAGTAGCAGAAACAGATGAAAATGTGCTCCGCGGAGGATCGATGGGGAAATTGTTTACTAAGAGGTGTGAAAGGTAAGGTACTTTAGACGGGTTTGAGTTGCTTTTGGGGGGGAGGGTGGAGATTATGGTGGGGGGAAAATGGGGAGTATTTTGTTTGGATGGGATGGAATGGGAGGGATGGGATGGGATGGGATGGAATGGGTTAGGGGGGGTGTGTTTTTGTGGAAAGATGGGGAGGGGAATTGGGTTTTGGGCGCTGGGTTTGTGGATGTTGAAGATTGGGTTTTAGTGTAGGTAGGTGTTGTGGCCCGTGGGAAGCGGTACTGTAGTATTTTGTGCTTGTGCCTCGGGCCTCGGCTCCCCCATGCCCCCACCCCCCCCTGGCCTTCTCCGCAATTCCACCCCTCAACCCTCCTACCCTCCTACCCTCACGCACCACGCACCAACCTCCGCCCTCCCTCCCTCCTCCCATCCCTACCCTCCATCAACCACCGCCATCAACCACAAACAATGACATCCGCCCCCGCGCAACGCCTCCAAGCCCTAAGCCAGCACCTGCAACCCCATCCCCATCCCCATCCGCTCCCCTCCCCCGGCACCTTTGAAAACATCCCCAAGATCCGGCGCGTGGCTGGGGATTCTGTTGGGCCGTATGTGTCCCTTCTCCCCCCCCCCAACCTTTGATGTGAGAAAGTTGAAGGGGGTGTGTGTGTGCATTGATGATTGATGGGGGGTTTTTTTAAATGTAGGAGACTCGAGGGGAAGGTGGTTATTGTTACTGGTACCTAAACCCATCGTCGCGCTCGCCAGCTCTACGGTATGTTTGCTGACGGCGCAAGAAAACAGGCACGAATTCGCCCCTGGGTATTGGTCGAGCCAGCGCCCACCAGTTCGCCCACAACGGCGCCCGCGCCGTCTACCTCTGCGACTTCAGCGATCAGTACCTCCCCGTCCACAAACGCGAGCTCGAGTCCCTATACCCCTCCTGCGAGATCCACGCGCGGCGCTTCGACGCCGCGGACGAAGGCGCGATAAAGGGCGCGGTGGACGAGGCGGTGGAGCGGTACGGGCGGCTGGATGTCATGTTTGCGAACGCGGGGGTGGTGGGGACGAACCGGGTGTTTACGGATATTGGGGCCGAGGAGTTTGCGGGGACGCTGAGGACGAATGTGCTGAGTGTGTTTTTGGCGGCCAAGTATGCGGCCAAGGCCATGATGAAGACGTCGGAAGCGAAACCATACCCCTCGGGGTCCATCATCGCTACTGCTTCCGTCGCGGGTCTACGGTCTAACGCCGGGAGTACGGACTACTCGGCGTCGAAAGCCGCGGTTGTATCGCTCATGCAAACGATCTGCTACCAATTGTCTGGAACCGGCATCCGCTGCAATGCCATCTGCCCCGGCCTTATCGAGACGGGCATGACGAGTGCCATCTATGATTCGGCGAGGAAAAGGGGCACGGAGGGGAAAGTGGGGCAGCTGAACCCGACCAGGAGGGGGGCGGTGGCGGATGAAGTCGCGAGGGTGGCGCTGTTCTTGGGGAGTGATGAGAGCAGTTATGTGAACGGGCAGGCGTGGGCGGTGTGTGGGGGGTTGAGTGCTGGGCATCCGGTTGTGCCGGGGAAGTTGGGTTAGGGCGGATGTAGGTGGGATAATACGTTGCTGTTTTGACTGCTTCTTCCCGAATAGATCGCTTATTGCAATCCTCCACCTAGATCCCTTCTGAACACATCCGCCAACCTCTTCTCGTCCATGCCCTCTTTAACCCCTCCCGCCAGGCCACCTCCCGCCACCTCTCCTGCGTCCACCTCCTCAATCAAGTCATTGAAATCACTCCTGACTTCTCCCCTCCGTAAACCCTTCAGAAATTCCTCCTCGGTTATAAACCCTTCCGAAAGCTCATCAGGTGTATTTCGCAGGGCGTAGATGGTAGGAAACTCTAGAACAAGACGGTGGGAAAGGCAGGTGGAGAGAATGGAGGATGGAGAAAGGGGGATGAGGACGCGGGCAGAGGTGGGAGTGCTGGGAAGGTGGAGGTAGAAGTTAAGGGCGGTGGGAGAAGGTATGGATGGTGCAAATGGTGGAGGTGGGTCTGGAGATTGTTGGCTAGATGCTGGCGTGGCCGCTGTGGGAGCTGGAAGTTCTGAGGATGCTGAGAGTACTAGAGGCTCCGCCGGTCTCGAGTCGGATGCTAGATTATTCGCCAAGGGCACTGAAGGCATCGAAGGTGCCAAGGAGGCTGCAACCTCCATAGACGGTGTGCTCGCAACTATAGTGTTCATTGGATCATTGTTGTTGTCTGACTTCTGCTTTTTCTTCGGCGGTTCCGCGATATCGAATTGCGCTGAGTAGGCTTCTGATATTGGCTGAGACTCCAGGCATTCGCCGAGGTCTCTACGGCCGTCGTCGTGGATCCACTCGACGGTCCAACAAAGACAGCGCTGCCTATCCCCTATTCAGCATTGGGGGCCCAATTGAACGATTACGGGAGAAGCCACTTTTTGTACCACTTTGTTTTATTCTGCTTCGCCCTCGCCATCCCTTTCGGCGCGTTGTCGATAACAACTTTGCACCTCTCAATCGCGGTTTGCATCTGTGTCTCCCCTTTCACGGGCCCATTAAGTCCCTTTTCTCTCCAATTGCGTGTGTCAACGTCGCGCAGGACCACCCCTCTATCGTCCGCATCTCGCTCGGCATTGTCAATCTTTTTCTCTATGCTTGTGAGAAAGTTGTAATCCTTGTCGATACCGCTCGGTGTAGCCAGCTCACTGCGCTTCAGATACGCCGCTGGATCGCGGATGCCGCTGCATTGGGCCCAGTTCTTGTGGCGCTTAATACAGGGAAGAGAGCAAGTAAGAGTGAAGCATCGGGGACAGCGGTATTTATGTGGATTAATATGGCTAGAGGAGAGTCAATTCAATTGTGTCGTAGAAAGTATTGCAAAAACACGCACCAGATTTTGCAGAGATCGCTAAGAAGAGGATCCGCCATTGGTTTCGAGTTGTGATGGAATTCCTCAAAACCATGTACAGTAGGTAGTGCAGTTGTAGCCGAGAAAGGAATCGATAACACCTTACGGACGGCTAAAATCTAATCTTTCCTTCATCCTCCAGGTTACTTCACAACAAGGCGCAAAATTGAAATCCATGTAGAGTCGAAACATCAATGTCTGACCCATCGGGTCAAATCATGTCGAGTTGAGATTTCGGTCACAGCGCGTTCTTCTACTTTGGTCCCGAAGCCCCAAGTGGACAACCCTGTGGGTACCGAATTATACCTCATCCCTTCCTGAATGTACTACTGGAGCTTACGCGAGTGATGATAACCTCCTGCGGCCTTGTTGTGTTTATATCGCTGTAAAGGACGTGCTCCAGGCTATGTGCGACTATGCAATGGATACAAGTCAACGAACAATCCCCCAACTTCTTTATTCTAAGTTCTTTCGCCAAACCCTAGCTAATTGTTGCCTCGAAATCCCTCTAAGCACGTCTCCTACCGGAGTACCGGACTTCAGTGTGCGAAGGAGGCTTGTTGAAGTCAATTTTCTCCGACTCCGAGGAGTTTGAAGACTTAGACCATTCATCCCCATGGCTTCCGGTGAAGCGCAGAACTCGAGGCAAGGACTTGGCGACTTACACGTGGGGTACTCCGTACTGGAGCCTTTTTCCCAGGGACGGGAACCGTCTACTGGAGCAGCGGAAAGTGGAAAGTGGAATCCCGCTACACGGGCAGCTGAAACGATAGCGCCTTGTTGGTGGGTAGCATTCATTGCCGAGGAGGGAACAGGGACGAAGCTCGGCTTGCGACGACCCCATCAACCCCTGGCGCCTTGGTGGGATGATGCTTGGTCGATCGTCGATCGTCGATCATGATCCCAAGCCAGAAATGAAGCTTAATTTTAAGGAGCACCAGTAGGGGAACCTCGCAAATGCAAGACCGTTAGAATACGTCCATCATCAAACAACAACAACAACAACAACAACAACAACAACGACTGCAGAAGTTGGGACGTTTTCGTCTGACGTTGACAGCAAACATGGTCACAAACTAACAGCAAGGAGTACAAAGTTTCTATGAATTGTCAGCAAAAAGGTTTAAAAGCAAAAAGCAAAAAGCGAAAAGCGAAAAGCAAAACCCCTTTCTAGACAGTTGGCATAGCGCCGGCAAAGCATGTTATCCGTTCCGACCACCATCACTGGTGGAGCTGGTGCATAATCGCTCGGCTGCTCTACAGCAACTACTGTTAAGGTTTCGAATCGATCAGACAAACAAGGTTGAAGGGGCAACATTCGCTTGTCCTTGGTCTCTGTTGGTGTATAAATGTCGTGGTGGTAATTGACTTTGGCTTTTCTGCTGCAACCCCTCAAAGTCAATCACAAACCGGATTGTAGGACGGCGGGAGGAACGAATGATGATGTGAAGGTGTCGAGGAAGGGAAATAACGATCGCCGTACCGAGTGGTATCGTTGTTTGTTTGTTTGTTTGATTAAGTGGTGGTAATTAAGGTACTTACTTACCTACCTTATTCAACTAGTGATTTGGGCCTCAGAAGAAGTGACAAGTCAGGCTGTACAGTACTCCGTACTGCGTAGATAGATCCCTGTCGGTAGTATCCCGAGACCAAGATCCCGGTTTTTCTTGGCGCGCCGGGCGCGATTCCACCCTCTTCTTTTGGTCAAGGCCCATGCAGCGAGCCCTGGTTCCCGTCACATTGCAGGGCTAGCTGTGATTGGATCTACTCAAGGATCATTCAGGGTGAATTGGAACTTCGTAGTACTTCACTCAAACGGGAGGGCTTTTCGTGGGGCGTTCAGGCGAGAGTGTTCTCGTCCTGCTTGAACTCTCGGCATGAGTCTTCCCTCGTACTGTACGGAATAGTGGCCTGAAAGTTACCTAGTCAGGTAGACTTACTTCTGCACGCCCCCCCCGGCCACGTTATGCAAAGATACACAATCTCACTGGCCCCCCTTTTCCAGACTTGCTCTTCCCTTTGCAATAATCAGCAACGGTGTCCCTCACTATTATGATCATTGTTCGAATTTGCCATTGAGGTCACAGTATTGCAGTATTATTGAATCTCTCATATCCCAACTCAAAACATTTCAGCTCGGGCCATCACAGCGGCTGGAAGCCTTGGGACTTGCATATTTCATTAGTCTCTACATTGCATTAGGGCAGGCAAGCAACCGCCTGCCGTAACCGTTGATAACCCACGTTTTCTCACTCTGATCTTTTGCTCACTTCCACCACCATCCTCCAAAAGTGGGGGGCCATTTGGGGGTCACACACATTTCACCGTCTTGACAGCGACTCATTTTGAGCATTGCAGGATTGGAAGACAGAGGGCAATATGGGCCCATCACTCAGAGATCATTCGGTCTTTGTCCGTCCTTCCACACGCGACCGACCGCCAACCCAAGGTGACAACTCCCTGGTGATCCCAAGCCGAACATCTTCACTCCACTCGCGTATCACCCAGCCGATTCCCTCACAACTCAATGCGAAGCCGAACCAGCGGACACCAAAGACTCTCACACATGCCTACATGGTGTGTGGGGTGGGACGAGAACCGTCGCAATGGGTGAAGGCGCCGCCGCCAGCGCAAGGCAAGATTGGCCATATGAAGGGTGCTCTCCCCCAATTCTGGCTTCCCGAGATTCTAGGGAGTAGCCCAAGGTTGGAGCAGGATAATGAGATTGCACGAGCCTTATATGCTGCTATGAGGGTAAGACTTTTCTTATATGCTTCATCGGTGTATTTTCCGCGGGCTTTTGCTAAGGTTGACAGAATTGCTTCCCTCACGATGTCGAAGTTTGTACCGGCCGGACTCAGCCTCAATGTGTACATCATTCCTTTGTCCTCCAGCAAGATTCATCACATACTCTATATGGTATTGCTCTGCGCGTATGGTCCAGGGCGGATGAGAAGCGTGCCGAAACGATTCGGGACCTTCGCAAGCGTACTGAATCGGATTACTACGACACGTCAGAAGAGACCTACTGGATTCCTTACTGTCTGAGCTTTCTGTCTAGGTATCCGTTGTATGACCTATTGGGTGATTACCTCCGAGGGATGTGGATTCATTGGAACAAGGCAACCAACCTCTTCCACGCCGAAGAAGTCTCTCGCATACTATCCTTCCCAGCACCGAGATTGAACGACTTGGTCAGGATTGATATGAAAGACTACGCACTGTGCTATCAATTTCCATCTTCACCTACAGGATTCCAGAACTTCGCCATGTGGCCGCTGTTTACTTGCTTGTCCATTCCAAACATCATTGGAGTAATCGAAGCTGCGGTATCATCCACACGTCGAATCATCTTTGTTAGTCATTACCCGGCCATGCTCACGGTCGCCTCTGAGACCATTCGTTACTGCGTTCGCGTCTACGAGTGGAGTGGGTTGTACGTACCGGTTGTACACGCTCGTCACGCTAGGGAGCTTGTGCAGGAGCCGGGACCCTACATGCTTGGTATCACCGCAGAATGTCGAACACTTTTCACGGCACCTAGCGATGCTCTTGTCATTGATTTGGATCGTAACTTTGTTCTAACGTCCAGTCCACCAACGGTGCTTTCATCCGGTCAAAGAGCTAAGATGATTACTCGTTTGACGTCGGCCCTGAACGGCGACGTCGCGCCTGCTGGTGTACCTAACCACTTGCGCTCAGCATATGGAGGCGGAAAACTCATCCCTGCAGGACAAATCATTGTGATGAGAGGTGAGGTCGAAAGCGTGGAGAATCCGGCATGGTGGAACCAAGACGCCGTAATGGGCGTCATGGATCACGTCTGCGAGAAGCTTGTAAGTACTGGAATAGTAGATGTGGTAAAGTCTTGTTGACGAATTGTGATCGTAGGGCCGCAACAGTGGCATCAAAGCAGTCTTTGGTGGTGCTCAGAAGAAGCCATTAATGACCAAAGTCTCCATGCGCCATCTCAATGAGATTGTTCGAGAACGAAACCAGTACTCCAGAGATGCGATGGAGGCTTGGCAAGATTTTATCAATCTCAAAGGCAGAATGGACACTGACTTGTCCAAGGTCACTAAGAGAAACAATTTTCTTGTTGAAGAACTCGAAAGCTGGAAGCAACAATTTCTCAAGTTTCAGGCTTTCGCCGAGCAACTCACCAAGGAAACGCAAGATCTCAAGATCAAGATTGAATCTCACAAGCGGGAGAACCGTCGCCTCACACAGCTTATCGACCAGCAGAAAGATGATGCTGCCCGTCTTACTGTACGTCTCTCTGGGACCGAGAAGCAACGTGACGACGCGCTCGAGGCACTCGTCTTGCAGCAAGAAATGGCAGAAGAACTCGAACGCGAGAGGAAGCGCAACAAGAAGGAGCTCGGAGCGTTACAGCACACCAATGCCATGATTCTCCGCCAAAGAGATGACTCGCAGAGAGTGGTCCTGCACCTTCGCAGTCTGATCAACGGTCAAACACACCACATGGAGCACATTGTCCGATCGCTCAACACACCCTCCGAACTTGGAAGTTACATCGAAGAAGGCTTCGACGACACCCCAGAAGAGGGTCGTGAATCAATCGAGAGCAGCGACAACGGCGTCGCCCTCAACCGAACCCCCAGAAAACCTCTCCGTCCCTCGGCCAGCCGTACAAGCAGCCACGACGCGCTGGAATCAGCCGACGGCGAAGACGTCACCCCCGAAATGGAATCCCGCTTCTTCAACTCCCTCATTGCCGATAACAAAACCGGGCGTGGCAGCCGCCTCAGCATGGTCGATGTGGCCGACCGTCACCTCCGTGAAAAAACCGACGCCATTGCCGATATCATCCGCAACATCAGCAGCCAGTGCGCCGCGGCCGTCGAAGGTCTCCAGCTCGCCCATGACGCTGATCACGAGGAGCAGCAACACGGTGCAGCGGCCAAGAACGGCACACCAAACAACCTTGCTCCTTCCGAGGACGGCCACGAGCACTCCTCCGTGCACACCGATGGCAGCGAGATTGGCGACAACAACACCGAGGATGGCATGACGTTCCTACATCCCGAAGGCCGGGCCTCGCGCAACTCGAGTATACCGCCGACGCCGGATCTGGTGAACCACCGCTCCAGCACGAGCATGAGCGGATACAGCGCCAGCACGGTTCCCGATCGAAGTAGCGGGCAGTACAGCACGCAGCAGGACGTCGGAACGAAAATTGTAGAGGGCGACGAGGAGTTTGAGGAACGGAGCGAGGCTGGCGGGGAGACTGGCGGTGCGGTGGTGATGGGAAAGGTGGCGGACGAGAGACCGGTTACTGCGAGGATGATGCCGGTGGATTGAGTATGTCATCGTTTGTTTATCGGGAGCGTTCGTGACTGAGGGTGTCGAGGTAGCTGGTTGTTGCTTCCCTATATTACCCCGGCGGCCGTTTTATTTCATCATCTTGCCAGGGATTTGGTTACATATGTCCCCCCATAGGTTCATAGCTGCGTACCTAATATCCCAAGCCCATCAACTTCCCGAAACCCACCCGAATCGAATCCCCAACCCCCATCGCTTTTATGTATACCACCGCAATCACGCCACCCACCGCCCACACAGACCCCCTCGCCCTCCGCAAAGGCAGATGTTGGATATTTTTTTTTTCTACGCGCCCAAAACCCACGGACCTTCGTCCGCGCCCCTCCCTCCGTCTATAGTGCCGAAATGGGCTTGTGATGATGATGATGATGATGGTGGATTCTAGTGTTGTGTGGTGTGGTGTAATTTCCTAACCTACAATTTTCATTATTTCGAAGTTTGCACGTTTCGGTTCGCTTCTGTTGGATTTGTTGAATTCCCGTTCCGAGTACTGCGAATCGAATCGCAATGGTTCGGTCCTAAGCGTGATGCACCCGGTTGCGCGAGGGGGTTGGTGAGGGTTGTGATATGAGTGTAGGGGCGCAAGTTGGGGGGGAGGTGGAGGAGAGAGAGAGGGTGGGGTTCAAAGGGGGTTTGGATGGATGGATGGAGGAATGGGGTGGGGAAGTTGGGCGGGTGTTGTCTTTGAGTGAGTGTTATGGGCATTGAGGGGGTGTTGAATTTTGGTAGAGTAGAGAGATCAAGTGGATTAATCGACGCATTGTTTTCTTGATATGAGGATAGTCTTGACCTGGGATTTACTGCGGACCTTTTGTGCGATGAGAAGACTTGGACGAAATGGATTTGATGTGGAGATTGGTATTGACTGATCATGATCAAACTGCCACTTACTAATAAGCTGAAGGACAGACGGACAGACGACTTGAGGCTAAAGAACGACGATTGGTAGTATAGGAACAAAGACGTGGTGTAACCGAGCGAGCGCTAGAAAGAGGAGGTTTTCAAAGCATAGAATGCTCTTGTTCTTAGATGCACAGACAACTCGATTGTGATTGTAAGAACAACAAAGCAACTGCAACCACGTACTTTTGGTGCTTTGGGAGTTGGTCTGACGTACTTGGCCACCAGCAACCTTGAATATGTAAACTCTCGAAGCCGCCTAGCGAAGCTTTTCGGAAAGCACAACTTTATTCATTCAATCATAGCAGCAAAAGTTTGGTATTTACTTTTCCACATTCGAGCAAAGCCTTTATCGACCTGGTCCATCATGACCTTGTGCCAGCGAAAGGTGTTTGTGATGCCGCGTAGAGCGTATGCTCAACGGAGAAGGTAACTTCTTCCGAATGATGACTTGGAAATGTGTTCCTGTTGCAAGTGCGTGGAGTCCTTGAACCGCTTCTTGAGGAAGTTCCTCGCTTTGGTTGCATCGTTGGTATAGAATATGTGAAGTATCCCAAAAGTCATATGATAGAAGCTTTCTGCGGTCACGGCAGCCTCCAGGCACTCGAACGAGCATATATAGGGTTTTCATGGGTCATTGCTGGGGACTCAAGCGTACTACGTATCGAACTCTTTACGTGCGAGTAATAGAATACTGGTAGGTGTTTCTTGGTGTTTCTACTACATACGCCGTGTACTTCTCTGGACATGTTGGCGTCGGTTCGATCGATCGTGAGGCGTCCAATACATACATCTGAATCTACCGTTGCATCATTGATTCCATTGGAGATAACCTTGAGAACTGGTGACTGGTAGTAAGTAATTGGTTAGCATCAAAAATCCGAAGACCAACAGCTTTTGCTTTGGTTGCGTTTGTCAAGTGAGAAATGCTGAAGAAGTCAATTGCCCAAATGAATACTCTGGAGATGAAGTTGAAGCAGACTCGTTTGAAAGCAGGCTTTTCCCACCAAGATTGCTTTTATTGTTATTATTATTATTATTTTACAAGCGGAAAGTCGAATCAAGGTTTGCCGCTGATCAAGATCCAGCTGATGGCTTCAGGGGCACATATTACCGGGAGTGCGGTTACGGTACTGCCTGGGATCAGCCTTGTCGAAGAAGTCCCCCGGCATCCCCGACTTCGGTTGACTTTCCCCTGAATCTAAATCAAGCACTTATTACTTTATTTACTTTCAGTGAGAAACGATCAAACGAAAGTCAATCCAGATCCAGATTATCATTACCAAGACAGCCCAGAGAAAAGTCACTTATCAACTGAACCAGCGGGAAAAGGGGTGAGAGTCTGGGAGCCTGGGACGTGTGTTCTCGGCTTTCATGGCTTTCAGCCTCCCACGCCCACGTTCAACGGCACTCATCAATCTCGCGAGATCCAAGCTGAGGGTAATTTCTTTGCCATGTTTGCTTCTTCGGGTATCGTTGCTTGACTGGCTCGGCTTCTCGTCGTCAAGGAGGATTGCTGGGAAGATTATATCTCCGTGATTACCTGACGTCCTTTGTAATCTCCCCCATACGGAGTATGAAATCTTCCCTATCACTGATCGGAATCCCGTGCGCTTCCGCAACTCTGAATCTTGCCTGCATGAATCATGAATCTTGCCTGCCTGTCCACCCACCTCCCCCCCAAAGAACGCACTGCTTGCATAATCATCGTCGAATCCATATCGCAATCCGAGTGTGCCCTGCAGGTTGCTTAGCCATCTCATAAAATGTAGTACAAAACCCAAAGATTCGGATTTTCGAATGATATACAACGAAGAAACGGAAATGTGAAACTCTCGGGTGAAGCAATCAATAATAATACTAATTAATTACCACTTCCTTGCCAAGGCGGCATCTCCCGTGATCCCGCTTGCTCCTTTGTAAACCTGTACTCGACCGATTCGACCTTCATCCCTCTATCGCTTTGCGCAACTGTCAACTTTTGCTCTCGAGCTGAAATAACATCGTGCATAGGGAGCTGTCACAACTGCTTCGGCTGTGGAATCGAAGAGTCGGATGCCCTATAACCCTAGTACAGGTGTAACCGGTCACCGAAGAATACCTTGTTCAGGAAACGCTCCAACAACGACCAACCGTACAGCACCAGGCATTCGTCATCTAGCGGTCGCCTTTCTGTCGCAAACCCATCAATGAAGGAGAGTACACAGGAAGATATAGTGAAGGGATAACGACTGTGTTTTGTCGCGAGCAGGGGCTTGTGAGCGATGGCGAGCTCACCTCCGACTTCACCGCTGGGTGTACCTCGACGGCCCATGAGCGCAATGCACAGAAGCACGAGCCGCATGAGCGTAAATAGTAAACAGGGCGGAGGGAGCAGGACTTCCGACGAGGATGGCTCGAGGACGTCTGTTAAAGTCGGTAGGTGCAAGGTCACCTGGCTCCTCGGTTCCCTAGGGATACTAATCATCATTCATACAGCTGTGCGAGTGCGCCCACCGCTCCAGTCAAACGATGCAGGCTTCGACCTGATTCCGCAGCGGTTCCAACGATCTATGCTCCAGGTGACTTCGCCCACCAGCTTGGCCATTGATGCACCTCAGGGCCGGAAGTTGTTCTTATTTGATAGGGTCTTTGGCGAGGACGTGCGTCAAGAAGGGATCTGGGAATACCTCAATGAGAGTGTTGATGCTTTTGTCCAAGGCTATAATGTCTCCGTACTTGCCTATGGTCAATCTGGCTCAGGAAAATCCTATACGATGGGTACTTCGGGACCTTTGGAGCAGGGCGATTCTCGGATCATGGGTATGTAATGTGGCTGAGAGCCGAATAATCTACCGAACCCTGCATAACACACATTCGGCATTAGCGATCTCTTGCTAATCCAAAGATTCGCCAGGCGTTATTCCCCGAGCAGCTGGAGTTCTCTTTAGTAAGCTCTCTGGACCACCGCCATTGAAACGGAATGAATCTTCCAGCCTCAGAACACCAACCCGCTATTCCATGGGGGCCGCTCAAAATCTCACGACGTTGGCAAAGACTGGCGGTGATAAGAATTGGCAACTGAAGGCTACATATGTCGAGGTATGCTTGCACTTCTGAAGTATATACTCTGATGTTAACTACAGTTATAGATATACAACGAGCAGCTACGAGATCTATTGGTCCCTGATCATGTGCCTCAAGGTGAACGGACAACTGTAGCGATTCGCGAAGACACCAGGGGCCGGATATTATTGACTGGGCTGCACCAAGTCGACATCAACTCTGCCGACGACCTGCTGAGAGCTCTGAATTTTGGGTCCTCGATCCGTCAGACGGATGCAACAGCAATCAATGCAAAATCATCTCGTTCACACGCCGTGTTTAGTTTAAATCTGATCCAACGGAAAAACACCGCGCCGCCAACTCCAGCCCAGGAAAAGAGGTTTTCGGTGCCAATCGAAACCTTGTCGGGTGCAGAATACTGGGTGACAGTTGACAGCAAGCTACATTTTGTGGATCTGGCTGGTAGCGAACGACTCAAAAACACTGGAGCATCTGGAGATCGGGCAAGAGAAGGTATCTCGATCAACGCAGGTCTAGCGAGCTTAGGGAAAGTGATATCGCAGCTCTCATCCCGCCAGTCCGGATCCCACGTCTCGTACCGAGATTCCAAGCTTACTCGTCTTTTGCAAGACTCCCTGGGCGGTAATGCAATTACATACATGATTGCATGTGTTACGACCGCCGAATTCCATCTCAGTGAAACTTTGAATACCGTGCAGTACGCCCAAAGAGCCAGAGCAATCCAGAGCAAGCCGCAGATTCATCAAGTTTCGGACGAGAGCGATAAGCAAGCTGTCATCGATCGCTTGCGGGCAGAGGTCTCCTTTCTTCGTGACCAAATTTCGAGCACCGAGCGAGGAGACCGGCGGAGCAACGGAATGCAGGACAGAGTAGAGCGACACAATGAACGGGAGATTGAGCTCCAGAATGATCTTCTGAACGTCCAAGAGAATTATACCGCACTTGGTCAGCGCCATGCCAAGCTTATATCTGAGATCACAAAGGCAAGGGACGATGAGCCCGGGGAAACGCCGACTCTTTCCGGAGCCATTGGGGATTCTGCAGTTGAGAGACTAAAACGATCCAATTCATTTGCAGAAGCCGTGGAACAGGTGGTGCTCGAATATGAGAAGACCATTCAAAGCCTAGAAAGTTCTCTATCTGCCACAAGATCTTCCTTGGCCACAACCGAGAGCAGCCTGATGGAGAAGGAATCGAAGTTTGCATATGTTGAGACTGTAAATCAGCAACTGCAGAATCGCTTGCAGAAGATGATGGACCGGGAATCTAGCACAGAAAGATATTTGCATGATTTGGAGTCAAAACTAGATGGCCACAGCTCTGGCGAGGAAAAAAGTTCAACTGTAGTAACCGAACTTCGAAAGGAAATCGCCAGGATCCGTGAAAATGAGGCAAGCTGCGAGGAGTACATCTCAACCCTGGAAGAGCGCCTGGCTGAATCAGATCAAGACATGGAATTGATGCAGCGCGAAGTCGATCGCCTTGAGCATGTCGTTGAGCGCCAGAGAAGTCTTGGGAAGCTCGACAACCTGCTGTATGAGTTCGACCATGTGATTCAGAACGGCAATCCTTTGGATCCGAAGCAGTCGAGCAAGACTATGACCAACGGCTTTATTAGATCCGCGAATGGGACTAGCTCTGAGCGAGCTTTGGCTGAATCTACTCTCGAAGAGGCGGCTGGAACTCCTATCCCAGGTTCTGATGACGAAGACTGGGAGCGCTTGTCCGATGTGGAACCAGGCTGGACCGAAGACGGCAAAGGCGGATCAAAATCAATCAACGTTCCTGTGTCGAAAACCGCTACGCCTGGAAATACCTCCCAACAAAGTCCTGCCCAGACCGAATTCGTGGCCGACAAACTTGAGATAGTCACTCGGGAGCTTGTAGATCTCCGCGTTGAGCATGAGTCTACTGTTACCGAGCTGGACATGATGTCGGCCAAGTATGAAGAAGCTTTAAGGACGCTCGCTGAACTTCAAGACTCTGTTGACGAAGCCCGTCATTCAGCAAACCTGCCGAATGTTACATCTCCAGCATCTACTCGGCCGACATCTTTTTTAGGAGATGCGAGGGTGAGCGAGCTCAAGGACGGGGAACACTTGCCATCCTCGCGCTCTCTATCATCGGAATTGTCCTTGGATGGGGACTCAGCGAGCTCGGTGGAGCCATCTCCTGGCGAAGCACACCTCAACAAGCTTCTCCGTGGGAATATGAACCAAACATTGAATGGTGAGGAAACACTAGCGGGAGAAGTAGACCAATTGAAGATGGCCCTATTGGAGAGAGACGAGGCCTTGGCGATCATGAACGACAAATACTCCCAAATGGAGGTATTGCATCTCGATACCCTAGACATCGTTGAGGAACTAAAGGCAGAGGTCACAAAGGCAAAGATGAACCCCCCAAGCTCACCTACAACGCCAGTAATCAGGCGAAAGGGCAGTGTCATGACAATTGACCGCGCTCACCGGTCGCTAGCGTCTCTCAAGAACATAGCTGCGGACAATTTTGAGGACAAGCCGGACACTATGCAAAACTTCGAGCTGAATTTGAACACAGCTATGCACGAGCTGCATCAGAGGTCCGAACGTGTACAGGTTCTCGAAGCTGAACTGGTAAGCCTTAGGAAAGAAATGGAGTCCAAGGCGACCATGATCTCTGGCTTGACAAGAGAACGATCGAGTTTGAAATCATCGCCAATAGATATCTCAGTCGTGTCAACTATGCATGCACAGCTTCAACAAAACGAAGAACATATTCGGTCACTGCAAGAAACTCACGCTGCTAGGGAACAAGAATTGGTTGGGGAAATTGAATCTCTCCGGAGCTCTTTGAACGAGCACGTAGAGACGTCGAGATCAGCTATGCCAGGTTTCTTCCCAGAGACCCCAGCTCCCTTGGAGCAGCAGGACAAACAGCTTGGCCAGCCTCGTGAAGTGGAAAGACTGCAGGGAGAGATGTCAGCCTTGGAAAAGAAACACCAGGCGGCCATACAGACGATGCAAGCTTCGGAAAAGAATTTCATCGCAACAATTACTGAATTAGAAGCGTCGTTGGCAAACGTCATAGCAATGCACGGTGCAAGAATCAAGGAGAACGAGGCCAACGCTAACAAAGCGGACCATGAAAATGCATTGGATACGTTGCGCCAGGATATTGACGAGTACAAGACCGCGATTGGCTCTCATGTTCAGAGAATCGCCGAGCTTGAACAGATGCATGCGGCCACACGTGAAGAAATCGAGGACGCTGCACGCTATAAAAGTACGACGCAAGATCAACTTGTTTCACGTCGTGATCGAATCTCTTTGCTTGAAAATCAAATTCAAGAACACCAATCTGCGGTAGAATTCCACAAACATGGTCTAAAATCATTACACGACTCACACGCAAGAGAACTTCAAGATGTACGCACAACGCTTACAGCTGCGAAGACCGCCGAGATGGAAGCAAGGTTGGAGGAAGCAACTCGAGAAGCCGAAATGCACCGCAAGGAATCGTCGACACGCCTTAACACTGAAATCGATGGTCTCAAGTCCCAGCTAGAAGAGCAGAAAGCATTTGTCGCCAAGCAACAAGCGCAATTCCAGCAGTTGACTGACCAGCTTCGTGCTGCCAAAGACCTTGTTACCGAAAAACAAGAACAGCTAGAAGAGCAACTCGAGCTGAGTAGCCACAAAGAAGAGCAACGTCGCATCTCTCAATCCGTCAGCCAAGAGCTTGAGCAAAAGGTGGCTTCTCTGTCCGCAAGCATTGAGCAGGTCAGCGGCGAGCGAGATCGAGCAACACGTCTCGTTGAAGAGCTCGAAGAGCAAATCTCTACAAGTTACGACCATCAGCGCGCTACTACAAGCAGACTCTCTGTGCTTAGCTCTGGTCGTGACCAAGCTCTTCTTGAGGCTAGCATGGCCAAGGTAAAACTGGAGGAAGATCTCGAAGATACCCGCAGTCGATTGGAGGCAGCAGAGGTAAGCAGCTCATTTCTTGCTACCATGAACGAAAACTCACTGACAATGGTGCAGAATACTCTTCGCTCCTATATCGATGGTCAGCATCAAGAACGCTCCAATTCCCTCACCTCCAACATGCGCAAGACTGTTTCTGTTGCTTCCCTTCCATCCCCTCCGCCCGCAATCCCGCTTCCCCCACTTCCCACTAGCGTACCAAACACTCTGTCCAGTATAGCTGCCAATGCCCTACCAACCTCACCTACCAATGCCAACTACTCTCCCGAACCTGCCGTAAGCAATCAATACGCCGAAGAGCAAGAAGCGCGTATACGCACAATAGAAAAACACCTATTTGCCGAAAAACAACTCACCGCAACCCTGGAAGAAGCTCTCGTGGACCTTGAACACCAAGGCAAAAAGGTCCGATCCGACATGGACGTCTGGAAGAAGAAGGCCTGGGCGTACGAGGACGAACTTGCGGCGCTACGGAAAGAGAGGAATAGCACGAGGCATTCGCTGCAGGCGGTTGAGGAGGAGAGGATTGCGAGAAAGGAGGCCGAGGCTGGGGTTGCGAGGTTGGAGGAGAGGATGCAGGCGATGAATAAGAAGAAGACGAAAAAGGGCAGTTTCAACTGTTTTTGAGTGGAGCACGGGAGGCGCGGTCCCCTGGAAGTACATACACGAGCATGTTTTTGGTTTCGATACCCCCATTTGCACCTACCGACCCCACAATATAGATTCGGTTTTTTCACGATATAACACGAGCGGCCTTTTTATGTTTTTTCCCTTTTCGAAGAGATACCACTCCAGCGATTTTTTCCGTCGACGTGGCTTCTAGGGACGGCTTTGCGGCCCGTTTTGGTTATGGAACCAGGAGGGGAGTCGATTGATGTAGATATGTTAGGATTGAAAGATGTGGTTCATTCGACGCCCATTGTGCTGGTGCTTGAGATGTGTGTGTGTGTATGTATGTGGATGACATGGGATGACGGACGAGTGGGACAAGGGGAGATCCCCTCCGCCAATCTCACCGCATTTCCACTTCTACAACCCCACACCCTCTCCCTCTCTCCCTTCCTTCCCGTCCCTTCTTCACCCCTCCCTTATCCAAACCATCCTTGTCAACCCCCACCGTCCCCGCCATCCATCACATCACATCACAACCTCCTCCTCCTCCTTCCCGTCCCTTCTCTAATCATTACCCCGCCACCAACCATCCCTCCATTCCTCTCCACCATAAACCCACAATCAACTCTATTCCCATCCTCGACTTTTATCAGAAACCCTAAAAAAAAATAAAAAAAAAATAAAAAAAACTCAAATGCCCATCCATCATCCCCCCACATATATAATCTTCTTATTATGTTAATTTTTGTTCCTACTGTAATCACACAAATCACACTAAACTATATACTTCCAACTTCCAACTTCCAACTTCCAACTTCCCACTTCCCACCAACTTCCCACTACCCTTTTCCCTCTCCCTCTCCCCTTTCCCCTTTCCCCTTTCCCCTTTCCCCTCTCCATCCTCTATTCTTTCAACTCGTGGATAAAGTAAGAAGAAGATCAATAAAAGCACAGAATACGGTTTTGACAAGACAGAGACAGAGAAAGGAGTAAAAACAACGCGATCCCACACAAAAAATTTCGGGAAAGCAGCCAAAAAAAGAAAGAAGAATGGAAGGGCGCGAGGTTTACTTGATTAGTTAGTTAGTTAGTTACTTACTTACTTACTTAAGTGTCAAAGATACGAGGGACACTAGTAAATTCCCCATATCATTTCAGTAGAGCTTACATGTTTAAATATTTAAATATGTAGAAATGATGGGGGGGGGGGAGTGGGTTTGAATGGGAAGAAGAGAATAGAGAGGAAGGGGAGGGGGGAGGGGGAGGGGAATGGGGGGGGAATGGGGGGTTTACGTATGATTATATGGTTGTTTAGGAAAAGTTGGCGGAGAGGTTATACGTAGTGACTACCTTAGTGATTGATATACAGGATGGAACATGCCTGGGAAGTACCTTGAAGAGAGAGAGGGGAAGTGTGAGAAGAGGGCTGGAGAATCACAGAAGCTTGTTTTTTCGAGATACACATTCCCGTTCTCTAAGCCACTAATACCAACACCAACGGTAATAATTCTAACCGTTCATCGCTCAAGAAGAAAAATTGAAAAGATCGAGCTTGCTTTTTGAGCTGCACGTATGATACCAGGCAGCCAGGGCGATACTCTAATGCCCGTGTGCGCCTGAACCCATCCATCATCCCGCCGGAACGTTACTCTAACAATACGTCAAACGCCTTTGGCATCATCATGACGCCTGTGTCGTTTATAATCCCGTCGTTACTCTTACGCTTACTCCACCACCCACCATCCCAACCCCTTACAACCCCTCTTTGTCCTCATCTCCCTCCCCACCCTCGTGCCTATTCCTTTCTTGGCCCCTAACCCGCAAGACACCCACCTCCCTCAACCGCTCCCATACCCCATCCTTCCTCACCACACCCCCACGATCCACCTCCAACCCATCCAACACTTTCAGGCGCTTACACCCGCACACAACCAACATCTCGTACACGCGTCTCCGCAACTTCGTGTCCTCGTCAAGGCGTTCTCTTGAGGCGGTGTCGGCGGCTTTGGAGAGGGGGGGAAGGAGGTGTTGGGGTGTGGGGTCGGGGGTATGGTCATCGTCGTCGGAGGGAGAGGCAGAGGAGTAGGAGGAGGGGTGGAGGGCGAGTTGTTGATCTGAGGTGGAGGAGTTGCGGGAGTGGGGTTGGGGGGTATAGAAGCCGACAGTGAGCGGGTTACTCCGCAGATCAGCCTCGACCAATTCCTTGCCAATTCGCTCGAATACAGCCGCTGTGCGTCGGAGGCGGGATATGCGATTGCCGGCTAGGTACACTTTCTGGAGCCTTAGCATTCCCAGCAGCGGTCTTAAGTCTTTTAGGGCGTTGTAATTTAAATTTAAAGATCTTAGATTCGGAGCTTGCATGCCAAAGTCCTGGGGAAGTTCTTGCAGACCTACGGACGCAAGCTCGAGAGTCTGGAGGTTTAGGAAGGGTTTTAGAAGGGGAAAGGTAGGAAGGTGGTTGGAAGAGAGATAGAGATGTGTGAGGTTGTTACATTCGGCGTATTCGAGGGTGGAAGTCGGGGAAAGAGCTTGTTCGCGCCAAGACAAGGTTGTGAGGTTGGTGTGGCTAGATAGACCATCGATGTGGGGGATGGAGTTACGGTCGAGGATTAGGGTGTGGAGATTCGGCAGTCGGGTGACGGAGACGCTATGGAGATCGTTATTGGCCAGGTTGACGGTTTCGAGGGTAGGGACGCAGTTAGAGGAGGGTTCGAACGCTGAGTTTTTATTGTCGCCTGGAAAAGTTAGCTGGCGTCCGGTAGTCGTGGAATCGGGATCTTCCGGTCTTACTGGTATCGAGATGCTTGATAGCTGGCAGCTGATCTAGATTTGACACCCTCGACAGCTTGTTGCCACGTAGATCAAGATCCGTCAGTCGCTTGCTGTAGCCGTATTAGCAAGCATCATAATCTCGAGTCTAGAACCTTACAGATTAGACCCGTCAAAATCGATGGTCCCGATGCGATTTCTCCTCAGACTCAAGCTTATCAATCCATCCAATTCGAAAATACCGTCAAGACTCTCAACCTCATTGTCATCGGCCTTCAACTCCCGCAGATGCACGAGGCTGAAGAACCCTTTAAGTCTCTGAATCTGATTGCCAGAGACATCAAGATACTGCAAATTATGCAAATGACCCCAAGCAGTTAGATTCGACAAGCAATTTCGACGAATTCTTAAATTCCGAAGGCTTGGTGGAGCGCCGTTCAACTGTCCCAGTTCGTTATCAGAAACATCGAGTTCCTCTATGCGTCCACAGTATTCATAAAGCCCGTGCAATGTGAGCAAACCCCTTTTTTGAAGATCAATGTTGCGTATAAAATCCCAATACGGCTCGTAAGGTTCAATATCTGTAAGCTTTTTCACAAGCTCTTGCGTGGCCAGCGAGAAAGTGCCCTCGACTTCGTGTTGCGCCAGCAAACTCCGACGCTTAGCCACGTGGTCGAGATCGAGATTGAAAGATCTGTCAATCTGATGAACTGTGAAATCAGGCAATGGACTGAGACGAAAACCAATTGATGACTGTTGGCCTGTCCCGGGAGGCTGTAAAGCTGTCGAGCGTTGCAAAGGCGTCGACACAACCATGCTCATGTTCCGAGCATCATCGAAGCCCCGAAGGAAGGAAAGCTCGTCTTCTTCGTCAAGGCGGGACATTGGGCGAGCAATGTATGACTGGCTCCCGATAGATACTCGACGTGAAGCACTACGGCTAACTGACCTCCTTCCATATCCAGACGATGTTCGCTTCTTTGAAGCAGAAACATCCAACTGCGATCCAAAGCGGATCGGCGAGTCATCTAGATTGAGTTCGCTTTCTCCCTCCCATAATTCTGATCCGTCGCTGTGTGGCTGCATCTGATCTATCAAGGGCGAAGAAAAGGCTACAGTGATCACACGCGCTTGACGTTGCTTGCCGCTGGGACGCTTAGGACTTCGAGATACGCGGCCTTCAAGAATGCTAATCTCGTGCTCGACCTCCTCTGCATGCTCATCTTTTGATCCTGCCAGTACTGCATTCCCTGTCGTTGGATTCATCGCCTCGTGCTTGTACTGTAAAGCCTCATCACCCCAAGAAGTTGCCCTAGTCTCAGCAACGGCTACGCTAGATGTAAACCGAGTGAAGTTGGACGGCGCTGAACTCGGCTCTCTTGGGCCTAATACTTGTCCATCCGCTGTACGAGGTCTAGAATCTGGCGGATTTTGAAGACTCTCTGCTACCTCTTCAAGCGACACACCTTGTATCGCGTAATCACGCTGTGAAACTCGATGAGAACCTGACCGCACCAATTTCGCTGCCGATACTGCTTGCTGGGTCCTAGCCAACTCTTCGAGCTCATCCACACTCAAGTCAGGTACATCACCAAAGGGGTCGTCCTCTGTAAATTCACTGGGCGCACGATTATGCGTCTGGCTGGCATCTTCTTTGGAGGTTTTGCGCTTGACCCAGACCTGCTTTGCGTGATCGAATGTCATCCCAGCAACATGATCTGAGAGAAGATGAGAAACAGTCTCAGGAGCAATCACTGCTCGTTTGCCTGAACCACGGGAAGACCCTGTGGGCACAGATCGTCCTGTCGATGGGCCAGATGTTGACTGAGAGCCGTATGACCGCACATCAACTTCTACACCAAGAGCCGGAAGGTCCAGTATAGTAGAAGATGAATATTTATGCTTCTGCGCCTGAATTGTGTGGTCAAGAATACGGATGTTCGGTGGATCACGCTCCAAATCGCTGCCACTATCTTGCTTATGGTCATCGCGGTTGGGCAACTTGGAGTTGCTCTTTGACTGCTCGATCTGTAGTGTCTTCAAGGAAGAAGATAGCGCAACGCCAACCACATCCTTCTCCTCAAATTTTCGAAGATGACTGATGACTCTTGCGTCCAACTGTGGTGGTTCCCTCAACTTGCGAAGACTGCCTCCCTCTCGACTAGGCGGTCTAGAAAACTCATCTTTTGTTGATTCTTGGAGACTAAACTCTTCCTGGATGGTGTTGTGATCGGGTTCTAGTTCAAGTGCACTTATTTGGCTTTGTGGACGCCCTTGCGCTCGGAGGAGTTGCATAATCTGCTGTGCCTCATTAAAGAAGTCTGCTGTGGTCACGGAAGCTTTACGGGCACCAGTCGTTGTATCTTGGACTAGGCCGAGACTGAAGGATGCCAGCTCATCAGCAAGCGCTTTTGTTGGAGGGTCCATACTTGCTTGCAGATCTTGACCAAGCAGATTTTGATGGGTGTTGCTCTGCACTTCTATCCTAAATTCGTACTTGTTCTCGGAGTTTGCTACATGTGTCTTTCCTTGGGACCCGGTCTGGCTAGGTGTTGGTGTCCTCGGGCGAAGTATTTGACGCATTGCAAGAATTTTAGGATCGGCAGCCTGACTACCACTGTCGTACAGAGCATCTTTCCTCTTGCGGCCTAGAGTAGATTTCATAAGTGGTTCTTTGGGTACTGTAGTTTGATCAACGAAGTGGGCCCCTTTCTCTCTATCCTCTTGTACACCTAATGTTCGCCGGCGCTTCGGCTGTGGGTCCTTGGCCGGAGAGTAAGGCAGTCGCTTGCCTTGAGCGTTGTGATCTGCCTCATGCAGACCCTGAGCCTGTCTCTTATCGTCAATTTGCCTATGATCTAGTTTATGGGCATCTTTTTCAGGCGAGGGTCTTTGGGGCAAAGTCTGATGTCTCATAGTGTTTCGCTCATTGCTTGATGAAAGATCCTCGATAGCAACGTCTTCATGACTTGACGCACGATTCTCTGATCGGTCAAACCTAAATCTGCCAATGAGCGGCGCTGATAGTTGCGGCCGGTTTTCCTTGTTGGCATCTGGCCCACATTGAGGATTCTGCTTGGAATTTGGAGGAGTGGGAAAGTGGTGGCCATCCAATTCTCCTCGTCCAAAGCTACTGATCCGGCGCTTTGTATTAGAGGAAGGGTTTCCTGCATCTTGAAGCCGATGGTCTCGCGACAATCTAGTCTTTCTTGATCCACGGCGAGGAGTGAAAGCACCGTTATCAGGTTCTGCATCGGATTCTTTGGTCGGACTTTGTTGTAGCGTTTCTTCGAACCTACTCATTCGTCGAACAAGTCGATCGTTGGTGAATGTATCGTACTTGTCGAATAGCTTAAGCGGGCTACCGGATGATCTAGGTTGCTCAGGACTGCTTGCGTTTCCTAAATCATGTTTTTTAGGTGTCCTCGGCGCTTGTCGAGACCTCTGTCTCGACGTGGTTGACTTCTCACTCCCTCGGCCCTTGCTTCTATCTGGAGTGCTAGGAGACTTTAACCTAGAGTCGTCGAAATCAGGTAATGATGACGGGCTGAGTGGTCGTCTCTGGAAAGAGCCCTCGTTGGAATAGCCTCCCCTGCGGATGTTGATGAAGCCACCGTTTGAAGCAAAAACCTCTGTACCCATGGAAAGATCATCAGGAAGAGACTGGCTTGTCAAGTCACTAATCTGACTTCTAGAAAGGAGGGAATCTTCTCGAGCCCCAGTCTCAGCGTAGCTGATTCCATCGTCGCTCGAGCGCGAACCAGGAAGATTCTGCTGTTCTAAGCGTAGCTTATCCATCTGCGAGTGCAGTCGTCGCATTGAACCATCGACGGCTGCATAATCGAAATGTCCATCCACTGTGTTATGCCGGGTGCAGATCTCGCTGAGCTGCTCATCGCGGTCTTCAGATTGACCACTCTGTACTCTAGAGTGTAGCAAGATCGACCCTGACCGGGTCGAGCCAGAGGCTTGAGCAGTCATTCCCTTGTCTGTTCCTTCGATTGTAGGCTTCGGCGAATGCTCACCCTCCTCTTCCAGTACCTCCATCTGTGCCAATGAAGTCGACGGCCTTCTGTTTTCACCTCCAGGTCGCGCGACAGGTGCCGTAATTACAGCCGAAGGGTACGGCGGCGGGCTCGATGGGTAATCTTCTACAGAAGCTACCTCAATCTTCATACCCTTCCTCTGCTTCGGCAGTACCTTCGAATTGACGGTAGGCGGTCTGAAGATGTTCTCTAACCCAATTGGACCAAATAGGTCCGCTTGTTCCCCAGGCCCAATATTCCCTTTCAAAACCCTTCTCTTCCACTCCGGTGTACCTTGTAGATTTTGATTTTTAGCCGGCGAGAATCTGTGCTGAACTGTATCTGCGGGCATGGATCCTGTCGAGCTATGTCGTTTACCCTGCGGTTTTGTGCCTGGATTGGTGCTTCCTAGCTTAGAGGGGCCATTGGTCGGGTGCTGATGGGAAGTATTGAGGTTTGAGGAGGTCTTTTCGCTAAGCACATTCTTAAAGTCCTTATCTCCGGGCCCAGAAGTCATTCTTCTTGACACTGCAGGGTCGTTTGGCCCAAAATTAGAGGTTGATCGATGTTTGTAGCGGGGTATGCGGCTTTGGGATGCAATGCTGTTTGGGCTTGAGCTGCTCAGCGCGGACGGGCTTCGCTTGATGGAATCAGAACGCTCGGATGGAGGCTGTGAGGGCCAGTCCTCTGATAGTGTGTCTATCCATCGTTCCATACTTGCCGGCTATCCTGGGGACACCTTCGTCGAAGGGGATATCCTGTGGTGGTGTTGCGCATTGGTTGCTAATGGCTAATATACTGAATTAACCATGCAATTATTCATAGACGAAGAAATGAATGAATGGAATAGCTCCCAGTGCAGGTGATGTTCAATCGTTGTCGGCCTAATGTTAAAACACTGAAAATGCTATCGATTGTTACGCGTGGGGCGGAAAGATCGCGCTGACGTTTGTTTACTGCATACCCTCTTCGGGCTTAGTGCTTACGAGAAGCCCTAACGTTTTCATACCTTAGGGGTCACGATTGGCATTGCTACAATTGCTCGGAGAATATTGTTTTGACTTAATTCAATATTATATCACATCACATAAGACAAGACGTTGCTGTTCTCGTGTGATCCAACCGCAACCGAAATTATGTTCTAAGATAGATGTAATCGCAGGCTACATTGGGTATCATGTACATCGAGCATATATTCTCAAAAAACCAGCTAACCACATAAATCTCCACCGAAACCTTTCATTGCTCAAAATGAATATGTGCAACTCTCCTCAATCTCTAGCTTTCCCAGAGGAAAGGATCCCCCTCGCCCCACTCGTCCCTGAGTTTCCCCTCTTTCCAACACTGCCCACCTTCCGTGCTTCAGCCTCGACTTCCCATGTGCCTAGGAAGCTACCTGCTTCCTCGAGAGCGTCTTCTAGATTCCAAGCATCTTCGTCGTCCAAACGCTGTTGTTGACCGTCGTGCTGGTAGACTTCTGTAAGGGTGCCGTTAGGTGCAATAGAGAAGGAAGTTAGAGATGAGGTAGCTTTAGAAAGCGATTTCGGTACGGACGGTGGCGGAGGGGGAGATGAATGACGGATGGGTGACGGTGACGGGGAAACACTGGTAGACATAGAGGGTGAATAAGGGCGGAAATGGTTGGCCGTAGGTGAAGCTGGAGAGGTGACCGCAGAGCGGGCGAAGCTAGCATGTTTCACTAAGGTGGGTTTCTTCTTTGCCGTGGTAACAGCAAAGGGGCTCATGGCATCAATCATAGCTTGTGTGCTTATCGGTTCCTCGTCATCGTTGACCGTGATACCTTTTCCATTCGTAGTTTCGCTTGTCCAAGAAAGAGGAAGGGCCGCGTTGGCGGTTCTATATGCCGTGGGGCTGACCTCTAAGTTCGACCTGTGCTTCTGTGGAGAGACTTCCAACGGAGAAAGAACGTCATTCTGGAACGAACGTTGAGCCTTGGCGATGGCAGCCTGTGTTGATAGGTTCATGTAGGAGTCGCCTTCGTCGATACTAGGGAATTTTAACGACTGCTTGTCCGTCTCTAGTAAGTTCGTTGACGGTCCGGATGGCACCTTCGACCCGCCAGGGTGCGCCGCCACCACCTGAGCTTCTGGAAGTGCTTCCGATCTATACACGTCTCCATTGATTGATGGCAGTTTCGAGGTAGCACTTGCGTACGCATCATCTTCTGACAAGAGCTCTGCATGGCTGCTTTCCTTGCGCCTCAGTGGAGATCCCTGATGTCGCCATTTCGGCGAGCTTGGTCCCTGCCGTGAGCTCTGAGATTCTTGAGACTTAGGTCGGCCTGACGCTGTGAAGCTCAGGCGCCTGATAGCTCGAGCTTTAGCCTTAGTATTCGCGGCCTCCATTTCCTCAGCGAAGCGGCTGATAGCCCTATTTGATGACGAGGGTCTGTTCGCTTCGAAATCTGCCTTTGCTGCCTCGAGCTTCTCAGAAAATGAACTTGACTTTCTAGATGACGATGATGACGTCTTTTTGGCAAGTCTGTACTCAAAGCCAGGCAGGCTAGTTGACGGAGGCACTTCATGAGGCGAGCCTGCAAGAGCCTTTCGTACCCCTTGTTGTGGTGCCCCGGTAACCTTAGTATCGGGTTCGGTAGGGCTACCTTTACTTAATATACGATATGCTCGCAAGGCCCCTTCTTGAGACAGTCTTCTGGCCTCGACATGAGCATTATCGTCTGCTTTTGCCCGCTTAAGAGCTTCCTGAGATAGGTGTTTGACTTCCTCGTAGCCTTTCTTGGTAAGTTCATCTGCTTCGGCGATTATGATCTCACGGACCACGCCGTTAGAAGCATGAACGGGATCCTTTGCGTTTGTGTGCACGTTCTGTGCCTTAGCAGCTACACTGTTGGGTCCCACTATAGGGCTCTGCAGAGTCTGCGGAGGTCTACGCTTGTTGACGGGAGTAAAGCCAGATATAGTCGCGTTTTGAACAGGCTGCTCCCAGGTTTCAGGACTCCGCGACGAATAGGTGTTTGTAGGTCGACGCTGGGCCGGGATGGAAGGTTCCCTAGTTACCAGATCCTGGCTTCTGGGTACCCCAGGCATAGGTGTCGGCGTTGACGATGGTGACTCTGACGTTCTTTGAAAGCGTTTTTTGACGACTGTCTTCAGCCACGTTTTAGGACTTGAAGGTAAAACATCGTCGATTTGTGTGGGTTCATCCTGATTTACACTTTTAAAAGAAGTATATCTGTGTGTAGGCTCTTCGACGTTGCCGTAACCGTGATTCAATGTGACTGACTTATCCATATGTTCGCCAATCCCCTTTTCTCTTCGCTCTCGCTTAGAATCCCATTCCGCTGACCTGCCTCGCACCACCCTAGAAGCCACCAGCGGCGCACTTCTAGCCCTGAGTACCGCATTCCTATCAACTTCACGTACAGGTACAGGGAGCCTCGTTCCATTCGGCCTTTGCTCGCTAGTATCCGCAGCTCTTCCAGGCTCCTCAGGTATTCGTCTGATGTTATTTGTTCTTCTTCTTGGCCCTTTTCTTGCCCAAGGATTCTCCCATCCATACTCAAATGGTCCCCTTAAGCCGGCCGACAATATTGTCAGCCCTCGACCTTGCAGGTACTGCGTTCCTAGCGCTTCGACCCTTTGTCGTTTATCTCTGTGTTGCTCAAGTGTCCCCTCGTCGTCTGAGCCCGGGCAAAGCACCTCTTCTGATAAGAGCGGGAGGGGTTCATAGTGCAATGGTGACGGCGGTCGAGGTTGGAATTTTGGTGGCATAGTGCCTCTGTGACGTTGTAGTGTCGAGAGCTGTTTGAGCTCCAGATGAAATGATCGAAATGTTGTGCTAGCACAATTACCTCCAAGCGTAATTCATTGGAGTGAGAGTTGTGAAACTGATAAAGCAAGGTACCATGAGTATCGAAGGCGCCCATCATGACTTACTCCAACGCATGTTGCCTGGCTAGAGCGGCGCCGCTGCCATGACGATGAAGTAGCGCGCGTAACCACTTTACGCGAAAATTCTCGGTCACCGCTTGTCACGTGAGAGCTGCTAATTAAGGTAAGGTAGAGATAATGCCTTCTATTGGGTGAGAATAAGAGGTACTTGAGATTAATGTGCATAGTAGTAAAGTATAGAGTATACAATTGTTTGTTATATAATCCGGTTGTGACTTCTTTTAGAAAGGCTCCTGTCCATACCACTCATCAAATCAAGCAAACCAGCTCCATTCGTCCCAAACGCTATGCAACCATCCGGCCATGCTGACCAATATATACTCGATATATGTAATATGCTATGCTTGATTTTCCTCGTGAGAGACGAAAACCCTCGTCTTCAAACTGCAATCCCCCTCCTCCGCCACCCTCTCCAAGCCCAACCCCATAACGCCACCGCCACCCACGAGCAAACAGCCATGCCCCAAAACGTAATCGCGTAGCACTTTGTGCCATAGCAAAGTAGGGCATCGTCTTCTACCGCCGCTTCCTGCCTTGCACCCATCTGATAGACTCCAGAATAAACAGCTCCCCAGACAGCTGCGCCGCCTGCAGGCACTACGGCGACGATACCCCAATTTGTGCCAAAGTTCTCGACACCCCATATCACGCTAACGATGATGGGTGTAAGGGAAAAAATTGCACCGTAGCCGAGGCCGACAAAGGCGCTGATCAGGGGAAAGCTGTCGGGAGATCGCTGAATGAGACCTGAGGCGAGAAGGACCTGTCCGAGCGAGAGAAGAAGTGTGCTGGCCAATAGAAACGTGACACGGGAGACTTGAAAGGATTTAGGAGGAGTATGTTCATCAGATGGTGTCGGAGCGAGCAAATCCGAGATGGTGCCTGTCAAAAGGCGCGCAATTGTGGAGGTGAGGGCGACAATAGAGACATGCGTTGCTGGAGAATTCCACGATGGTACGGCGGAAGGAGGGGGGTAAAAGGTATCAATAATAGTCCCAAGGTTATTTATGAATGCCTCGCCTGGGCCGGTGACCAAGAAAAACCCCGTGGCTAAGAACCACATTGTATGATCTGTGAGAAAGAGGCGTGTTTCCGTATTCAGGAGCCAGGTCTTCTTTCGTGCATCTTCCGAGTCATCGCGCGATAGAGTGGAAGGGGCATCATCGTGGTCATGATCTCCTAAAGTATCAGGTTGGGAGTGCCTGATGGTCCCGTAACCATTCTCGCCGTCATGCAGGACCGAGTGCTGGAAGAATGAGCTGTCTTCTAGTAACCCACTCCTTTCTAACTCCTCTACAGCTTCGTCAATCAAGTCTTCCTCATTCACCACTCTCAATGCCACTGCCCCTATCATTCCCACTCCAAACAGTAATCCTGCCAAGAATAAAAAGTATTTGAACACATCAACGCTTCCTCTCTTCCCTCCGTCACCAGGCTCATATAAGAGATGGCTCCCAACCTGGCTTTGCCACATCCCACTCAAACCAAAAGCCGCAATGGGTATGGCAAGCGCCAACCCCTTGTGTTTCCCTCGGCCAAAGTTCTTCGCGCACGTCGTTATGGCGCTCAGGTACATGCAAACAGTGCCCATACCTATACCTACAAATGCGAGTATCATTACCCAAAACGGCCAACCATCCTCACTCGGAGGACCTTGTCGATAAGTCAAAGCCGCGAGCAGGTATCCGGCACCGAACAGGACGGCGGATAGGAGAGACAGCGGGCTGGGGCTATAGCGGTCGCAAAGATAGCCAAAGATTGGGACCGGGAGGTACATGCCGAGTTCGGCTGTGATGGAGACAGCATTGACTTGCAACTGGGTATAGCGGAGGCGAGAGAGGAAGAGGGGCCCATAGAGGGAGTAGGCGGTGATTGAGCCCGCGCAGAGACTGCGAGTTGCCGTGTCAGCATATTGAGCATTAAACTTCTCCTCTATAATATGGTTCCCTCCGTTGCGATATTCGGAGAAAAGGCCTCACCAGTTCAGGATTGCACACGCGAAGCTGACATATTTGACGACAGCTCGCCGCATTTTCCGTCGGTCTCGTTCGACGACACCGTCAACGACATTGCTCAGTAGGCTCTCATCATCTCTCAAAAGTCCTTCTGGACCTGAGTCGTCGGATCCAGCACAGGTGGACACGGGCTTCCTGTGCTCGTCGAAGTCAAGCTTATCGATACCGCCATTAACACTACGGCTAGGGCTTCTCGAAGGCATGCTCTTGGCTCATTGTCACACAACAAATTTAAAGAACAACACCGTGGAATTCTGGTTACGATGGGATGGTGTCTAGACAGCGCATCGTGTGATGTATCATATGTTTAGTGGCTGGCGGCTATCTAATACGCCTAAGTCGAGCAGAGCCCGAGATCGGGTGAGGCACATCAACAACTTTGGTTCGGTCATCACCCCTGCAACAAGACTCAGCATCACGTGAAGAGAAGGAATTTGAAAAATCATGATTAATTCCTAGAACTGGTATTTACAATAAACCTCGTATTATGTGGTTGTTGTGCCACAATGCCGAAGTAATTCGCTATCTTGCCTATCCTCGTGGTAGAAGAAGCGGAAAATCGAAGGCCTTTCGAGGCTTTGCACCATAAGAGCTGTAAGAATGCACATACGGCCTGTATCAACCATTCCTCCAGCCAGAGCGACATAAAGTTGCCATAATAGGTTCCCTCAAAAGACTGCGGTGAACCAGCCAAGCAATAAGGGTATAGTGCAGACCACGGCCAAGTTCGCCAGATGCCTGAAAACCCTCCGAGAAATCTTGCCTCTGACCATGCTCTTCAGATACTCACATTTCCAAGGTCTCCGTCCTCGATGCTGTCATCGATCCAACCTCTAGGTATTGCTGTGTAACCAAATACGGTCTGGCCTTCCACCACGTCCTCTTCATTGACAGCGCAATCCGCACTGATCTCTTTGAAAATTCGCGTGAGGTAAATCCTCAGCGAGCGTAGGCCTCTAAGATACCCTCTATCGATTCCGTTTGGGTCATGAGGCGGACAGGGTACGGAATCGGGTAGCTCATCCTCGGCGGTAACACAGTTAGCGAAATCAACGATCTTTAGGTCGATTGTTGCTTTTGCACGCTTTTCGCGCTTCGCTTTTTCCACCTGCCTTTGATTTGGGTTCGATGGTGATGTCATTGTTTCAGTCCCCTCAGGGCTCTGGCCGCTATCGTATAACATTAGAAGGCTACTCGCATAGAAACGATATCCCGGTAGGTTGCGTATGATGTTCTCGAGTTTGGCTATTTTCTCTAGAATGACTGGAATATGACGGAGAACACTCTTGTAAGACACACCATCGTAAAGAAAGCGTGTAAGAGCATCCTGAAACTCCCTACCAGCTTTCAGATCTCGTCCAAAGTACTTGTCTTCGAAAAGATAGGACTGCTCCTTAACATTCCATACCTGCATTCCGCAAAGACGAACGCCGAGTTGCTGCGAAGTGGTCAATTTGCACTTCTTCCGCTGGGACTTCTTCTTCTTTTCATCAGCATCAAGCCCATACTGCCGGGTACCCATCTTTAGATCGAGCACACATGGCTTGATCATGCCAGCTGTGAGATCTTCTAATAGCAGGAAGTATTGCACCCTTTCATCAGGAAGAGTTTGGGCTTGCTTTGGGTTCATAGGTCCGGTGATAAAGTCGTGGGTCGGCAGAATGCTCGCTGTTGAATTCGGCGCTGTTGCGGAAGAAACAGATCCAAGCCTTTCCTTCGAGCTTATGCCCTCTTGTGACTCTTCCTGCTCAGACTGGAACCGTGGCTTTTGCATGCTTAGCAGAGGACCGCTTGCCCCCATCGGTGCTCTTCGAGCCTCTGCTGGCTCTACGGAATCCACCTCCATTGGGAATATCTCGTCCTCATGATCGCCGCCATAGCCCTCTTCCTCAAAGTATTCCAAGTTGCTTCGCTTATCGCTGTCCACGTTGGTTTGAGAGCTCCGTAATCCGCTCCCAGAGTGACGTCGCCTAAGGCGCCGCACACTTGGGATAGATATTTGAATAGATTCGGATCCAGTCGTCCGCATCTTTTCAACCTTTTCCGAATCAGGTTCATGGAGTAGATTATAAGCTTCCGGAGGCTCTTGTTGTCTGTGAGGGAATGACTGTGGCGCCTCTCTTCGCGAGGATCTTGGCTTTATTGACAGATCTGCATCTTGCGTAGCCTTCGAATCCATGGAAAGATCATCGCTTTTGCGCTGACGCAAGAAAGGTGGTTTGTCCAAAGCAGAGTTTCGATGCTCATCTCCTTCGTTCACTCGCGAAAGGGCATTGTGACCTCGTCCGTGGCGAATACGGTGGTATATAGTTGGGGGCGCAAAGACTTCTCGAATTACTTGATCCTTCAGCTTTGTGTTTACCCTCGTCGCGCCCCAGCTAACATTATGCTTCTGTAGAGTTGGCCTAATGTCTAAGCCATGAATGCTGTGTGCTTCTGCGATTGTGCTAGGATTGGCATGGGCTGGCGCTTGATTACTATGATCTCGGTCTGCACCAATGCCGTTCGCAGAAGCTATGGGACTTGAAGCAACGCTGTACGATGAAAATCGGAACAAATTGTCCGGAATGATGTGACGGTTGTTGGCGAGAATGACTTGGGGGACTGGACCGCTTTGCAAGGAATGACTTACAACCCGATGCTGCTCGCTACAAGCTTGGTGCTTAGTATCTTCATAAGGCCTCGGGTTAGCGTTTTCAGCGATAGAGCTACGCTTCAGCCCGCGGCTGTCGACACCAGCTGACGAGTCAGCAGTGCTTGCCTTCGGATCGACATCGACTTCTACAATAGTTTTTTTACGCTTGAGTGCCTTGCGATACGTGACGTTGAGCACACCGATGTACCTAAAAGAGAACCATGATATCTTATTAGCAAATACTTTGAGGCTCGACTGGGTTGGGATTTGTAGCTTTGTTATCTTTCAGCTTCAAGACTTCGAGCGAGAGGGCTAAAGAGACGGTGCGTCTTACCTAGGCAAGAAGCGAAGTAACTCAGGATGTCGACGTTCGACTACTTCGTAAAACTCGTTCTCTCTATTGCTCAGTTGCTTACATACGGCTCTTTTCGAAAAACGAAAGACGGTAGTGTGTCCGCCTACTTGATGATTGTAGGGCTTCAACTCGACCGCTCCGAGAGGTGCAGCCGGAGCTCGATGATTCCTTCGCGATCTCGATCGTAGGAATGGGGACCGTGCTTTAGGAGTAGCCTTAGGAGTCGTCTCTGCATCATCTGTGGCACTGGAGTCGTCGCCATTCATTGACCGTGTAGTCTCATCTAGTGAGTCGTACTCTGATCCGGAAGCGGACGACGTGCCACTTTCAAGTGTACTGACATAGCGATCTTCCAACGGCATTCGTGCCTTTTGAAGATCCCCGTGTAAATATCGGCTTTGATGTCTAGACTGCAATGCAATGTCAACGTCTTCTGAAGGCGCGTCATTGTCGAATGTTGTTACAGATGTTTCTCCTGACTGAAGTGGTTCTATTCCGTGTTGGCAGTCGTCAAGCTCATCGAGGCTATCTATACTGACATCTTGGAGTGCGTCTGGGGAAGGAGCTTGGTGGGGATAGTAAAGAGCGGACGATATCTGTTCTTTATCAGACTCATCTTCCTCCTCCTCCACGTCAGCAGCAGTATCCTGTAGCTTGTCTATGGGAGTTTCCCCGTTTTTGGGTGTTGTATTTAAATCCTCAATTTCCAATCCAGAACTGGGAGCCCTTGCCTTGAATTTGTGATTGAATGGGGCGGTCAAATTGTGATAGTTTCTGATCTCTTCGAGGAGCCGAATAGGGAGACCACCTTCAGACGTGTCATCAAAACGGTGAGACATGCTTTTACTCCTGTTCGCAGTGTCCTCTTTAAAGGACGCCTCGTGTTCTTGTAACGTGTTCGAGATATCGCCGAGAGGCTTTGATGCTGCTGGGCCTTCGAATGGTCTTCGGTCAAACTGACGTTGGTTTGTATCTTCAATCAATTGAGGTTGTTGTTTTAGGCTCTCGTTGTCCTTGGTCGGGGACTCGTCACTTTCAATTAGTGCTTCGTTCTTTGCTGAGGACCCGACCGTCGATGTAGCAATCATCGGGCGTCCTCCAGACCTGACGGCTTCTTTTTTCTCGGACTGATCTTCGCGTATTGTGTCTTGTTTGACTAGCCCTGAGCTTGTCCGAGCTTTCTCCTGGCTTTTCTTTTGCTCCTGCGAAGCGGTGTTTTCTTTGAATAACCCTAAAATATGGCTTGACTTTCGACTTCTAGCGGTCGATGCGGGCTCCGCATTGGCCATTGTCGCCTCAATGCGCTTCTCAACATGACCATTGCCATTGCGGCTCGAGCTCCGATTCCTCTTCTCGGAAAATGCTTCTTCCCTTGCCCCTGTAGGTTTCTCCGTACTGTGGGAAGTACCTGAAGTATCTCCGGTATCTCTTCCCAGCGTTTCCGCCATAGTTGTAGAACTCAGTGTCCCGTATGATCTTGTCCGTTGATATTGCGACAGCGAAGTGGGTGGCTTGGTGGGTTGTGGTCTGACCGAGCTAGGGGAGGATCTGATCAATTTCAGACTTGCTGCCGGGGTTGAACTAGGTAAACCGTCCTGGGTGTTGGCATAGGACTGCCTTACGTGGGTGAAGCTCGGCTCTGAATTAGAGCTGGTTGGGGACGCCCTGAATGGTGGCGTCAAAGGCGGAGGTTCGGGTTGCCGTAACGATAAGGTGGGTGATGATGCTCGTGAGCAGAGACGCTGTGGTAGTCTCTGACAATTAGTCTCATCATGTTGAGAGGAAGGAGTGTTGCAGTTGCCGTTTCGGGTTGTGAGCAGATCTTGGGAAGTCGTGGAGAAGTCATCGTGTGTCGTAAACAGAGCAACCTCTGGGACCTGGGGCACCCAATGACTGTACACAGTAGACTCTGCGAATGATCGCAATGGTATTTCTGCCCTTGAGCGTCGAGCAGACGCATTGGGTGTTATCTCTGGGGGCCGCGCTTGGGGTGTGGTGGATGCATAATCGTTTTCAAATAGACGCTCCGAAGACCTCACCGAGAGAACAGGTGAGGTATTTTCTGCAACAAAGAAGGGGTTTGACATGTGGGTGACATTGGTGGACGGACTTATGAGGGACTTTTGTGGGATTAGATATTACGGTTGGGAGGCCGAGGGGCATATGTGCAATGATTCTCCATACAATCAACAGCAGTGCCGATAGCGATAGGGCTCTCTCTCTGGCAGTCGATGGTTTAGCAATATATCTTTCGTTCGGGTTACGCTTGACTTGACCGCCTCTTTGGCTGTCATGTTCAGTGTTTGAAACAGTCTAACAGAAGTGATTGCGACCCGTGCGACGACCACGTTCTTCGATGCTGCTTTGCTACAGGCCTTTATAATTTTATCATCTCAACACTTTCTGCAACCACAAATGACGATTCTAGTGCAGATGCGACCAGGATTCCTGGCGGAAGGCTTGGCAATGCTTGTCTCCAGCCAATAACGCTTTGATATCTCAAGACCCAACGGCTTTTGCTGAGATCCGGCGGAACGCTCCGACCGTCCAGCCAGGGCCCCGTCAAGGCTGTCAACTTTGCTTCCTTCCATGGCTTGTCACACCTCATAAATCTCTTATTACTTCATATACTTCAGCTATGCTTTCTCGATAGCTCCTGTGGAACATCAACCAGGCGGCGAGGGCCCCGGGTGAAGGTCAGAGAGATCATTGGAACTTGGAAGAGCGGTGGGAAATCCTCAGCACCAATCGATAAACAACGTGCTCTATCTCATGCATGGGCCACGAAATGTCGACTTCGAAGCTGCAACCAATCTCATGCACAGGTTTCTCAAGGTCCGTCAGCCGAACGATATCTCATCATTCTCATGATAGGGTCGCCAACTTGTACAGCGGCCAAAACGTGGATAGTGGCGTTCCCGCCTCTTCAGACTGGCAACCTGCCTTATGGTCAAGGGTCTAAGGGATCGATCGTTCAGGGAAAGGAATTCTCTCCTAAATACTGTTGGATCGTCTTACGTATCGTGCCAAGTTGTGATCCTCCACGCCTCCTTTTGAAGTTGGATTGTTTTGTCTAATCCCATCAAGGCGACTTCGACTGCATTCGCATACCTTGGAAACCTCAAGGTTCAATACTCATTACTACTTGATGAAATGGACCAAGTTGATGAAAGTGCCCTGTCATCAGACGCTCTATCTTGGCTCTTGGTCCATGGACGTCTCGTTTACTAAGTAGTTGCCGTCCTTATGCTGGACTCGCAATTGTCGTCACCAGCTCGAGTTGAGATCGAAAGACTGAGAAGTCCACCGAAATCATAGTCGGATTTCCTGATGATTGCAACATCGCTGAAGAGGCATCCTGACCAAAGGTCTTCGTAAATTTGGATTATGATTCAAGAGATACCAGTTGAGTTGTCACGCCTTACGAAGCCTTACTCTGCTTTGCTATAACTAACTGCTCTAGACCAGGGTGAGCGTAACGCAAGCCTTGGCCTCGAAGTGATAACGTCCAATGGCCCGGATGTCCACTGCTTTCCCACCACAATGGACGACATTTATCGATACTGTACAGCTCTGAACACCGAAGGTACCATGCAAATTTTCAACAGAAAGGTCATGAACAAAGTCCATTTCGCCAATAGCTTTTTAAGAAATCCTATAAAGGTGCCAAAATTGCAAGACCTAGTGAAGTCGCTTGTTTGAGTTGCCTAATTTCTCATCATATATATTATCCACGTTTGATTCCTGGCGAGATGACTTATTTCATACCGAAGAGGCTTATCTGTCCTAGAGAATTGATGATACAGACCGGTTAAGAACATCTCGTTCCAACACAAGGTCGTAACCACTCACGATCGAAGCCCCTTAGGCATAACAGATTGTTCGAAGGAGCTGTGTTGCTAACACTCTCGCTTGGTTCTTCGGTATTACAGCATAAGTTTTAACCTGAGGGTACGGGCTGTCTGATGCTAAGGTGATTCCTATATAATCAGATCATGTGAAGCAGTGTTCCTCTAAGTAACTTTACTCCATCGTTGAGCCACAATTTTCAATCCGAGGGATTTAAAGCAGGGCAGTTTCCCTGCTTGGATCGTCTCGGTGCAAGCAAATCAAACCTCCGTGGTGATACTGTTTTGTTGTCCAGGACGGCTCGCCGAAGCGACATAAGGGTAACCAGATTTGCCTATATAGGTCTCTTGTGCGAGATAATAGCACAGCGTTAACCTAAGCATCATATATACAGCAGACAGAGTTGCATGTATCAAAATCCCCAAGATATGGGTTTACGAGCAGACATTACTATACATCGTGAGTATACTCCGTTCTGCCAATAGTCATTCTTTACAATCTGTTAATAGCTCATATTGAACGCAATGCTTTACTTCGTACATAATTCCAGCTTGCTCCTCATTCTCTACTACACAACGATTCTCATTCGCAGCGCTGAATCCACCACGATTCAGCCTCGAAGCAGACCGGGAGCCAGTGCGTGTCTTTGATTTTGACCAGCCTCCATTCCCGAATTGCGCGCCCTCCGGGTTGATCTAGAAGAATTCATGGCAGCAGTAAAACGCGTTCGTTTTGGAGAAAACAATACAGCCCTTTGGACTTTAGCCACGACAAGACAGAACGCCACGAGATACCAAAGATATGGGGCTGTGCCAGGTTATCCTCCACGCCGCCGAGGATCCTGGAAGGATACGTTTACGCTCCCTCTTGTTGCGCATGTGGCTGAAGATATTATTGATTCTTGTGTCAGGAAGCTGCCGGGTGATGCGAGGGTGGGGCCGAAGAATATCTTTGAGGTCGCTGGTGCTGGTGTGCCGGGTGCGGGGAACGGTGCTACAATATGCCTTACCTTATCAACGCAACGATTGCTGGTATTGGGACTAGGTGATTGTTAGTGGTGGTGAAGAGTGATTTTCGGCTACGAGAGGCAAGATATCTCCAGCCAGAGACGGCTGAATAAGATATCAACGAACAATGAAACGAAAGACTGTCCAACCCGCACAGTAGAAAGGAAAAATGTCCGTGGAACAACCCTATTCCTAGGCAGGAAGAGACCATGTTCCGACTCAAACCTTGACCAGCAAAGAACTTGGTGCATGAAACAGCCCTCGAGCTTGAAAGATATCGCGCATTCTACCAGAAGCAGATATCACCTGAACCCATCTGCGGAGAATTTTCAAGAGATCTCAAGCCTAGGTACTGCTTGGATAAGGCAAAACGTTCCCTCCATACGGGATTCATAGTTGCTCCAAGCGCGCAAAAACCCCATCCCAGCATTAGCGGTCTCGGACACTCATACGCCTCAACCGAGGATATCAATCCTGAAACAATACCTCATCCCCTCCTTTGGACCGTGGCCTGCATCTCCAATAAACAGTAACCACAGGCTGCATTTTGATTTTTTATCGAATCCCTATTTCCCTCTTCCTATCCCCCCATCCCCCGCCCCCCAAACCTCACCACCCCCCGCTCCCCGTACCTCCCATCGCCTTTCTCCGCCCCATATCAATAGCTGTACTCCCACCCACCCTGGCAGACAGACCCCTTTGACTCGGTTTTAAATTCCACGTCCCTTCTAGCCGCCCCACGCTCCATCCACCCACCATCTCCTCTCTATCGGTCCACGCGCTCCATCACGCCGCCCCCATATCCTATATCCCACATCTATCCTACATAAGAGAGCGAGAGATGAGGGCGTTGGGTGTGGCTGCGGGGGTGGGGTAGGCGAGAGGTTGGATATCACGCGGCGGGCTGGAAGACAAGGGTTTCGGGCGAGGAAATAATGGGAAGGGGGTTATTGGGGGTTCCTCGAGTGGGGTATGCTGAGGTTTGGATTTCTTCTTCGGGTTTTTGAAATCGGGAACATGGATGCTATGAATGTTCGATAGAGTATGGGCGAATTCTGGGTATTAGATATGCTATTAATGAGTCTCTATGATTTACAAATGTATATGTATGTATGCCGTGCTATGCAAAAGAAAGAGCGCCTCGCTACCCGAACCAAAAAAAAACCCCCTAATCACCATTAGATATTATCATGTTGATAAACTGGATCCATTCATCAATCATCAAAATTTGAGCTTCAGCTCTTGAGAGCCTCCAGATCGATTCCAAACCACACTCGCTTCGACTTGGGACTCGTGGTATTCGCAGCCACGATTGCCGGATTGGCAGTATTCATGGTCGCGGGCGTGCCAGCCGCATTGACTGAGCCGGGTGTGTTGAGATAGATATCCAACAACGACCCAGCACCACAGAATTCCTTGCTGTTTCCTGCACACAGCATGTTGCAGCTGCTATTGCTTGCTGCCGCAGTGGCCGTGGAAGCGATGCTCGAGCCGCAGAAACACTCCTTGGAGTATTCGACACCAGCGTAATTGGCGCCGGCGGCCTGGCAGTAGTTGACGCAGGATTCGACGGTCATGGCGGTGGCGTTGATGTACGAGGCGCCCGAAAGAGCGCGGCCAGTTGTGGCTTCTTTGTAGCAACCTTGGAAGACGTAGCTGCCAACTTGCTTGACGGTAGTTGGCGGTACGTAAGTGGTAAGGTTGTATACAGATAGACGAGAGCTGCCACCGCAGATCTCGGAGGTATTACCCTTGCAGGCCATATTACAGCCTGTTTGGCCAACGGCGGCATAATTCTGCAATCCGTTACCGCAAAAGCATTCTTGGCCGTACTCGATGCCGGCAAGGCCATAGTTGTTTTTTGGACTGCTGCAGAAAGACTGGCAGGCTTCGACTGTCATACCGGTACTATTCGTGAAGCTTGCGCCGGAGAGGGCGCGGGGAGCGGTCTCGTTAGCACAGCCGAGGTAGGCCCAAGAGTTTATGGTTTGGCCAGGGGTTGGAACGAAGGTCGTGGAGGAGGTGGTGGTGGAGGTGGCAGTAGTGCTGGTTGGGCTTGTTGTTGTCGGAGTCGCAGATGCGGATGTAGAGGTAGAACTCGCTAATGTAGAGGTAGCGGTTCCTGATGTCGAGCTAGAAGTAGAACTCGCCGATGTCGAGTTCGAGGTTCCCGATATCGAGCTAGAGGTCGCTGATGTCAAGGAGGAAGCAGTTCCTGATATCAAGGTGGATAAAACGGTTCCAGATGTCGAGCTAGAGGTAGAATTCACTGATATCAAGCTAGAGGAAGCGGTTCCTGATGTCGAGGCAGAGGTAGTAAGGTTGCCGATAGTAGAAGTGCTGATAGTCGAGGTGCCTGAGCTTGAGCTGATAGTCGAGGTGCCTATGCTTGAGCTGCTACTCGAGGAACTAGCCGCTACTTCGTACATGTTGAGACGGTTCCCTCCACCACAGTACTCCGTGGCATTGCCTTTGCAAATCATGGAGCACCCTGTCACACCAGGTGTGGTGCCGCCGACAAGGTTTGAGCCTGCATTGATGGTGTTTCCGCAGTAACATTCGCCAGAATACTCCACACCAAAGTAAATGTACTGGGAACAGGCAGCCGAGCAAGACTCTACTGTCACCGGAACTGCAGCAGCAGGGTTGCCAAGCCCTGTGAGAGCCCTACTGTTGGTAGCTTCACTGTAGCAGCCGAGATAAGTCCATCCGGTCAGGGTTTGGACGGTGATAGGACCGGTAGGTGTTGGCGTTGGAGTTGCAGATGTCATCGTAGAATTACCGGTTCCAGAGGGAATACTGGTCGTACTCGTTGAGGTAGTCGGTAGGGGTAGACTCCCGTTAATTGCGTACATGTTAAGTCTATTGGGTCCCCCACAATACTCCGTGGTGTTGCCTCCACAGAGCATCGAGCAGCCGTTTGTGGCAGGAGTAGTGCTAGTCTGAGCGACGGAACCAGCGTTGATGGTGTTTCCACAAAAGCATTCATTAGAGTATTCCATACCAAAGTAGGTATAACCTTGACAAGCTGACTGACAGCTTTCAATAGTACCGCCTGCTGTAGGAGCTGCAGGGGCTTTGTCTGATAGTGCTCGACCGGTTGTGGCTTCTGAATAGCAACCGATGTAGTTGTAGTTCCCAGCTTGCTGCACAGTCACCGGCGCACCAGGATTACTGCCACCGCCACCAGTACTAGCATTGGAGCCAGGGGTATACCGAGTTGCATCATAGTAGATGCTAATATAGCCGCCGCCATTTACGTTTGAACCACCACAAGCCTGCGATGCGTCGCCAGTACAGGCATAATTACATTGAATGTCAGCTGCGTCAAGGTACTGAGATGGGGGTGGCGTATTTCCACAATAACACTCGCGAGCGTATTCTGTTCCTGAGAAGACAAAGTTCCCACCCTTGCAGCTTGTCTGACATCTTCCATTGTCGTTGTTGGCATCGGCATACTGCGGAGAAGGAAGGAGACGGCCACTTGGTTGAACTTCGTGATAACATCCGAGGTACGTGTATACCGGTTGGCCAGTAGAGTTTGTCGGGCCTACCTTGCGGTCCACCACAACGCCTGTGATCTGTACTTCGTGAACGCCAAAGCTAAGATCGTCTGTATTCAACGTCCAAGTGTTGGTAAACGTTTGGTCGGGGATGTTTACTTCTTCTGCATTTGTAATAAACAACACTGTGGCGTATGCGCAGTCGTTGACTGCTATGCTCTGGGATTCATGCAGCGCAGTGGGATCTTCAGGCCGAAAAACACCGTTTGGCGGCTTGCTCTTTGATATATGTAGCACGGAGCCACCACTGTTGCAGATACGAATCTTTCTCGAGGAGGTAGAGCTGGGTGCAACGCTGCCGAAATCCATAATGAGGTTACCTCCGGGCAGCCAACCACCTTCGGCGGTGCTGATCGAAAAATTTCCAACCGGAGCTGTGGAGGCAGAGCCCTCGAGGATAATAGAAACCTTTCCACCTGTCGTCCAGGTCGTAAAGAAAGATTGATAAGAACCAACGCCATGAGACGGCAAAAAGGATGAGTCCACAGAGACTTGGCTTCCACCGACTAACTGCGTACCAACAGCCGGAAGTTTGGTAGAACTGAAACCATCGCCGAGAACTTCACCGTTACTGTTGGAAAATGTCACATTAGTATAGTTGATCGTGGTACCAGTGAGGGCGTCAGTAGTATAGGCGTAGCCAGTTATCGTAAGTGGGCTTTGTCCGGCATTGGCGATGACAAACGGTTGAGAAATAGAAGGCACAGTTTGGTTGCTAAGGAGCACAACTCCTCCGTAATCCACCGTGATGGGAGATATGACCAGGAATGGCTTGTTGGAGACCTCTGTACCTGTTAAACTAATAGGGAATTTAGTAGAGTATCCTGCAACAGAATTCGTCGTGGTCAATGTTAACGCGGTCGATTTGACCCCGGGTGAGACATTGCCGTAAGAAGCATTCGCTGTATTTGAAGAAGTGGTTCCGGTTAAATCCCAGGTCACAGGGAAAGTGAATGTCGTTCCTTGCGCAATTGCACCTTGCGGAAGATCTGCAGGATTGACTTTGAAATGCAGATCGCCAACCGTGACACTAGTGATTTGAGTAATTGCAATATTGGCTTTGCACGAGACGGTTTGGGTACTCTGTGATCCGAGCGCAACCTGGCCAAAGCTGACTGGAGAGGTACAGTTGAGCGGCAGATTGACTGGGGATCCAAGACAGTACAATGTTCCCTGGGAATCCGTGACGTACAGTCTTGAGTCGCCAAAGGCGGGACGTTGAAATTTATTCAATCCGTTGACTTGAGGCAGATTGATGGTCTTCAGTTTGTTATCAGAACCAGGCACTGCGTACCAAGCCCGTAGCCCTGCGTCAGGATCGCACATCCACAGTATACCAGTACCTACCTTATTTTGATAGGATGTAACCGTAGGAATGCCAACACCAACGCGTCCTGCCGAATTCTCGGTCGTCTGGCCGGCCAGGGAGAACACAGGCACCCCGGAACCATCGAATCCAAGCTTGTAGACATAGGTAGGATATCCAACCGGGGTGACGTAAAAGTAGCCTCCTTCCAATGGATATGAACCTACGCCACCGAAGACGGCCTTGGTTGTGACTATAGTCTGAATAATTCCATCCGTTTGACCGGGTCCGAGCTTGTAACCGCCCAAGTTGTTGGCATTCATTATGTAGATTTTACCATTCTTACCTGCTGTAATGGCCATTTTGGACACTCCAGTGCCCTTGAAGACGGTGGGATCAAGTAACGCTACACCCCCAGACCCGAAGTCTTGATCGCCGCCATCAAGATTCTGGTAGTCGTAGGGTTGGAAGTAATCGGTAAGCGAGAGTACACCGCCAGGGCCGACAGCAAGATTCACCTTTCGATGACGTTAGCACTCATGGGCATCATGCAATACGTGGATAATCGCTTACGGCGGCTTCGCCCAGCGTTTGCAACGGACTGCTGCCAGAGGCAGGGGTGCCACCGTTCTGATGACCTTGGCCATTTCCGGAAGCGAAGAAAAGACGTTGCCCATCTGATGATAGACCAAAGCCCGACTGCCAAATGCCGCCCTCGCCACCGCCGCCGTTTTGATTCCAAACATTGGTTTGAGGTACCAGAGGTCCAGATTCGGTAGCGAAATTTGTTACCACCTTTTGCAAGTTGACATCAACGCCTACTACGACCCCGGTGAAGTTGAACAAATCACAGTGGCCGCCAAACCCCCCGTAGACGACAGAACCAATTTGAAGGAGAGACTATACCATGGTCAGTCCTCGGTTTCTCTATCGATTTGATTAATCAGCCTACCGGTCGTTGCAAAACTGTACCTCCAAGGAAATATTTCGCCGGGGCATTGTCACTTTGCGAGCCATCGATGAGGACAGGTGGAAACACGTCGACCAGCGTATTAACATTGACGCCGTGAAAATAGTAAACCCCATTGTATGTTCCAGTAGCTCCCGCTGTCCTGTAATTGGCGATATAAGTCTTGGCGAAGAAGTATGCAATGTCTGTGGCCGGGTCGATAACTGGGGTCCCAATTATTCCAATCGTGCCAGGAACATCAGTACATCCGATGTCAGACTGCAAAAATGGTGTATGGACTTGTCGGGCATTCATAGGAGCGCCGGTCTTGGCATTTAAGGTGCGGATCCAATTTTGGGAAGAAGCCAGAAATAGAATCTGGTTGCCTCCAGCATTCGGGGAGTACACGAGGGGTTTCGCGTAGAACTACCACTCAGCTCACTGGTCAGTACTCGAGCTTCGCGGAGGAAATCAGAGTTGCTCACCTGCTCTTTCGCGTTGAACGGGACTGTCCATAATTGGCCAAAGGCAGAGCTGTCAACGACAGCAGGGTCCATGTTGTGGTTGGAGAGATAACCTGACTGTCCTAGATCTGCATCGGTATAACTGTCTGTTGGTGCCACGGCAGCTACTTGCGAGGTAAGGGCCACCGCTATAGCGGCAATTTTGTAAAGACTGTGTAACATGGTGGGGTATGTCGTCGTCGTCGCCGTTTGTCGGCAACACTTGGAGAGAGTAAACCCCGCAGTAAAAGCCCTGGTGGAGGGTAAAATTCAACGAACGAAACGAAGGTCGGTGGCATTCTTTTTACCTTTATCATAGGAAAAACCAGGTACCCAGATGCAGGTCAATGCAGAGCGCCTTCTCTGCATGGCCAGCACCCACTTTACCCACTTCAGCTGAAGAGTGTACCTAGTCAAGCCATAGCAGATAGGCTCAGTCCAAGGAGAACTTCGAGCCGCATTCGGACAGTCATTGAGACCAAGGAAGGCCAGGTTGGGCCAAGGCCAGAGTCGAGACTCGAAAAGTCCATAGTGTCTGGGAGCTTGCCCAACCGCCATCTTGGAAAACCGATGTTCCTGGTACAAATATGCCACACATGCCACGCATGCCAAGGGTCCATCGATCGATTACTGCAATCCGCGTGGTGGTACGCGAGAGTAGTCTACTGCGTATTCCGTACCTCGTACAGAGACAGAGTAGTAAAGTACTAGTTCTGTGGGGAACCAAGTGCCAAGGTACCGCTATGGCAGATGTCGGTAAATTTCAGTGAAAGGGCTAACGGCACTTGCCTCAGTAGCGCGGTCACCAACCCGTTAGGTCAATGTCAAAATCGAGTCCCCAAGGCTGCAGCCTGCATGCGACCAATGACTCTGTGCAGGGGGGCTATTCTTGGTTTGACCAGTCACTTATCAAGCCGACACACACCGAGTCCATTTTATTGACTTTTTGAACGACATTTCTTACGCATTGTCGGCATTGTGGGGAAGAAGCTTAATAGTTTAAATCAACCGTAAGCGAGGAGGACCCTCTTCATGAATCTTTTGAATCGGATATATGAACAATTCGTCAACTGCTAGCATTATTATTGACGAGTTTGCAACTATCAAGAGTCAACTCAATACCCCTGAGTGTTCTTTTTACCGCAGTGTCTGTAGCCACTAATCCGTGGGCCGGCTTCGCGGCTAAGAGACGTACCTTAAGGTAGGCCCCTCTTCAACCCTGGTAGGTCATACTCGTACGGTCGTACCTCCCTACTGTAGGCTGAAGGCCGAAGCGCAACCACTCAGACGGTGAGACCCCGCTAATTATAATAATACTAAGGTAAGAGAATGTAAGTCAATGGCTCTGGGGCCCTGGGCTGTAGTATCACCTCCCCTGATTGGACGCTTGTACGCGAGGGCTTCACCCAAGCTGCCATGGGGGCGCTTTTGATACGACGAGATACGGTACTGTACTGTACTTGGAAGTTGTGCGGGCCGGAGCCTGTCGTGGCAGTCTAGCTATCTAATTCTTGCCTCGATGTTCTCGTACTGTGTACGCCGCCTCACCGGCTCAAGTTCTTCTCTACTGAAGTACCGGTCTACCTCGTTGTGGCGCCTCCAAGTATAGTCGTCTGTGCGGAGGTGGCAAATCAGCCAGACAGTTCCGTTAAAACCAGAGTTCTGTTACATCAGATCGACGTTAGGCCCATAAAAGTAAGGATTCATACAGAATCAGTACCAAAACAGGAAAAGCTTACCCAGAAATATCCCCTGCCGTTAGTTCAATACAGTATTGTATGAGGGTTTTGCCTCGGTTTATAGGTAACGGCAATACTCCGGAAATCCGTCCGTTACAAAGTAATAAACAGAGGTACCCATACCAAAAAGGTGAAATCTTCAGCTTCTGTCCGTAGTTAAGAGAGTTCCGTTATAAGGAGTTCCCCTACAACCAAGGAATACTGTACCAGCTTACATGGCATACCAGAAGCCTCCTTGTCTTACCTCGTTGTACTTCAGCGCTATTCCGTAGAAAATTTACGAGCAGAATACGAGGTGGTCCGGATCTGTACAGTACTTCCCGTCTCTTCGCCTTCCCTGCCTTCAGCTCGCCTCCTTGGTGGACCCATGGTCGGGGCGAGATCACCAACTTATTGGCGGCTCAATAGTTTTCCACAAGCGCTTTACTGGCGCGGAAGTTCATGATGTTTATCTCTAATTTCCTCATATCTCGTTTATGCTAGGTAATCCTTCTTCATGGCAATCGGGAAAGCTGCAATGAGAACGAAATCCCACTTTTTTTTATGCTATAGCAATAAGGGGTAACATGACTACTGTGTAAGGTACTGTAGTAGTAAACGTGGTTACTCGTGGACAGGGAGAGACACTAGGTACCTCAAGCCACTGGTACCCCCAAATCCACATCTCAAGGACTGGGTGTTCCAATAGAACCCGAAGTGGCGTGCATAATACCTCAACGGGGAGAAGCCAGACCGCCCTATCAGGATTGCCCCAAACGCGCCACAATTACCTTCTATGGATGGAAAACTTCCCCAGTCACCAGTGAAGCCTATTGGACATGGATGCCGTCGTATTGCTGACACACTACTGATACACCTTTTGGCCGGATTGGTCTTGTCGCTCCTCAGTCCTCAACCGTTCGGGTCCAGAACTCGGAGCTTTCGAGGTGCGAAAATGCTTGAAAACGCAGTAAGAATCGCATTTCCAAGGGCGAACAAAAACGCGGTTCAATTCGATGATTCGAAACCTGAATTAATTCATTTTGGAAGTCACAAAGCGGCACCTGAGCAAACGGCTATTCTACCCAACAATACGGTCATAAAACCAAAAACATGCATACGATGGCTAGGAGTTTGGCTGGATCGAAAGCTCAATTTCAAAGTTCATGTGCAAACGAAAATTGCTGCAGCCAGAAGAACATTACACTCACTATTTAGATTGTTGAATAGCGAATGGGGACTAAAGCGTTACGTCTATTAGCGATTATGGGGCCGAAATTTGATGGAATAACCAAAAAAGCTATTTGACCAAATTTCGCAGATTGCAAAATACTGCTTTGCGGAAAATCCTGGGTGGGTGCGTTTCGAACGTCATCTATAGATGCTATGCAAATAGAAGCCGAAATTTTGTCGGTGAAAGTACGATTAGACCGAAAATGCAAGAATTATGCAATTCGGGTAATTGGTTTATCCGAAAAACATCCTAGAATATCAGGAAAACAACGTCTATTTCATACCCACCTCAATATTCTACTGAACTGGGCCTGAACCTGAAGGCGCCAAAATACCTGAATTAGAGCGAGTAGAATTCGGATTTACCCAAAAAGGCTAAGAAATGCAAAAAAAGACTGACGCAAATATATCGAATATTGAAGAAAACACTGAGTTCAATACAAGAAATCGATTTTAGTGAGCCATGAAGTTTTTTTTATACGTATATATTTTTTATTTCTCCATTGAGTGCATGCAGCCTATGGCTATGGCACTATCTAGGCGCTGTGTGTATGCTAAATTACATGTAATTTGGCCAAAATCTTTATATCTTCCCGTTGTGCGGTCACACCGATAAAATGCGCATACGAGCGCTCAGCTGAAAAGGAGACACGACTATTTCAAAAGCTATTTACATCGATTATCACAGAATGATTCGGGCCAGCGATGGAACCCACCTGTACGCGGTGCTGGCTACGAACCTTCTGTCTAGTTACAGAAGAGCCTAGAGGTTACCAAACAGACAAATCGACACGTCGATTGAGACCGAGCATCGCGTCGCGATGCTCACAAACAACAATTTCACATGGCTAGATGATCATGTGACCAAACAGCAAACGGAAGCCCACGTCGAAGTGACCAGCTTCCACATACATAGACCAAAAGCCCACCTAGCCCTGTCAGCTAGGTGGTCATACAGCGAATTCGAAAGTTCACGTCGAAGTGGCCAGCTTCCACATACATAGACCTACGATAACGCGAAGCCCGTGATCTGTTACTCGCACGGCCAGCTCGCAACCTCGGGCATAGCTCTTCGTCGCCCATTTCATCGGTGTGATTGCACAATGTACAACTGGTCTACAGATTATGCTGTCTAGGATTTTGAGTCGGCTGCTTGCAGCAGAATTTCCTTGAGCGCATCTGACTGGGTATGGAAAGTGGATTCAGGTTACAGCGACTACTAGAATAAACAACAGTGTGGTTTTTAAGCTCTAAGAGCTTGTTTCGCGCAGAGAGCTTTTTCATACGACATACATCGTCAGTACGACTCTATGTGTATCTATATAAGGTACGTAGATAGTATGCTGTGCTTCATAGCTTTTGGCTGCATAAGCACGTTAAAATGAAGGGAAAGAAAAAACAGAATGATTCGAATAAATGCTATGGAATTTGCATCGAAATTCAGACGTCGGAGCATTTATTACTTACTAAACTGCAAGCATTAAAAAGCTCGGCTCAAAAACACAGATACGATACTGATACTATTTTATCACCAAAATCGGCAGAATCCTACATTAGAGTATTTAAAAAATACTCGAATTGCGACTAGAAAATGGCTTTTAGGCACGGAAGACTAATTTGTGAAATTTGCGAAACGTACTTCTGGGAATTTTTGAACTACCGCCCTCGTATGCGCGTTTTATCGGTGTGACAGCTCAATGGGAAGATATAAAGCATACCTAAGGTAGGTAAATTTTGGCCAAATTAGAATACATGTAATTTAGCATACACACAGCGCCTAAGCATGCACTTAATGGAGGGGGAAAATATCCGTACCCCGCACTTTCGCTCCAAGTATTCTTTTTATAGAGCCTAATATGCAGCTTTCTTTGTGTTCGGCCTTTCCCCTGTACTGTTGGACGATCATACGATCGTACTTCTTACTAGTTCTTCTGCACTTCGTAGCACTCAGCATCCACTGATAGAAAAATTCGTCCGTTTTAGAATTGTTGGGATGGGCAATACACGGTGACGAATTTAGTGACGTTGGGTCAATCGGTGTTTGGCAGCAGTACTTGCTGAAGTTGTCGCTTTACTCGCAGCTGATATGGAAAGCAGTGGGTTTTCCATTGAGTCGATGATGATTGTAAATATCCCATCGAACGACATTGGAACAGAAACTGATCTAAGTCGTGTCGAATTGGCCTGGAGAAGGGTATTGGTAATGCCAGTGAAGGCCTCTTGAATCAAAGAAGATAGGTCTGAGCATGCGTTGATCAGAAGTGGAGGGAAATGTGGTCTGTCAGAGCCATAGGCGGCAGCCCTACAGCCCTACATCCTCGCTTGTAGATGACTAGCACGGCTATTCCTACTCGTACAGTCGTACTTAGATAATTTATGAGCTACGGAGTAATGGTGGAGTTGTTAAAAGATCGATGAACGATAGGTATCGTCTTCTCACTTCATGGCGCTGACGTCGGTGGGTTCTGGCTAGTCCTCAGGTCGAATCATTCGCTGAAGCAAGCTGGTAGTGGAAAACGTTCAACTTCTTCGACGTCGTTGAAGTGAAGCCACCAGACAACAGCGAAAGCTCCTCCTTGTTCGATGTTAGTTGCTTATCTTAATATGTGTATTCCTACCAGACGCTGACATCGCAAGGGTAACGACTTCAGCTCCGTCTCCACCGGTTCGGATAATCTGTTTCTTGGCAGTAACGATGGCCAGGTTCGGATTCTTTCCCAAGCTTTCAAGGTTATCAGGTCTTTCCAGGCACACGAAACCGGTTCGATTACGCATATAAAGCAGGTTGAAGGGACATCATTACTGGTTACAATATCTGAGGATCTACTGAACGAGCCTGTACTGAAGGTATGGGCTCTAGACAAGACGGAGAAGAAAACTGGGTCGCCAAAGTGCTTGTCGACCTTGAGCATACATAATGGACGGAAGCAATTTCCTGTAGGCATACGTTAAGAGAATCAAGGGCTAAATGAGGCTGACTGCGGGTGGTTTTCAGATTTCCGCCTTTGCAGCGCTGGAGAACTTGTCACAACTCGCTGTGGGCTTTGCCAATGGATCTGTCACTGTCATCAGAGGAGACCTGATCAATGACCGAGGTGCCAAGCAACGGACAGTCTTTGAATCTGAAGAACCCATCACAGGTGTCGAATTTCGAGAAGGTGCTTCAACTACTCTTTACCTCGCCACTACTGGTCGGATCCTCACATTGACGATCACTGGGAGGGGTCAGGGACAGCCAGCAAAAGCTTTGGAAGATACAGGCTGCGGCGTTGGATGCATGACTGTCAACAAAGCAAGTGGGGATATTGTTGTTGTCCGGGACGATGCGATATATTACTATGGCCTCAATGGTCGGGGCCCAACCTATGCATACGAAGGGCCAAAGCAACTTGTGAGCGTTTTTGGTGATTATATTGCTCTCGTTTCTCCTCCAAAGGCAGTGACTCCAACGAAGCTATCCACGACACGAAGGTTCGGTGGGACCAGGGCCGATGAAATGTTCAATACATCTACCTTCGCCCTCCTAGATACGGACTTGAAATTTGTTGCTCATACAGAGACGATGATCACCCAGGTCAAGGCCTTGTTTGTTGAATGGGGTGATTTATTCCTGCTCACCTTAAGCGGCAAAGTAAGTCTAGTAAAATATAAATATGAATATCAGGGCTGATTCCTCAGCTTTTCCGTTACCATGAGAAACCTTTGCAGCAAAAGCTCGAGATTCTCTATCAACGCGATCTCTATGTCATGGCCATTAATTTCGCGCAGAAAGCTGGAGTCAATGCCGCCCAGCGAAACGTAATATTACGCAAATACGGAGACTTCTTGTACAAAAAGGGTGATTACGACACAGCGATGCAACAGTATCTCAAGGCCATCGATAACACAGAGCCATCCCAAGTGATACGCAAGGTACGTTCTCTGTGATCTGATTGAGTTGTAACTAATTGTAACGGCATAGTTTCTTGACTCGCAACGTATTAATAATCTTATAGAGTATCTTGAAGAATTACACGAGCACGACAACGCTACTATCGACCATACTACATTGCTGTTAAACTGTTATGCAAAGTTAAAGAATACCGACAAGCTCGAAATCTTCATCAAATCCGGCACGAACTTCGATTTGGACACCGCAATTAGCATGTGCCGACAAGGTAGTTATTACGATCAAGCTGTTTTCCTGGCTAAGAAACACGGAGAGTATGAGCTAGTGATCGACATCTTGATCGAGGATTCGAAGAACTACGAGGACGCCCTGGCCTATATCTGGCGTCTTGAGCCTGAAATGGCATATCCGAACTTGATGAAGTACGCTCGAGTTCTTCTGGAACATTGCCCAAAAGACGCCACTCAAATCTTCATCGATTATTACACAGGCGAGTACCGGCCTAGAAAGGAAGCCGTAAACCCTGCTCCGCCCGTCATCCAAGGTGGCGCTGTCAATGCTGTACAGAACTTGGCCTCATTCATTCCTCTACCTTACAGGCAGGCTACAATAGCGCTACCACCTGCAACACCGGTGAATCAGCAGATCCCTCTCTCAGAGTCAGATGCAGCCGCAGCAGGAATGGCGCAGCCGCCGCGGGAGTACAATCTACCAAAGCCACGGACAGCTTTCTCGTCTTTTGTAGACCATCCCAGTAATTTCATAACGTTTCTCGAAGCCTGCTTGAAGGAGCCAAACATTGAAGAAGCAGACAAGATTGATCTCTACACCACGCTGTTTGAGATTTATCTTGAGACTGCTAATACTAAGAAAGGCGTCGAGAAGGACGAGTGGGAAGCGAAAGCCAAAATGCTAATAGACAGGAAAGATGTGAGCGCTGCAATATCTGATATATATGGTTTGACTGACGAACCCCAGATCCCCATCGATACTTCCAATGTATTGTTGCTCTCTCACTTATCAAATTTCCGAGATGGCACAATATTGGTCCGAGAGCAACAAGGACTGCGTTTTGACATTTTTCGATCCTACACGTCAGCCAATGACACCGCTGGTACGATCAAAGCTTTGAGAAAGTACGGGCCGGACGAGCCACAACTTTACCCAGCCGCACTAGCATACTTTACCTCAAGTCCCAAAATTCTAGAAGAGGCTGGCGATGAGTTGGATGCTGTACTGAAGAAGATTGATGAAGATGGCTTGATGGCGCCACTGCAAGTGATACAAACGCTGAGCACAAATGCAGTGGCTACCATGGGCATGGTCAAGAAGTACCTTAGCGATACGATCGAAAGGGAACGAAAAGAAATATCAAACGTAGGTAGCACTTGATTTACTGTAAAAACCCTACTTATATTGTTTAGAATCGTCGACTGATTGAGAGCTATCGCATGGAAACCGAGTCTAAGCGAAAAGAGATGGAAGACCTAGGCTCTAAACCCGCGGTCTTCCAGACAAGTCGATGTTCGGCATGCGGCGGTAGTTTGGACCTGCCCAAAGTGCACTTCCTATGTAAGCACTCCTTTCATCAACGTTGCCTCAACCAGGTTAACGGTGAAGATGCGGAGTGCCCCCAATGCTCGGGACCGAATAATAATATTCGAGCTTTTAGGAAAGCCCAGGAAGAGTCTGCGGATCGGCATGACATGTTTCAAGATGCATTACAGCGGAGTCGAGATAAGTTTAGTACTATTAGTGAGTTCTTTGGGAGGGGTGTGATGTCGGTGCAGACAACAGAATGAAAGGCCTTTTGACGCCAATTACCCAGATTTAGAGATAGTACTCAAGAGTCTATGCGTGTAGACTGTATAATATACATAGATGTCACTTGTGCATCACTCAAGCTCCAGTGTATGCCGTGATGCCTGATAGCGCTAAACCGAATTCGCGTAAAGTGACCTTCGCGTCGCCTGAGGCATGCATCTCTTCGCGCCGCAGCAGCAATGAATTATGGCAGCAAGAAATATAATTCAAGACTCGGACGACGAGGACAATGTAGAAGGTAGCCCACCTCCACCTCCACCTCCACCTCCACCTCCACCGTCAGCGCCGGGAACGTCCGAAGTGAGTCTGAGCACCATTGTCGACCTTCCGAGCTCGCCTCCGTCGAGGGTTCTGGAGCAATCTGGACAGCCCAGTACGGGTTCTACAGGCAGGACCCATTCGTCTATTTAAAGGCTGCTCGGGATCGAAAGCTGACATTACGCAGAGCTGCTGAACCGCGAGATCCAAGATGCCCATAATAGCCTTCTCGCACCAACGCCAGCAGGCGCTTTGTCTTCGACGAAGTCCAAAAGACGGTCGAGTCAGCAACCGTCGGTCTCGCCTTCGGTATCTAAAACTAAGTTCAGGAGAGCTACTATAACTGGATCCGAGCGAAAAGAAACGAAGGCCTCGAAGACGTATGGGTCAAAGGCTTCTCGAGATATCTCTGAATTCCGAGGTTCTAGCGATGGAGGACAAGACATCTATTGTAGTAGAAGTTCGGGGTCTGTTATAAGATCAAGGGATACTGAGGAGCCTCAGGGCAACGTGGAAAGCAAGAAGTGCACGCGGGATACTGCTCAATGTGAGAAGTTGAGCTATTACAAAGCGGAGCTTCCCAAAAATGCGGACAACACGAATCTGCATCTTTCAACCGAGAGCCGCCAGAACGAGACCAGTCCGGCTGCATCACTACGCAGCTCAATGCTTCCTCCGACGTTGAAGCCTTTTGTAGAAACTCACACCCAACGTCCGGAGTCCAGCACGGCATCTACGGTTCCATTTGATATCCCCCCAAAGCTGACACAAATAGAGGACGCTGGGTCATCTAGGTTCTCTGCTTCAAACGACCGTATGCCTACTCCGACAGTATCCTTTAAATCCCGAAGTGACGCCGAGAAACCACTCGATTCTAGTCAAAGCAGTGCTAAATCTAAGAACGGTTCAAGCGCCCAGGTAGATGTATCGAGTCCAAGATTTGAGAAGCATGCAGAGCTGGAGAACAGCGACTCTTTGCCCCCAACCAAGCGTACCCGTACCGAGGACGTCTCTGGTGTACTATCATCAGCGGAGCAGCACCAGAAACTTCAAGAGGACGCGATTCGGAGGGAAGGGCTTCCTATTTTTGCTTCAAGAATCGATAGTCTGGTCCATTCCCTACCATTTACCACTGATAGGGTGGCGATAGCAACCGCGTTGGAAGAGTGCGGAGGCAACATGGACCTCGCGGCTTCCAGGCTCCTTGACGCGGAAGAGCAAGGGGGCGGCCATGACGAGCTTTCGCTTTCTGCTTCAATACCCGCAATGGGCAGCGCGAGAACACGATCGTCGAAATCTTACAAGAAGCGAGAGCTGGAGGGCAAACAGCACACTGATGAACTTGGCTCCGAGGAAATCGAGATTGGGTTTCCGAAGGAGCGATATCAGCCTCGGCCAAGCCGATCGCGGTCCGGACATGGAGAAGCTGATGATCTTATCATACCGGTGGACTTCTCGAAGCGACCCGAAGCCTTGGTAAAATCCAAAAAGTCTAAGCGCAGGAAAACGACTGCGCTTGCAAAGGCTACCCCAAAATATGAAGAGGAGGATGAGGAAGAGGTTACGCCGCTCTTCAGCGTCCCGAAGTCGATCAAACACGTTGACCTGGAAATGAAGACAACGCCTGATTCCGCGAACCTTGCCAACACTGAATTGCCATGGGCAGATCCCAAAGCTCAAGGTGGCCACGAAGTCATCCAGACAGCTAACCTGCCTGCATCAAAGAAGCAAAGAGGTCGACCACACAAAAAGTCTACCGAACCCCGGGAAACATTCTCCGAAGAACGGCCCGTAATTGACCACGAAGACGAAGAGCCGGACGCAGAGATGACTGAAGACCCTCTAGCGAAAGCAATATCAGAAGCCCCGAAACCCTCTGCGCCAAAGAAGCAAAGAGGCCGACCACTTAAGAAAGCCACCGGGTCCCCGGAAGAGATTTCGGAGGAGCAGCTCTTTGCAGACGAGCATGAAGAAGAGCCGGATGAAGATCTCGGAAAGGATCTTCAAGAAAACCAAGGCGATCACGGAGTCGTATCTGCGGCTAAGACCCCCGTAGCCAAAAAGCAAAGAGGAAGGCCCAAGAAGAAACCCGCCAAATCCCTAGAAGATATTCCCTCAGATAATGACGACAATGTAGAGCCGCCAGAACCCTCAAAAACCCCCTCAACCAAAAGCCCTCGTAAACGCAAGAAACCCACCCTCGAAGACCCTCCCGTTATTGACAACGACGATGACGACGATCCACCTCCGTTGCTCAACAAATCATCCCACCCCAACCCCCTATCCGAAACCCAAGCCACCACCACCCCTGTCCCCACAGCCACCACAACCGACAATCCCTCTCCTCCACCAACACCATCAACCAAACACCCGCAGCAGCCTGAAACCCCACATAAACCGTCGAATGTGTCTCAGCAAAAGGGACCGGATAAGCACAGTCCGCTGCAGAGTGGGAAGGTTAGGTATCGAGTGGGTCTAAGTAAGAGAGCGAGGATCGAGCCGCTGTTGAGGGTGGTGAGGAAGTAGGGCAGTCTTGCGGGGGAGAGGGTTTGGTGGGCTGAGATGGGATGGGATGGGATGGGATAGAAGGTGTTTTTGGAGGGATAGTAGATACCCATTGCTTTACAGACCTTTTTCCTGCTATCTTTCCTGCTATTTTCATCTGTAGACGAGTAGATATGCTACCTATGAGCTATACATAAACCAACCAAAAATATTCAGGACATTAAGAACGGTCAGTCCATCGTGCCATGTCTGTCGTGATCACTAATCCATTTGTAGTGGTCACAAGGCTTTTGTGAGGGATAAAGATGGAGAGGGGTATTTTGTTGGCGATCTGATTTGGATGTTTGGGTGAGGTTTGAGGTTTGGGCTGTGGCGGGAATTAAGATTGGTGGTACTGTAGAAGATTTGGGATAGGAGCGGGTTACCGTTTAAAAAAGTGCCACGAATCATCACAACCACTAACTCCCACCTCCTCAGCATCAAGCCAGCATCAATCCAGCATCAATCCAGCATCAAACCAACACACCGTCCCACGCCCCTCCCCCCATGTTCCCCCCTGCACCGCCTGCTCCCTCACCTCCAACATCCTATCGCGTAGTTAGCCTACTCCATCTTCCCCCACCACCGCACTACAGGAACACTTATAAAAAAAACCCCCTCACCGCCGCCATCCCCACTCCCTTCACCCCCCACGAGAGAAAGATCCAGCGAGAGAGGACAGCGGCGGCCGACCATCCCACCGCTACTTCCCCACCCCAAGACACCAGCCCTGCACCGTGCACCACCTGCATTCCCAACTTGCACATTTGCCGCTTCTTCCCGAACCTCTGCTTCCTCCCAGCATTTTCCGAGCACCTTCGTAGAAAGCCGTCATCATCACCAGCAACCGCAGCTGCAGCCCGCCACTCGCACTTGAGCAAATCGGCACTGTTGGACCGTCGACGGCGGATCGGTCCTTGGGCGAAGGAAGAGCAAAGGGCACTTTCGGGGGGCAGACAAGCGCTAAGCTTTGATCCTCACTCTAGAGAGGTCCTGCCCCGGCGTCCGCGGTCCGGTACTCTGCCACGCCATAGGAGTAATCGCGCTTTAGGTATGCGAGTGCGCAAAATGCTGGGTTTGAGTGGTGATGGGGGAAGCGAGGGATTGTGGCTAGACTGGCTTCTTTGAAGAGGTGACTGTAAGATCGATGGAGCTTGCTAGATGGAGAGGAGGTTTTATTTTCTGCGGTTCCGGTGTGAGTGTGAATGTGGTGATGCTGGGTTGGACTGGGAGTCTGCAATATCACACTTGCTATGCAATCAGCCGTCTTTGGCCTCGATAGTTGATGCGTTACCTCTATCAAGACAGTCATCCCGCCAACCAGCAGCCTCGCCGATCGCACTTCCCCAAGACGTCCGTACCTAGCACTCCGGGCACCACCATCAAGTCTCTCCCTCCCAAACCCTAGCGCTCGTGTGAGCATGGGGAGATCTCTCCGTTTGTGTTGCAGTACCCTCAGAGACTAGTCTTTGATTCCTCTCCCAGCACCTCGAAAGGATGCCAAGAGGGCATTTGCTAAACGGACAAAGGAACATCCTCAAAAACCGCTTCCATCTTCCCCGAAAGAGGAAGGAAAAGAGTCAAACGCAGCCGGTAAAGGCTAGGCAAGACGAAATGTCGGCGCTCACCGTCGAACTCGTGTGATGAACACACGAGGAGGTAATTGACGCGTCTGGTCGAGATATGCACAGAGGCAACTACACCTGTGGCTGGTGCCGCGGTAGTAGGTTTTGCGAGCGAGCGTCGTCGTGGTGGACGATGTGGTAGGAGGGTGGAGTGGACATAGGGGAACGAGAATGCGAGAGACTCGCTGGTGTAGGGGACATGTGCGGGACGTCTTCATCTGAGGATACTTCACCTTGATGCCTTGCTAAGTGTAAACCGTTGACCCCTTGCTGAACCCACGCATGCTTGTAACGTAGGTGAAGAGTGTGTATCCATGTTCCGTGACTTTTCGTTGCCTGCATTCGCCTTTTCAAACCTGATCCCACTTTGCCGGCTTTCTTAACGTATCAGAGCTACCCGAAGCGTGACGACCTGCCATGAGCTCTGCAAGGTCTGTACGGTAAGGTCGTAAGAACCAAGAGCTCGGTTGCAAGACACACATATTTCCTTTGTGAGCAGTAGACCTCGCAGTACAAAGCCTTATCGTCATGCCTTGGGAGCAATGAACGAATTTCGGAGATGCACCTTTCTGGCGAGTGGATCTCTGCTGTAGCATAGGTTTTGATACCTAGCTTGAAATATATTTGACTCGCAACCCTTATGTAGGCAATATGACTAAAAGCAATAAGACGGCTTGTAGACACTTCAACCGTCAAGATAAGCGCAGGTGGGCTGGAACAAGTCCAAGCTGGCGAGTGGCAGGCAGTGCTGAAAAGCGAACGACAATGGTACTCAACACCAACTGGCATATTCGATAAAGGTTTCGCAAAGAATACAACGCTCCCAAAGAAGCGCGAACATCTAGGCGAGGTGGCAACAGACTTACGAAGATCCCAAAGACAACCCTCGTGATGAGGTGCCTGACATGTTCCACCTGATGTCTCCCAGGGTCTCAAACCACGCAAGCATCAGCAAAACATCCCATACAAGACCAGAGCATTTGGTCCAGTAGAAAGTATTGAAAGCCCGTCCCCAATTGAGTGACGGCGCGCAATACCCCCAGATCACTGTCCGAAGGACTCTGGACGTCATCTCTCCTTTGACTCCTTCTGGCCGCTGCAGGTCACTTTAACATGACCGAAGCGGTCAGATTCATCCAGAGCTAGTAAGAGGTTTGACAGCTATAACCGCGAAACTGCGGCCCATAGGGACCGCGAACCAACGAGTACTTAGGGTTAAGTTCCGAAAAACATCCTCCCCAGGTCACCCTGGTACAGATTTGAAGTCTGCAGCCCACCAAGCACAATGCACCATAATCCATATAAGACCATGCTATGAGGCTCGAAGTTTGGCAACTGTACCGGACGGGCAGGTGAGTAGAGGGGGGCGTTTAGACATTCCTTGCGCAAGGCTTGGAGATGGTTTTCGGGAGACTGTGGGGAGGGTGCACTGCTTGTATTGTGTAAAGCTCGGTCAAGAGCGAGAAATATGGAGGAGGAAGAGACCGATAGGGAAGTGCACTGTTCGTGAAGACATGGCCCTGGTTCCGATGCGATTGCTGGTGAGGACAAACATGGCCGACAGTCAGGTCAGGATGAGGAGCCCAGAACATTGAAGAGATCAAAGAAAGCGCTTGCTGCTGAAGATTCAGGCGTGATGGTGATGGGAAAGGTACGGAGGCTGGTTCAACGAGTAGCTCTTGACGCGCCTTGGCTGCTAGCGCGATCTTGCCAAAAACGCGGTTGCACGTGCTCGCTTGCTCTATCATGTATTCGATCCACTGACCGAGGCATATGACTGGGGTCCCACTTCACGTTCACTTATGCTGTCACAGTAATAACAGGTCTTCGACGATAAATCATTTTATAGGTGTTAGTGGCGTGTTTGCAATCCCAGCCTTCCAGGGCTGAATTGGTATTTTATCCTGCTTACTCCACCCCAACATTTTGAGCATACATCCAAGGTTCACATCATATGGGCGTAAACCATCATGATTGCTGGTGACGAGCTTACTGTTGCGGCCACGTTTCTGGCTCCTGTACTGCAACGAGGTAGTCTTCCAGGAAAGGGTTTATCACCAACTCTACTAATCAAATATCAGACTCTATCATCAAAGCGAAGGGAAAATCCATTGTGGATATCTTGGATCAAGGTGAAGAGCAAACCAATGACGAGCAAGTTGGCGCAAGACAAAGAGTTGTTAGCAAGGCTCTCTCGATTCTCTCGAAAATACATCATGCACTGTCCCAGGAATCTGTTGCTTCGATGTCATTGGACGTACTTCAAGACTTGAAATGTCGTAGGGTCATCGATGGACTTTTAGACCTGGTCTCTTTGGAGGGTATCTACCCTTCTCTCTCGCTAGGTGTTGGTATTCCCATCGAACGACGAGTCAGATCAGTCTTACAGGGTGGCATTGTGACTAGGACATCGTCTGCAGAGGAGAGCCAAGGAGCGAAGGATAAGGAGCTGCTCATCAAGATTACCGAGAATTTGAATCAAATTGCAGAAAGTAAGGTGGTAGGCTTAAGGTCAGCGCTCCGAGAAAGGACATTGGTAGACCTCGTTGCTGGCCTAGGTGAACTGGCTTACAATCCATCATATGCGCACGAAGACTCCAGCTCTAGTCATGCTGCAAGATTGAAGAGTTTGCTCGATGCGTATGTATCACCTTCCATTTGAGGCCGTCGTTAGCAATGCCGACGGTTTGAATTCACGTATAGGCCCATTCCCAAGCGCTAATCGACTTAAACAGGGTGCCAGCTTCCACTCTTTTTCCAATCTTGACTTCCCTAATCACGCCAGCTACTCCTCTATGGTTTCGGGTACATCTATCCATCTTTCTGTCTCTTCTGCCATTACGTCACAATGGCGTGCAGCAGACTATCAACTTCATAGCTAGTACAGCACTCCAGATACAGCATGACCCAGAAGAGCAGAGAGCCGGCCCTAAAGATGATATGTCTAGCGTGACGTTATCAGTAGAAATCTTGAACCAGGTCTCGAAGCTGTTGGTAGCAGTCCCAAGCTCTTTGACTGCAGATGCCTATTTTTCGTCTCTGGGGCCTCAACTTTTACATCTACTCGACAGTAAAGACATTGAGATGAAACGAGCAGCAGCTTACATTGTTGGTAATGGTATCCTTGGACGACGAAAGCATGGTTCGCCTGGTACAATTGGATGGGAGGTCTTCGCTCAGCCGATCCTCGAAGCTATCAACCCAAAATTAGCCGATATTGAGCTATCAAAGGAGTTGGAAAGCATTGGTAATGGTGGCCACAACAAGACGATTGTGTCTGAAACTTTTCTCAAACGGGCGCTGGACCGATTATCTTCCCTGGTGCTACTGCATCCAAATCCAGGCCTGACTAAAAGAATTATCACTCCTCCATTACTCGCAATGTGGGGTCTTTGGTGTTTCTCAAAAGAAACCAGTAGATTAAGCTGGGCTGAGCAGATATACGAGTTATTCTGCGTCTACTTCAAGACCGCTGCCGGTGTAGATCAATTCATAGGCTTGATCGACCACTTACGATGGAGCGGAGGAGATTTGTGGACGTACGGACCTGGGCCCATGGGAGGTATCGAGTTACGAGAGCGCTTAGAGCCTTTCGACAAAAGAACCAACCTTGTTGCAATGGTACGGAGTATTGATAATCGTATCGATGAATTAATGCGATTGCTGAGAGCACGAGTGCTGGACAACGACAGCATCAACGCTGTTTTTCTGCACGCCAGCAAGCACTGGCTGCTTGGTAACCAGAGAAGTCCGAAGGGGAGCAACCTCGAATGTGGTGAACATGATATCGGAGATCCTTTAACGCTAGTAGTTTATGCCAAGATAACGCAAAAGATACTTGAAGAATACAAAGACACGCTAGCAGCAAATCCGAATAAGATTATAGAATTTGTAAATCAACTGCTCGCTGCATTTGTTGCCGGGCATGGAGGGACTCAGCTCAAATCATCGGAAGCCTCGAAACCTTCAATTGCTGGGCTGAGCAATATCTTTGAACCTGGGACGAGGCGTAGTCCTGGAGAAGACGACCGCTCTCTTACTACTGAAGAGGATCCGATAGAGATTATATCTATTGCGCTCAATTTAATATCTGCAATCCTCTCCTCATCAGATATTTCTCGTACCGCTAATACCGTTGATCTCATTGATTTCCGGATCAATCTAAGCTACTTGGCAACATCCCGGATCCTTCCCACCTCTCTAATCCTTGCCGCTTCAAATATTGTGGCTCTGTTGGATCTCCAGAAACTAAGTCCTTCAGCGATTCACGATAAAGCACCAACACCATTAGACCACTACGAATCTGATCGAAAGTCCCACAGTCTTGCGCTTACTTACTTGGTCGACTATTTACCACCCGTCCGGGCCCAGGGCCTTTCATTGCTTACAGATCTTTTGAAGAAATCGTCACCTGTTCTTGATATCTCGTCGACCACTATCTTATTAATTTCTCTCCTTCAAGACGAAGACGAATTCATCCACTTGTCAGCTATCCAGGCCCTAAGCTTGCTGGCATCCAAACATCCAAGGACGGTAATTAAAATGCTGGTCGAGAATTACGTAGACACCTCAGAACATAGCAATTTAGATCTAAGGCTCAGGGTCGGAGAGACGTTACTAAAGACTGTTGAAAGTTTGGGTGAGAACTCAGTCGGCCAACCAGCTAAGCTGGTCAGTGAAGCAATGGTCACTGTGGCGGGCAGAAGAGGTCGGAGGGTCAAACAAATGGAGGCTAGAGCCACTAAATCACAACGAGAAGAACAAGCTAGAAAAGAGGCTGAAGAGGCATGGGGGGGTGAAGTACCGAAAATTGGAGATGACTTTGAAGATGAGATAAGTCAAAGACTGGAAAAAGTTGTGGAAGGCTGGGAAGGAAGTCAAGGGAAAGAAGACGTGAGGATTAGAACATCTGCACTTTCAATACTTGGAGTGGCTATAGAGACGAACGTTGCGGGAATAGGCTCTTCAACCGTTTCTACGGCAGTAGACCTAGTACTTGCCATACTGAAACTTGAAATTACCACCGAGAAGGCGATTCTGAGAAGGGCGGCGGTTCTGGTCATCATGAGCTTAGTGAAAGCACTGGATGCAGCAGACGAAGGAGGCCGCATACTGGGCTTTGGATTTGCGGGTGAGAATCTTGTGGAAGTGATCTCGGTGTTACAATATATAGGGGCAACAGATTCCGACGATCTGGTCCGTAAGCACGTTGGACTAGTGATCGAGGGCCTCGAGACGTGGCAGTCAAAGACAATATTTGGCGTGCCTCGATCCACAGTGGATTTGACCCCGAGGACCAACCTCCATGGAGAAAAACTCGCAGGTTTATCAGTGAATCCAGAAGTATCAAAAGCATCTCGACCAAGGATAGAAGAAGTTGAATGAGCAAGCGGTTGCTTGCCCTTCATTTCAGGTTTGGTATCCCGAAGTTCTTCAAGTGCGTATCTGAGATATACGTCCAGAAAGTGAATCCGCTATGACTTTTGATTTGATGACCCACGATGTCAACCTTCTCAAGGCAATTCTTGGACTGAGTAGGCAGCTCTAACGTCATGGACAGTTCGCGGCGCGTGGTTTTGGCTACCGCTGTTCCCATGCCTGTTGCCAACTTATCACCCGTCCATCTTACTATCCTCCTGCTTCGCGCCCTTCGCACCCGATATCCATAGTACATTGTTACATCTATACCCAACCCAATCCTATCAGCATAATTTCTAATGCCCCAGTACATTTATGTATTTCAGAAATTACACAATACTGACCGTATTAGTACCTGCCCCAGACTTCCCGTGCTCTTGCCATCAATGAATTCCTCCGTATTTGAAAGCTGAATGTTCATGTATGAGTCGACGCTTATTAGCCGTCCTTTGTACTCCGTCTGGCCCCATTTCAAGCGTATGATAACTTCCTCATTGACGAGCGATTGCAGCATGGGCCGCGGATTTAGGGGAACGAACTGTACGGATCAGTTATTACAGCTGCATCGAGGCATTCAAGGTACAGGGAAGTTCTAACGCTCATGATGGAGGAACAGACACGAGCTGTTGATTGAGAGAATAGAACAAGGATTGAGCTTATCACTTGGTGAATATTATTGAAGTCTTTGGCGCTGTGGAGGCTCGAGGGAGAAACAATCCGCCGTGACGTGACGCTCAAAATAGACGCGCGTGTATTAATATAGCCGAATCACCGAAGACATCCCACAATTTGGGAATTGTTGGAACTGTAACGGCCATGGCTTGATCCTTATTTTCCGGACCAGAAATCGTGGGATACTCTGTGGCTTACACTTCTGTACTGCTCACTGGTTTGCGGTCATGGCCAACCAAACCCCTGCCGTTGTCATGGACAAGTATGTTTGACCGTCTACCTCCACCGGCTCCGGGCCGATGTAGACTCGTCCTCAGCTAATTTCGAATAGCGGTACAGGGTTCTCAAAGCTAGGTACAATAATGCCACCGTGTTTGCGACTATCAAACTTCCCATTTGACGATGAACAGGTTTTGCGGGCAACGACTCCCCTTCGTTCGTCTTCCCCACAGCAATAGCAACGAAAGGAGGGGTTGGAGGTAGTGGTGGATCTGGATCTGGGAGGCCAGCTATTGCAAATAAACCCTCATATCTTACAGGAGGTGCAGGATCTGGAGGTTCTTTATCCGCAAAAAGAGGGACCGAGGATCTAGACTTCTTCATTGGGGACGAGGCGCTGGCTGCTGCAAGCGGACCGGGTAGAAGGTCATTCTGGAGTCGAAAAGGCTATTAGAACTGATGGTGGAATAGGATACGGCATACATTACCCTGTGCGGCATGGACAGGTTGAGAACTGGGTGAGCTTCTAAAAACTAGGCATCTGGCCTCGATCGAGTAGTACTGACCAATTCAGGATCATATGGAGCGATTTTGGTCAAATTCTATTTTCAAGTACCTCAGAGTCGAACCCGAGGATCACTATTTTCTTCTCACTGAACCCGTGTGTACTGAAAATATACTACGGAAGATACCTGACTAACCTCACGCACAGCCATTAAACCCTCCAGAAAACCGCGAAAATACCGCTGAAATAATGTTCGAATCCTTCAACTGCGCTGGACTCTACATCGCCGTACAAGCTGTTCTTGCGCTAGCAGCCTCGTGGACATCTTCAAAAGTATCAGATCGCTCTCTAACTGGTACAGTCATAGACTCTGGGGATGGTGTGACCCACGTCATACCAGTCGCTGAAGGCTACGTTATCGGCAGCTCTATCAAAAGCATTCCTATTGCAGGTCGAGACATTACATACTTTGTCCAATCGCTATTACGAGATCGAGGGGAGCCAGACAGCAGTTTAAAAACGGCCGAGCGGGTCAAAGAAGAGTACTGCTATGTGTGCCCAGATATGGTTAAAGAGTTTTCCAGATTCGATAGGGAACCCGATCGGTTTATGAAGCACACAGTCACTTCACCAAATGGGAGATCCGTAATCGTCGATGTTGGATATGAACGTTTTTTAGCTCCTGAAATCTTCTTCAACCCCGAAATCTACTCCTCGGACTTTCTAACGCCGCTGCCGACGGTCGTTGATGGTGTCATTCAGTCATCACCCATCGATGTCCGAAGGGGACTCTACAAGAACATTGTACTCTCTGGCGGCTCAACGCTTTACAAGGACTTTGGCCGACGTTTACAACGAGACATCAGGCATCTAGTAGATGCCCGAATCCGCGCATCAGAAGCTCGAAGCGGGGGCGCCAAGAGTGGAGGCTTGGAAGTGCAGGTAGTAACACATAAACGGCAAAGACACGGCCCGTGGTTTGGAGGCAGTCTACTAGGTCAAACCCCTGAGTTCAGGAGCTACTGCCACACGAAAGCCGAGTATGATGAGATCGGTCCCAGTATCGTTAGACGGTTTGCACTTTTGGGCGGGCCGGGAAGTACATGATATGTATACAACATCTCTCCAAATCAATACCTCCATCGTGAAGATCTCAAGCACGCGTCCAATCGAGTGCAATGCAACACCGAATCCCTGTGGTGTATTTTGAAGCGGGCATGGCAGATTCGTAGGCTTATTTCGTCAGGTCTTGATTGGAAGGCCTACTCACGATACTCATACCGACTTCGAATTGGAGTAGTAACGAGCAACTTAGCACTATGATGGTCCTCTAGCCTTTGTTAATTGAGATGTCTAAAGTAAAAAAGATCATTGTAGAGACTAACTCCGTCCCTCCGTACAATCTATCATAATCTCCAGTTGCCACTTGCCACTTGCCTAAGATGGTTAGAATACCGCGAAAGACAAGGCCGTTGCCACTGACTGACGCCGGGCCTGGAGCCGACCTACGGTAGAATAAGCCCCACCCCTCTCGAGACCCTTTCTTCGTGAAAGTCTTGGCACTCGAGTACCTTACAACTGAGAGCTCGCTTTTCATTAGTGATTGATGAATTCATAATCACCAAACCCAAACATCCAGGACGGCAACGTCGACACCTTGCGTGCCGCAAAACCGCCTGAAACCTTTCCTTAGCTAAGGTAGCTCACTGAGCTTCAAAGCCATCTAAGGTACTCCTTAGACGACATGACGGCCCCAATGCTTTGATCAGCATTCCTACGCCTTTCTTTCCACGAACCTTTTAACGCTAGAGCTCGGATATCGTAAGCTCCTAGTACTTTCGACCTCTCTTCTCGCTTTAGCAGCTTAGAGCTTCAAGAGAAGGATCGTAACAACATGACGCAACTATTTGGATCATCGAACTCATCAACCTTGCCCTCTGAAAAGCGAAACTTCTCTGGCTTGTCCTCGGCCTCCAAGCAGTTCAGTGGCTCCAACCACTTTCCACAGAGGCTCAAGAATTTCTTTAGGATTAATAGTCTAGGAAGCAGTCCGAGTGTACATACCGATAGCGTTTCTACACCGAAGTCCGATAACAAGTCTTCTTTCAGGCAGTCCCGTTTCCTTGGCGGCATTACTCGAAACCGATCTACTACGGTAGCAAGTGAAGGGAATCCTCTGGAGGAAGGCATGTCACCCACAGCATTTGCAAATCCATACTTTGCACACCAGGGACCTCCTGCACTAAGACATCATAATGATGGCAGTGTACCGCCTTCACCTCCGGATACACCACTTACAAAGGCCCAAGCCGTTAGTGGCGCGAATGATCAAGCTACGACGGCGGGCAAAGAAGAGTTGGCACGTAAATTGAGACGCGTGGCCTCTGCCCCAAATGCTCAAGGCCTTTTCCAGGGTCCTACGTCTGAAAAAAGACCAGGAACAGCAGAGATGGGCAAGCAACCACTGGCACAGCATCCTGATGACTCGACACTAAGCGTGGTTGAAGCGGACGGTATTCAAGGACATATGTTACCAATACCTAAACCCAACGGGATCCCTTTGCCTGGGAAAATACGCAACTCGATAGCTTTCAGGAGGACATATAGCTCAAATTCAATCAAGGTTAGGAACGTTGAGGTTGGGCCGGGTAGCTTTGACAAAATCAAATTGATTGGGAAAGGGGATGTAGGGAAAGTATACCTGGTACGCGAGAAAAAGTCCAGTAGATTGTATGCTATGAAAGGTAATTGATATGCCACATGTCTTGATTACTTAGATGCTGACGTGCCTGCAGTTCTCAGCAAGAAGGAGATGATCAAGAGAAATAAAATAAAGCGAGCTCTCGCAGAGCAAGAGATCCTAGCTACTAGCAACCATCCATTTATAGTGACCCTATATCATTCTTTCCAGTCAGAGGATCATCTCTACCTATGTATGGAATATTGCAGTGGCGGAGAATTTTTCAGAGGTTAGGCAGATGGTCAGAATCTTCTATTCCCCACTGACATATTCAGCACTTCAAACACGTCCCGGGAAATGTATTCCCGAAGATGATGCAAGGTTTTACGCTGCAGAGGTGACGGCAGCGCTGGAGTATTTGCACTTAATGGGTTTCATCTACCGAGATCTAAAGCCAGAAAGCAAGTCGAGGGCTACTATCGACTGGAGCTTTCATGCTGACAATAGTAGATATCCTCCTACATCAGTCCGGCCACATAATGTTATCAGATTTTGATCTTTCCAAGCAATCAGATCCTGGTGGAGCACCGACAATGATAGTGGGCCGCAACGGTGCGACCCCTACCTCCTTACCCACTATTGATACCAAATCCTGCATTGCCAATTTCCGTACAAACTCCTTCGTTGGCACAGAGGAGTACATTGCCCCAGAAGTCATCAAAGGTTGCGGCCATACCAGTGCAGTGGACTGGTGGACTTTGGGAATCCTAGTTTACGAAATGCTCTTCGGAACCACACCTTTCAAGGGCAAGAACCGAAACACTACGTTCGCCAACATTCTCCGCGACGACGTACCCTTCCCCGAACATTCTGGTGCCCCACAGATATCGAAGTACGTTTACTCACTCTCCATAGCTTCGTGCCTTTTCCAAAATCTAATTCAATGTGCCTTTGAAGTCTCTGCAAATCCCTTATCCGAAAACTCCTCATCAAAGACGAGCTTCGCCGCATTGGCTCCCGCGCAGGCGCCTCCGACGTCAAAACCCACCCGTTCTTCCGATCTACGCAATGGGCCCTTCTACGGCACATGAAGCCACCTATGATACCCCATCAAGGGCGCGCCATCGACACGGTAAATTTCCGTAACGTGAAGGAAAGCATGGGTAGCTTGGATATGGGCAATGGAAGTGGGTTGCTGGGTACGCCAAAGGGCCTCGGTGCAGCGACAGGCGTACCGTTGGACAGTGGACTGGCGACGCCTGCCGGGGAGCTGGCGGATCCTTTCGAGGAGTTCAACAGTGTTACACTGCATCATGACGGGGAGGATGGAGGGGGCGTGCAAGACCATGAGGAGAGATGATGTGGGTGGAGTCGGTGGGAGGCTGGAAACCGGGTATTAAACCTCATGATTGTAAAGTGGCAAGGCGTGTTTGGAGTGGTGGGTGGCATATTAGCATGGCTGGATTTAGCTGCACGGTTTCTAGGTACGAGAATGGGGGCAGCGTGGCTTCCATATATGAAAGAATACTGCTTGCTCTGGTGTGCTCACGCCATAAACCTCCTTAAATAAAAGCATATGAAACTGCTTTCTGTAGTTGGAGATCCCTGACTTGGGTAGAAGAGAACCATGCCAATTGGGCTTACCGCTTTTGGCGGTCGCGACTGGGCCTGTGACGAATGCTTTTCGCTCATCCTTTCGAGCATTTATCCAGTAGAGAGGGTGATGACTATTCAACCTTTCAAATATTTCAGTAAGGACTCAGCGCGTGTCTGAAGAGAGTTGGCTGTCCTACCTTTGACAGGGACATTGTCTCGATCCGTCAGCGGTGTTGCAGACCCAAAGTGCTTTTTCATTTTCAATCCGCCATGAGCGCGTCTACGCATGCTTGCGTTTTCCCACCTTTTCCAGGCCATCTCAACTAATGTGTTTGATTCGGGTCCTTAAGTGCCTAGATTGTTCTTTTGATATGCACCGTTACGAAAATGCTCTGTTCTACTTGTCTTGCCCTAGATATGGATGAGTTGGATGTGGGAGTGACTTTCAAGTCCCCACGTTCTCAAACAGAACCTTTTGGCTGTAAACACTACTCCAACTTTCATGAGCTAATGCAGTCTGCCAAGCAAGGATGCGAGCTCTGTCAGCTTATTCTGGATACCTTTGAGAGAGATTCAGAAACTTTTAGTGGCCGCGAGAGTCTCTTTGGTGAGCAACTATACTGCAGTATTGGGGACCCAAACGCTCATGGTACGAAACTTGAGGGGCCAGAATATGACTACTCTGATGCTCGAAAGGGAGGCTGCTCGGATTTTTGTGTGTATTGGCTTACGGAAGAGATCGTTTTCCCCGTTGCAGTATTAGGGATCTATATCGAGAGAGGTCTGTTTGATCCTCCTATTCGTAATAAAGTGCTGAAACAGGCGAGCAGACACTGAAGCTGGTCAACCAGGTGTTAACTTGATCAGTGGCCGGCCAAGATTCACCAACCCTGCCTCTGAGAAATGCTTCTCAGTTGCAAAGGGGTTCTTGGAGGAATGTTTGAGGAATCATTCGCTATGCCGTGCCGATTTTGCCTCAGTGGCAACTCCTGCGCACTATAAGAGAAATGAAGATGATCAATTTCCCACCCGTACGATCGATTTAGGTCCGGCGGATGGCCCCTGTGAGCCGTTCCTAACATTACATTCTTCGGATGAGGCGCCGTTTCCCTGGGTGACTTTGAGTCATTGCTGGGGCGGGCATTTTCCTCTCATGACCACCGTCTCGAACTATGAAGAGATGAAACGAGCAATACCCATGGACACCTTGCCACTCCTGTTCCAGGATGCTGTTACCATCACGAAGAAGCTCAATTTACGGCACCTTTGGATTGACTCCTTATGCATCATCCAAGACAGCCCAGAAGACAAAGAGCGTGAGCTCTCAAAGATGGGCAACATCTACAGAAACGCTATGCTCAGCATCGCCGCAGACGCGTCTGACAACTGCTTTCAACGGATACTCAAACCCAGACACCCGGAATTTGTCTCCGTTAATGTACCTTTTCAAAGCTCTAGATGGGGAGTTAGTGGTAACTTTTTCATAAGGCCAGTTGTTAGCAACTGGGACACGGGCTTGATCTGGGGTAGCAGGTTGAATGAAAGAGCATGGGTACTGCAAGAAACTTTGCTGGCGCGCCGAACGCTTCACTATTGCGAGCAAGAGATGCTGTGGGAGTGTCGGGTACTGTGCACATCAGAGAGCAACCTGACCCCGGTCAATACCACTCATTCAATGCACTCGGGCCGTGACGAACAGTTCATGTACAAAAGCTTTCTATTCCTTCTTCAAACTCTCACGACTCCGGACAAAGCCGATGAGGTTCGTGAGACAATGTACATGCGCTATTACTCTATGATTGAGAATTATACATCACGCAAACTAACGAAGCCAGAAGACAGACTACCAGCATTCTCCGGCTTAGCGTCTTGGTTTCAAGTACAACTGGACGACACCTATCAAGCGGGATTGTTTACTAACGACTTACTGCGTGGACTTTTCTGGGAGACAAGAGATCGATTGACGGCAAAGTACCCAGCTACTTACCGAGCTCCTTCCTGGAGCTGGGCATCCATTGAAGCTCCTATGAAATTCATGTTTCTTAGGAGCAGAGGCTTGGCCCGCACCTGTCATGCTGAAGTACTGAATGTTGAGACGCATTCGTGGAGCAAAGAGCGAACACCGACTAGGGAAAAGGATCATCAAGTCCGAGATCGCGACACCCCTTCAGAAGAAACGTCTTCCCCACATCCGAAATGGCTTGCCCCACCAACAACGATGACCATAACCACCGCCGTAGCGAAACATAATTCCTCCAACTTCAGTCAAGTAAGCGATGGCTTGCTCACCCTACGCGGTCCCTGGCGAGACGCTCGAGCATGGCAGGTAAGCAAGCCCAAGGACACCACTCTCACGCTCGAAGATCTTTTGCCCGGAAATGATGGCCAAATGTTCTGCAAATTCGACGTTGCCAGTCCCGCCACAGTGCTCGAGCACGAACGTAACCGAGAAAATATTGGATTCTTGCACATCTCAAGTGACCAGATGAAAACGAGGGAGGAAGGGCCGGTGTGGACCCTTATCTTGGAACGGACGGGGAGAAGCTTGGATGAGTATAGACGGATAGGCATTGCAGTGATGCATTCCAGTAAGGTGGCGAGTGCGACAGAGAAGTGGGGTAGGAAGACGGTGCGGATCGTGTGAGCGTGAAAAGGGGCCGTGGATATCGTTCCTCCACGGAGATAGACTATGCCAGTGACGAAAGCCCCATCGATGGATCAATCCACAGGAATGGGGGGTCTTCATCCATTGGTACGTTCTCGTTCATGAAGCATTGACCATGAATATAATCCTACGTGATCTCTCCTCTAATTTTCGTCAGTTATCTCCAAACATGAAACCATCGTGTCCCCGTTCCGTACATCTTTCCACTCAGCGGAAGCTAACCCCGTCGATGTTCTTGTCATAAAAAGCAAAGGTGAAGTTTTTGATATCGATTTCATGAAAGCAAAAAAAAAGTCCATTTCAACCTGGTCCGAAGGCTCACCGCTGACGCTCAGGGGTTGCAAAAAAGACATCAAGAGCGAGATAGACCAGGAGACGATAATTCGAATTTCAAAACCATGTATAACATCCGAGCATCGAGAGCAAGGTATTCCAGCAGCGAGTCATTGTAAAACGCAGAACGCCCCTTTTTATTTTCCATCCGCATCGTCCATGAACAAAACCCTCCCTACGCTAAAGGATCACTCGAACCAATCAGTGAGAATCTTCATTGGAGGGAGTTTTCGGTCCAATGATGAGACCTATTATTCTCGCGGTTTAGAGTGTGAATGGTGAGGGTGGCGTTATGTTGTTTGGCTGGGGGTTTTGGTGGTTGGTGTAATAAAGGGTCATATGAGTTTTTGGCGTTATGGGCTGATTTGGAAGGCAGCGAGCAGGTGGGACCGCGCGTGAGGAGTGAGGGATGCTGAATCGCTATACATATCCAATGCTCGTACAACGAAAATCCGATCAACGACTCCATCCATCCACAAACTCTGAAAAGCACTTCCCCCTTCCTTGTCTATCACACTCATAACCCTCACTTTCAACTCCCATTTCTATGGCCGTCGCTTTGGGGACGAGCGTTCCATTTCAAGGTGACGCTATAGTATCTCAATTTCACGTTTGGGACAACGCTTACATTTGAGGGGAGGAGGTAGCGGGGTCCGAGTGGAGCTCTGTCGGCCGTTGGAGGGCCTTGGTAGCCCATTCGGGGGGCTTGGAAGCCCGTTCGGGGGGCTTGGAAGCCCGTTCGGGGGTCTTGGAAGCCCATTCGGGGGCCTTGGAAGCCCATTCGGGGGCCTTGGGAGCCCATTGGGAGCAGTCCGAAACCCAGCGGCGGCGCTCCATAAGCCATTGGCGGGCCTCCCCAGGATATGCCAGATGAAAACGCCGGCGGGTCTTGCGAACCATTGGGATAACCCCATCTGTCGTGATGGCCTGGCCACGGGACTCCATCAACGCTAGGTGGGCTGCTCCATCCGTGGTAAGGGCTCCGGTGGTGGTTTCGGTGGAGGTGGAGCATACCTTCAGTCGACATTCCGTATGGAATGGGCGGAACTGACGCTCCAGGCCATGGTGATCCAAAGGGAGAAGCTGATGCTCCAGGTCTGTAACCTCTATCGCCGTACCCTTCACCAAAGTACCATCCGGCGTTGTACATTGAGTGACCGGGGGTTTGATGGGCTTTAGAAAAGGCGCAGTAAGTTAGGACTGGGCGAAGATGTGGAGGATAGTATGCTTAGGAGATAGTGAGGTTGGATTCTTTGCTTACCTGGATGTGGTGTAATGGTCTGCTGCATATCGCGTCGCGGTGGAGCAACCCATTCTTTTCTCAAGGTTCCCTTGTCATCGAGGAGCAAGACGTTGCCGTCGCCGAGAACGAATTGCCAAGTCGGCGCACGCGCTACGATTCTATCCAGCTCTTCCTTCTTGGCGAATAAGGTTTCGAGTTCGAGGTAAAACGTTCGTAAGCCATGTAGATGGGTGAAAGCTTGACCCCACGAGCCGTCTTCGAAGGGGTTCTCGGCTGACTTTTTTACGGCGGATTCTACAGGCCTCCCCGCCTGCTTGGGGTCAAGGCACAAATAGATATAGTCCTCCCAGGATCGCCAGTCGCTGTACCGTAGAGTCAAGCGAATGGTTTGAGGGTTAACAGTAGGCCACTTGACCAGGTCCAACCATCCGGTCTCGAGCCACGATTGTTGCGTAAAGAGATGCATGGATTGCACGGCTGCTCGTTGTTCAGGGCACATTTTGAACAAACGGCTTAGCAACCCAAAGGCGTCATCTTGGGACTGATGGTAACACCAATTAACCAGCTTATTGAGCTTTACCGGGAGAAGACATGTCTCGAGGTAGACCAGTCGACAAGTGAGCAGGAGGTTAATTGAAATATGGCTTTTGTTTCCAGGTTCAGTGCTTTCATCGCATGTTATGAGAGCGTATTCGAAGATGATAGACCGTAGTTCATATGGAAGTCGACTGTAGAGAGGGGATGCGTCTTGAGAAGCCGTCTCTGGGCTTGAGTCGAGAAGAAATTTATGAACAAGCATGCTGAAATTCCCGTAAAAGAAAAAAGGAACCACTATTCCACACAACTCACTTGGTAGAAGAACAACGGCGCAAGAGGAGAAAGGAGTAGCCTATAGGTTACTTATATGTGGTGGTGATGTGGGGTGGGGGCCAAAGTAAGGCAGCTCGAGAAAAGAGCAGATCAGGGTATCTCAACACTCGCACATGCATGAGGATATAATACACATCATTCCATGGCAAGCCACTTCATTAAAATATGTGTACAAGTGAACATCTTGCTGCGACGAGTAGCTACACAGTCAACGACACAATCCACGTCGTTCGCGCGACGATAGGGCGGCGTTCACCTCGTTCCCAATTGGGGGCTGAATTCTAGTACATACTCGTAGATAGGGCCTGCAGCCTCGTCGATGCCTAATTTCAACTGTACCTCAGCCATGCAACGTTGTAATAGAAAACTCAAGCACATATTTCCAGGTCACAATTAAAACTTGAGTCATTTGTTCTCCGTTGTGTAGGGAATTTTCCCCAGGATTTCCTGTTACATTCTGCTTTTCTGTCAAGGTCGTCTCGACCCATGCGTCTGAACAGTCCTCGTGGTCCTTCTGTGCATGATCTATGGTTATAAGCTTTTACAAGGCCCCTGCTTGAGATATCTTTGGTTTTTGAGTTCATCACCGAAATGGATGCGGCTTAAAGACGCTGTAAAATCGCACTGCGTTCATAGATAACCTTCCAAGCAGGCACGTTGTTTTCTGAATATCATCTTTCTAAAATCGTTCGCAGTACATGGCATCAAACAAAGTAATCGACCTATAACTGCTACACCATGGACCCATTCTCCATAACCGTCGGCGCTCTCACCCTGGCCCAAACCGGTACAAACCTCACCACCCTCCTCCTCGACCTTGGCAAAGACATCCGATCGGCCTCGGCCGCCATGGCCGAAGTCGCCTCCGACGTCCAAATCACCTCAACGCTTCTCACGGACCTCGCCCACAACCTCGAAGTGAACCCTACTGGTTATTCCGAGAAGTTCCTTGCGAGCGCCAAGAATCTGTGCGACCAGTGCAAAAGCGTTTTTGACGATATCGAGGGCATTGTCGGGAGGGAGAGGGGGGTAGAGCGGGGAGAGTGGCTAAAGAGGGTGGGGTGGGCGGTGAAGGGAAAGCGGGGGGTCGGGGAGAAGCAGGACAGGTTGCGGAAGTTGCAGTTCATGTTTCTGTTTGTTAGTCAGATTGAGATGTTGGGAAGTGGGGCTTCGAAGACGCCGGGCACTAGCGGTGCAGAGCTCACTGCTGGAAGTCTGGAAGGGCAGTTGATTGAAGTGCCAGTGCAGCTCAGTGGGAGCTCTGGAGGAAGGGAGCCGGCGAGATATATGGCTACGTTAACGTTGAAGGCTGCGCCGCCTGAAATTTCCAGCCGGTGCGCATCTCACAGCCACTGCACCAAAAGCTGAACTAATGAACTATCCAGAACCCGTATAAGCGCCAACCAAGACCTCACAGCCGGCAACCGCTGCCTCCTCGTCAACATGCGCCGCTCCCCCCGTTTCTCCGCCGATCTCCTCAACCCCCGCCTCGAGGAGCGCCCGAAAAGGAGAAAACGGGACGCAGGTCATGCAGATGAAGATTTGATCGAAGCTAGAGTCCAGGCGAAAGCAAAAATAAAGTTCGAGGACCAGGATGCTGGACCCAGAATCCCCAGCCAAAAGGAAGCCGAACACGACATCGACATTCTCCTAGCGCGATGGTCCAAAGCGCCCCCAAACCCGCCTACAAATAAATCTCCCTCCCTACAGCCCAGCTCAAGCAAGGAACCATCCTCTCCACGGCCAAACCCCCCCTCCCCCCGCCCTACCACCGCTAACCCCCCTCCGCGCCCAAAAACCCCACCCACCCGCAAACCCACCGTCCGCATCCACGAAGCGCCCGGTCTACCCGCCATTACTTCCTACGGCCTAGAGTACACCACCAGCGCATCGCCGCGACGGCCGCAAGGGGACCCGACGACACTGAGAGCTACTGCGCAAGGTGGTGGGATGAGAAGGCCAAGAAGCGAGGAGATTCCGAGGGAGAGGGTAACGCGGTATTATATCGATCGAAGATAAGAGGAGGTACGTAAGACAGCTTACGAGTCTTCAAGATATATCGTCGCGCTGTTCATCACGAAGGATAAATGAAGAATCAAAAACAGACATTTCAAAGCAATCTATCGTATTGTCACGTTACACTAAAAGCGTTCACAGCATTCTGTTCTTGTTAAGCTGTATATATTATCGCGATGGTTCATATTGAACACACTATGTGTAAATCGAAGTGAAGAAACAGTATTAACATATAAAACTGAATGTTGACGTGTTGAAATGTCGAAGCGTGAAAAAGTAAAATCGAAAATCGCATTTTAACAAACAAGTTAATCCGATGCACAGAAACTTAACAAAGATCTCTTCTAACGAATATTCAGTTATTCAAAGCGAAAAATTCCGTATCTGCAAAATAGATATATCAATGGTAACAACCAACATCTTCTACGTGTAACCGATCCGCGATTGTCGAATTTTTGATTCTCGAGTTCAATACTTTAATATTTCAATATTCAACAGTTCCCGAATTTCCCAATTGTCCACAAGAGTCATAGACCTCCGTAATTAGGCCAAGCCTCTTTTACATATTATACGTCCCCTGCGCATCATCACTCACCACCCCACGGTCACCAAGTCGCCAAACCCACCCGGCACCACCTCTTACACTCACCCATTGGCATGTTCTTTCCTATTTTTAAACAACAGCACTGTGGTTGACTTGGGTAGTAGAAGCCGCCGTGCGCCAAGGCTATGAGTGGGGTGTAGTTGGGCGTGTGGAGATGGGACGTGTGAATGTGATGTGTGCTTGCTTGAGGTGGAGAGGGGTGGGGGAGGGTGGATGAGTGGGGGGGGGAAGGGGGAAGAGAGCGGATGGTGGGGAGGGAAGGGATCGAATATGTGCGAATCTGCGTTTCGAGTGTCATATCATTTAGTGCGTTGATTTTTATAGCGTCGTTTGCGTGGTTCTTGTTGACAAGTGCGTTGGTCGTTTTCTATAGCGTGTGGAAATTTGAGAACGAGAGTGGACGGAGTTTTAATGTTTTCAGGTGGAGTGAAGGGGGGCCGGTGGAGAGGTCGGGTTTGTGCGGGGGAAAAGGGTGGGGAGTGGGTGGTTGAAGGGAGGGGTTGGAAAGAGTCTTGTTGGGGATGAGAGACTGAATGGTCCGTAAAGGGGTTCGACATTAGAGAGAAAGGCAGGGGTGAAAGCGACCAGCGACCAGCGACCAGCGACCAGCGACCAGCGACGAGCGACTTGTAAGATACCGAGTCAGAAAACTTGTCAGCTGTCTAAGACTTTCGCTCCAAACCCACCCCCTCCGGTCAAACTATCCTGCAAGCTAGCCTCCTGTACCTTTCTCTTTCTGGATTTCCGTACTATTAGGGCATGTAGGGTTGGAGGAAGAAGAAGAATTGATGATCGCCGGATGGCTGCAGAAACGCCGGTGGAGGATGGTTTGCTTGGGAGTAAGAAGGTGGTGAGGTTTTTGGGGGAGCTGGCTGGTAGATGATTTTTGATAGAGTAGTCGAGCGTTGCCGGGAAATGACGGCATCGTATGCAACGTAAAGGAAGCTACTAGCACTTGGTTTTCGAGCCATGGCCCATAGTATCGAATGTGTTACTTAATGATTGTTGGGACTTGGTAAGAATAGAGCGTTCTAGGTGAGACCTTCGGTTTCCTTCAGGTTTACATCAGTAAATGCTGGCAACCACCTTCATGAGGCCACAAGTGGAACAGGAGTTGCGAATATTGACTAGCTGAAGAGTAGTCCAGAACCTTCTTTCCATAGTCATTGCCTTTAGCGGACTGGTCCTGACTACCATCTGCTTTGAAGGGAATTTCCTGACCATTCGGATGTGTTATATCACCAAAGGAGCATAAGGAAGCACTGAGTGGGAGGCCATTTCTTGGTGGTAGTAAAGGAGCTTTCGTGCCTGCTGGTTCGTACAATGACTGCTGTTATGGGTGATCGATCGTCGAGACGGATAACTGTTATCATCCTTGTGACGGAACAGAGCAAGATTACCTACTGGGCTTCGGAACCTCGTAATTCCCACTTGAATGTCGATGTCCTGTTATTTGGTGTTATCAAAGTCACCTTAGCTGTGTGTGCCAGCTTTTGGTATCCCGGCTCGTTGTGGAATTGTAGGATCCCATACCAATACCCAAATACGGTTATACAGCTGAGGCATTTGGTGAATGGATGTAGAGACGCTCGAATATTGGAGTTTTGGAGTAAAAGATATAATAGCATCGGATCCTTTGTAAAAAGAACTAATGGTTGCGCCTCGATTATCAGTATCCAGATGTTATCCGTATCTTTGATATCTTGAATTGTCCGTTGAGCAATATCGACATCAATGTCGACAGCTTCAGTATTGATTTTTCGAAACCGGGAGTTGATCCTGTTGTCCCAGACGAAGGGGACTTTGTATAGCGGCTTACAATTGCCAGCACACGAAATTATTTTTGTTATGCGCACTAAATTACTGAGTAGATAGCCAAGATCTAGCCATACGTTGCAGCTCCTGTTTTTGGCGTCAATGTATCTGATCAGATACGCCAACTCCAGCTTAGTCTCGTCGTTGCTTTCTTGTATTATCATCTCAATTGATAAAGGTGGAGAACCGTAAAGTAGGTAATCGAAGCGCTCGTATGGTAATTCAACGGCACCATGCGCTTTCACCAACCCTGTGATGCTGCTGAAGCGTGCTCCGTTATATGCAACATAACCTCGTACGACCCGGAGTTGTGAGATCTGAGCGGGACCTAACCTCGGATCTTCCAGGGCTGCACGATAAATGCAAAGGCCTTCTCCAACGCTTGCTAGCTTTCCATATTCTTCTGTACTTTTCATCTGTCCTAAGTCTGGAAGGCCCGTCAAAACATGAAAGGCTAAATTTTCGCCGAGGACGGGCAACCGTTCCGTCGGAATGGGGCTGAATGTATGGTTTTCACATCTATTATCGTAACTAGCAAGCCATGAGTAAAGGTTCGTAAGACCAGTAACTGAAGGGTATACGTCGTCATCTATCGATAAAGCACGCGTAATTAAGAGGAACACATGAATAGTCTCAGCAACACCCTTGAGGCAGAATACTGTTCCTTGAGCTCTTTCTTGCCCATTAGGAGGCATGGAACACGAGCAAGCACCGCGAAGGGCTTCGAACGATGACTCTGCCAGCCTGTAAAGATCGTCCATCTCAGTGACCTCCGGGCAATGCAACCATGAACTGGCAGCCATCTCAGGTAATCGCTTACAAGCGAAAGCAACGAACCCCTTACCACTAGTATCCTCACGAATGCACAACAGTGGATCTACAGGATAATGATTCCCATGCCTGTGAGGTGATCCATAAACGTCGGAATCGTACAGCCTCCCTCTCGGACTCGAATCCTGAATCGGATTAAAACTCTGAATCAAAAACATGCATCGAAGGTAAATGGCAAAATGACGACCAGTTTCATTAGTCAGTAGCAAGTCGGCCATTTCATGGAATGTGTCGTGTAGGATGCTTGACCAAGGGCTTCGCCAGTTCAAGAAGTTACCACATTGAGGTTCGTAGTAAGCCACAGTATGGACGATAGCACATCCACGTGGGACTACGACTGCTCTACTAACAACAAGCTCTGGTCTCATCCCCGTTGTAGTTTCGTCAGTACAGACGATCGTGACTTGAGGTAGAATACCAACACCTAATCTTGAGCGGTAAAAGGAGAGACCAGAAGAACTGAGAATCTCCACGTCTAGTGACAAGACCCACTCCGCCAGAGCTGCCAGCCAGGCACAATCGAGTCCGCCAGTGAAAGTGGCGTTAACGAGATTCTTCCTGGAGACACTTGCTAGGGTCAAAATAGCTTTTGCCAGGTCTGTAGGTGGTGTCGGAAACTGGCGACACTTCAAATCAGGCATATTAGATTGCGATAAGATCAAACGACGGAAACCGTTTAGGATGAGAACGAAATGGGAAGAAGCCAATATTCCGGAACATAGTTCCACAATTGCTTTCCACTGACGTAAAGCAGGTGTAAAGGACTTGGGCGCTTTTTGAAGAACGTAAAGCTCCCTAAGAACTCGCGCCGAGTACGTAGAGTCATAGGTCGTAGTAAGTGCAGCACACAACGCAACAAGCGTGAGTCCTTCTTCGGTTTCGGCGAGATCAGTAACGACGTGCTTGACACCAAAACCAAACCAGATCAAATCTCCGTACGAGCTATATTTTTTGAGCTTAAAGATGGCATCCGCGATACGTTCTTGGGCGATAGGATCGAGCGCAAAGCTGAGGCAAATAGCCCTACCAACGTGTAGAGTATATGCATCTATACCAGCTCTTGAGAGCCGTGAAAGAACGGCGACGGAGAATTGCACACTCTTGCCTGACAGTTCTACCCAGTCAACCTGTCCCTGCTGCGAGAAGCCTGAAGCCGGGGATTGAGCAACTAAAGGACCCGACGTCATTGTAAACGAACGTAGTCCAAGGCAAGAAATATATTGCTTGCGGGATGAAGCAATCCAAGGGGAAAGACAGACGGTTCGGCCTTTCCCAAAGGCACCAGGCGCTTTCGCAGAATGATTGAAACTTTCTATCGACAGGCGCTAAAGTTTTTGCAATACCCACAACTAATCACACAAATATCACCACTTTCAAGCACTGTGCTGAGCGAGGGATGTAAGTGTGATGCGGATGAAAGACGACTGACAGCTATCTGATGTAGGGGCCCGGGGCTGAGGGGTTCTCGGCTATGCTTCCTCTCATGTCGAGAGGTCAGCCTGGCAGCCTGGCAGCCCGCATCCGAGTACTCGTACAAGAATGAAGCAAAGCAGGCTGCAACTCGGTAAGCGAAGAGAACATCCGGTTGCTGCGTATTTAAGACCTCAAGTGGAATTGGCTGCGCCAACAGTGCGACAAAGATCGAGCAGGCGGCCGCAAGGTGCACCTTGTGTCCATGAAAGCAATCCTTGAAGCCAGAGCGCTTTCTCGGATCGGAAAAGGCTTGAGAGGATGAGATACAGTAAGACCTGGCTATAACGATGCCTAAATTCCCGCCTAACCATATCGTTACTAGGAGGTTATCGTTCTATCAAAGGTGGGCATATATATAAAATACTCCTTGTTGGTCTCAGAAAGGATATCGTTACAAAGAGAATCGTTAGGTAGAATATGTTATAGGGGGTTCTTACTGTACCAGGATTGCGTAGTCGCAAGATCGTGTTGTGGATAATTTATCCAAAAAGCGGAACGCCTACGAGAAAGAGACATTTCGCCCACCGAGTGAAACGCGACAATGCGAAGAATAATCAAGGATCGAACGGTCTGTTGTCTCCTAGGCCTCAGAAAGCGCACCACTATCCAACCAAAGCCCGCCACCGTTCTTTCAGCAATTACTCCAATTGCCAGCTTGCCAACGCTTCCACTCGTCACCGGCTTGCAAAGTCTCCCCGCAGAGCTACTTGTCGAAGTGGAACAGTCTTTACCTGTCATTAGCAAAATCTCCTTGAGCCACTCTTGCCGAGGTTTCAAAAGTTACTTTCTCGATTGTGGTCTGTGGAATGAAGCCCTCTCCAACGTGGAGCAGTGTTATTGCTCTGTATGTTGGAACGAGATCGCCCCCAGGATTAATTCCAATACCCTGCATCGAGAGCTCTCTGCAGCACGTGCAGAACAGTACATGAGGTAAAGTTTTTCTCACAAAGTCAACTTCAAAGAAACGCAAGTGAGTGGCAGTGTCCGGGTAGCGAAGGGAGATTGTGGATTTGTCCGCATACAGCAGTTTTTTGCGTACTTCCAGAACAATCAAAACCGAGACTAGGTAGGTGGGCCTTCAGACCATGTGACGACCTTTACCACAAAGTTTATATAATGAGGTCCACTATCATGCTTGAGCAGTCTATACTTGCCAGTAGCGGAGCATCGCCAATATCGCAAGCTGAGGTTGCCAATGCTTTGAGGGAACTTGAATACGACATATGCCCGCACGTTCGATTGAATGACCTTTGGATTCCGCCGCTGTACGATCCAAAATACGCTTATATGGAGACCACATTTGACAAATTTGGATGGTTCCGCAGCATCTACAGTTCACAATTTCAGTCGCCGCAATGTGCGTTTTGCAATCTTACACTTCGGTTTCGGGTCCGGAAATTTGCTGGATCGAACAGTCAAGAGATACTTTACCTGCGAGCTCGACGAGGTTTTGTACCATCTTGCAAAGCGACCGATCCAGACTGGCTTGCTCAAATAGTCAAATCGTCAAAAGCTAGATATCTTAAATAACAATGGAAAGCTTGTGAAGCGAAGGTCAATGAGCAAATACCCTCCTCTATAGTGGCAAAGTATTCAAACGTTGGCAGTTCGATTTTCTGGAGTTTTGATACAGCTGAACTGCTTCAGCCTGACGATGATGAGAATTGGTAGGCTTGGTGGGACCCGTTTTGGGCCAGCTTTGCAGTCGGTCCTTGAGGATACTATGTGAATAGCTTTTTGTCCACGCTTAGATAAGCTTAGGTTTAAAGCTTCGAGAAGCCGCCAGAATCCAATCCAACGAGGCCTTATAAGCGTAGAAGGCAGGAAGCAATTTGAAACCCATCACCGCCTTGAGCGAGACGGTCCGCCCGTGATGTAATCGTAGATTTCCGGGCTAGCGCTGGCGTCAAAAAGCTGCTTTTCTGTTCTCCACAACGGACTCTCTGGCAAAACTGTTCGGGCCGTGCCTCTCCCACGAGAACGAGACGCCCAGATCGCAAAGGGTCGCTTGCGATCGACATCGTTCTCTTCGAATTTAAGCTTGTATTCTCTCAAAGCCCTACAATGATAGTACCCGTGATCTTGTATGCCAGGGCCGTCGAGCTCTATACGTGAGCGAGCTGACGGGTGTACGTACTCGTTGGTTTGTCTTAGCGGTTTTGAAGTCTCCCGGCCAGTCTCTGGGTCGACTCTGTAATAATCGCCAGGTGTACGAGTTATGCTACCGTCAAGTACATATATTCCTGTGTTTGATCGGTATAGCTCACCTAAAGGCTAGAACTCAGATATCATGATTCTCGGACATTGCAAGCAACTTACCAAAAGACCATGGTCGCGGTTTTTGACCCGATTTGATATAGTAGTTTTTCGTTTGCTCGTATTGGTCAAGGATGTACTCTGGGTCGAAATCGAGGAAAGGTTCCATCTGAGATGTCATCCATGCTAAAGTGATATTTGCCTGTCCTTCGTCGTCGTAGCTGCCACCTCCAATGTTCGAGTGGACGCCCGGAAACCATACTTGCCTCAAGTTCTGCTCGACGCTGATCAGTAGAGAAAAACTCGAAGATGTTTGGAATCGCACGAAGACTGACAGTCGAATTACCGCGAGTTTTCTCCCACACAGATGGTGAGAATGCAGCTCGTTCTTCGTCTAACGCAAGGGCTTGAAAGGCGTTCTCGATACAGTTGCTGAGGCTAGTATTGAAGAACATGTATTCTTTCATTGATCTACTTTGCAGTCCGAGCTTGTCAAGCCATCCGATACGCGGAATACCTAGAGAGCCTAGTATTCTCTTGATCAGGATATATTCATATCAGCAAGGTTAAGCACTTACCGACGGTGTCCCACACGCCTATTGCTTTGATCTCCACGTTGAGCCTAGTCAACCCACGCTTTACCACAATTAGTAAATGTATCCACTACTACTAGAAAGATGCCTCGTACCCTCTCAAGCTCATCTCCATATAACGGATCGCTAGCGCTTGGCTTGTTTGGGAAAGGAATGTTCCTATAAGCTGGCCGGTACCTCGGATTCAAGCGGTTTTCGAAATCTATGAAGACTTCCGCAAGATACGGCAATCCGGCTTTCGTTAAGAGCCCGATCTCCCCAACCATTCCTGCGATGCTCCTAGCGGTAAAGGCTTCGTAGGTGTCAGCAATGTTGGTGGATTTTCCATTGGTTTGTTAAGATTTACCTCCACGAGAAAAACCGAAGAAAAATATCTCGTCACCCATGCTATAATTATTGGCAAGGAAGGCATATCCTTCACGAATGTTCTCAGATAGGCCTTCCGCCGTAGCTCCCCCTATTATTCGATTTACAATGGTTCCAGTGGAGCCAACTCCAGCTTGGTAGAAGACGACTTGTGAAATGCCATCAGAGCTCTTGTTCTTGATTGCGCGAGATATACGAGTTACGTTGCTGGGGATGGGAAGCTTATGCATTTGAAGAGTAGTGGATGAGTCCAGCCAGGTTCCTTCAATACTCAAGTTAGTTGCAGAAAAGAACTAATACCATGCCAATATGCTTTTACTCTTGAAAATAGCATTATAGACGGGGAATGCGTACCATCACAGCAAACGATGAGTCGTTTGCGCCGCCGTGAAGGCCCGGTTGTAGTAAGTGCAGAGTTGAATGCTTGCATGATTCCTTAGTTTGGACCGAATTTGGACCTTGATTTGAGAGAGGGGAAAAGGTGGAACTCAAAGATGATAGTACTTAGGACAGTTCTGAGCAAAAGATCTATGTTGTCTTCATTGCTATTTTATTCCCCTTGGAGGTCTTATGATGCACAACTGCTGACACGAAAAATGACAAGGTCATCATGTTGTAGACCTAGGTAGTTCACCACAACAATGTGAACAAGTACTATTTATGTCACTCAAGAGAAGCTGTGGTACACATGAAGCAATTCATCGTATGTCTATCCTTCATCGATGTCTCGAGGGGGTGAAATTTAACCATCTTACATCATGCATCAACAATAATGCCAATGAAACGCGACGAACTGCTTACATAATGGAACGCGTCCATTTCACCATATCTTACCTCCACTTGGGCATCTATGTAAATAATCGGACAATGAGGAGAACCTAAAGAGTCATTATTTCGGCTGCAGCATGGCTGAAACCCCTCCCAGCTCCATTACTGTCCCGTCCTGCAGTCCTCTGGAGCAGGAAGTCCTGGATGAGTACGTCCATCTACTCGACAATTTAAACAAAGTACCATATTCCCCCCCCTATTTCATTGGAACATGCACTCCAAATCCTCAGTAAAGGATCCGGAACTCGTGAAGCTGACTAATGTCCCAACCTATAGCTTTCTTCGCAGCTAAACTCCCTCGCCGATCGTCCGACTGCAGAAGTTCTGGATGGATTACGGATGCTGGAAAGGAAGACAAGTCTGGTGTGCACGTTGTTGAAAGCGAGTGTATATAGTATTGTGCTGCAGCAGCAAATCTATGGTGGGGAGGAGGGAGTGTGAAAGTGCTGGCCAAACGAATAAAGTGGAGTTCTAGAGTGCGTGAAGTTACGGCAGTAAGGTCAGGTTGGTGAGGTGATCTGGTATCACTCTTGACGGAGGCAAGGGAAATATGACTGTATGAAGGAAGGGACACGATGAGCCTTGCCGGCTGGATCTGAGTTGGAGCAATTGAATCGAAACTTGCGGTGCAATGACCGTAAGGATAACGCTTAATGTGTAACGCTATATGCATCTTGGTATATTACAATGTCATGTGTATCCCCCATAGTACACCTTTCGTACATCTACCAGCTTCTTTCCCCGTGCCCTCGCCACGTCTTCGGGTAGACGTTGGCTTAGCAAAGCCTGGACGGTTGCTTTGATAGTATTCATTGCGTTCCGAGAACGTGTGACTCGTGCAGCCAAGTCTTGAATGCCTACACAACGACATATCTCAAATATGTGGGATTGACATCGAATACCGAAGCCTGTGTGCTTTGTCAGTATGAAAGTCCCTTAAGGGTAAAGAATTACAATGTATACCTGGTGGTCTTGTCATCAACTCTAGCTCCGTTGCTCCAACTTTTCCCTTTACGTCGCCGTATATTGTCCGGTCTTCGTACCTCTGTATGGGCTGTAGATTCCTTATGGCCGCATACTGAGCCTGCTTCTTGGCGTCTTCGGGCTCCGTAGCTTTTCCCTCCCCAATACCCAGCAACCCTCTTCCGTTACCTGCAATACTCAGGTAGTACATGCTTTGTATCTTGCCTAATCTTGTCTGATTTACAACACGATGGACGACTAGATTCTTCACCCGAAACCGTCTGATTTCGTCTCGGCTAAAGCCGGTCTGCCGCATCAATCTTATCAGACCTGGATCAAGGTCTTCTTTCCCCTCGGCATCGGGTGATAATTGCGGAGCAAGACTGTCAACTTTGGGTATTGCGGGGGCGAGGTAGCTTGGAGGGTTGCGCTCCGCCTCTTCTTTACCAACAGTTAACCGCATCTTTGTCAGATACTCCACAGACTCCGCTTCACTCGCATTGGGCGCCACATTTCTAGCCCAGTGAACGAAGTCTTCGGCGATTTCGTCCTCAGTTCTGAATCGTAGGTTTGGGTCGTAATTACTCTCTGGAGCGCGCACAGGTTTATCAACAAGGTGATGGATCGTAGATAGGTCGTCGATATACTGTAGACCGAAAGTATCCTCCCGTATTGTAGCTTGATTGGCTAAATCTTGAGGATGCACCGCTTCTTCGCCTGCTTCAATTGCCGCCATCTGAGCTGGAGTATATTTTTTAGACAAGGCTGCCCTCTCGGCCTCTGAGTACGGTTGAAACTGCCCGCGGCTAAGGTTGCTTGCAACATTTCTTATAGGGGCTTTGATACTTGGATATTTTGGGGCAGGGCGTGAGCGGATTGGAGAAGAGTGGAATTTCCGTCGCAGACATGACCGGGCTGGTGCAGCTGCGTAGGCGAACAGGCAGCGAGATTGCGAAGATGCACTCATAGCTTCTCGGTCTGCGTCGCACCTTTCCACCACCTCTTCCTCTCCAATACTTCCAGGTCTTGCTGAGAGTCTCACACACTTGTGGTCGGAGCGAGCGCAGGGGACCAAAAGGTGCACCCTCGGCACCGTTTCATAAACAAAATCCGGCAACTTAGCCGAGACGCAAAATTACAAGTTGGGTATTGGTGATTCGGCATTCCAAACCCACCTCTACGGATATATTTGGGTTGCATTCAAGATCTATGTGCCAGTTGCGTCTTTACTCAAAAACATCCAGGTCTGCTTATGGCATCGCAACGGTCTTTTTGAGAAGCAGGCCATTGAACGAGATGACAAAAAGGACTTTTCATCAAAGTCACTCCACGAAGAGACAAAAGACCACATCTAAGCCTGCCGACGAGGGTTCTAGCGAAGAGGTTTTATTGAAGGATATCAGGCAATTGCTGTCCTTCAATGTTGCGGTACATTCACCTAAAGAAAAGAGTTCTGAAGAACGCAGCCTGCCACCCCCCAATTCGTCCTACTCGCCACCAGAAAGGTTCGCGCAGGTAGAGGTAAAAATCTTAGTATTGTCTTCTACTGGTGACGGCCTAGGTCTTTCATCTAACTCTGATCATGTCTACGTTGTACCTTTTACAGTGCCGGGAGACACTGTTACTGCTAAGGTTGTCAATTACTTTGCTAGAGATCAATACACTTTGACGGATTTTGTGAAACTCATTGAACCATCGCCACGGAGAGATGATGCGCTCATTAAGTGTCCATACTTTGCAAAATGCTCAGGTTGCCAATTCCAAATGCTTCCATATGAGCAACAGTTGGCTCACAAGAAAACCATCATCGAAAAAGCATACCTCAACTTCTCTACTTTGACTCCTGAGCTCATACCTGCCATTGACGATACGGTTGCCTCTCCACTGCAATATAGCTATCGCACCAAGTTGACACCTCACTTTGATGGCCCGCCAGGCAGCCTTAGTCGGAAGGTAAGGCGCGACAAGTCTCTAAAAAGAGGATTTGAAGAAATCCCACCCATTGGCTTTAACTTGAAGAACATTCGCAGAACCATAGACATAGAGGACTGTCCGATTGGCACTGATGCGGTGCGGTTAGGAATGAAGAGAGAAAGGAAGAGAGTTATTGCAGAGCTCTCACAGTACAGTAGAGGGGCAACTATTCTCTTGAGAGAAAGTACTACAAGAAAACCAAAACCAGACAGTGATTACCCAAAGAATGAATCATCAAATCTGAGCGATGGGCATATTGAAGCTTCACCAGAGCAAGCAGACGCATCGCCTAATGGTACGGCTTGGAGAACTGCGAATGCCCAGGACGCCGGTGCTCGTAGCATCCGTGACAGCTCTCCGTCATACATTGAGGAGAAGACCTGTATAACAGATCAACGGGCTACATCGACCGAATACATCGATGATTTTGTATTCAAGAATCCAGCAGGGGCTTTCTTCCAGAATAACAACTCGATCCTTCCAAGATTTACTGCCTATATCCGCGATCACATTTTACCGCCCGAAATGGAAGTGAACCAGAAGCCTATCAAACACCTCATAGATGCATACTGTGGCTCGGGACTCTTCACCGTCACACTATCCTCGCTGTTCTCCTCGTCCATCGGTATCGACATCGCGGGTGGATCCACTGCGTTTGCCAAAGAGAACGCCAAAGCAAACAATGTCTCCAACGCCTCGTTTATGACCGCAGATGCATCGGCTCTCTTCAAAGAAGTTGCCTTTCCCGCCGATGAAACGGTTGTTGTCATCGATCCACCAAGGAAAGGCTGCGATGAAGCTTTCCTCACCCAGCTTCTGCAATTTGGACCACGAAGAGTTGTCTACGTGAGCTGTAATGTCCACACCCAAGCTAGAGATGTCGGAGTTTTGGTTGATGGCCGTTGGGACTGTAGATATGAGATTGAGAGTCTTCGGGGGTTTGACTTCTTCCCACAAACTGGCCATGTCGAGGGCGTGGCTATTCTTAATAGAATGCACAAAGCTCAAAATTAACGTTGTTATTGACTGTGGATCAAGGGAGTCGCGAATGGCGGGGATATACCCGATCTCTCTGCCGGAATTGCTCGGTTCGAGCTCCCTGGTCTCAGCAATCGTATAGAAGCCCCAACGGAAAAGCAAATGTGCGGTAGTGAACCAAGACCTCGGATACCAACGGTAAAACATAAAACGCCTGGATACCACCGCTGGCTACGCAGGCCGCGATAGCTGTGGCTTGTCGGATGCAGCGATCACCCCTTCGTGTATCCCCCAAGGTCATCACCGTTCCGGTTGAGTTGGGGCACCACTGGATAAGATCGAGAAAATACCAACACCGCCGTCTACGTCCACGTCCGCAAGCAGCTTAGGAAGAGTTCATAGATGCCAGTCTTAGAGGTACCTTTGGCATTAAGATAGCGCAGGATGAAGACGAAAGTTACAGGTATTAGACAGAATAGAAAGTGAATAAACCGTGGTATTCCATCGTTATTGCATCTCATGTTACACTTCTCTATTGATCTCTATCGATTGACAGTAATTGTTCTTATAAACCTCTTTTTTAAAATTTGAAAAGCATGCATCAAGACCGACCTCTAGAACCGCCAGAGACAACCTCAAGGCGTCAGTAATCTTTCCTCCCTCCCCCATACCCCTGTTCTCCCAAAGCACCTCCTACCCCATCCCCCTCAACATCCCCTCAATCTCCCTCCCAACCTCCACAACCCCCTCATCGCCCTCAAACCCGGCATTACTCCCATTCCCCAAAAACCCCTCCACCTCCCCCAACGCCGCCTCAAGATTCCCCCGACTCCTCCCACAAAACCTAGCCACAAACTCCGGATGCACCGTCTGATAATGATGCGACATCTCAAAAAAATTGCGCTCGCTCGACGTCTCGATCAGCTTTGCGATATCAGTTTTGCCCGTGCGCTGCTGCTCCTTTTGTGAGAAGACGGAGAGGAAATGCGCTTTGTCGGCGGAGAAGTCGAGGTTGTGGAGTGGTTCTGGGAGGTGGGGGGGGATTGCGCCGGGGATAGTTTCGAGGAGTTTGGGCCAGACGGCGGATTTTTGGAGGGGGAGGGCGAAGGCTGCGTCCCAGTCTATCAAGCTGAACAGAGACGATGAGTTTCTAACGATGGATGGACCAGGGGAAGCATATTGTAAGGGAGATGGGAGTACAACTTACCCCTTGATGTTGTACTCCTCGTCAATGATAATGTTGGCATTGTGGAGGTCCGGATGCATCACGACCCAGGGGCTATGCTCGTGTTCTGAGACAACGTATCTGGGAATCATGGATCGTTGGATCAGGTAATCGATGGCCATTGAGGTGTTCTTCCGTCGGAAATTACGGCGTAGAGCTCTGTCTATGCTTTCAATCAACCAGACAGTCGTTGTGACAGGAGTATGCTTGGGAGTGCCGTCGGGCACGCCTGCTCTTTGGTTAGTCGAAGGCGATAAGGAAAGCTAGACGGTCAATCACCATAGAATGGGATATCTCCCTCAATCTTGTTGTTTGATAATATGTCCAACATCATGCCCGCAAGCTGATCCAGCAACTTATGCCTTATGGGAACGGTTGGGCTGGCCAAACTCCATACCGGCATATGTTTGCCCTCAATCCGATCCAATAGCATATATGCCACACCGACGGGATTATTTCTCTCCACGCCCGCATCAAAGTAGCCGTGAAGACGAGGAGCAGGAATGTTCGGAAGATTGTGCGCAAGAAATTCGAGAGGTTTCACAGATATTTGCAAGAAGGAGTATTCTTGGTCTTCTGGAATGCGAGCGGCCCAGCACTTGTTCTCCCCTGGAAACTTTATAATAAAAATAGTACAACTTGATTGAGTGATGGGTTCGCCAATGAAGTAGCAGGGAGATCCGCTAGAGAGCGAAGTAGCGGTATGAAGCAAAGCATCCTTGTTCAAATTTTCCAGCGTCTCATTTGAGGGAGACATTGCTTACACCTTGGAATATTCGAGTTAGGAAATGAAGCGAGAGAAGTGCCGAACGTAAGGCTATCTCTGGATGGAAGTATTTTTGACAATGTGGATATGCCGGTTTTAGGTTGCTCTTGTGTTCCTATGATCAACTGTTCCTCGCAAACCTAGCGGGAATTCAAGGTTGGCGGTTCAACAAAGACAGGCACCCACATGCATATTCACGGGAATATGTAATTAGAAGCGTAGTACATTCGAAATAGTATCGTAATATATAGCTTGACTAAGGACCCAATTTTCCAATGAGACAAAATTAATGCAACCCAATGTAAGCCTTTGCAAGAGTGGAACTTATACGGATACTTAGCGTTTGAGTATAACCCCAAATCCGCTCCCAATACCCAAGCTAGCTGTCAGAACTAGTTGCACTTTTGCCGTTTGTCATTGCTTCATGCTTGGTTCTTTCATAAAGGATAGGATCCAGAAATGAGCAGGAGGCCAATTTGGAGGAATCGAAGGAAGTCAAAGGGGTCGATCGATGCAGCAGGTATGGCTGAACTATCGGAACTGCCTCTTGTTGAAAAGCAGTTTGGACTCCTCAATAGGCTTGATAGCTACTACAATAATTTTGATTGCGTAGGCTTCTGAGGACTGTTCTCGTACGGTGAGCAAAGCACAAAACAGAAATATCTACGTGTCAATAGAAGTTGACCGCCTGTAGAGAGATGGAAGAAACATCCATCTAGAGGCGAATACTTTGTGTGCAGGTGGAATCGTCTCGACGCGTTTGAAGCAGTTCTCTCCCATGTTGTGTTTAGCATCTGAAATGTGGAATAGACATAACAGCACTGAACGGTAATTACCAACTCTGGTTCGAATGGCTGCCTAGAGTATTGCCTATGCACGTAAGAGACGTGCAAGATCGACAGCTAAGTAATTGTTAATTTTATAATATTTTGATCAAGTTGAAAATGTACTCAACATTGCAGCAAGTACATTTTCAGAACTTGATTCTGTGCATCTCGAATAGATTGAAACTCATGCGTTGAGTTTATAATATGAGAATTGAAAAGTCGAGCAATATGATTGTGTGATCTATTCACGTCATTAGCTTAGAGACATTGAGAATACTACACAAATATTACTTCGCGAATACTTGAAGTTGAAGAGCATCGAATTCATCTCCAAGAATTGTCACATCTGTGCGAATCGCCGTCATTGTGATTTCGAGTCGTTGAATTGCAGCAAGTAGAGGCTGTTCTTGATTAAAGCAGGAAGATTATCAAGTTTCTCAACTTCCTGAGCACAAGATCTAAAATGCTGTGCTAATCTCTGAGGACTGGATTGATCCATTTTGATGCTTTGTATGTTGGTGGGTTGTATTTCGATGGGTTGTGTTCGTACGGTATGCACTGGGTTCCCGCGCACTCTAACCTAGAAAGGTTAGTTACAGATAGTATCGGGTCTAGCGTGCGAAAAAGGGCACTAAGATAATTAGTCATAGTTAGCGTGCGCGGAAACCCCGTGCATACAAGTTGTATTAAGTTTGACAGAATGATATGAAAACTAAGATCTTTACCTGTCAATCTTGCTAATCCAGCTGAATTCGTCTATCACTCTATTGTGTGCATCTCGATGATATGAGAGTTATAAAGTCTAGCGGTCTGATTGAACGATCTATATAATATAGTTAGTCTAATAAGTCATTAAATATCGAGATTATCTTACTCGGCATGCATTCGACTCTCGAGATCTTTCAACCGAGTATTTACAGTGTTAATATCGGCGCGAAGAGTGCTCACATCAGCGCGAAGACGGTCGAATTGTTGATCCATATGTTGCCGTAGTCCGTTGATTGACTCGAGAATAGCCCGTCCTTCATTAATGACTGGAACTTCTGGAAGCTTGCGTATTTCCTCAGCCACCGCAGTGAATCCACTCGCAAGTCGCTCAAAGTCAGGTTGAGTAGCCATTATAAGTAATCAGATATGTTGGATTTGAGACACTGATTGAGGGTTGAAGTAGATGTTTGTTGATCTTAACAGGCTTGCCAGGCAACGGTGTCGGAAGTGGATGCCGAAACACCGAAAAGTAAATTACATGAAAAATTGAAAGTTCATGAGAATAATCAGAACGCATTCTCTACTATTGATTAAAATCATGCATTAAATGATTGTAATTGCACATTTATACTAACAATTTATTCAACGTTTATGTGACATAAGTCAAATCAAGAGCAAAATATAATTATTAAATACAATTGCACTTTATCTTTTTATTGTATGCATCTTTCTTTCATCACATATTTCTCTGCTTAATGAATGATAATTATTAAGTAAGAGAACACAGTTTTTGACATTATAATCATGAGCATCATGAATGCAAAGAAAACATCTTTCATCTTTGAATCAAGAATTGAATTAAAACATCATTTGTATAAAATATTGTCAATGAAGAGCAAAGCAAAGATGATACATCATAATCAAACAGCACAAACACTCTCATCAAGAGTTTACTTAAGCATTATGCGCTGAATAGAAGTTATAAATTCATTACTGATAACATAATGTCAATTTTATTGTTTTGATAACGTGAAATCATCATGTAGTTGATGAGTGATTTTCTTTCTCAGAGAATTTTGTTCATTCAATATACATAACATAGTTTCTCTCATGAATTAAGTTTAAATCAATGTCATAAGAATGTATGAATTCAAATCAAATCAAATTAAATTAAATTAAATTATTAAATTTATTAAATGAATAAATAAGATTTATAAGAATGATATGACAATATGATATTTTAAGCAAACATAAAATAAATATATATTATGATAAAGTTAATTATTAAGAAGCTCTTGATAATTTAAGAAAATCAATCAATTATAAAGAGTTTGTTAAGCATTGTTAAGTTAAACATGACATAATTCATGATATATTATATTGCAGATATGATGTGATTTAAACGATGTCTTGACAAAGTTACAGAGTCTCAGAGCTAACTCAGATCTGATTTTCAACTCAGCTTCTGACTTTAGTCTCTGATTTAATCTCTATATGTCAATTCATTATCATACTCATGAGAATACTGACTACTATTGATAGAGATTTTCTCACGAGTATTGATCATGATTCATGAGAATACTGACTACTATTAATAGAGGTTTCCTCATCAGTATTGATCATGACTCATGAGAATACTGACTACTATTGATAGAGGTTTCCCCACGAGTATTGATCATGGCTCATGAGGATACTGACTACTACTGATAGGGATTTCCTGAGCCTAGTAATTACAAGCATAAGCTTTAATCAATTGCATTACCCTGTTGCATTATTAATAGTACCGTGAATTCTGCTCGGGAAATCTCTATTAGTAGTAGCCAGTATCTTCATGGGCCATGAGCCCTGAACCTGCTCGGGAAACTCCTATCAGTAGTTGGACCCTGAATTTTCGATTGCTTGGCGGGTCGGGTCGGGAACCCGGATCCTGACCCGGCTCGAGGTCGATACCGAGCCGGGTCACGAGATTGATATTCTATCGAGTATTCGGGCCGGGTCATGACATTGGTATCGAGTACTCGGGCGGGTCAGAAAGTAGGTATGAAAACCCGGCCCGGCGATCAGTCTAGATGTAGACAATTTTTGTTGACTGCAAAATAGATTGACAACGTTATTTTGCAATCATTTGCTCGTCAATGAATTCAAGCTAAGTTCATCATATCAATCTGTTTCAATTTCTATCATCATTCTTTGCAACATTTTGAGTTTTTCTGAGTTATTGCTAATATTGAGTTTCGCTCTGGTGCAAGCAGGGTGGGGGGGAAGGCGCGCAGGACGGCTCTTCATGTTTCTTTCTATAGGGGTTTTTCCGAATTTCGGGCTTCGGGCTTCTGGGAAATTCAATTGGCATCACTTAAATATCTCTTTAACCTCTTACTCAGAGCGTTCCACGTCGGCAATAATTATAGTGTAGAGGTCCCCCGATTTCTATCCCGAAACCTGCAATAGACCGCCTTCTATTGCCGGCTTATGCCAGACGAAAATGGTATATATCTATCCTGCAAGGGCCTAGATTACTCTTTTAATAGGAAATGCTTTACCTAGCACCATGACACAATGTGACTGCAACGTTAAGCATCGCTATTGGCTAAAAGTCATGTAATTTACATTCTTTAGCATACACACAGCGCTACAATGCTACTATTTAGGTAGATAGCATCATGTTTCATACTCTTAGGCTGCATAAGCACGTAAAATTTGAAAAAAAGAAGATGAGTCGCTTCAGCTATCCGAATTCAGCAACCATCATCATCTTCGTTAGGTCACCCGAACCCTACCTCATCTAGGTACTTCTATGAGGCCACCCTTTTCATAAAACGAAAAGTATACTTTGATTTGAGGTTGACAATAGTTCGATTTGCAAAGCTTCTTTGCGGTTTGAGGAATATCAAAAGCTCTATGATGCTGCCTAACGAATGGTAAAGCTCAACAGTATTCTCTCCTCTCTATGTCAACAGGCGCGGCAACGAAAACATTTAGAATATCAAACTTCCGAAGCTTAGATCTCTGTTTTGCTTTGAGGGGCGGTTTACACACTATAAAGTAATGAATCTGCAGCGTTCAAGAAACACATTCAGACATAGCAATTATCATAACGTACGACGAGATGGAATACAGAAAGTAACACCGCCAAAGATCCGAATCTATAAAAGAGCTATGCAACCCAACATTTCATATAGTAGCCGGACCAATCTTCTCGTCGATATGACGGTATCTCTCCTTCTCTGCTCGGTTTTTCAAGACCATGATAGTACACAAGAAGAGAATTGTATCAAGAGCTACCTAAGTTAGTCTAACTCGATTCTCCAAAGAACGGCTACTCACCAACTAAGCCAAACATAGCGGTAAAGATCAGATCCAGGAAACCATTAGCGAAGTTGCCGAAAGGCCCTACGCAATTTGGCATCTGAGCCATCATGGCGGGGCTTGTGCAAGTTGCATCCCGCTGGGACGGAAGGCCAGAATATCCACAGCAGTTGAACTATTGAAATGTTAGACTGAGCTTCGCTGACAGATTGCGAGGCCTTCGTACTTTCTGCTGTAGCAAGCTTTGCATATGTGAAGTCTGTTGGCCCCACATGATCCCCAAACTGGCGCGTGTCTGTAAGGTCGAGAACCAGATGTCCAGTCCGAGGATGAGTGTCACCATGGCACACCCTATGACTAGCCAACTATGGAACTTCAGCCATAGGCTGTTGTTGGGCAGCAGAAGGCTAGGTAGCGACACGAGGAACGTAAAGAAGATTAGACCAGCATTAACGAGTCCAGCTGGAAAATGGACAGGTTAGTAGGAGTTTGTAGACGAAGAAGTGTGTAGAAGGCTTGGACTACCTGTGAGGGGTGCCCGCTGAAGCAGTAGGTTTGTAGCAACATTGGACGTGGTTGCAGCCTCGTTCATGTGGGCCTTTTCAATAAACACAAAAGCCACCAGCAATCCTCCTGTAGCTGTAAATAAGCCATTGGCTATCAGGAAAGAGAGAAGGACGTTGTTCAGCATCTTGGTGGTGGCCTGAGGCTTTGGACAAAGCAATTTTGCGAGTGCACCATTTCACGCCCTAGCGTGGAAACCGTTCGATGACGGCCGGCGTCAGAGTAAATAAATGTAGGAAAGTAAAGAGTGAATGGTTTGTATCATGTCTGACGCGACAGGAAATTCCCAACGCAAAAAGTAAGATTCGGTCTGCCCTTTACGAGACAGTCGAATATAGATGGAAGCAATCGCACATGGAGACATGGCAGGTAATAAAGAAAAGAGAGTGCAACCAAGCATGTCGCCAGCGTCAATGCTTCGGGTGAAGCTTGGTCCAACGTGGTTTGCGTGGGGAGGAACATGTATATAGACTTCGGACATGGTCGGTTTCAGAATTGCTTCAGGATTTATCATGGCATAATTGGAGCGTTGATAATAGGGCTTCAGGTCCATTATCAGGAAAACATCAGCTTATGAGCCGTAGTCGCACAGAGGGAAACCCTCTCCACTGATGGTCAGGTCAACGAGGCAATGGAGCGCGAGCATGCCATTGTCAGTTGGAGAATCATGCCGAGGAGACTCTGGATTGTAGTTGATGCTACTGAAGTATTGTATCGTTTGATTGTAATTGCGTTTGAATTACACATGGCTATGTGAAACAGAGAACGTTGTATCTGTCGTTTCGTATAATTTCTGGCGTGCGAGTACCTTACCATGTGCTTACCTAGAGTGCCTACCTAGTTACAGAGATAGGTACCTGAGGCACAGTCGTGAGAGAAAGAATGAAGCCCATCTCGGTTTGTATGAGTTCCTAGCCATTACGTGGGGCGATGAGGGGTAAAGTACCTTCCTTACCTTACGGTACTAGTACTGACGATACCTTGTTACGGTACCTTACTAAGGTAGTAATACCTTAACAGTCCGGGTTGGGATCAGATCATCAGAGAGAATTCAAACCGTCAGTCTCAAACAAACCGAACCTGTGGTCAACAACAATAGCAACCGCGACCACGACAACAACCAGACACTGGGAGTATGCGCTACACTCTAAGGTGTGTCGAAGGCGATTGTGCCTTGAGGAGTAATATTTCGAGCAGCTTTCTGGTTGGTGAAGTCGTGAACTTGTTCTTGTCATCGGTAACTTGCAATAACTTGCATAGACCCCACGAGCAGATTAGTAAGACGGCCACTATCGGCTGAGTAAGAGGGCGCCCCCTCCTCGTCACTTTGTAACCAACTCTCTTTCCCCATCGGTACCTTACTAATCCGTAAATAGCCAAGATCCCTCTTCTTCCTCTTTGACCTGAAATCATTCCCAGCCACGGGCATAAGTCCTTTCCTTAATCCAAAAGGAGGTGCTACGAGGACGTTCCTTGAACCATTGACTGTATTATCATCAGCGTGACGCCTTGACGTAGGTATACGTATTCCGTACCGAGTAGAATACCTTGAACACGGTATTCTACGAGTACTTGTCCCGGAATCGAAAGATTAAATCAATCATATCCCGCGGCCTCGGCAGGACGGGTACTCGTGCAAAATACTAGAATACGGTACCTCGGTAGAACTGCCTCCGTACTTTTAGTGTTCACTCTTAAGTGTCAAGTGCGTTGGAGTGTTCCCTTTCCCCTTTTCGTCCTCGGTCGCCTTCCCACCTCCCATCTCTAACCCAACGCAGTAATCTGATCACATCATTCCTCATCGGGCCAACACATCATCAAGGCCCAACCCAGCCAAGCAACAGACCGATTCGACTATTCGCTATGGCCGACATTGCGGATCCGAATGCACAGCATTCGCCCGCCGCCCAAGACGACGCGACCGGCAACGGAAATGGCGCCGACAATCGCGGTGTAAAGCGTCCTCGGGTCAGCACAGCTGCCGACGACGACGACGACGATGATGACAAGCCAGGGCGTGAACGAAGAAAAATTGATATCAAGTTCATCCAAGACAAGTCCCGCCGACACATCACCTTCTCAAAGCGCAAAGCTGGCATCATGAAGAAGGTGCGCTCAGCTTCTTTCCTCAAGCTTACTCAAGCGCATTGTTCATCGCGTCGCCATCAGTGAACATCTGTCTCTGCCTCACTTGCTTGATTGCTAACCGGTCAATTCCCAATCAGGCATACGAGTTATCAGTCCTGACCGGCACCCAAGTCCTACTTCTCGTCGTTTCCGAAACTGGACTCGTATACACCTTTACTACGCCAAAGCTCCAACCTTTGGTCACCAAAGCTGAAGGCAAGAACCTAATTCAAGTATGTAATCGTTTAGTTTTGCAACCGCGCCTTCGCTAACCCACTACTCACAAGGCCTGCCTAAATGCACCCGAACCTGCCCCGGGCAACGAAAACGGCGTCGACGGCGAGTCAACCGTCGACTCCCCCGAAGACGTCAACCACGCGCAAATCCCCGCCCCACAAGCCAGCATGCCGCGAGGCGCCGGCATGCCACAGCACTACATCACTCCCGAACAGCAACAGCAAATGGCCTACCAACAATATATGCAGCAGCAACAGGCAGGTGTCGGCGGCCAATATCCGATGCCTCCACAAGCAAGAATGCCGCATCAACAACAACCGTCTGCATAAGCAAACAAAGATAGTGGAGAAACTGAACGACGGGATGGAAATGATACACAATGAGGGCAGAGTCTGGTGTTTAATACCCGACCCATATTAATGCAAAAATGCTTTGCCAGCGTGCCAGTCTTGGCAAAGGGGGTGGTGCAGTCGTGGCTGGTGTTTCGGCGGTGTTAGGTAGCGATCTGTTCTGGGTCTTTCCATGTTACTCTCCTACGCTTCGATATCTCTCCTACCTGCTAAAGAGCTCAACCATCTGCGCGACTGAAGAGACCCTTTCCGGAGCGGTGGAGCTCGATATCTCTGGCCTTCGTTGTGGTGGATTTAGCTAATCGGCTTGACCTGTATCATACCCTTACTGCCAGATGCATATGAATCGTTTGAGCTGAATTTCACATTTGCCACGAGCGAAAATTGTTCTTTCTTTTGAGTCTCGAAATTCTAAATGCAATATGTTTATGGAACGTTGACCTGAAAGGGACTGCCCTGGCCATCTGTTAAGCCCGGCAAGGAGCGAAGGAGCAACTTGATCTTTTCTCCTGCATCAAGTTGTAGCAATTCATATTGATTCCTCAACATAGAAAAACCATTGACTAAGAACCAAGCTCACTTTACCGCTCCTCCATCAAGATTCGCCCGTTCCTTCGAAACAAGCAATGCATCATCAACCTATGCTCTCACTTGCGTGACCCAACGCATTTTCCACTCTGCACAACCGTTCCTCATCCTCCTGTGTTATACGAATCGTTCAACCCTCTCAGTCCTCGCCTCAACCTCTCCGGTTACTGGGGAATCAATCAGACCAGGACCAATTCTCTGATTTCCAGAGCATAAGCCAATCATTCACGCTCTTTTCCCTTGAACTCCTCCCTCCATATCTACCTTTCATGTCCTATTGCAGCGTCGTCCTACATCTCTTCCATTCTCATTACCAGGTTCACAAAGCTTCTCATCTCACAATATGCCAAAACTTCAAACCCACTACTCTGATTTTCCGTGGATTGGCTTCTCATAGCTATATACAATTCTCAATAACCTTTCACTTCTGGCGACGGTTATTTGGATCGTCTTGCTCTGTTTCTTTCATATGACAAACGCCAACCATAATGCTTCATCCAAGGCTTCATGCCCCCGCCTCTATGCCTCATGCTGCACCAAGACGCCATCCCATTGCCTCATCACCGAATGCGCGCTGCGATCATTCGTGTTCCCTGTTATGGTGCTCATCGACTCTTGCGTCCCCAACATCTTCACCTTTAATCTTCCGTCCCCTCCACCAATCAAGCTTCCACCAACCACCAAGCGCTTCTTGGCTTTCTGCTCCTTTCCCCCTTCCCTCCGTCACCTGGGCTAACCGTCGTCGTCTCTGATTCCTGTAACTCCGGCCAGTGTTCGATCTCCCAAGAAGCGGACTCGCTTCATTAGGATTATCGTCTATTCTAGCTCGACGGGTTTTGGTTGCCGGGGTGCTCATGGTGCTGTGTCTCCTCCCAGAATGCGAAAGCTCGTCAACAGTATCATCTTCCAGCTCCTCCCAGATCTCCTCGCTCTCCGTGATTCCCTTACGACGCAGACGGGTAACGGCTAAAAGGTCATTGTTTCTCATTGTAGGGGTTCTTGGATCGGTCGTGGAAGATCGCCTGCGCTTATGATTTTGGTTGAAGAGGAAGTCTTTATCGCCATTCATGGCGGCTTCTTCAATGTCAGGTGTAGAGGCACCGGAGGCATTCTCCACGTCAGAGGAGTCGGAGTCGTCCACGAATCCCATGCCCGGCGCAAGGGGTGTTTGGGCAACAGGCGGGCGGGTGTGAGGGTCGGTATTGAGGCGCCAGGAGAGAAAGAGAACACCAGAAAGGAGGATAAGGGTACCAAGGGCGATCTAGCAGTGTGATTAGCTTGAATTTCGGTTAGCGCGATGGTGAAGAAAGGGAAGCATACAAAAAGGGCGTGGGAGATTGATAGGAGGGAGACCTGGTGGAAATAGATCAGGCCATCCAATATAGCAATGATGTTGTATACACAAAACACAAAGGGGTATAATATGCTGGTTGAACAAAGCTTCAGGCCCCGGTGGAGATAGTACAACTGAGAAAGCGCGAGGCCAACGAGTCCGAGAAGAATCATCCAAGATTGCCAGCGGTTGAATTCATTGTGTCTATCGACAATGGTGCGCACAAGCAGTTCAACGGCGGACTTGGCTACTAGTAACGAGTGTGCCGAAAGAATACCGCTAATGCATCCGTATGCCATTCCTCTAAACAGACGCCTTCGGGGGCTGTTCATTGTCCGCGGGTTCATGAGCTTCAGTGCTTTCGCGCCGATGATGATGGCGACAACTAGGATTATCTGGCCTATCATCCAGAGTATGAATTGACGTCTTCCGAGGAGCTCGAGCAGTTGATCTAGGTTGTGCGCTGGCTCTCCTATGGCTCCGAAGATGGCAATGAGGACTGCTCCGGCGCAAACAAGGACTGTTCCCCCAAATGACCATCTTGTGAAGGGTTCGCCAAGAATGACGGTGGCGCATATGGAGTTGAAGACCAAGCCAGACTAGGATACCATCAATCAGTACTGACTTTATGATTCATTTGGAGGGCCGTACAGCTTGCAGTGTTGATAGAACCGGCAAAGGTAAAGTGGTGATTTGAATGGTGCTTCCGAAAAGATTACTTAGGATGAATATAAACATTCCGATCTTTGTCGTAACAAACATCAGCTGAGTGCTTCTTGGACTCTCTATGTTTCACGAACCTGCCATCTCCGTCTCCTATGCGGCGGGCGCCGAGCATCATTGGGATCTTTTTCATCTTCTAATATATGGGATTTTCTTTGGAGAGTCAATCCTAGGCTTTGTACGCTCGTGGATATTAGGCCAGCGACGACGCCAACCTATCATATGAAGTTACTACTTATCTCGGATTGCGGATGGAGAAGGGTAGTTACGGTCACACTCCCTTGCGGAGAAAGATCTCCAAGCTGGCCCATTCTACCTCTGAGAGCGCATTGGGAACCCTAACGATCGGGTTGTCATTGAGACTGTGTCAGAATCGGAGACCCGCACTATGACTTGCAGTGGCACATGGCGTTGATGGCGGTACAGGCATATAAAGAATGTAGGTACGAGTACTTGCGCCTGCATCGTCATGATCAAAGTAATTCTGTATTATTGACCTCGCTGGCGGCGGCTCAAATGCCGTCTAGTCCCAATGTGTCGTAATCTATCGGAGCTTGGCTCAATGACTCCGTCACCAATCAGTCCCGCCTGACTTCTCCGCATGAACACCTGAGGTTCTGGCACAACAGACACTCCTTTGACGTTGGGTACTTATGTGACTTATGATCATTTAGACCGTAGCTAAGCAATTCGTGCCCTGACGGTGCTGTTCTATTTACTACCGATTGCTTTTTCCTGTACTGCCTGGTTTTTCTACTCGACCTTTGGGTACCCTTCAAACCACCTACCACCTCACCCATCAAATAGTTCAGTATGTCGGGCGCCATGTCGGACGATCAGGTATTTATGCAGACCATAAAGACTTTGACGACAGAACGCAACCCATTGATCTCTTGATCCAGGTCTCAGCGGAGCTTAAAAAAATGACCGCCTTCATCCGCCAAGAAGCACTCGAAAAAGCCAAAGAGATCGAAATAAAAGCCGATGAAGAATTTGCCATTGAAAAATCGAAGCTTGTCCGCCAAGAAACCTCCTCAATTGACACCACCTACGAGAAGAAATTCAAGCAAGCCTCCATGTCGCAGCAAATTACTCGTTCTACGCTCGCCAACAAGACCCGCATAAAAGTGCTAAGCGCTAGACAGGAACTGCTCGACGATTTATTTGAGGGGACGCAAAAGAGGTTGGGGGAGGTTGTCAAGGATAAAGATAAGTATCAGGAGATGTGTAAAAATCTGATGTTGGAGGGCTTGTACGCTTTAAATGAAGGGAAGGTGGCCGTGAGGGCGAGGAAGGTGGACTATGAGGTTGTAAGGAAGGCGGTGGAGGCAGCAAAGAGGGAGTACCAGGACAACGTGAACAAAGATGTCACAATCGAGCTGGATGAGAAGAACCCTTTGCCGGAGGGATTGTAATATATCCCTACGTCACGTTGTTGGGAATTCATATGCTGACTGCGTCAGGTCGGGTGGTATATCCATTGTTGGAGGCAACGGCAAAATCGATATCAACAACACCCTGGACGAGCGTCTGAAGCTCCTTGAGAGCGATGCTCTACCTATGGTCAGAACGAGACTCTTTGGCAAGAACGACAACCGAAGATTCTACAATTAAGGATCTCACATTTCTTTCAATGGTTTTCTGGGTCTCAATTTTTAGAGCCGACAGGTGCATGGTGGCATGATATGTATTGCATGGCATTACAGCGAAGCTTGTACACTGTAAAATTTGTGTACTGATATCATCAGAGTTTAGAACTGCGAAGGCAACAAGCTTGCAAGTTTGCTGTTTGGCTATCTCACCATCACGAAACCAACCCATAGCCCATTCGCTACCCATACCCCCATTAGCCGTATATGTCACATCACTCCTGATCAGGCATTGCAGCATCCCCAGTCTGCATCGCCCTCTCAAGGAAACCTCTCATCATAGCGCCTTGCCTCGAATCCGGTTCAAAATCGATACTTGAATTACCCAATAGCATCGTCTTCGGCTTCAGCTTCGTTCTTACGGCATTACAAAGCCTCGAGTGAAAAGCTTCCAGAATCGCCTTGGCTTCAGTCCTCTGCATATGCGAAGCTCCTGTGTCTATGATCTGTGTAAACATTGCTTTAATCCTGTCTGATAGAAGATCCACGTCAGCATTGAAAGCTGCTTCTTGAGATGCATTAGAGCCTAGCGGTGGAGGGTCCCCTGCGTCAATGCCAATGCTTAAGATGGAGATGGCAGCTGCCAAATCGGCGTAGTCTGTGTCATTGCGGATGGTGAATTGGGGCTTTTGCAGGTAACGTGCAATCTGTCTGAGATCCAGAAGATTTGTTGGCTGCGTCTCTAGGTATTGTGTATCATGGAGGAAGAACGCCAGCGAGAGTTGGCGACGAAACACAGCCAATCGCGGTGAAGAGGAAGGTATGTTTTGGAGTAATTGGAGTCGGAGAGTGGAGTCTGATGTACAGGGGTAGATGGTTCTAAGGGCTGCATGAAGCTGGCAGGATGGTAAGCAAGTATAATCAGTCCGCGTTAGTCAGTCACTTGCCTCTCGGTCAAAATTTGCATCCGGAATGGATTCGACAAGTCTAGCGAGTGCCTTTTCAATTGCCACTATAACATGGCATTTACTGACAATAGATTTATCAAACAAAAGGCGGCATAGGAGGCATATAGTGTGTACCCTCGATTCAGCGCTTAAGCTGTAAGTCACAAGCGTAAGCCAGCTGTGCAAGTATCCGCCAAAGTTTTAATGACTTACAAGACAGCAAGATCCCGCAGAAGATAAAGGATCGATATTAGCCTGGGACGATCATTTTCGTCTCTGTCTGCAGCAGGTTAGACTTCCGTAATTCTGCCGAGTTATTCCAACTTACGCTGTAGTAGGACGGGAGCTGGAACTATTGGCCTGTTTTTACTTAGAGCCTCTGTGCTCGCCCCAACATTACGAAAGAGCGTGTTGAGGTGTTCTGGGGTTAGCAACAAAGTGATTTGGTTACCAGCATCCTGAGAAAAAGGTCAGTCGGGTGATGGAAAGGCCTCGGACTCCTCGAACCTTGAGCGTGTATATATAGGAGTGTCTTAGATCATCTCTGACTTCGGCACAGACTGTTTGTCCTGTTAACTGGGACCATACTCGGTAGTTGTCACATAAACATACCCGCATCGATTATCCACATCACAACCTCGTCAGGGAGCCTTCCCTTTTCTGCCATCTCTCCTACGTAGCCACTCAAAAATGCCTGCTGTCGAGAATGTACTTCTTCTTTTCATTAGCAGCGTTTGGTTGGATGCTTCTTCATACTCACCCTCGAAAACATTATCGAATTGGTCGATCTGCGGAAATTCTCCTTCTTCTAACTTCTGTACGTCTTCGTTGCCGTCGAAGAACGACCACGCCCGTCCTTGATACAGCGCTTCTGTTCGTTGAATTGCTGTCATGAGTCTCCCAACACCCTCATCTTCGTCATGCTGCTTCATTACCGAAGCTACAAGATCCTCGTTGACCTTGGCCCCTTTGTCTGAGATCCTGGTTCCTCCATCTGATGTTGTGTATTCTTGCTGCTCAAGCGACTGAAGTAACAAGCGTGCCTTGGCCGTCTGAGTATCCGATTCCTTATGATTCTTGCTCTGCTTCACCAATGAGTCCAGTGAGAATATGTAATTAGGCATGACCGGTAGAGCGGGAAGTCTAGACGACTCTTCGGCACTGGCTGTGCCTCTGGTTTTCCTTCTTGTTCTGCTTCCCTCCCGGCCACTCTTATTCTCCAGGTTGAGTATTGGAATTTCTAGGTCTGTCGGAGGAAATGCATTTCCGGCAGGCTTCTTGGACGCAAGTATGTCATCAATGTCGTCCAGCGAGGAATCTGAATCGGATGCCTCGTCTTCGGAATTCCTTATCATGACTTCGCCGTTCTTTACAACGCGTTGACTACTTGTCAAGACAGGGCCTTGCGACCCCAAAGGATCCGGGCCGTTCATGTTCGGGGACATCCTGGCTTTGTTAGATAGCTCGTTTACGCCACTGGACTGTGCGTCTTGGGCATCGAGCGTATCATCTCGAATATGGGCCGGCAAATTTCCACATGATTCCTCGAGCACAGTTGCCTGCTTCTCTTGGCCCATGGCCTTTGCCTCTTCGACTTCCAATTTGACCCCAGGCGATGGTCGGATAGCTCTCGATTCCCGGGAATCATCATGGGGTAGAGGCCGTTTGTGCTGACGTGGCTGCGCAAAAGGCTTGAAGAAATCTGTGATGCTGGAGGATCTCTGCATGGTAGTGTCCCAGTCGCAGGATCTTGGCACGATTGAGCGCTTCTTTGTCGGAGGCTCGGGGATATGAACATATCTCCACACGCGTTAGACGGGACGCGGTGGACAAGCAACGCCAGATCACATGCTTTGGGAGAATAAGATAAAATCTGTTTTTTACGCTTTTCTCCATCCAGCACTAGCCTAATTCTGTGGAATAATGGCATGTAAGGTAAAGTAGGTAGGTATTCCGTAGGGTACGGAATATCTTAATACCTATTCCGTACCTTACTCGTATGTAGTCGTATGCACGGGGTTTCCGCGCACGCTAACTATGACTAATTATCTTAGTGCCCTTTTCAGCATGCTAAACCCGATACTATCTGTAACTAACCTTTCTAGGTTAGAGTGCGCGGAAACCCGGTGTGCGCGGAAACCCCCGAGTACATATCAGCAACGCCAACCAGGTGTTTTCCGAGTAATCTTACTCTACTCACGCTCGTACTGTCGTACACCTGTCGCTACCAAGAAGGTACGTACTGACTACTTCTGCATGATGACTGAGGCTGCGTTGCTTCTGGTACCAAATATAGTTTCAGAGAGGTGGCTTTTCCAACTTCAAACACCCAGGGACACCGTACCAGGCGGCACAGTCGAGCCACCTCAAATTCCTGAGCACGCCTAAAGTAAGATACGCATCACTCCCCGTAAGTCTTACTGTGCTGCCTCAGCCCTAGGTAGAGCTCGGAGAGAGGCAGCGAGGCTGAGGGGAAGGATTACGCTGCAAAGACTGCTCGGAATCATTGCTGCGTATTATTCTATTCCCTATTCCCGTAGCTGAATCTAAAGCCTCATAAAGTCCACGTACCACTCACTCCTCCCTGGCTAACTGATCTGCTTGACGTGAACTCTCTGTCATCTTTTCCAAACGCCATCATCATTCGTTACTCGTCATCCGTATTGGTGTAGAGAACATATTTATTATTATTTGGTGAGCGTTGTTTATTCCCGGCACCGGTCCGAGCTTTACTGACAAATCCCTGAGGGAACCATCGCCCATTGCCCGTCGGTCATCGCTCCACCTGCTGCGACACTCGAATCCGTGATTTCAACCTTTCCTCCTCCAGAGTCTTTCGTGCGTTGCTCGCTCAATTAGCGCCTTGCAGGCTTTACCTGTAGCTGCCGACAAGAGATTCAAGGTCGTACAACGGTCGCAGACGTTGGCTAATTCTTGGCGGGGCTGTTGGCTTCATTCCGTGCCACTCCGGCCAAATTGTGAATCTGTCTGTTCGGCGCCGGCTACAGCTCACTACCTAAATTCACATCTCGAATTGACTTGCATCTTTCTTTGTGACTGACTACCACTCATGCGCAGTCGAAACATGTCGTGCTGAAAACAACCCCTCCCTGGCCTAAGCCATTCCAAACATCCACATAGCTCAGGCATTGTCCCAATGAGCACAGCAGCTACTGTTCGAAATTTTCGCAATGGCAATTCAACCATATCACGAAGATAGCAATGTATCTACCCCAATCAAGCGGATCCGATGGGCAACACAAAGGGTCACTGGCCTGAGTGAAAGGAGGAAACGCCATGGCATCCTGGATAGGCTTCACAAAAGGACGGGATCCAACGAAAAGAAGAGTGAAGCGACAGGCGGCTCTCATTTGGGCGCGGTCCAGGAAGAAGCCGATAGCTCGGAAGAGGGAGATGATCATGCGCCCAGCAGGCGGAGGATATTTTTTAACATTCCCTTGCCAGACGATGCTAAGGACGAGGAAGGACGTCCGATTACGATCTTTGAGAGAAATAAGATCCGCACCGCCAAGTATACACCATTGAGCTTCATCCCGAAGAACTTGTGGTTCCAATTCCATAACATTGCCAACATCTATTTCTTATTCGTAATAATACTTGCGGTAAGACCTTCAGCCATATCTACATGTGCAGATAACTTATGATTGCTACGACCAGATCTTTCCCATCTTTGGTGCTACAAATCCGGCCTTAGGCTCAGTACCATTAATCGTCATCCTTTTCGTTACTGCCGTGAAGGATGCTATTGAGGATTGGCGAAGGACGGTATTAGACAATGAGCTAAACAATTCACCCGTCCATCGGCTTGTTGATTGGAACAATGTCAATACCTCTGAAGATTCTATTTCATTGTGGCGAAGAATCAAGAAGACGACGACCAGGGGTATCATATGGTTATTCAGACAATATAAAAGCAAGACCCGACGTAAATCAAAGAATGGTAAGGACTTCGCCGAGAGAGCCTTGGACGAACCCCGTCAGTCTATAGAAACAAGGCGCACCGATCGGTTATCTGTGGTCTCCTCAAGGACCTCTTTCCACTCGTTTCGAAGCCAGGAAGCCGAAGATGGAATCCAGATGACGCCAGTGCCTTCGCCCCAGCCTGGCCAAGGAAAGCCGCTTGGTGGACATACGCCAGATCAAGACCAACCCCAAGGATCCCCATTTTCAGACGATGCGGGTGATCCCATATCACCAACTTCAGATGGTAAATCATCGGTGCCCAAGGGAAGCAATCTGCAGAACGGTTCCGCTCCCGTGAAGTTCTATGGCAGTGTTGTTGATCCTCTAAAGCAGACACCGGGAAAAGGTAGATTCAAAAAGGACTATTGGAAAAGCGTTCAAGTTGGTGATTTTGTGCGCATCTACAACGAGGATCAAATACCTGCAGATGTCGTCATTCTCTCCACCTCGGATCCTGACGGCGCCTGCTATGTGGAGACCAAGAATCTTGACGGTGAGACTAATTTGAAAGTCCGACAAGCATTGCACAGTGGCCGCAGAGCCAGACATGCACAGGACTGCGAGCGCACCGAATTTTACATTGAGAGTGAGCCGCCACATGCTAATTTGTACCAGTATAGTGGCGCTGCACGCTGGACTCAAAGAGATCCTAGGAAACCTGAGGCGCCTGGAACACCAATGGCTGAGCCCATCTCTATAAACAATCTTCTACTTCGTGGATGTAGTCTCCGCAACACTGAATGGGTCCTCGGTGTGGTAGTCTTTACTGGTCAGGAGACGAAGATCATGCTGAATGCTGGCATCACACCCAGCAAAAGATCCCGCATTTCAAGGGAGCTCAACTGGAACGTCATCTACAACTTTATCATCCTTTTCTTCATGTGTTTCATTTCAGGAACGGTTCAAGGCGTCACCTGGTCGCAAGGGCACAATTCTTTGAATTTCTTCGAGTTCGGTTCTATTGGAGGGTCATCCGCTATGGACGGCTTCATCACTTTCTGGACCGCTGTTATCCTCTTCCAGAATTTGGTACCCATATCGTTGTACATTTCGCTTGAGATCATCAAGACCGCACAGGCATTCTTCATATACAGCGACACATGGATGTACTACGAAAAATTGGACTATCCGTGCACACCAAAGTCGTGGAATATTTCGGATGATCTTGGACAGATCGAGTACATATTCTCTGATAAGACCGGTACCTTGACACAAAATGTAATGGAGTTCAAGAAATGCAGCATCAATGGCGTTCCATATGGGGAGGCCTATACCGAAGCGCAGGCTGGCATGCAGAAGCGTCAAGGAATTAATATCGAAGAGGAAGGCGCCAAGGCTCATAAGCAGATCGCTGAGGATCGTCTGAAGATGTTGAAAAGCCTTCGGAAAATGCACGCAAATCCGTATCTTCATGACGAGGAACTTACTTTTGTTGCGCCGGATTTCGTTAATGATCTGGAAGGAGTTTCGGGCGTAGAGCAAAAGGCGGCGAACGAGAATTTCATGCTCGCCCTTGGCTTGTGCCACACAGTGATTACAGAGAGGACTCCGGGCGATCCGCCGAAGATCGAGTTTAAGGCGCAGTCACCTGATGAGGCGGCTTTGGTAGCAACGGCTCGCGACTGTGGCTTTACTGTTTTGGGCCGATCTAACGATGGTATCATCCTGAATATTATGGGTGAAGATCGAGAATACAAAGTGCTCAATACGCTAGAGTTCAACTCGTCGCGGAAGCGGATGAGCGCCATAATTCGAATGCCAAACGGTAAGATTATCCTCTTCTGCAAAGGCGCCGATAGCGTTATCTACTCTCGTCTGAAGCGCGGAGAGCAGCCACTTCTCCGGAAGTCAACTGCTGAGCATCTCGAGATGTTCGCTCGCGAGGGGCTCAGGACATTATGCATTGCGTCCAAGGAAATCGATGAAGCCGAGTACCAATTATGGAATAAGGAGCATGATCTAGCTGCAGAGGCTATAGTAGACCGCGAAGAAAAGCTTGAGAAGGTTTCAGATGCTATCGAAAGGGAGCTTACACTCCTCGGTGGGACCGCTATTGAAGATCGACTACAAGATGGTGTCCCTGACACAATCGCGTTGCTTGGTGATGCTGGAATTAAGCTTTGGGTACTTACTGGTGACAAAGTGGAGACGGCCATCAACATCGGATTCTCCTGCAACCTCCTCAGCAACGAGATGGATCTGATAGTTTTTAAAGTCGAGGACGAAAGGGTAGAGACTGCCGAGGCAGAGCTTGACAAGCATTTGGCAGCGTTTGGGATTACTGGATCGGACGAAGAGCTTCAGGCAGCACGTAAGAACCATGAACCTCCCGGCCCTACACATGCTATCGTCATCGATGGTGATTCGTTAAAGCTAGTCTTGGAAGATACCCTACGACAGAAATTCCTTTTGCTCTGCAAAAAATGCAAGGCTGTTCTCTGCTGTAGAGTCAGCCCAAGCCAGAAGGCCGCTGTGGTACAGATGGTCAAAACAGGTTTGGACGTGATGACACTCTCCGTGGGGGATGGTGCCAACGATGTAGCAATGATTCAAGAAGCCGATGTAGGTGTTGGCATTGCCGGAGAGGAAGGCAGACAAGCAGTAATGTCTTCGGATTACGCCATTGGACAATTCCGATTCTTGCAGCGATTGATACTTGTGCATGGCCGCTGGTCGTACCGTAGGCTGGCAGAGACGATAGCCAACTTCTTTTACAAGGTATGTCACTTTGACGATGTACTGTATAAGTGGCTAAGAGTCCCTAGAATATTGTGTGGACGTTTGCTCTGTTTTGGTATCAGCTCTACAACAACTTCGATGGCACTTACCTTTTTGATTACACCTACATCCTTCTGGTGAACTTGGCATTTACCTCTCTGCCTGTCATCTTCATGGGTATTCTCGATCAAGACGTTTCTGACCTGGTATCTTTGGCTGTTCCACAGCTTTATCGACGAGGCATTGAGCGCAAAGAGTGGACCCAACTGAAGTTCTGGTAAGGATCTATTGCCTCTAGCCGAACAATTGCTGACCACTTCCAGGGTTTACATGCTGGACGGCATCTACCAGTCACTGATTTGCTTCTACTTGCCTTACCTGCTCTTCACACCAGCCAATTTCGAGACTAGCAGCGGTCTCTCTGTCAATGACACACAGCGGATTGGGGTCTACGTTGCCTGCGCAACCATTGCTGTCGTCAATGTGTACATCCTATTGAACACGTACAGGTGGGATTGGCTAATGATACTTCTTGTATCCATCAGCATACTCCTGATATGGTTCTGGACGGGTGTCTACACGGCGTTCTCCTCGTCCTATTCATTTTATAGAGCTGCTCCACAAGTATACGGCCAACTCACGTTCTGGACACTTACTTTACTGACGATATGGGTCTGTCTCCTACCACGATTTACTGCCAAAGCTTTTCAGAAAATACACATGCCTCGGGATGTGGACATTATTCGTGAGCAGATTCGCCAGGGCAAATTCAAGTACCTGGATAATCATGAAGCTTATGTTCCGCCGAGGACTGGTTCCCCCGCATTATCGGAAGATTCTCAGCCTGTGAAGCCGGCCATGAGCGCGAAGATGCCCATGGCGGATAACGAAAGCCAAAGGCCCATCTATCCACCATCGGTAGCTCCCACCAACACGACCTATAATCCACGCAGTCAGAACGGTAGTGATGGTACGGATTACACAGGGCACAAGACATCGCTTGAAAGACCAGCTCGACCGTCGTTAGAACGGCCGAGGCTTTCATTCGACCGACCACGGCCGTCGTTCGACAGGATGCGAGAATCTATGGACAAGATAAGACCGAGCTACGAGGCGAGCAACGATTTTACTTCAGCAGCCTTGCTGACGAGGATCGAGTCAAGCCATTCCCAAAGACAGACCCAAAGGCCGGTGCATGGCAGCTCATCCCTTCGATAGCAACAACTAACGTTTACATTGCTTTTTTTTGTACATACAAATCAGCGACTAGATACCTTCATCTCCTGTTATGTTAGCGACCTACGCTGTTTTTCTGCATTGGGGGATCCGGTGTTGAGATAGGACGGAGTACGAGCACATGGCGTCAGGAACGAAAAGAGAGTTTCATCGATCCTTGGCGTTCTATGACAGAAAGAATAGGGGAAAGGCTTTTCCTTTCACAAGTTGCACTGCCGGTGATCTTAACTTGGATGCAATTGAGACGGCCACGCTCGCCTTGCATATGGGTTTTGTAATCAGGCTTGAGGAACAAGGATTGAGTGAATGTGCAATATCATAGATTCCCCAGCTGTCCGTAGAATTAGACTGTAATAGACACTTGGGCTTTTACAGTTATCTATGAGAATGTCTGAGGGTGTTAAGTATGAGCTCGCAGGGCCTGTCCATCACTTCGGAAAATTGGAATAAGGTACGGAATACATCTAGGTGGTAATTTTATTATATGAAGTTTGCTCTGGGTGTTTTAATCGATTACAGTAATACCTATGTATCCGGAACTCTCTTCATAACGGAATGTATATTGGGATTTGCCACTTCCGCTGTAAGCAGCCTTAGGACCTCAGACGTTCAAGGGCTAAGCCCCTTCGGATTAGCGATCCTTTGGATGACTTCGCAGCCTACGGGTATTGTAGCACAGCTTACGTAAGTTTCTAGTAAGGTGGCTAACCCAAAGGGGCTTAGCCGTGGTGACCTACCTGAAAGGGTCTAGCGCAGCTATCCCGAAGGGGTTTAGTTGAATTTACACGTCTGAGGTCCTGAGGCCTCGTCACTACTCCGTATAATTACTCGAATATCTTTGCCAAGACAATGATTGAAACGGTACATCTTATCAATACTTCACCTTCTGATTTCTGTAGCTTTGACACGGCACGAAATTGAATTCACTACCTCGCAGGTGGGGCTCCCTATTGGTTTCATGATTTGCAGGCAAGCCTGTTAGGTACATCACATGCAACAAAGGAATCACTTGTAGAATTCCCCGTCCCCCAGTAGGCAATTCCACCGGCCTTCGCGATGGGACATATCCGGATCAAAGGCCAAATACTCTGTAGATTGTCCTCTGGGGAAGTGCAGCCTTGAGGGGGACCGTTAAAGAAGACCGTCAAGGTAGCAGCGGGTGGCAACCATGGCGGAAATATTGTCTAAGCTTCAGTGAGCCCCTGAACTTCCAGTGGAGCATTTGAGTGCGAGTATACTGATCATGGTGCCTACGAAAGTGAGCTCAAAGGACTGCCTCCTGAGCTTCACTGGTTCTGCGCTGTGTACGATGCCTCTGCGTCTGTAGGGCCAAAGGTCTCAGGCGAAGATGGTGAATATATAAAAATAGAAGACTCAGTCCTAACCTCTGTTCAGCACCGCAGAGATCTCGCCTTTGAATGCCTAAAGCTGTTCGCCTATGATGGTGAAGACGTGGTCCCACACCAGGAATACTTGAGGGCACAGATCAGCCTGCAGTTAGGCAAATGCGATACTTGCATAGTAGACTACTACAAATCCAAGCATCAGAGAACTGAGAGAATGAGGCTGTGAGTCTGTCTGAAATGAAGAAAGGATGTTTTATAGCTCTATTTTGCAACTGCTGACCAACCTAGTGACTATGACGAGGAAGATGTATCTGCCTTTTTCAAAATTATCGATAACGAGGACATAAAACGGATCACACGTGGGCTGGACAGCGCAGCCCAGACGTTGAAAGCCACTGAAACTTGGCGCCGAGGCAGAGATGCCCTGAAGCTGTCTGCCCAGCTTTCATTATTCGAAGCCCTCACATGTCAAGCTTTCCTTGCTCATGATGATCTTGTAGAGAATCACCTTGAGCAACCGCTTGCGCTAGTTCAAACAAACAAACGACTCGCGGTGGCACATTATGTACCAGCAGCTACGAGTTTCCTCTTTGATCAAAACAATGCTAGATGCATCTGGGCTATGCACACTTGGTCAAAATATCGAAACCCGCTCACTAAAGATGACTTTGACTTTGCCGTGAGAGATTCGCTACTTCAGACTCTCAGATCAGCATCTGATGTCATTACGGATTTGACCTTGATTCAGCGGCTGTGGTGTGGTATCAGACTAATCATTGAGAAGCTTGATAGCGATCTCATAACACACTCGGTGCGAGCCATGGATGTTGACCTTTTCAGACTTTCTCTTGAGCATTTGCAGTACGACACCCCTGGTCTAAGATTTTTGCTTCAAACACTTCAACAGCTGCTTGTAGTTGCACCAAAGGACTTCTGGGAGTCGATGGGCGCGATCTCGCCCACAACTGTGATCGAGCAAGTCTTTAACAACCCACAATATGATAGATTTCTACAGGAAGCCAAAGATGACGAGGACTATGAGACGTCCCCGCTTAAGGACATGCTGTCTTGGATCAAGCCATTCATGGCATCACTTCACACTGCGCATCAGGCCCAAGCATGCCGCTCGCTTACGTTTCAGCTGATGGACCGATTACAAGCAGAGAGGTTTCCGATATATACCAGGATTGAGTGCTACCGAATCGGCGTTGGTGTACTGAATTGGACGCTGGCAAATTGCAACAAGGAGGACACGTATTTTAAAGCTGTGGGACGAGTCGTGGCTGCCGAAACTTTAGAAGTGGCCGGCACATACATTGGACGTATTCTCACGATACCTTCTTTGTCTGCTATCGACAACTTTCGCCTGGAGCTTGAAGGACCATGTATGAGAGCCGTGAAAGTCGCACTTGCGTTAGAATGCAAATATTTGAGAACGGACCAAGAGGCTCTCAAGCAAAACAAAGAACTACCGTCCAACTTCTGCTCATACTCCCCTGCCATCTGGGATGCAGTAGTAAACCACCTCGATCGTGGGAATGTTGTTGTGGCCAGGGCAGCTTTGACCGGTATCAATGGCTTAACTGGAATTGAGAGGTTCAGGACGAATGCCGACGAGAAGTATTCAAAAGAAAGAAGCCAGTTCAACGTTACTTTTGGGCATCTCACACACTTGGTATGTCAAATGCTAGAGCGCATCAATGATTTTAACCCGAACGATCTGGACAAGCTGTTTCGGCATCCAGAGACCGCTATTGCGCTTGTTGCCTCTTTGTTCTCGCCTGATGCTAGCACCTACGAGGCAGGGGTCAATCTCATTAAGAATATCAGCTCGGAATCGGCGCGGAAAGAAGCCATCGGACATTTGCTGCAACACTTCTTTGAAACCACGCTAGATAGCATTTCATGGTCCGTCCGTCGAATCGCTCAGAACAGAACCTATGCTTCCTGTCCCCGGATGCTCAAAACATGTGCCGACGTAATTGACATTCTCTGCGACTCACAGAGTGGTCTACTTCGTACACGTACGCTCTCTGGGCTTTTGGAATCCAAGGCCGTCGAGAACTTCTGGGAGCACCAATGGCAGGCTCTTCGAGTAATATATGAGATGACTGAGGAATGGGGCCGAGCGCGCACGACTGATAATAGCGTCATGAAAGAATTTTGTAGAGATACCATGCAATTCTCGGAACACTTCTTTAATCAATACAGCATCTTTGCCAGTGCTATAGATTCGACGGTACTAATCAAACAAGAACATGGAGCAAATGGTCCTGATAATCACTTAGCCAGTACGGAGTTATTGAAGCATCCAGCTAGGACCATGGAAGCAATAGTCAAATGGCTCAGATTGCGCGATCAATTTCTGGCGGAAACATCAGTCAAGTTGACCAAGAAGGTTTTGGATCGCCTGAGCGATCGTGGGATGACTCTCGCCGAGGCGTCTTGCAAGTTTCTCGAGAACGTTGTTCAAGGTGCTTCGCAAGGACGAACGGTTTTAACACCACAAGAGAAAGCCGAACTTGCGAGAGCTCTCGAGTCAAATCTGGGGCGTCCAATTGCAACTGTAGATACGGAAACCGAGCTATCCGATGCAAGATCGCGAGAACATTCAGGAGCTGGAACGCCATCTCATCAAAGCCGAAATAATATCTCAGTTCCAGGGAAGAAGCACGGTGTAAAGTCTGGAACGATTGACTTAGCGGCATGGAAAGCCAAAGCCAAGTCTTCGCAGCAGGCGATCGAGATTTCCGATGAGGATGAATTTTCAGAGACTCCAGAGTTTGACAAGGACATCCTCAATGTCAGCCGCTCGGTGGAAATGCTGAAAAAGCTTCAGGGAGAACGAGCGCGCCAAACCTCGAAGCGTGAGCTGCAGGTTGCTAAGGGAGGCAAAACAGAAGCTCTAATTGCCGATGAACGTGCAAGCTTCCGCAAGAAACGTGAGAAAGAGAGAGAGGCAAAAAAAAAACGCGACGCAGAAGAAATCATTAAAATAAAGAAAAGCAAGGCTGCATTGAAGGATATTTCGGCCCTGAACAGTATCGGTGTTGCAGGTAAAGATCATGCTCCAAAGGGCTCCGGCATAATGGTCTCTTCGGATTCTGAGTCCGACTCTGGAGACGATCTTGACCAAGAACTCTTTGGAAATGTCGGAAGGTCTGCAAAGGTATCTGATGCTGTCAAAGATTATCACGCGAGCAAAATGAACCAGATCCGAGAACAAGGCCCCCTGAAGAAGACACGACAGGTTAGGTCTGTGAAAGATATGCGCGCACGACTAGCCCCCGATCTCACTTCTCTTCACCGGACTATACTTGGCTGGGATTTCTTTCATTCGGGTCAATTCCCTCCAGGGTCGGATCGGGACGATTATAGCTTAGTAGCGAGTACTTTTCGTAACCCAGTTGATTACCAGAATGTTTTCGAGCCTCTTCTTGTTCTGGAAGCTTGGCAAGGTTTTCTCAAGGCGAAAGAAGATGGTAATTTTCGGTCTTTTGCAATCAAGGTTGCTAATCGCATGAGCGTCGACTCTTTTATCGAAGTAAGTACAACCATGCCTATGAGCGAAGGAAAAGATATCGGCATAAGCGAAGCAGACATAGTGGTGATGTCTAAAGGTGAGTCGCCCACGGCTCAACCAAACCAGCCTCATTGTCTTGCCCGGGTATTCAAGATCACTCGCAAGAAGGCATCAATGGAGATAGCTTATAGAATTAATGCCGGCAATGCTTTGCTGGCTTCGATAGTACCGAATGCTACTCTCCATGGTACCAAGGTCTCGTCGATAACCCCACTCGAAAGAGAGTACGGGGCACTGCAGGGCTTAAAGTATTTTGACCTTTGCGATGAGATAACCAAAGCGAAGCCGTCGCCACTGCTCAAATATACAGAGAACCAGCTAGCCCCGTTGGTTGCCAATTACAAGATTAACTTAGCGCAAGCTAAGGCCATCAGATCTGCCATCGACAACGATGCCTTTACTCTCATTCAAGGGTGAGGACCTATCGCCCTTCCTTATGCAGATATTGCTGACTGGCCTCCAACAGCCCACCGGGTTCAGGGAAAACAAAGACTATCGTCGCCATGGTAGGTGCACTTATGAATGGTAACTTTGGTGACAAAGGCGTGGCTATTGCACGTCCCCAGGTTGCTCCACCAAACGCTAGGCCTGCTGCCTATAAAAAGCTTCTCGTTTGTGCACCTAGCAACGCCGCAGTGGACGAATTGGTGATGAGGTTTAAGCAAGGCGTGAAAACCGTGAATGGTGAATTTCACAAGCTGTCGGTCATCCGCCTTGGCCGAAGCGAGGCTATCAACGCCAACGTTGTTGACGCAACCCTCGAAGAGCTTGTGAACGCCAAACTCAATCTTTCAGCGGGGAGGAAGACAGCCGCGGGAGAAGACCTTCAAAAGATTATGATGGCGCACAAAAGCACGTGCGAGGAACTCAATGCCCTCCACGCCAAAGTCGATGAGATGAAAGCAAGCGGCAAGCCTGTAACTCCTGAGCAAAACCGAGAATTCGAACTGTGGAAAAGGAGGAAGCAACAGCTCAGTAACAAGATCGATGCTGTACGGGACAGCGGAGACACAGTAGCCAGAGATGCCGAGATAAACCGGCGGCAAATACAGCAGGACATCCTTAACAATGCTCATGTCATCTGTGCTACGCTCAGTGGTAGTGGCCACGAAATGTTTCAGAACCTTAACATTGAATTTGAGACTGTCATCATCGATGAAGCAGCGCAGTCAATCGAGCTTAGTGCTCTGATCCCTCTCAAGTACGGATGCTCCAAATGCATATTGGTAGGTGACCCCAAACAGTTACCGCCGACAGTACTTTCTAGAGAAGCTGCTCGATTCCAGTATGAGCAAAGCTTGTTTGTCCGAATGCAAGCCAACCACCCTAACGACGTCCATCTCCTCGATACCCAATACCGAATGCACCCTGAGATCAGTCTATTCCCAAGTAGGGCTTTCTATGACGGGAAGCTCCTTAACGGCCCGAATATGGCCCGGTTGAGGACTCAGCCGTGGCATCAAAGTGGAATCCTTGGCCCGTACCGCTTCTTTGATGTTCAAGGCGCGCACCAGAGCGCTCCGCGTGGTCACTCTCTGGTTAACCTAGCGGAGATTGAGGTAGCTCTGAAGCTCTTCGAGCGTCTGGTCACAGATTGCAAGGGCTACGATTTTACCGGTAACGTTGGAATTATCACACCGTACAAGAGTCAGCTTCGAGAACTTCGATCACGCTTCGCTATGAAGTATGGCGAGTCCATACTCACTCGAGTGGAGTTCAACACAACCGATGCGTTCCAAGGGAGAGAAAGCGAAGTCATCATCTTTTCCTGTGTCCGGGCTTCGATGAATAGAACGATTGGATTCCTGTCCGACATTCGGCGGATGAACGTCGGCATCACTCGCGCCAAGTCTTCTTTGTGGGTCTTGGGAAATGCGCACTCACTAATGCAGGGTGAATTCTGGGGCAAAATGATTGAAGATGCCAGAGCACGAAATTGCTACACCAGTGGTGATATTCTCGGGTTGCTGAGACAGCCTCTTCTGGTTGTGGATTCGAATGGTGTGGGCAAAGGCTCGCCGAAAGCAGCCGTGGGGAACAATGACATTGATATGTGGGATGCGCCAGTGCTTGCAGGCTTCGCTGTGAAGGACTCTCCAGATAGTGAGAGTCTACCGGATTCTTCTGTAAAAGCACATGCCGCTTCCGCTAAGACGATCGAAGATGCAAGTTCTTGTAGTCAAGAACCATCTGGTGGCTCGAATGGTCTAAACCCTAACGCCAATTGCCAAGCTTGTGGCAGTTTCGCGCATAGAACATCTATATGTGACAACATCGATGCGAAGCTTATAAGTCAAGACGCGTGTTTTCGATGTGGAAGTCTCGAGCACAGGAAAATGTCATGCACTGCTCAACGATGCCTTGAATGCGGCAAATTCGGCCACTCATCCAAACTTTGTACAAGCACCCGGCCGCTCATGAAACAAGATAAGGAAAGGATAGGAAGAACAGAAGCAGACCACAAGCGTAACTTGCAACGTATGCCTGAGATACAAGCTAAGAAGCAGCTTGGCGATCATGCTAAATCAGTACCCACCGTGCGCGCTACGCGTGAGAGTCCACCGCGAACCGGTAATAGTAAGAAAAAGGAAGCTCAATCTATTCCATCAAAGAGAAAGCGAGAGCCCTCGCCTTTTGCGGGGGAGCCGAAAGCGCAAGCAAGCAATGTAAGCTATTGTCATTTTCTCTTACATATAATAAGCTGTTTTAATAACCTTACAGACCAACCCACTCTCCCGCCACAATTCCAGCACCAACCTCTCCAAAGACTCCACTACCTACAGGAATCCCATCTCACTTCGGTCTCCCACCTTCAAAGAAAACAGTACAAATTCAAATCCGCAGTCAGGACGCCTTCCCAACCTTTCAGGAGCGCCCTCACCAGCTATCCCAACCGGCCCAGCCGCCGAAAGACACGGCCGCAATTTTTCGGATGGTTCCAACAGACACGATAGGAAGGGAAGCGAGCCTTCCTCATCCGAGCCCCCTTCAGCGAGGAGACCGTTGCCGCCGCAGAACCAGGTAAGGCCGCCAAGCGTAAAGAGGAAGGATGTGAACCCCTTTATCATACCGAAGAGGATGAAACGGTGATGGGGGATGGTGACACACTACCAGGCTGCAGAGTCCGTGCCCGTTTTCCTTTGTATTTCGAGCGCCCATTATGCATCTCTAGGCGCCTATCGTTACGCACTCATGGCAAATTTTAGCGCGCATCGGATAATGCATCCAGGTGTCTCTTGGCTTCTACTTCAATACCTTATAAGAATCACTTGCATCAGCGTAGGCGTTATTCTAAACCGATTTGATTGGCTTCCCGTATTCAAAATCTATTTTAGGGGCATAAATGAGCCCTGATGGTTTTCATACTTGGGATCTCTCTTAACCACCATACTTGCTGATAGTGTTGTGTCAGCCTTTGGAATATGACAGATCTTTGATGGGAACCAACTTGTATCCCTGCTCTTTCCTAGCGACGTCGGATACAATACAACCACACCCTTCATCATTTCTAGTACATCAAACAATCGTCTCATAACCGCCCTCTTTGCGTTGCTAGCCTTCTTACACAGCCAGATCTCCTGTACTAGAACGGATATTGTTCTGAAGAGGATACTTCACGCCAATGACCCCTATCCACATATCGCCAAACCTCAAGTATCTCAGCCGCGGACCGGAATGTCCCAAGTCTTATCTCTCGAACCTGCATCAGACAATCCATTAATTTCATCCTTAGCACATCCGAACAACGGGAAGACTACATCCTGAAGCTTCCCGAAACGTACGATGCAACGAGTACACTGTATCTACACTTGGGAGGTCTAAAAGTGAAATGTCATACGCCAATCCTTTTTCTCAATCATTTCGTGTTGGTGTGCTTACCAAGGGAGATCAGCAATAGTACATCATAGGAGAAGGTTGGAACAGATTGTATATCAGGATGGGTTCTGACTTGAGGTTTCGTTGAGAATTTGCAGGTGTCTATGGGACAGTTGAAAGGTCTCCGTGGGCGTAGTTCAAATCATCACACCTTGGTCTCGCACCCCCAAACTCCGTCCTTGCGGAAAGAAAACCCATCTCTACATCCAAATTACCCTACCCCATCCTCTCCCCCAGCCCGCTTCACCCTACCCTCCGACCCATGTCCCTCTCGTATACAACCCCCCCACCCCCCGGGTCTTTACCGCCAATTTATGAATCTTATCCCTGCTTTGTTCGAACAATTTACGATGCATGGGAGGTTGTACGTTCAGTCTGGTCGAGCTTGGCTTGAGCACTGATGGGGGAATCGCATGGGTAGGGAGTGGCATGGGCTAAGGAGGGGGCCGTGTGGACGGTCAGAGGGAGTAGGGATGGAAGGAAGTTGAATGGGGTTCGGTATGTACGATGTTTTAGTGGGCACCTGATCTGAAATGCCTCTCAAAAGAGGAGACATGCTGAGCTTTAAAGAGATAGGACATAAGATGTGCAAGCTAATCAAACCGAAAAGGCGCAACCCGAACCCCAGAACAACCATTTCATGGCCCACTAGCCGTACTCATCCTCACACCTCCCTGCATCCCCCTAACCATCGAATCAACCCTTCCATCCCACCCCGGTATACTGCTCGCCCCGCTGAACCCGCTTGATCGGTCCCCTGGCGGCGTCTGGATATTGAAAGTAGCAGACGTGTTCAACACAGCAAGGAACGCCTTCTCAAGCAGCACGTTCTTCTTCTCGAGGGCCGAGATGCGGGCTTCGAGGCGGGCTTCGAGGTCGGCGTGGGACATTGAGATGCGGTGGGTGAGGGGGTCGAAGAGGGGTTCGAGCGAGGATTCTGGGGGGGGTTCGAGGGAAGGGAGTGGGGGAACGGGGAAGTGGAGGGGCAGGGTTAAGGGAGGAGTTGCGGGGGAGTTGGGCGGTTGTAAGGGAAGAGGAGCAATACTGCCGGAAGTTGCTTGTTGGGAGTCATGGAGATTTACTCCAGAGGCTAAGATGGGCTCCTGCTCGGCAACAAGTATAATGGGTGAGATTTCGTTTGTTGGCTTAGCTTTCTCGTTCGGCGGTGAGATTTCGGCGCTCAAGTCGCTGAAATGAGAGCCTGGCGGGCGATGTACGGCTGAGAAGGGCTTGCCGCTGTATCTTGTGCTTGGGAGATATAGGGTCTCTCCAGGCTCTTCTTGCTGGTTCATGGACTTTACATCTGGCAACACCGCAGGACTCGTAGCAGCCCGACGGGCTTTAATGCGTTCCAGATCACGCATTTTCAAGGCTTTGGTCGAACTTGTCCTCCGGTATTGCCGTTGTTCTAGCGTTGCGGGGCTGACAGCCTCGTGGAGTAGATCGTTGGGGGGCAATAGAGGACTAGAACTTTTGCGCTGTTCCGTGGCGGGTGTTTGGGAGGGCTCATACTTGGTTCCTGAATCTAGGCTCTTTCGAGGAGACGTGGAGGGAACCATACTTGCAACGATACTGGAAGGTAGATATCCATATCTCCTTGCTGGTGATTTGGGCGGAATCTTCTTCGGCGAGCTTCCTGATCCAGAATCCAGGCTTATCCGGCCCCTGGCCGAGTCGATCGATCCACGCTGTACAGTAGTACTCCCGTCACGTCCTTCAGGTAAAGACGGCAATGCCCTAGTTGGCGCTGGACCAGGCTTTGGTGGCTTTACGAAGCCGTTATAAAAACCCGCCGTACCATGCGCTCGAACGAATTCTGCACTCTGCGCTTCCAGGACAATCGCAGATTCTGCGTCCGATTGGACATCGTCAACAGTGGACTCGTTGCCAGAGAGCATTGAGGGGGTTTTAGAGTGGCCTCCAAGCGTCGGAGACATCGCCATCTCCAGGCTAGACTTCTGCCTTGACCGCCGTGGTGTTTTTGGGGGCGATGCTTGCAGTCGAACCTGGGATCTGATTGGAATTGAGCTTGTATTGACCGAAGGTGATGCCCGACCACCATTCATATTGGGCGTATCATTGGTATGAGCCACTGAGACATGCGGATGTGTCCAAAATAGAGCGGGATGCGGGATCTCCAAGATGGGACTTGGCTGTCTTGCAACAGTAGCTGCTAGTGATCTGGGGGATCTTGCTAACCTACTGGAAGCAAAATCCCGCACGCGAGGTCCAGTCCCGGGTTTCGGAAGGCAGTTTGATGGACTGGAAGATTTGTTCCTTGTCTCGGCCTCGGCTTCTTGCGGTAGCTTTGTCTCTCCGCTCTCTAGTAATTCAGGAGGCCACTCCTTCGATATGCCAGCACCATAATCGTTGACAATGTCTAATTGCGGCGCAGGATCATACAATTTCTCGCTTGATGCAATTGGCTTCTCGTTGATGGTACCATTGGATACATGTGCTGTCGTTGAAGCCATTGGCGCTTTGCGATAGTTAATCTGGTAGGTCGATGAGTTGCCAACTTCATACATCTGCTTATCATCAAGACCGATTTGAGAGTACATCCGGCCGTCAATTGTCCTTTGGTCCTTGGCAATTGATGGTGGAGGTGAAGCGTGGCGTATCGGAGGCCTCGAAGAACGATACCTGGACTTGAACAACATATCTAAAACCTGTTTCTTGCGCTTTGAATTTATCCTAGAAGGTACTGGCGTTGGCTCTGGTGGAGGCTGTTCATGTTGCAGAAATTCTTGAATATCCTGCTGAAGACCGGTGTCACAGTACTCTCGAACTTCGAACCGATTTGCGTTGTGCGGACAGCCAGGACTTCGTAATTGGAGATTTCTCTTTGGCGTAGGCGCAGAATGGTAGTTTTTGAGATTTTCAGAAAGTACTATTGGACCAGAACAGTAGCTGTGACCCATTTTCTCGATTCGAAGTAGAGACAGATGACATGTGAATCATCAAAGATAAACGTTTGCACAGTGGGAGGGATGTTAGCATATCAAGGGGCTTCATCGTAGTCGAGGGGAAACGCAGCTTGACTCGCAAGGGATGTTATTGGTAACGCGGGAAAAACAGCGGTCAACCGAAAGTAGAAGTCTGCATGCAAGGGGGGCTCCAGCACGTTGGTCTTCCTACACATGACAGATTGCAGATAACCAATACTAGGAAGTCACAGGTGAAAAAAACAATTTCCTCTTTCAGGGAACTCAACCGCCATGACGGTCCCATCGTCGAAACTCTTGATGGTTTGCTAGTAGAGGAGAGAGCGTTAGACTTAGGAAGATGCGACGAACAAAGCTCACATGAGTCGGATGGACCTACATCTCACAGATGCATACATATTCTGGTACAGGTACGGAGTACACTTTGTTTGAAACGCAATTTTCTAACAAAAGGCCGTGGAGTAAATAAACCCTAACCCTATACCTGTACTAGTGGTGGCCTTCTCGGCCGCTGAGATAAGATTAGATGTAAGCCTGATTTTGCATCTTCGACGTCATTCAGGTACCGACTCAATCGGAACTGTATAGAAAGTAGCTTTCCAACCATTACTCCAAGAATGGCAGAGCTCATTCGCCACATACATCCAGATACGCTCCCTTTCCCAATGCCCACTGTCCATTGGCAGTCATGGCACCTCAGCCATGGATCTTCACATCTCCCTCTTCTCGTGGCATTGGCCTCCAACTTACCAGACACTTGCTGAAAGCCACAAATCTGCCGGTAATCGCAACGGCACGAACAGATATTTCGGGCACCAAAGAACGCATCCTTGATGGCCTTGACGTGGATAAAGAGAGACTCGAAGTCCTCAAAGTCGATGTCACAAGTGAGCGTCTCTGCGAAAACCCCCAAATAACTCACCTAATAAACCATCAGATGAATCCACCGTATCTGCCGCTGCCACCCACTGCAAATCCCGCTTTCCTACCGCCTCCAATTATCTTCGCCTCGCATTCTGCCTTCCCGGTATCCTTCACCCCGAGAAATCCCCTTCGCAAGTCAACTACGAGCATGCCCTCCAAACGTTCCAAATCAATACCCTCGGCCCTCTTCTCCTCCTGAAACATTTCTCTCCGTTCCTACCTCGACGCTCCACAGAAACCTCCCCCATTCCCAACCTCCCTACTTCTGCCGTCTTCGCCCTAATATCAGCTCGCGTAGGCTCAATAACCGATAATCGCGCCGGCGGCTGGTATAGCTATCGCGCCAGCAAAGCCGGTGTAAACCAGCTGGCCAAGAGCTTGGACATATATCTCAAGAATACGGCTGGGGAAAAAGCCATGAGTGTTGCTCTGCACCCTGGGACTGTGAAGACGGGGTTGAGTGAGAATTTCTGGGCGACCACGCCAAAGGAGAAGTTATTTAGTGCGGAGTTCACGGCAGAGAGGCTATGTAAGGTTGTTGAGAAGTTGGGGCAGGAAGACAGGGGGAAGTGCTGGGATTGGAAGGGGGAGGAGATACCGCCTTGATGGAGGTTGAAGGGACAATTTCGGGGTGTAAGCCGTAGAGTTTTGCCTATATGGACATAAATATAGGTATCCACTACAGAAACACCACCTAACACTGCTGGCACACCACCCCCATGCACTAAGCCTAATAGGGTAATTTCCAGGGTCCAGTGACCCCGTAAACAAACATCAAACTCAATGTATTTTCTCGCCGGTCTCCCAATGCAAATTCAAACCTGAAACATATCTTTTGCATGCTCAGAATCGACTTTTATTTCTCTAAATTACATCTGAAAACTGCTCATGTAGGAGGCCGGAACATCGCCAATTTGACCCTCTCAGTGTCCCCTCGGGCACCTCCTCGTCCACCTCGCTGCCGCCGCCCGAGGCGGCTTTGTGCACAGCCAGTGACGATGTGTATCCTCCAGCTTCAACACTCCACCGCCGGCTCTATCGTACAGTCGCTTCTGTATCTTATGCGCACATGGCATCCTTGAGGTGAACGCAAATGCAGGAGGTGGAGGAGGAGGAGGATGGCGACGGCGGCGGGGATGTAAACAACAAACGCGGTGGACACTGGAAATTACCCTATTAGGCTTAGTGCAGGGGGGTGGTGTGCCAGCAGTGTTAGGTGGTGTTTCTGTAGTGGCTACCTAAATATATGAAGAGGCGTCAAAGAGTTTAGTTGGTATGGGAGAAAATGGGCTGAACGTGAACGACAAAAGAGACCCTGCCTTAGGATGCAATTGAGCTCGGCGTTGGATGGCACGTAGGCGGCTTCTGGTCAATTCGTGCTGAGCGTTCCAACTCTTCGACGCAGATGCTCAATATAGACATCGGTAAACTCTTTCTCAACTGTTCCCGACGCTTCCGCCACGTCTCAATGTCTGAAAAGATTGGAGTGGGATTACCTGAAGACCCTATACTTGTGCAACCGAAAAGCGCTCCCGCTTACTATGCTACACAAGAAAACGTATCGTTACCGGACCTTCTTCAAATCCTGCATCTCCCCCACCACAGGCGGCAACGCCCCTAATCTCTCCGCTTTCGCCTCCTTCGCCCTCTTCAACCGCTCAATCCTCGATTCCCCAAGCAAGCCGGGCACGGGCTCCACATCCCTATAACCACCCCTTCCCCTCATGCCCTGCTCACCCCACATACTAACTCTCTGCACTTTTCTTAATTTCTGGAGGCCGTACGAGCATACTACCGCGGCGAATACAAAGGACCAGGTGGTGACGCCGATGAAACCGAAATCGGATTCTTCAAGGAAGTTCTTGAGATTCATGCCATAAAGGCTGGCAATGAAGGCGCCGGAGCCGATGCCAAGGGTGCCGATGGAGAATTTGAGGTCAAGGAGCATGAGGGAGTTGCGATTGGCGTCGAGGATGGCTTTGACGCTTTAAATGATAGAGCCGGAGTGTTAGCTGTTACTTCTATTGGGAGAGGTTTTAAATTTTAAGAGAATGCAAGCTACTTACATCTCTTCAGTATTGCGGATGTTGCTTACGAGGTTGCCGCTAACCTGGACTATTTCGTCGCAGACTTTGTGGTATGATTCTAGAAGCATCTCCACTTCGGTGTGGTCATCTTCTTCTCTTATTTTGCCTTGAGCTCTTTCGGAAAGATACATAGCCACAAGATCATCATCTGCATCTAACAGATCATCGATGGCGTCTCTTACAAGCCTAGCTTTCTGCTCAAAAGTCCCCAACTTTTTCGAGTATATGAGTAGATGTCGGAGTTTGTCTCGATCAATATCTTCTTCCAATTCTCTTAGGACTCGGACAACGGGTTCCGAGACACCTTCAAATTCCCCCTCCAGTCCGCTTGTTACACTAATCAGAACAGCTTCAAGTGCTCGAAACTCGTAAGGTAAACCTCCAGCTTGCCGTGAGCCTTCTTTTTGGCTTAACTTGCCTTGGAGATCGTACATGAAGACAGACTGGGTGTATGAGTCAGTCGTACCGTATGCATCTAGAACAAGCACTCGATCATGCTTGATCAGGACTCGCAGATGCAGAAGATTGATCAAGATCGCAGAGGGGCGGACGAGGATGTGAGGCAGTAGGGAGGAATCGATTTTTCGAAGGTCGCGGGGAAGAAGGCCATACTGCCAAGTTAGTCAGTGCCTTCAGAAGTTTAGACCTGGCTTTCAGGACGAACTTTGGCAATCAACTCCGATTTCTTAAACTCCCCATTAACAAGCGTAACCACCCCCTTCTCATTGATCTCGGTACACCTTAACTTCAACTCATTTGCGGCTTTCCCTTTGCTTCGCCCAAGCGTCGTCCCTGCCGCATCATCTAAGAAGCTAGGAAGTGGTGGAAGGTCATTGGGCTTCAGCGCTGAGTGTGGCTTTTGTCTCTTCAAGGACCATAATCTTTTGAGAAGAGGCCGACTATCAGTAGATGCGTAGCGTCGGGTGATCGTACTATCTTGAGAAACATAAGTGCCAAATATGCCCGTCCTGGATGCTGTCGCAGGTGGATATTGATAGAGAGTTTCTTGCCGGGGGGCTATTCGTGGAAACTCGGTGCTCGATATGGGAGGCTCTACTGGCGCACGGCGCCGGTGGCTTGTGCCTAATCTCCGTGTAGCTGACGGGAAACGATCTAAATGGCTTTGATATGGAGTATTTCGTAGTAGGCGGGAACAAGGACTTCGAGATAGGTTTAAGTTGTGATTGGGTATAAAGTAGCAGACTTCTTCAGACTGTGATTTCAAAAAATGAAGTAATGAGGATGAAGGCGCAGATACGTTAATACTTCGAGCTCGTCTCATCTCCCAGCTATATGGGACAGCAGCGCCTCGAATAAAAACCGCGATGTTCAGGAGCAAGGTAAGGTACTTTGTCGATTTGGATGCACTGGCCGAATCTCTGTTAACACGTGATCTATATTATCTAAGCACTAGAATATGCAGTTTCGAACAAGGATACCCTGACCATTGAAGCTGCATGGCTTTGCCTTATCTCGATGACAATACTTAATACATTTCCGATTTAAAAAACACCGGACGCCATTGCTAAATCACTTGTGGCTATCTTTTCTAAAGGCGCCATCCCACAGACAGTGCTCAACAACCACGCAGCAACAAGGATGAGCGTCTTTTAAAACCCACTTTTCTGATCCCATCTCCATACACTGGCCCTGATACAATTGACTCACTTGCGCTTTGGCGTGTCGTCCCAATCATCGTCCTCATCCTCGTCGTCTGTAAAATATGTAAATTAGTAATCCTAGTTCGAGATGAGTTAGATTACTTACCACTTGCGCTGACTTTCTTGTTCCTTTGGCTGAGCGCTGCCGCGAGAGCATCGGCCAACCCACCCCCTGTTGAAAGGGTTGGAGGAGCCCCGCCGGCCGATGGAGCTGTCGGCGCGCCTCCAGGCACTATAGTAGCGCTCCGATCACGTTTCTCTTGACTACTGACCCTCTTTAGGCGACCGCCTCCAACACCTCCGCTACCTCTGATGGACGCCAACAAGTCGTTCTGGACACCGGCGGGTTTCGGAAGTGTAGGCGCATTTCCTGCATCTCGGCCAGGAGGTAGTGGTGGGGGGGGAGGTCCGCTTCCGAATGGCAGTGGAGGAGGCGCTGGAGCTCCTAAAGAAGGCAGTGGCGGGGGAGGTGGTGGTGGGGGCAGGCCTCCAGCAGATGCTGGAAGAGCTGGTGCCGGTCTTGGCATGCTCGGTAGGGGAGGTGGAGAGGGGGCAGCGGCTGAAGGCCGTTGGCCTGGCAGTGGTGGCGGCGCAGAAGACGGTGTCGGCGCGTTCGGGGTTTTTGGAGGAAGAGGAGGTGGGGGCAGACCACTGGGAGGTATAGCATGTGCGTAGGTTTGCTCCCGGGAGTAGTTTTGCGAGTCTTGGAGTGGTGCGCGGCTTGGTGGTGGTGGTGGCGGAGGGGCAGCAGGTACGTTTCGCTCGCCTTGAAATGGAGGTGGAACCGCAAATCTTGGCTTTGCATCTTCGTCCTCCATTGGCGTTTTCGGCGGTCTGGGAGGTGGTGGAGGACCAGGGTTTGTAAGATTGGACGAGGCTCGTTGTCGGCTAGGGAGTGTGGGTGGTGGTGGTGCATTTGCATATTTGCCAGCATCTGCAATTGGGGGTGGGGCTCTGAACTGATACGCAGGGCGCGGAGGTGAGGGTGTTCTTTTAGGCGACCTTGAGGGCGATTTTTCTCGACTGGATGGCGAGGGCATGTTCTGGCTATCTGGACGAGTCCTCCGAGATGGTGGTGGCGCAGGGGCAGGACCTCTCTTTGACGATACGGTGCTGCCAGTATGTTGAGGACTTATCGATTTCATCCTCCCCGGTGGTCCTTGAGGTGGGGGCGGCGGCGGGGGAGCTTTACCTCTCCGTTCATTACTAATGTCGTTTGTCGTGTCTTCCGTACCACCCCCAACAGAATCTCCGCTTGCTTTCTTTTGCTCAATATAGTCTCTGATAAAGTCGGAGTTATCCGCAATCTGATCCTCAGTAATGCCCATTTCTAAGAGCTCCCCTAAAATGCTTTTAAACGAAGGGTCAATACCATCCAGAGAAGCTCTTCTATCACGGTTTAGACTCGTCCGCGAAAGGCTACTAGGTTCTCGAGGCAGAGCTGGGTTCGGCTGAGGAAGAGATGGTGGTTGTGGTGGAGCCACGTTTGGTGCAGAAGATGATCGCTGGGCATGTAGCAGCGATCCGAAGCCTCCAAAACGACTATGCGATTTGCCATTTGTTAGATTCCCCCTACTTGGTTGTAAACCTAAACCTTGAAACGGAGTTGCTCTCGTAGCCTTACTGGCATTCTTTTCGCGCTCGTCGATCTTCTTCTTGAATTGCTTTGCCTCTTTTTCGTCCACGAAAGAGAGTCCTGCAAGGCAGTTCTCGAGTTCGAAAGAGTGGAAAAACGTTCTGTCTTGATTATAAAAGAAAGGCTCATAGATCTCTTGGTCCCAGACCACACCACGATTTGCGCCCTAGCAGCTTGTCAGCTTTACCGTAGAGCCAATATCCCCAAGACAAAACTGCAAGCCTACCGATAAATCCACGAGCTTGATCCAGAAGGTATTTCCTACAAGGTCGTTTGCCAAAACGGCCGCGCCTTGAAGCCCTGTGTAAACCCATCGCTGCCTATTTGGATAGGCTATGTAGAGTCGTGCAACAGCAACAGCTTGGATCTCGTTGGCGGATTTGGGAACAGTCCTCTTGACAGTCACCTTGTCATTCTCGCTCAACACAGAGGGCATCTTAATTCCTTTGCTGAATTGGCCTTCTCATGGACGGATTGTTCCCCAAAGCAAGGTGAGATTTCTCAGTCTCTAGCTCATCTGGGGGAAAGTCGCAGATATGTTTCGTGTATTGTATCACAGATATTCGGTAGTAAGTCATTGGACCCTCTAGTTGGTCGGACTTTGGAAGTTGCACGGCGCACTGAGTGATTTGTGTCTCAAAAGGTGGATCAAATGCTAATAAGGTATACGGCGATGCCAAGAATACACGCGGCAGCCGCGTGGCAGGTGGGTTATGGTTCCTTCTACCTCACCAACGCATCTCAGGCCATATATATACCTCGTAAGCGCATTCGAACTGTTCTAATACTTAATCAGCATAAATAGGTGATCGATATCACGCGCAAAAATTGGTTGAGAGCCAGTCATATGATAGTAAACATTCTATGGATTTTGAGTATTTCTAGCTAACGATACATACATCCTCTTAGTCGGCTGTCGTACTGGCTCTTTGCCTTATCAGAATTACAGCATAAGTGCAATAGCTTCTTTCTGTTGGAAATTGGTTCTATGTACTGATTCTATAGAACGAAGTCTATACTCACCCCTACAGATATGGTGACAACTCCTCGGGACTGGTGCATGCTTCATCGTCTGTTTGTCATACGCAGAGCTTTATCAATCTTTCTCCACTCCCTTCGTCATCGCTTATTATGTTCTCAATTCTATCCCTTTTCTTGATCCCGAAAGACCGGTGACATCAAGATAACCACGCAATGACCAAAACAGCCTAGAGGTTCTTGTTGGAAAGGCCAACACTCGAAGAGTAGAATAAAGCATTAACCAGGAACCAAGAGGTTGGTAGGATATAGATATTGAATAAACATATATGGGTTATGGGTCCACGGTCATCGAAGGTTAACCCGGTCAGCTACGTACCCGTACGCGCTCTTGGGAGTATCAAAACAACGGCAAAATTGTGGATGATTGGCACTGGCGGATATCGAAAACTTGACCTAAAAGATCAATAAACAATTTCGGAAAACATGCTCAAGTGGCCTAAGCCAAAGCGGGCGCCTATATTCCTACTCTGCCATTCCCGTCCTTGATTTACCAGGACATACCTTTGCCCCTTGGAAAGAGGCGTAACGCATATTTCTTCTCATTATGGAATGCTTCGGCCCCACCACCTTCATGCGTACTTAAGGCTTCCTTACCGTCTCAGCGACGGTATTACATGCTTGAGTAAAGATCAAAGGCAATATTCTACGTTGGACAAGCTTGGCAATACTGCTGTGATGGTGCAAACTACCTACTCTATATTTCTCTGCTTATATCTCCTTGTAGCAAACTCTGCTTAGTCGTTGTCTGAGTTGTCTACCGTATTGGAATTTACTGCTTTAAGGTATACAGCGTAATTTTGAATTTCTTGGGGAGCACCGCCACGCTTCCGCTTCCTCTTGCCTTACCTTTCCCTATCGTGGAGAACAAGCATGTCAAAAACGTTTTCTGCAAAAATTATGTTACTACAATTTGTTGGAGGCTCCCAGCGGTTCCTGTCCTCCTGCGGAGTACATGTACTTAATGACGTTGGAGATTTTATGATTTAGCTTCCGGCATGCCTTTAACGCTTGCACTTACACTTCTGTTACAAAACTTCCGCGAAACTGTTTGGCTTTCTCGATTAGCATAACGGCAGAGTGATAGCTGCTGCAACCTCGTGGAGTCGATCCTCGAGAGACCGACATGATCAAACAGCTCGTATTTACACTCAAAGACCCGAACGCACTACATGACCTAGCTGTTTTGAGTGCCATTAGAGACAAGCCCCTTGTCTACATCTAAGAAAAGGCTAGAGGTCGTCTGAAAATATGATCAAGCAAGTAGAGGCAAGCAATCAACTTACTACCAAAGTCGCAAAAGTCGCACGTCAGGGGAACAGCGCGCTATCATGTCCCATGGACATACTGTTTGTCAGCAGCACGGATATAAGAGACCCTGGACTCTGAAGGCCCTCGAAGGGGGAAAGAAAGACGAAGAGCTTGCGGACGAGTCCGGAGAGTGAGCAATGACCAGGAAGTGCCTTGGAATCTGTCCACTGGGTATGGGTTCTTGGGATCTATTACTCGCTGATGTGTACGGGCTTTATTTCTTCGAAGGACCGGTGGAGAGCGTCAGGGGTTCTTAGGGTTAGATGATACCCTTCATAACCTATATAATCTGATTTAAGGTATGTATCAGGACAGCTACCCTCAGATTCGCTCCATAATCTTGCTCTATCCTATCACGCTGTGGAAGATCTTGAGAAACTGTTACTGGATTCTTTGTACAAGTTTCTAAGAAGAAATAGTCCAGCCTTGAACAGTGACTGAATTCTTTAAGATAACAGGGTGGTAATGTACGAAGCCACAGCTTGGGCTTATGATTACTATTACACGCACAATTGGTATATCGCTTTGTCTCGCAAACACCACACAGTCAAGCACTCTTGTCTCTGCCAGGCCCCGTCAAGTTCCAAACAAAACACAACATCGAATTGAATGATGTAAACCTCATGACAAAGTTACCTCGCTGAAGCTGCCTTCGCCCGGCGTCCTCGATCCCTCATCCTCGTCCTTAGTTTCCGGCCCCAATTCTTCAGAGCGCTGCTGAGGACTAGTAACCGTCGAAGCTGTAGCCGGTTCTGACACGCCGTCCTCATCCGCCTCATCGTGCGCTTGCCTCGGCGCATCTTTGGCTGGCGGCAGTGGTCTCGGCTCTTCAGGTAATGGTGAGGTTGGTGCTCCCCCAGGTCTAGAAGAATTAATTGGCGTCTCTTGCTGTGGTCTTGGCGACTGCTGCATCGGGACTGTTCGTTGGAGGCTTGCTTGGCTGTCATTTCGCCCATGCTGTGGCCGCTGCTGTATGCCGACTCCTTGGCCTACTTGCCGCAGTCTGGGATCAGCGTTGAGATAGTAGCCCCGGACTCCGACAAGCCTTCCTTCTCGCTCGCAGCCTTCCACCCATTCGGGCCGCACGACGGGGATATTCTGTTCCAGCGCGTTTTCCCATTCCCTGCCTCTTCCTTCAACGCAGACAAAGTGCGTAGTGTCGATCCTCACGGTTTCTGCGATCTTGGCGCCTATTCTTTCGACGGCCCCTGTAAGACTTTCTCTTAAAGGTGCAGCCATCACGCCAGGGGTGACCACGATGCCAGAGAGTTCTGTCATCTTGTGTGTGCGAACAGGTAGCTTTTCGCTAGTATACACACCCGCACTTGTCCTGAGGACGAGGTGAAAGACATACTCCGTATCAATAGCTAGTCCACTGATCTTCGTTGTTGTATTCTCCAGCGGCCGGGGGATATTGCCCGCTTTGCTACCATTGCGGTAAAGGCTCAGCGATCGAAGCTCCGCAGTCGCAAGATTAAGTGGCTCCCATTCCAGCACGACAGATGTCTGTGTTGCGTTGCGACAGTGAAGCGCAGGCGGGGATGGGGATTGTAAACCGTAGGTATTTAGAATGGAGGATTGAAGTGAGGCGAAGGCTTTTTGAGCAGCGGTTTCTGAGACATGATTGCGAGCAACGGTGATGTCGACGATGCTTCCTGAGGAGATAGATGGCGGTAGGAGGATTGAGGGGAATTCAATCTAAGGTTGTGAGCTACGACGCGAAAGGAGGGGAGGGTGTGAGCGCGATGATTGGGGCCAGAGGACGAGGAGGGGTCTCACCAGTCTTTTATCTTCTGTAAGGAGAACCGCTACACCAGCGTCAACTTTGCCAACGGTGAGTGAAATGAGCATCTTTCAAGTGGGTAAGAAGCAGAGATGTTGTTCAATGCACATGCGCGATTTACTGAAAAGCTCCGAAAGATATTCTGCAGGGATGATGTGATAGGTTAGATCGGAGGGAGACTAAGCATACCGCTAGCTGCCCTGTATCTAAGGTAAGATAAGGTACTGTAACAATAATACCTACTCGTATCATGCTGCACGCAACCGGACGAACTTGGGTAGTGTCGACAGCCACTGTCACAAAGTCCCATTATGGGTGCTTAGACATGATCATATAAAAAGTGCCTGATCGGAAGTATCTTACGGCTAGGAATTAATATTGTTGGTGGGAGTTTTTATGAATGTGGAGAAAGACGAGATAGGCGTTGAAAGGCAGCATCACTAAGCGTTCACACAGCAGCTGTTCATCGGCGCTGTGGTGTCAGGACTGGGAATCTGATATCTGTCTGACACTTTACACAAGGCTGTGCTACCAAAGGTTGCGTCGATTAGAAAGAGATGGAAAGGATCTACGATGCACGGTATCGTTAGTGCTTTGGATCTCCTTACCGTCCACTCAATAATAGGACAGCTGTTGCCTGCCGGCAAGGCCTTTCTCCACCTACTATGGGAACTGACGGTCATGGTATCAATGGTGTGACAGCCAATACGGAATCAAAACCACATTGTTGGTCGTATGCCAATCAATAATGACCACCGCCCTTGGCCTGCATGGCTAAATTATCAGTACTCCCGTACCATGTGACACATGAAAGGCCTCCGGAGGATGAGGCTGACAGATGGGATACTGCAAAAGCCCCGCAACAGCCTCTTCGTTGCATAAATCATCTTCACTCCATGGCGTCCTTTGTCCTAGCTAATTGATCATATTATCACCACAAATATGGCAAGCAACGAAAAGAGCTCGTCACCAGGTTCCTCCACCTTTGCAGGCGGGACCGAGCATCTTGAAAAGAAAAACGATAACGTTGGCGGCTACGTTGCCGACACCGAAATCGTACCACGCTCCAAACTCAATGCTCTATTCGAGAACCCGCTTGCCGGTATATCCAGAGAACAGCTCTTTGAAGATGTAAACGAGTTCTGTAGCAAGTTCAATCTGATGGAACATAACGAGGCTTTTCGCAAAGGGGCGCTGGTTGCTCAAAGTCCTCATACAGCTCAGGACATGGATTATCTTAACGCCCAAGATAAGGCCGTTTTGTTGAGGGAACATACGCACAAATGGGACCAGCCAAAGACCCTCTACTATCTAGTCAGTAAGTACAGCTGCTTTAGAAGCTATCCATATCCAACCTCGATCGGTTGAAACCAAATTGCCTTCGAGTTCCCACACTGCCTGACTGAATGTTTCCCAAGTCCTTCTAATTGCCATGATTCGACCCGGATTCTGTGAGCAAGACGCTGACTGTGAACCCTAGTCATGTGTAGTATGTGTGCAGCGGTACAGGGGATGGACGAAACTGTGAATAATGGAGCCCAAACCTTCTACTTGAAAGTACGTCGGCTCGAAGGATTGTTTAAAGTTAGATTGTTAGCTGAATCGACAACTCCACGTACAGCGCTTCAACGTTACAACTGATCGCTTTAGTCAAAAAATGGTCGACAACTTAACAGGACTCGTAGTCGGGGCTCCCTATCTAGGTAAGCTCAAGACATGGTCATCTGTGATAGGAGAAGCGAAATTACTTACTTACTGCTTTAGCCTGCGCCATATTGGGGTGTTGGCTGACTGCTCCGCTAAACAATCTGTTTGGACGACGGGGAACAATCTTCATCTCTTGTTTCATTGCCGCTGTTGCCTCGGTATGGGAAGGGGTCTGTAATTCGTGGGTCAACATGTTCCTCGCTCGGTTCGTCCTCGGCCTTGGTATTGGCTCGAAATCTACGACGGTCCCGGTGTACGCTGCTGAATGTTCTCCCCCACTCATCCGTGGGGCTCTTGTTATGATGTGGCAGATGTGGACTGCATTTGGTATTATGCTAGGGAATATCATGGGCGTAGCGTTCTTGAACGTTGGTAACGACCTCAATTGGCGTCTCATGCTAGGCTCGACAGTCGTTCTACCAATTCTCGTTTGTTGTCAGGTCTACTCATGCCCGGAAAGCCCCCGATGGCTTATCAAAAAGAATCGCGTCGATAAAGCCTACGAGGCATTTAGACGGCTCCGGTCATCAGATATTCAAGCTGCGCGTGATTTATACTACTGTTACGTCAATGTTGAGACCGAGCGGAAGGTCTCCCGTGGCAAGAACCTGGTGTGGTAAGCGTATCTTCCAACCCAGCCCCCTTTACGGAAGCTGATCACAAATTTAGGGAGATGTTTTGCGTCCCAAGAAATCGTCGTGCCGCATTTGCTAGCTGGATTGTTATGTTCATGCAGCAGGTATGCCTTGGTTTGGGAATACCACTTGACCCGTACTGACCAGACTTGTAGTTTTGCGGTGTCAACGTCATCGCTTACTACTCTACGACTATATTCACCCAGTCCGGGTTTACGGAATCCAGCGCTCTATTGGCCTCCATGGGCACGGGTATTCTGAATTGGGTTTTTGCACTTCCTGCTTTTTTCACTATCGATACTTTTGGTCGACGCAACCTGCTGTTATACACCTACCCGTTCCTCGCTGTTTTTTTGTTCTGGACTGGCTTCAGCTTCTGGATCAAGCAGATCCGGCCTTCAAGAATTGCCATGGTCACAGTGGGAATGTATCTTTTCGAGGTCTTCTACTCGCCTGGTTCAGGACCTGTACCGTTCACCTACTCCGCCGAAGCATTCCCACTTCATATCCGAGAAGTAGGGATGTCGTTCGCCACGGCAACGACGTGGTGTTTCAACTTCATCCTGGCACTTACATGGCCTCTGCTACTAACAGCCTTCAAACCGCAAGGGGCGTTCGCATTCTATGCGACCTGGTGTTTGATCGGCTGGGTAGCTGTACTGCTGTTTGTACCGGAAACAAAGGGTAAGCTTTGCTACTACCCCACGAATCCGACTTTTCGAAAGGGCTAAATCTGTTGTACAGCCCTTACATTGGAAGAACTCGACCAGGTCTTCAACGTCCCTACTTGGAAGCACGCCTCGTACCAGCTCAAGACCCTAGGTCACGGGTTCCGTACCAAAATACTACGGCAGAAGCTTGAACCGATGCCTGCATTTTACGAAGGTGCTGAGACTCTAGATGGAGAGTGATTGGGATATATATACTACGAATCGAAGTCGTTTGGTAAACTAAGGTACATTCGTTTGATATGATACCCCTAGAAAGAATAACTAGGCAGCACCATTCTGTGATTCGATCGTATTGCTGGTGACGCGAGTAAGCATGGCCGCAGCATGTCACGCATCGGTTTCGGGATGACGTAGAACTCGAGGACTGTACTCGTACGCCCGCTTCATTCCTACAATTACCGTACACAGACACATATCCAAACCCACCTGTTCCTATCCAACATCTTCCATCTTCATCCACCTTGATAGAACAACATAAAAACCACCATAATGCCAGTCCACCCCTCGGAAGAAAACGCCCCGTCCGGCATCTACGAAAAAGTAGCCAAAGACCCCTCCTCCACGACCGAAACGACCGCTTCCGAGCATGAGAGTCATCAGAACGAGCACACGCCTGGGAAGGCTTCCGCTCAAGACTTTCAGTCCAAGGGACCGGCGATTCCGATGAACATGAGTGGTTCGCAAGACCTATTGACATGATTCTACGGTGATAAAGCTGATCTGTTTGGGGAAATGTAGATATGCCACCCAAGGCTAGCAAGGAGGAGTTGAAGGCGAGAGCTGCGGAGTTGAATCAGGATACTGAGTCGTAGGGGTGTTGGGGAAGGGGTTGGAGATCGATGGTTGCTCGAGGCCATACGGAGGGTGGATAGCGAGAGGATAAGGTTGAAATCGTGATGGTTCGGATGTACTTTAGGGGGATATTTGGCATGATGGGTTCTGGAATTGGAAGCACTCCTGCGTTTTACATGATTCTAGTCGAACATGTGAATCAGTGTCTCTGAACCACTCCAATCTTCGATGTAGCGATATCGAAGGTACGCCTTGTGGGAGTGATTTTGAATTAACGAACGCATACTCGTAAATTATCCATCGTATAGCTCTCCAAGTGACCTCCATTGCTTTAAAGTTGCCTCTCTTTCCTTTTCTCGACTCGGGTTCCGCTGGGATGTCTCGCTTGTCCTAGCCCTACGCGCAAAATTTTGTAATAGTGTATGAGCTCGATCGTGGTCAGGGAGATTTACAAATGCCATCGGAAAATGGAAAGGGCCCCGTGAAGCTATCATTACCACTGGTGACCATCATATCCTGGCTTTTCAAAGTTTGCGGCTGATACTTTCGTAGGAATACCAGCAGGACCTTTTCGCAGAAGCAAGAGCCGACGATGAGCTCATCATATTGGCGCGAGGTCTTGGCCTGTTGCGCCTTGTAATAAACCTTCTCCACTCCTACGATGCGGCAGGGAATAACTTGATTGTCGTTGTGGGAGCGGACGAGAGGGAGAATGGATGGATCGGAGAGGGTATGCGCTATCACGGAAGCCGAAGCTCTGCATATTTGCTTACTTCGGACAGCGCTGGCGGAACATGCTGCTGTTAGTAGGTCGCCAGTTGCAAGGGGACTCAGCCAGGTCAACACGGATATGATGACTGTTGGGACGAGGTAAACAAGAAGGCGCAGTAGCGAAGGAAGGTTGAGAGCTGATTTGACGTAGGGAAAAGATGTACTCAGAAGGGGGAATATTCAGCATCACCTCAAGGATCTTGGTTGTGGATATGCTGTCGAGTATGAGCTGTAGATGAGAGCTTCGTGCAGCAGGCTGACGATGCAGAGCTGCTGAATCCGGAGACGGTCACGGGCATCATTGTGCTCCACTCAGAAAGGTGTGCCAAATTTGGCCCGAATATGCAGAATCATATCTGATGATGAAGAAGGATTGTCGCAACATCCATCGAGGCGTTCATCGTACGCATATACCGCCAGCTGAACAAAGTGGGATTCCTCAAGGCTTTCTCCGACAACCCTGAGCCATTTACCACTGGATTCGCTCCACTGGCATCGATGATGCGCAATCTCTTCCTCCGGAAACCATCCCTGTGGCCGCGTTTCCATGTCACAGTGGCGAAGTCACTAGAAGGACGCAAAAAGGCAGAAGTCGTTGAGCTTGAGGTGCCAATGACTGATGCGATGAGAGATATCCAAAATGCGATACTCGAGTGCGTGGAAGTCAGCATTGGGGAACTTAGGAAAGCAGATACCGGATTGGAGTTGGACGACTGGACATTGGACAGTGCGTTACACAAGAACTTCGATGTTATTGTTCGAAGACAACTAGATCCTATTTGGCATCGAGTGAGCTATAGAACACGGCAGATTGTTAATGATCTCACTGTCCTCCGGAGCATCTTGCAGTTTGTACATTGAGGAGTCCTATATGCGTACACTACTGATGGAAGTTTACAGTGCCCTATTAACTTATGACGCGGTTGCCTTCCATAAATACCTGGACACTATCCTTGCTGCACATCAACCGCCGCCTGGATCGACTCGCCAGAACCAGTCTCCTTGGCTGTTTCTCGATGCAGCAAACACCATTTTCGAAACTGCTAAACGTAGAGTCTATACTGGTAAGCCCACCGATGGAGAGATATCAGGAGGGTCAGATGCCTTACCCGACTCTCTTCGCCCAGTATTAGAGGAACAGCCAAAATGGGCTCTGCTTGCGGAAATCCTGGAGGAAATTGAGCGAGACAATTATTTCAATCCCGCTGTCCGGGATGATTCCTACGGCACCATTCTGATCATGTGCTCGGATCAAGGGACATGTCGTCAGCTTCGTGAATACCTACAAACGATGCATGTGCGTCTGCAGCAAAGAAACGAAAAAGAAGAGAAAGAAGAAGAGGAAGAGCCCAAACCATCGGCTTCATTCATGATGCGTAGGAAACTACGCAACTATCTGAATTGGAAAAAAGATTTCGCGAGAATTAGCGACCAGCTCTTCAATGACAATCAAAAAGCATTGAATGGTTTCAGCGATCAGCGAGGTACGGCTGGCTATCGAGGCAAGGGTCCGCCAAACAAGAGGCGGCGAGTTAGGGGCGGCTCTGCAGCAGCAGCTAGCGGTGCCAGGCCGGTTAACGGGGTGTTGCAGATAGCAGAGGACAAGGAGTCGCAAGTGGCGGTTCTTCTGGCGGATATTCAGCCTACCGAAGTGGACGCTAAGCAGAAAGAAGAAGTCATGATGGACACCTTGGACGATATGGATGATTACTTCGAGCTGTACGAGATGCTGGATTTAGTAGTAGTCCATCCTTACGAAGGCGATATGGACGAGCATGTACTGGAAGAGGTACGGCCGCGGTACGTCATCATGTATGAACCGGACGCTGCTTTCATCCGGCGAGTCGAGGTATACAGAAGCTCGCACGATGACCGGACTGTTCGGGTATACTTTATGTATTACGGCGGTTCTGTGGAAGAGCAGAGATATCTCAGTGCCGTCAGGAGGGAGAAAGACGCTTTCACACGACTCATAAAAGAGAAAGGGGTAAGAAAAATCCTTACTATATCAGTCTGTCCCTCAATGCTGACCCCCACCTAGAACATGTCCGTCACGCTCACCCTCGACGGCGCCGCCCCGTCCGACCCTCAAGAACAATTCCTCCGCACCGTTAACACCCGTATCGCCGGCGGTGGCCGCCTAGCCGCCACCGCCGAACCCCCCCGTGTCGTCGTAGACGTCCGCGAGTTCCGTTCCTCGCTACCCTCCCTCATGCACGGCCGCTCCATGGTTGTCGTCCCCTGCATGCTCACCGTTGCCGATTACGTCTTGAGTCCAAATATCTGCGTCGAGCGCAAAAGCGTCAAGGACCTGATATCGAGTTTCAAGAATGGCAGGTTATTCAATCAAGCCGAGACCATGCTCCTCCACTACAAGAACCCGATGCTCCTCATAGAATTCGACCAAGCCAAATCCTTCACCCTCGACCCCTTTGCTGACCATACCCACGCTCTCGCGCCCGCCCAGAACCCCTCAGACCTCCAGTCTAAACTCGTCCTCCTCACGCTCGCTTTCCCCCGCCTCAAAATCATCTGGTCTTCCTCTCCCTACCAAACCGCCGAAATCTTCGAAGAGCTGAAAAAGCAGCAGGAAGAACCGGATCCCATCAAGGCGGTGCAGATTGGCCTTGTTGCTGGGGAGAGCCCCGAGGAGCAGAGTTTCAATCAGGCGCCGCAGGAGATGCTGAGGGCGGTGCCCGGGGTGACGGAGAAGAATTTGGGAAGGATTACGTTGGAGGTGGGCAGCATTGCGGAGGTGAGTAATTTGGGGGAGGAGGAGCTTGATGTTTTGGTGGGGAAGGAGGCGGGGAGGCAGGTTTGGAGGTTTTTTAATAGGAGTGTTTTGGATGATTGAGGGGGATGATTGCGGTGATGGTTAGGATGGAAGAAAGAGAGGCGTTCGAGGATCCGAAAGAGGCAGTGTCGTTATCGTCATGGCGTTAGAGATCTAGGGAGCAGGAAAAAGGCCATAATACTCGTAAGAGTCGGAAGGTTCATCTCATAGCTGGATAGTATTTCTCGTCTTATTACCATAACCACGATCATTTACTGCCACATGACAAAAACATTAACAGCTTTTTACTTCATGGTACAGGATATTGATCCTTGTCCTCTTCTACTTGATATATCTTTCTTCGACGAAAGGAGATGTTTCGATAGGGTCGTGGAGAGGTAAGGAGGCTAACCTATCTCGGATTTGAATTGGAAAGGTAGAAGCTTTGGAATTTTGCATGAACCAAAGTAAGCATGTTTAATCTATCGCTCTCATGTTATGTATGACCCGTCCCGCGCAACGCCACGCACAAAAGAACAGGCAAGCAAATCCGATGGATTTCTGAGCCTTGCACAATCATCAAACACACAAAGGGACATGAACTCCACGCTTTTGCAGCATTCCTTGCACTCCGCACCCTGAGGCTAGCTTGCATGAAACTGAGCCTAGATCTCGTCGACGTCGATTTCCTTGTTGTCGTCGCTGCTGCCGTCTCTGTCTTCGTCGAACTCGACGTTGTCGTCTACACCTTCGTGGCCGTATCTATATCCCTAAGATTAGCCTGTATACTCCAATATCGAGCTGTGGAGAAGAAAAGGCAACATACGTATCCGTCTCGTTGATCTTCGCGCTCTCCGGCAATTCTCCATATGCTTTCAAACTCCTGGCCTCATCCGCACTGTACTTAAGTATCACATCCCCCTTCTCATCCTGATAATCTCTCAGACTGAGCAGGATGATGTCGCCCTGGTTGATCCAGACTTTCTTGCGGAGTTTGCCACGGATGTGAGCGAGGCGTTTTTCGCCGTCAAAGCAGAGGGCTTCGAGGCGACCGTTGCCGAGCATTTTGAGGACTTGGGCGTACTCTATCGAGTTGGACAGGAGTCAGTCTAATCCTTGAAAACTGTAAGAGAGAATGTTCAGGGTAAATGAGGGAGGAGTAAAAAGGGCTGTGGGACGGGATATTTGTGCGTACCTTGGCCTTCTTCTTTGAAGGTGAGTTCGCGCTTTTCGTTGTCGTTCTCGTTCTTTCCTCGGCGCCGATTCTTTCCACCCTATATGTCAAAAATCTCAATGTTAGCCACTCATTGCGGGCTCCGCGGTATAGGGAGTGCGGTGGTGGCCAATAAGGCAGCGGACAGTGGCGCCGGAGGGGTAGGGAGGGGCATACTTTTCCCTTATTCTTAGGCATATTGGCTATGCGCTCTTGTTCTTGAGCTCAGCTGTAGTATGTAATTCGCAGAACAGTTTCGTGTAATTGTTGGGAATTGTATGTCGAAGGTTGTGGTGCTGTGAGGTGCGCTGGATGTTCTTGTGGGGTAAGGTATCGAAGATGTGCCTAGGGCTTTATGGTTGACTCAGCCCGCTAAGCGACGATAGCTTATGTTTGTTGCTTCTAGATATCTATCCGTTTCGAGTGCGACAACCTCTTCCTCGTCCACATCTATTTACACCATTCGCCATAGTGGAAGGACAGTGACACAATGAAGCGGTGCTACTCTGTTTTGTGATGCTCTTGGAATAGGCACTCGCTCGTACGCCATGAAACCTCCAAAACTTAAGCCTCCCAACCTTACAGTCTGCCACATAACCTTCTCCTCCATCTACCACCCCACCTATACTACCCATCTGGTTCTCAATGACAGAAGAAACAACGATCACCTTCCTACCCTCGCACGTTATGCGTCGCGCCCAAAAGTCGGCCTCTGGTGGAATGTCACGTCCAATACCATGGCTGGCAAAAAAGCAGTGGTCAGACGGTGGTCTGCACGACGATTAAGAAACGCGATTGTGGAGGCATTGGAGGAAAGAGGGTTTGATGGAGAGGGGAAGAGACCAGTGGGGGGCAATTTGACGGGGACGTTGCAGGTGCGGGCATTGCAGGGGATTGTGCAGGCTAAGTTTGAGGCGGTAAAGAAGGAGGCGCGCTGCCTGGTCGAGCATGTCATGAAGGTGTGTCGGGAGGAAGCGGAATCGAAAGGGAGCTATAGAGGAGAGAGGGGACGGTGGTGGTCGCAGGGCAAACTCGAAATTGGAGGAGATAACGAGACCGCCGCGGTTCCACCGAGAAGCTCTTCGAATGGAGAAAAGCCGCAGAAGGTGAAACATCTGTGAGATATTATACGGCTGAACAGGTTGCAGCGATTCGGAAAGGAAGTCAATTCCGGGAAACAGCAGTCAGGAACAATAGAGACTGAGCAAGCTTGCGGACAGGTAATCGTGCCAAATACGATTGGGTACTTTTTCATAAAAACAAAAAAAATCACCTGCGGATGGACTAAATTAAGGATCTGACTAGGTACTGCATGTTGTGAGTCTTACACATTGGATATCAAGATTTGTGCTGACTGTTCACTGAACTGTCTAGTTATACGAGAGTACCTTTAGGCAACATAGTGTGCCTATTATGGAGAACGAGCACTTCGCAGCGACAAGCGCTCAGTAGAATGCCCTACACACCGACGAGGATTTTCAGCGTAGGCCCAATCACGTCGGGGTCCGGTCCGGAAGCAGATAGATCTTGATAGCATATGATTCACCGATATACGGCGAAGAGACGAGGATGCCGTGATTACCCCAGTGGAAGGAGTGGCTCAACCGAATCCATGAGAAACGGTCAAGCTCATTGGATATAGTCCGGAGAGTGATGGATAGAAGCTCCCTTAAGGTAGCCGACGCTCCTACCCCGCAGTAAATGTACGCTGGCAAATGTGCACTGCACATCCGGAGCATCCGAGGCGGACGGATGATACGCCCCAGCGTAGACTCGTCTGTTAACTCGACAAAGAGCTTACTACCTCCAACATCACCACAACCATCCCCCTCCCCCAATGTCCCCCGTCCTCATCCCCGCCCGCTCCGGCGTCCACACCCCCCTCTTGACCTCCCAAAAGCTAAAAATCACAAACCCCCACGGCGCCCAAACCGTCGACCTCTGGGCCTTCTCCCCCTCCTCCACCACCCCCCCAACCCACCTCTCCATGTCCCACACCCGCAGCTCCCTGCTCAAAACCATCCCCGCCCCTGGCGACGTCCTCGTCAGCAACGCCCGCAGCCCCATGCTCCGTTTCCTCGAGGACACCTCGGAGGGGTGCCATGATACGCTGTTTGCGGCGTGTGATGCGCGCAGGTATGAGTTGCTGGGGGCGGGGAGGGGGCATAGGAGCTGTGTAGGGAATCTGAGGGAGGAGGCGGTGAAGGCGGGGGTGAGGGTGGGGGAGGGGGGGGAGTGGGTGCCGGATCCGTGGAATTTGTTTATGGATGTTGGGGTTGGAGAGGGGGGGAGGATGGTGGTGAGAGGGCTGAGGGCCGGTGGTGGTGGGCAGTATGTTGTGCTGGAGGCTATGTGCGATTGTACCGTGATATTCTCGGCTTGTCCGATGGATGTGGCCGGGATAGCTGTGAACGGGGGGACGCCGAGGAGCTGCGAATTTGAGGTTTTGTGATACTTGGTGGGCTGGTCAGTAATCTAGTCATCCGTGTTTCCAGGTTATTACTATTAGCTCTTTCGTTCCACTATTTGCAAGACCTCCCGGCGAAGAAAAGATAGAATGAACTGCCAGAAGGCCCCAGCGCCCAAACCCACCAAAGGTAAAAATAAAGAGAACGAAGAAAATACACGTCTGCTCAAGTCTTTTAATCCCTAGAATGCTCTCGCATAAATCGCCACGGTACTACTCGTCAGTACTCCACAGTCCCCCGGGGGCTGGGTCCCCCATAACACGGCGCACAGTTATTGTCCGGCGCCATCCCGCTCCCTAACCCAGCTGCAGTCACAAAGTTCAACATATTACCGCAATAGAAGTCTACGCCGTGTTCGTTTTGACTGCCGAAAAAGTTGTAGGCTTGAGTGTTGCAGATGACGCTACATTGTGCGTTGGCGCTGGCGGTGAACGTATTAATGTAGGATGAAAGAACGCGGCCCAAGGTGTTAGTAGAGCTACCGGTCTGGTAGAAGCAGGCCAGGAACGCGTACGCGATACCGGGAGCACCGCTTGGGCCAGTAAGGCCTATGGAGGGAGGAAGGACATTAGTCGAGGAATCCGGGGGATGGTGGGGATAGGGGTTGTGTTGGAGGATTACCTGTAATACCAGTCGCGCCAGTTGCGCCGATTTGGCCACTCAAGCCTAGGATCTGGTCAACAAGTATAATGATCTCGATGTCGGCGCTTGCTTACCAGAAGGTCCCGGCGGACCTGTGGCCCCGATCTGGCCATTCGAACCTAGAGATTACCTCAACAAGTCTCCAGATGAGACGATCCTCGCGCTCTCACCTGAAGGGCCGCGTGGACCCGTCGCTCCAGCTTGGCCAGACAAACCGCTCAAGCCTGGATCCTACTTAGTACATTGCAAAGTATACAAACCATTGCCTTCTTACCTGAAACGCCTTGTGATCCTAGTCGAGCTTTTAGTAGAGCGATATTTCTTGAAGTGCAAATGAAAAGCTTACCATGTGGACCAGACATCCCAGTGGGTCCAGGTACGCCCTGGATTCTTGTTCGAACTCATCAGCTGATACAACCCACTCTCGGTATGGTCATTGACCCTGTGAGCCTGTGGCGCCTAGGTTGATCGGATAAACCGCTGAGTCCTAGATTCCAGTCAGTAGGTGCCAAAATACTTCGGTTTTCGCTTGCTGACCTGATATGCCTTGTGGTCCTTGGAAAAGTTAGCAAACATTGACATCTTCCAGTCTTTCAAGTAGAAAGCTTACCTGGAAGACCAGTCGCACCAATCTGGCCACTCAACCCTAACTCCTATTAGGAAGCCTCACAACTGTGAGTTATAGCTCTATTACCTGAGGCTCCAGTTGGGCCAGGTGTACCTTTTCACCGGTTCAGCTCTCGGCAAATGATGCTAGCGTTTGGGGATTAAATTTTAACCTGCGCTCCGACTTATCCAGACAAGCCTGATACCCCTTGAGGGCCCTGCGATCCTGTTGCACCGGGCTGACCAGACAAGCCTGAGATTCCCTGAGGCCCTTGAGGTCCTTGTGACCCTGTCGGTCCTGTTGGTCCTGGCTGACCAGACAAGCCTGGTAAGCCCGACACCCCTTGAGATCCCTGAGGCCCCTGCGGTCCTGTTGGACCAGTCGCACCTGGTTGACCCGGAAATCCTGACAAGCCCGACACTCGTTGAGATCCCTGGGACCCTTGTGGCCCTATAGGTCCTGGCGGTCCTTTCGGCCCCGTCGGTCCCGGTAGTCCAGACACGCCTGACAAGCCAGATTCCCCCTGAGACCCCTGTAATCTAGTCGGTCCTATCGGGCTAGTCGGGCCAACTGATCCCAAACAGTAAGTATGCCGTCTATACCACTGCTTGAAGCAACATATGACGTTGCTAAATAACTATCAGCATTAAGTGATAGCAGCATACTCATGAATGGGATACTGACACTCCGCTATGGTGAGATCAATGAAGACACAAGTCTCAGGCTGTGTATCCTGAGCGAAGACAGCAATAAGGATGCCAGATGGCATAATACAAAAGAGTGCGCCGCCTTTGAAGAAGGCGTTATTCGTCCAAAGGAGTGAACCACTTCTGCCGACCGTATTGAGATGCATCGACGACGTCTATGGGTACAGACGCATCTATATCTCGAAGGCTTGTTCAATGTGACGTCTTCGTAATTCTGTCGACTTTGGAAGGCTGAAAATTAACAGTGGATAGAACAGCCTATTCGCATGACAAGTGACATCCGAGGCTTTGGCCCTTCGCGGCTACGTATGTTCTTGAGAGGGCAACACTCCGGGGCAGTTTCAAGCTCTTGACACTGGCATACAGAGCTAGACCCAAACACTCAAGCTTTAGTATATATGTATTCGCAAACAGAGTCTCTAATATGGACTCGAAGGATAAAATCCGGCTGTGTTGGCGCTTAATTGAAGAGGCGTCCAAATAAGCATTCTGCAGCAACTGTGAAATGACCGGAGACTGACATACGATAGAGAAAATATGCTCGTTTGATCGTCAGTTTCAAGACGCCATCGTCAATTTCCAGTGCCGCAGTAAATTTAGAAGCGCCCCCAAAAGCCGTTGAGCTTACCCTGATGAATTGTATAGACCCGCGACCATTTTCGATCATCTACTTGGGGAATGGCCCGAGAAGCTGACGTTTGGCTGACGGCAGAATAAATCTGTGTCGGTCAGATCCTCTCTGTGGGATGTAAGGATCGATGGTAGAATTGACGTGAGGGCAAGATTCCAACCGTTAAATCGGATATGGGACTACTCGGCTACTTTCTTTCGTCAGTTCGTGCTCTCGGTAGGGACATCGAAACCATTATCGACCCGAGGTCCTGACGCATGTACACGTCCAACAGGTTAAACTTGTCTTTTCAGTATCCGATCGCGACACCATTCGTCAAAAGTTGACCTTGAGAGTCCAACCACGCATCGTCAGAGGCCGTGATTGATATGAAAGGACTTGATTATATTTTTAGACAACGCATAACCAGGTCATCGAACAATCTTACGATTGTATGATCCGGATTGGATGGGAGCTTTGAAGCTGATGTGCCTTGTATAGACGACAAAGCCTGCGGCCAAGGAAGGCTCTACTAATCTTTGATTCCTCGGAGATCTCGGAGGAATACCTGAGCAAGCATTGTTAGCTCTGACATCCACGAATGTCTGCGGCTGAAAGAGCGTTCTCGATTGATTAGATAGCGATATGACAGCATAGCCTGAAGAATAATATGGATCCGAAGGCCGCACCATGCATGTTACGGCCGCACGAGAGTCCCACGTTTTTCTTCACGTGGCAGTAGGGTTTCTATGGGTGGTCAGAAATCGAACGGTACCTGCATATTAGATGCTTGTGGCCCAGCGGCCGCCCCCCTTGGGGTCATGCCATGAGCGCAGTTCTTATGGTCAACTGAGATATGCTCTTTTTTTATCGGCAGACTCTGTCTGATTCTTCACTCTCCCAGGGAACACTTTTACGACTTATGTGCTCTGAAGGCCTTTGGTGAAGTGCTGAGGCGACGTGAAAATGGCGAGGACGCCATTGGCTTTTCTAATTAGTCGTGTTTTCAACCTGCTTCGGACAAGGTTGAGCTTCTTATTGGCTCTTGCGCCTATAGCTGTATTTATAAATGACCATTAATTTGCTATTTTTATATCTATCTTAAGATAAGGTCTATTAGGGTTCTGCTGACATGAAATAATCGCCGCTTCCATTTCGACGACATCATGCGATATTTTCTCATGCCTAGCAATCTCACCCCAGACTACACTTCAAATTACTATAGTCAGCTTCTTCATTCTAAGAGTGTTGAGGCAGTGTACGTCTCTTTCGAGATGACATGACCTATTCAAGCAATTATAGAGCCGCTAATGATGTCATCTCATCTGTCCAACACCACTGAACAGACATTCGAACTGTTAGCATGCGTATCAGCTTCATACCTGGACCGGGAGGCATGTTCTCGCCTAACAATACCTAGAGGTCTGTTGATAGCGTGCTCGGACAGCCAGATCTGATTTGGGTCACCTCCTAAATCTCATTGGTGCTGCGCCTATCACACCCCGTTGTCCGCAATGCAAGGGCATAGCATTTGCATGAGGGTGCCATGTCCAATCGCCGTAGAGTTCTCCTCCGGAACACAGAGTTCCGCATGGCTATCCGTCTTATGCTTACTGGCTCTAGCCACAACGGCAGGCTGTTTTAGATCTTACAGTTGGGAGAAACACTCAAGCTAGAGCTGGAGGTTTGATACAAAACCCTCCGTGTGGCCAAGTCTTCGATTCATGTCAGATTTGCAGAAGACCTCAAGAAGACCTGTCACACTGAAACCTCATCCAAACCAACAGCTAATGCATGGTGCTCACAAATTTCCTACTATCCTTCATTTCTTTCAGTATCCGCTTACAGCCTTCATTTCTCGCCACTTTCTTGCTAATTCCAGAGTTGTTACTTCGATACGGCTAGACTTCCAGAGCTACACTACGAAAGATTGAGTTAGCTTTCAAAAGTGCCCTTTTCCTTTTTCGTTATATGTCGATTCCCTCTATCTATATAAGCCGCAGTCTTCCTGTGGTTTCCAATGTCTCAGCAGCCTTCTTCCTATCATCAGCAAGAGAAAAATTTGACAGAACTGAACTCAGATAGTTCTAGAGCAGAGCAGTCCACAGCATCACGACCTAGGTCAGAAACTCTTAGCTGTTTCGTAGCAGCCGCCAGATCTTCATCTCCTTACGTCTCACCTTACGCTCGAATTACCGAAACAGAAGCCGAACTACCTACAAATCCTGTACTTCAGTCGCAATCCATTCCAGGGCCCTCTACGTCTCTAAACCCAGAATTAAACGAGTTATCATTAACCGACTACCCCGTTCAAGCATCTATGTCTGCATATTCTTCGTCCTCTGCAAATAGCTCTATCTACGATTCACCAAATCCTCAGAAATACAGAGGTACGATAGGAATGATGAGTAACTCAAAGCAAATAAGTGCAGTCAGTATAAGTCCCCAAACCCAAGAAACTCAGGAACTGACCTAGCTTGTGAATACTCAGAGCGAGAAACAGCAGTTGATACGCTCACTGCAAACCCACAGTGTCAACACCTTGATAGAACTTCGTCGCATAGAGAAGGTATTCGCCACTCTCAACTCCGCGGACGTCACCGAACCTATGACTAGTGCTTGGGCCTACTACGTCAACTCCAACAACCTTCTCAGCGAGCTTCGAGGCCTGACAAAGAACTACCCTTTCAGCTCCGAATGCCTGGATGAGGCGAAGTGGCAAGTAATTGGAGACCCTGCCAGCACCCGCAGCTGGAACTTCTGCTGGCTGATCCTTACGAAGATCCAAAGCGAGTAAGTAGCCTCTGAACCCCTGAGAAATGGTCGCGGACAAGAATCGCCGAAGCTACAAGTATGCAAGTAAGAGTTTGCTAACCAACGTTTTACAGAAATCTGATCAAGAAACACGCCCGGCTTGAAGCGGTCAAGCCAGCTATGTGGGGCGGCCGAACACCCACCGCTGCAGGCGTCGAGAAGCTCGCCACGGCGTGTGTGGCTGAGTGGACCCGCGCCTTGAACCAAATGCTCCGGCATTGGGACTCACCGCCAAGCACTACGGGCCGCTAGTGCCTTCCCGCGGCCCGGAAATTCTAGTTCCTGGTGTGTGGGGTTCCGGGAATACCCATTGCTGCGTTTAGCTGCGTTTAGCAACAGGTGTTAATGTAACAGTATCATTGCTTTGGTAGCGTTCTGCATAGCCTTGCGAGAAGATTGTTGGGTTCGAGGTGCTTGCATTGGCTTACAATAGTTTCAAAATGTCTGTGTCCTTTCAAAGGGGTAGTGGTATACAGCATAGGAGTTCCTGTTTCCTTGTATTTGTCATAGATTCTTCATGTGCTGGTTTTTCTGTCATACTAGATTGTATTTCTAAGCTGCGAGAGAGCAGAGTCTGATCTTTGATATACCTTATACGATGTTCTTATACGACGCCTGCTTTACCCGGCTCCAGTGCCGCTTCTGTATGTTATATTCCAATTCTACGTCACCGAACGGTCTCTTCCTTCAAATCCCGCATTCCTCATCGTATCCGCAGTTCCAGAAATACACCCATACACCTTTCAGTCTATATCCACTTGTCCCCTAATTCCACCGAACCTATCTTTGCATACATCTCGTATTGACCAAACCTCTACAAAAACCCTACGTGCGTAAAAGTCCCCAGAGTGCAAAAGAATCAAACCGCGAATCAACGACCGAGTCACCTCCCCTCCCCTATCGAAATACGAACGATATCTCAAATCGACGCATGGCAACCCCTTCCAGATTATTCTATTGCCAGTATGATTCCCGAGCGTTGCTGACAAAAACGCGCACCCTTTGAGAGCCGCGGCCCGCGAGGTGACGTTTTGAGCGCTGACGCTTAGGGCTTAGCGAATCGGGAAATGACGGAGCGAGGTTACGGATGAAATTAGGAAAAATAGCCTTAATTACGGGGGTTTTCTCCAGGCGGGTTTCTTCTCACCGCCATCGTAGACTGGAACGTTGCAGCATGATTTGATGGCTTCTGATAGGCTACTTCGTTCGATAATTGAGAAGGGGAGAAGAGACTTCCGGTACGCGTCGGCTCGGGTTGCATCAGAAGCCGCTGCTCGATGGAAGACTATCTGAGTGGTATCAAAAGAATGGCTTGCTGAAGCATAAGGAATAATAGAAGGGGAAGCTTGCCTGGGTGGCTTGTGAAGTTTGGGCAAGATAGATGGTTGCAATTGGTAATCAACCATCCAGTGTCGAGCTTTGACTCGTCGAAAGTTTCTACGAAGACACTTCAACGCCAGGTATAGGTATACAATCCTATTCTAACTCTACAATCTTCTTCTACTAACGACTGTATAGCCGCAATCTGCTCTTATATTAAAGCGACGAAAAAACTGTCGGGTCGTATACCGAGCATATCCCCTAGCTACAGCTCAACATGAACGCGGCTTTTGAAACATCAACGACACTGTTTTCCATCACTGCTCCTCCCCCTGAAATCTTGGCAACCAAAACATGCTTTTGCAAATCTAGCAACAGTGTTCACATCCCGCTGATGGCAATATACCACCAGCGAAGACATTAGTCACTGTCCCCGCCACCTCCTGAGCGGCGGCCCTGGCTAAACTGATCTCCTACATTCGTCCGGCGCTCCTGCAACGGACGATGCAGGACTTGAATCTTCGATCTTCGAGTTGGCGAATGGGGGGGTGTTGCGGGTTGAGCTAAGGTAGGTGTCTAGCTTGTTAGTGGGACAGAGGCTGTTCCACGCTTCTACTCGATGGGGCTGAAGTTCGCCTCGGAGCCAGTGATCGTCCACGGCAGATTTATCTTGATGATAACCTTTGCCTTTTATGAGATTGTTGGACCGATTTTGTTCTCAGCGCTTTCGCAAGCCCATTTCCAATCCTGCCCGCATCTTGGTGCTGGTGAGCCTCTTAACCCAGATAAATCATTGCCTGCAGCGATATGTTTTGCATTCAGTGTCGCGGACGGACAGCGTGGCTTACACCAGAAGGTACATTCTTGTAATCGATGTCCAACCGGTTAGTTAATAGCAATTGAGGACCAACGGGCGACTCTTTATATCTGGCAGGACCTTGGAGCTGGAACCTCTCCCGCGGATCCATACTGGCGTTCCCCACTCTGCTCACCAAAGAATAAGCGCACAAATGAACTTGATTCAACTGGTCTATGGTTGGTCAAGTAGATGGAAGAGTAGAAAAGAAAAAGAAAGTTCCTGCTGCCACCCCCCTAAATATTTAAATAAATCATGCTGGCTGCCCTGGTTCCTCCGTTTGGTCATTTCCCCCTATCCTGAGTTGCTGGCCCCAGCAAGCCCCACTATCGCTTTTTACCTTTGTTGTAGCATCCAGTTGGCTGCCTTCATAGTATCGTTTACCCTGGCGGTGCGCTCCGCGAGCGTTCGTTCAGTGGCGTCAACGTGGCTAAAGACCATGCCCATTTCTTGCTGGTGATGCTTCATACCGCTAGTCAGCAGACTGACCGTTCGTTGCCTAACCTGGGTGCCATCGCCATGAGTTTCGTACAAGAGCGCACGTGCCTTAGTAATGTCCGGTTCCTTTGGTTGCCCCATTTCATTCTCTGTGGCGGCATCTCTGGCGTTAAGATTCAGGGATAGTAAGAATAGCCAGTTCAATGGCAATAAGTTCAGCTATGAGCATGGAAGCGTCCGAGACTTGTGTCACAGCAGCGGCACTTTGATCGTGAGCAAAGCAACATTTCATAATTGATCAAGCCCAAAACTCAAAGACCTATGAACACGTGTTAGATACAGCATCAACAGCCTTTGCATGTGACAGCTCAACTACACTCTCCGCCCATTATTACCTCCACCTTCGGTAGCATCATCATGTATATCCGCAACACCCCAGCGCCGACCATCTACAATTCCATGCGAGGTTGAGGGGCGAGGGCGAGACGGGCGTACGAGAGGAAGAGGAAGTCGAGTGCTCGCGTTGGCTTTACCCCGAAAGGTTACTGGACCGCAGCACCACGATGAGGTGCGAGCTTGCCGGGGGACCCCGAAGGGCCAAGGTCTTTTGGACTGGCCCGACCTGGGAGGCTCCCTTGCGAGGCAAGTCAGTATCATCTATTGTCCAGGAGCTCCGCCACATCCCCAAACATATCAATGATAAGAATCTCCCTCCCTAGAAGCCCTTTGATCATCTCCGCTGCTTTTCAACTACCTCCCTCAGCCGCGCGACGTCCTACGTAGGACCAGGGGTTTTGGCTTTGGCCCAGGGATTGAAAAATTTCCACGCTCCCTTGATTGCGATGCATGCCGTGTCGGTCATGAGCATGGTGATTCCAGCCGTGATCCAGCCTGCTGTTGCAGATGTCATTCTGGATTCTTAAAGAAGAAAAGTAAAAAGACAAGAGTGGTGCAAATGGAGAATAAGTGCCTAAGATGGTGGGTGGGCTGTCTCTTCTCCATGTGCGAGAAAAAAGCTAAATTGTCCCTTTCTACTTATATAATAAGTATAATTTGTATTTTCTGTTAAGAAACCTACGTATGAAATAGCAAGAGCGAGTCAAACCACAGCCCACATATCAAACCAGCTTAAGAGTAAAGCATGAATCGGACTCGAAGACGGAAAGAGATTGCAAGGTCTCAGGAAAAATCGAAATCTATAAGCATTTATATCGCTAGCGCTCTCGCGCTTCTCTTTTACCCGGTGCAGCATCTGCGTTACTCTATTACGAGTTGTGCCTTGACGATGATACGCTTCAACGCCGTAGATTGGGCCAATGGGCGTAGCTGGTCATGGGTTTATTGACACCCCATACCACTCCGACTCGGCGTGTGGAGATCTGAGCCCGGGAAAATAGACATTGAAGCTGTCAAGGGTGGAGAAATATGAAAAGAAGAGAATGTGCTTGGCTTCGATATGCATCGACTCGCATGTGGGTAGGATCGAGAATATCGAAGTACTGACACCTACGGGCTCCATGTCCCGTGCGGCATTTAAACCACCCTCTGATAGGTTCTCTGTTCGGCATTGGTTCATGACTATCTTCATTAGGTTCCTTATACGATGACTTGGACTCATCATCCTTCGCCAAACAGTGTAACTTCATGGATTCTTTCCGATGTCTTATCTTCGGTACGAAAATGATCAAGGACTGTGGTGTTTCTCTTAGGCTTTTGGGCCTGGTCTAGGGTTTCGTGAGCAAGGCCTTGGGAGAAACTGTATCCTCGATGCCTAGTGTGGGAGAGGTTGCCTCGAGATGAGCCATGTTTTAAGATTCTTGACACTTTGTCGTTAATATATGAGTCTCACTCATTTTTGCTTCTTCGAATGACGAGTGTATGATTAATTCTTTATAGCTTGAAATATGGAGTTGCATTCGTCGGCAGCCTTCTCCTCATGAAAGCAACGGGCGCACCGTACACACATCACCCTAACTTGGATAGGGAGTGGGCCAGCGCTACGTCCACTTATTCCCACAGGCGAGAGCTTAGAAAATGAGTGAGTAACGGCCTTGAAACGTCAGATGAAGAACTCACAGGAGTAATCGGAGGTGAGGGGGTGCGAGGACGGGACAGAAATGGCGGGGCAGCGAGGGGAACAGGCATTTCCTCGTCCGCATCCTGGGCTGCCGCAACAAGAGCGTCGCGCCAGGATGCCGCAGGGGCAGAAGGCGCAGGTGTGTGGAAAGTGCAGAAAAGGAACTTAAGAGTTCTTGTTCTTGCCTCGTCTCTTTCTTTTACCATTTGTATCGCTGCGTCGTGGTAAATTTGCCGATCAATCTCTGTGTCATCTCGCTCGTACTTGACCGTGGTCAGCTTCGCATACAGGTGAATTTGTTCCCTTTCACGCTTAGAAATTTCATTTTTTTCGACGCCTTTTAGTCTTTCGTCGTCTTGAACTTCATTGAATTGTTTCGCGGTTCAATGAGCATTGAGTGACACGTTGATTTCGCTCTATATGCTCAAACTCCGTCAAGTGACAGACTGAAGTTGATAGATCTGGCTGCGCGAAGCTTGGATTGTTTTCGGGTTATCAAAGTGCTTGCAGTATTGACTAATGGTTGTGAATCCGCCTTGTTGGACGGTAAGCACAGTTGACAGAATCTCCTCTTCGTCGTTGTCTAATCTCTGCAAAGGTGTCGAGTCCGGGCCGGCCATACGGGTCAACTAGGTTTTTCCTTCCTCGCTGTCGTGTGCTGCTCGCACGTCCGCTTGGCCATTCAGAATGCGTACAAGAAGGCTTCAGACCGCCGGCCGGAAAGCACGTGCGGCAAGCTCAACACTGGCATTGTCCTCCTATTTTAAGGCCTGGAAGTCGTCAAGGGAGTTCAATATGTGCTTGCGATCATTTTATATTTCCTCATTGAATACGATTAATTAAAGCTCTTGATCCAGGATTAGAGAAACTGGTTGCGGCGCCTCTGGAATACTACTACACAATAGCTGAAGGCTTTCTTCATCCGTTCATGCTTGGGTTCTTCATCAATATACAAAGCTGTGCCAAAAACTTGGTGTATAGTAGTTGATGACGACTGAATAGACGAAGACCTCGCCGAAACAGTCACGCTTCTGAAGCTTCCGCTCGTTCCTTCAGTGGGTGTTGAGAATATTGAAGAAGGTTCATTCTCACGATCGTTTTCAGGCTCCACGGCAAGACCACCTTTGGTAAGAATGGCTTCCTCTTCGTGTTCCCGACCAGGCTTGTTGAGACCGTCGGTGGGCTCTTGCCACCGTCACCGCCACCGCCGCTGAGAGAGCTCGTGTTGGTAAGTTGAATAACATCGGGCGACTTCTGACCGATAACTGCTGTTGCCGTGCTTGAACAGTGTTCGGGATGGGATTGTGTTCCTCCCGACAAGGTTTTAACAAAGGGTAAGATTGGGAAGGAATTTCTTGACTAAGTTCATACCTTGAAGAGGTGAAGCAAGAGACAGGAGATTAGGAGAACAGGAGGCCCAAGTGAGAAGTTTTCGATCTGTCCTATTCCACAAGCAGAGATCATTTCCGGTTCGCCTTTAGCCCCGGGGTTCTCCGGAGGTCTTGTGCTTCTTCTACTAAGTTGGCTTTCGGCACTTATTCCGCTGCAGCATAAGCACGTCGTAATAGGAGCTGAAAATCTTGAGTCCAAGTGCTTGGACTCCATCACCCGTCAATATTGCAAGCACCATCGATTGCTTAAGATACTTCAGGACGCCCCATCCTATACTGAGGGTTCCATGAAGTCTTACCTACTCGGGTTTGAAGAATTCACATCCCTTCGAATTATGTATACCATATATACGATGTGGTGACGATAGTTCTTTGTCGCGGTTTTGAATAGTGCTCTAGCAAAACCTGATTTTTGAATGCAGTCGTGCATAATCTTGGCAACATGCTTCAAGAAGCGACGGTGAGTAAGTATATACTATCCATGATTGCCAGATTAGTTTGAAGGATAGCTCGTATTACGAAATCTATATCATCGAATATAAGGTAATAGGAGGAAAGCATATTCAAGTCTATGAATGAGAGAGAATGAGAGAAGAATAAGTCACTCAACAATGTATAGCGTCATTTCTTCTAGAGCTTACTACTCCATAGAAAGTTGAACTGGTTGACCAAATTCGTGTTCAATGGTGACGCAACGAATGTATGATAATCTGGCCGGCTTTCGAGAAATCTTGAGGCATTCGATCTTACATCGCCTTCCTGTAGAGCTTTGCCCGAACCAAGGGATCGATAATGCTTTCGATCTAGAGAACAAAATATTAACGCTGCTCTGGTTGCCTGTACGCGCGGAATTTGGCTGATGATTAAAGTGCGAGGTTCCGAAGTACGACCTAGCCGAATGTTGATGGACTCCTCTATACTAACAATATTGAATATATCGGCCAGGTTCAGCTGTCTGAAAGCATGTAGGACTCTTGAGTATTAGATGTAATACGGCCTTGCCAGGTTGTCCTTTCTTGTCCGTTCCGCAAGGTGATTGTGTGTTGAATATTTTTCTTTACTGAAGCAGAACGAAGATAAATCTTGTCGAGACTTGAAGTAGTTAGACGAGCAGTATATAAAAGTATCTGCTCTGAGGCCGGAAAATAACAGCTGATGCCATGGTAATTTTGTTTTTACCTTGTTCTCAGCTTGTTGTTAAGTAACAACGCCTTTGGGCACTACTAACTGAGTGTTGTTTTAAATAAAGCTTAGCACCACGTTTGTAGCTTTGATGGACTCGTCTTTGATAGAGTCTCTCCGAAAATCCTAGTGCATGCTTGAACTCGGGCAAGGCAACTGTGGTGATTTGTCAACGCTAGTTGCTCGTATCCTCCCATGAGCACTCAGTGCACTTAAGATCGAAATCGCCTGAAGTGTACATTGAGATGCTCTTGTTTCCTCGACAAGGTAATCTCATCTCGATGTAATGCATCGATGATGACATTGCAGCCGTTTACCGAGCATTATTGCTCTCGGTTCGATTCTCCCGCGCCATCATGGCTCTCAGAAAAAAAAAAACCTTTCAATAATTCTCCACATCACAAACAAAAGCAAAATCTTAACTCTTGACAAGACCTCTGTACGAAGAGTTTTCATAGGGCTCTTGAACGAATTAAAACTATCCTTTCTCGTTTCTGATAGAGTCGTTCGGTTTCTCAGAACAGAATTTCGCTCAATTTTGCTTTACAAAATATGACAATCTCGCATCACTCTTTGAAGAGGGAGAAGATTCGCCTATCTACGAGCTCTGTTGATGTCCAAGACAGTTGATCGAGACTGTTGTAGAAAGCGATCATGCTCGGCAACTCGTAAAGCGTCCAACTATGGTTGACGGCAACGATCAGACTGATCTTTCTACCGGTAAACCAAGAAAAGAGGCGGACATAAGAGGGAATGTTGGCGGTAAAGGAGTCGGAAAATTGAAGAGCTGAGATTTCTGTCCAGGTCTTAGACCAGGCACTGCATCCGCAGGCCCCTCTCAGCCATGCGAGCCCTTTGTTAACCAATCTTTTGTACATGCATGATTCTGCATCCGCCAATAGGCACGACGGCAAAGGCTGACCTCTTTTTCCCCGTCGAAATATAAAGTTGATATCTGGAGTTGTTTTCTCCCAGCAAGTTTGCGATTTGCGAGTATTAGTCCCTGATAGCAATCATAGAATTTCGGGCTGAGGTCGTGCTTGCCTTGCTTAATTTTATTCAACAACGCAAAAATTCTCGCACCAGCGTGTTTGCTTTGGTTTTGCTCATCTCAATAATCTCCTTCAGCTGTTTGTTCTTGAGTAAACAAGAGACAGTCAAGAAAGGTAGGTCTTTCGAGTCGTACTTCTCTGCCTCAACGGAAACATCCTGGTTCTCATCTGAGATCACGATTCTTTAATCATCGTATGAGCTTTAGCATCTATGCCTTTGTTCACGTGAAACTCATCTTAAATAGCTCGTGCGGAACGAAATATAGAGCGGTCGTCGAATCTGTCATCTTTCCTTTGTCATTCTTCGCTTTCTCAAGCATCCTTGAATCGCAAAATACCGGTGTTGTGCAATTTGTTTGCAAATGATTGCACGATAGAGGTGCAGACAATTTGTTGAAAGATGTAGAGTGCGAGCTCAACGCATTTAATTTCAACGCATTTCCCTCTCTTGTTTTTGTTGTCCATCACGTGTATGAAAGCTCTCGGTTGTTCTTTTGAGGGTTTTGTTTTCGTCTCTCGTCATTGTTACATTGTGATGGTGCACCAAAGACGAATTATGAGTATATCCTCTTCTCAACGATCGTATTGCGAAAGCTATGATTCATTGCGTCCTCTGCGGGTAAAGATAGTGTTATCCAAGCCGACTAACCCCTCACTTGAAAGACTATTGACCGGACAACATGGCAAGAGGTTCCTCATTAATCTTGAAGCAAATGAAGAGACTTCTGGAGCTGCCCATATACAGTGCGTACTCTCTACTCGTGTGCATGCCTATCATCAGATAGACTCCTGGGACGTTCTTGTCATAGGAACCAAAGAAGGCACCTTTGTTGCACTGCGGAAGCCCGTTGACCAGGTTGGGAAAAGTAATTGTGTCCTGACCCCTCAGCATCTGAGCGATAACAACTGTGGGTTGCTCTCATCTAATCTAGACAAATTTTTCTTGTACACTATTTTTGATGTGACCTCTACTATCTGACGTACCTATGATCACGCATGCTTCGTGTTATTCAGAGTATCCCACAGGCTAATGTGCATCAATGATCCTTCAGTCACCTCCTGGATTACATGTCCAAGAGTATATAGCTGCTTCGCGCTCGACCATGTAATTTCCGACGTCATCGTCGAGGCGCTGGATGAAATGACGTCCCCCATTCGTCCTCACGAAGAATCCGAATCCAAGATGGATTGGCTTAAGGCGGCGTACGTTTGAATCTAGCTGCACTTCTGTAGAACTGCTTAGCGAGTGCGGTTTTATGTTGCTGATGCCGGCCAAAACCTCTCATAAAAAAGGCCTCAAAGTCTTCCTCAGAACCTGGCCCAACCGTCGGAATGCCTCCAGAGAAATGGGCTGCAGCAGTGCCGATAGGGGCCATAGTGGTCAGTAGAAGCAGTAGTAGCGGCCGAGCAGTACCACGAGATATTTGCCTGCCAGACTCAACAATAGTGCCAGTGCTCGTAGTAGTATCCGAGAAGAGATCGAAAGTAGAAGTAGTATCAGCCATCAGCCCGAAGTTATCCTGAGTATTAATGTCGGTAGATGTCGAAGAAGAGAAGAAGCTGCGACTGTAGCGAAGGAGGCATCCTGGACTTGTCGCGCTTCCTATAACTTCGTCTTATCTTAAGACATGGTCGATTCTTCTTAATAACTGGTGAAGAGTTTAGACTGGTGCTGCAGCCAATCGTCGATGTGAATGGCCAACTGACGGACGAGGGAGCCCACTGTTGGCATAATCCTCACCTGGGCCGCCGAGGGCCAACTAGAGAGTGTCTATTTTTTATTTTTCGTTCAAGATTTCTTAGTAAGTTCATAGCTAACTTCGCGAAAAGAGTGCAGAAATCGTTGAAGCCTGGTTCGTTCGGCCATCTGTAGATCGGTATATTCCTCGGTCCTGTCCGGATCGTGCAGGAATATTTGGATTTTTTTTTCGTTGACTCTGTCGCCTTCCTTATTTACCACATCCTTTTCACTCGCGGATGCTTGTGGTGCCCGGAAGTCCGATCTTGCCTAAGACCAGTGGTACCATGTAGCAATCGGCTGTCCTTGTAAGACGTACAATATGGGATGTTGCTGCGCCGTCATTAGACGATCGGATGAGCTCATGATCTAGTCGTTTGTCGAGATATTAGCAGGTTCCGAGTTCTGCTGTACGAGTATAGGAAGCATGGACCGCTCATCTCAGGCATGAGCTAACATTTGTGTTCCTCTACTACATATGTAGATAGAGGCCGGTTGTTGGAAAAGCCTTCGCTCGAACTGATGGCAATCCGCTCGATTGATTATTTTTCTGGATAGTATAAGTAGACCCAGGCGCCCGGCAACCTTATTCAGTATTCTCATCCACACCAAGTCATATTCTTTGTGATTAGATATATAGAAAGCAACATCCAAGGCTTTGTGAAGAGGAAAAATGGACTGGAATATCCCCATTTATTTATCAGAAGGAAGGTAGAAAATTCGAAGTAGTTGACTGGGAAATAGAGGTCGAGTGTGGCATGTAGATAAGAGGGAGGTAGGAGGGGGAAAGTGGGTTTTATGTAGGCGAGGATGACCAAGGTTCGAGCTAAAACGGATGAATCTCGAGAGTATCTATTCCATGAAATCCTCTCGCCGTTCACGGGTTGTGAGAAGGTGAAGTGGTGCGAGAAAAGTGACGCGAAGTGAAGGTACGAACATGTTATTAATGGGATGAGCAGTGCAGAAGTTGAAGATTAGGAGAGGAATAGTACGGATCTTAACAACGGTTACCGTTGCCCAGATTACCTCCGACCGTTGATCATTCCCTAATTCCTTGGCAGTCCAACCACCCAAAGGCGCCGGCGACCGTTACTTCTAACAAACAGGTCCCCCTTTCAAGCCAAAAGTTGATCAACTGTTTTCCTGACGTTCATCGTCCTCAAATCTCCGTAGTGTTGCCCAATCCCCAGGAAAACCACTGGTATTCCCGTTGCATGCACCATACTAACCAGAGTCCCTACCATATCGCCAACTGTATCGCATTTACTGATTATAAACCCGTCCAATCTTCTTTTACCTCCAAATGCCTCATTAAAACTTCTGGCCTGCGCCACACTGTCACTCCCAACAAGAGCCTCCCCAACCATGAGGATCTTGTCCGGCTGTGCGAAAGTCGCAAACTTCTCAAGTGAAGACATCAGGCGCGCATCGTTGTGACGCCGGCCTGCGGTATCGATTAGGACAACGTCGAATTGATGCTGCGTAGCATAGGAAACAGCATCCTTAGCAATGTTAGCCGCGTCTTTCCCATATCCCTTCTCGTACAGCTCGACTTTCCCCAGTCCTTCCCGATCGGAGAGTTCCTTCAAGTTGCGAGCATGAACGCGTAGCTGCTCAACAGCGCCGGAGCGGAAAGTATCGCAGGCGGCAATGAGCAGCTTGAAGTCATTTTGAAGGAGGAAAAAAGCGAGCTTGGATAGATTCGTGGATTTGCCGACGCCATTGACGCCGACGATGGAGATGACGTAAGGGCGTCGCGGTGTGAGGGATAGAGGAGAGGGAGATGTGACGGCGGTGATGGAGCGAAGAATGTCGAGGGAAGTGGTGGGGGTCAGCATTTTGCGGAGGGAAGATTCCATTGCTGTATGGATTGTTGATCGAACGCCTTGAGTAGACAATTAGCTACGAACCAGAGTCAAGAAAGGCAGAAGCATACTCTCAAAGCTGGCGGTTTTAACGCCTACTAGCTCTCTTTCCACGCCTTCACACAACCTTACGGCAGCCTCTCTTGCCACGTTTTTCTTTAGGAGATGCTCTTCCATCCCCTTCATTGATTTATCAAGATCCTCTTTTGTCAAAACCTTACCCCCAATGACATTTCGGAAAAGTCCAGTGATGGCACCTAAGCTAGATCCCACCACACCACTACCTACTGATGAAGACGGTGATTTCTTTTCACTAGATTCCTGCAAGATTGAATGTACTTCATCGTCAAGATCCTTCAAAACGAACTGGCCCTTTCCGGTTCTGATCCCAAAAGATTCTGGATTTATTGCACCCACACTAGCTCTGGAATCGAAATCAGGATTCGTTGTTTCATTACTGTTAGCGGACGCCGCCGAATAGTCAAGAATCACTCCATCATCCTCGTCCGCCATACCATCAACATCCCATCTCCTCATCTTTTTCGTAGCATTCCTGGCAGGCTTCGATTTATTTCTTGACATTTCGTCTCCAGAAGACGCATTTGCTGATGCTACAGTCTTTCTAGCTCTTCGCGAACCACCTTTTGGACCTAATTTGGCAGATAGTAAGTGGCTAGCGAGGGGTGTGGTGGGTCTGGAGTTATCGGGTGTGGGTATCGGAGTAGGTTCTGTTGATGACCCTGGTATATTCGGTACCCTGTGTTGATCTAGAAAGAAGGCATGGGTCAGCCTTAAAGGACCCGGACTTGGAGCGGCCCCGGACATACTATTAATCAGTCCCGGTATAGGCGGCGCAGGTTCATCTACCGCGTTCCCTGAGCTTGACGGTGGCGTGAAGTCATCCGGCGTAAGCTGTGGCGCTCTCTGTGTGTTTTGCTCTGCTGAACCTTCTAGTTCTCTCACTTGCTGGTTGAAATATCCGTCAAAGTCGCATTGCACGATACTTGTATGCGGTTTCTTGAGCTGGTCTTTGTAGAGGTCCACAAAAATGACTCGGATATTATCCAAAAGCTTATCAACCCAAGAAAGATGAAGTAGAGATTGGTAGACTGCCTGATATGATTCATTAGCAACGATAGACGATGATAGCTCCTGCCTTGAGCATACGAACGACGAAGATGAGGCCTAGGTCTTTTACACTAGTCCATCTCAGCGTATATTGATCTTTCTTATACATCGGATTCTTCGCCGCTGAAGAATCGTCCACAAGGCCTGCACCGGAGGTAGTTTTCTCTTCGATAAAGACATCCTTTATAAAGCCATTGATGATATTGCTGCTCACAGGTACGTAAGATTTAGACCACAGCACCACCCCCGAGGTTGAGAGTATCTCAAAGCCGTCTAACATTTCGAAGGTCGAGCAAGCAGCTGAGTGAACATGCGGTGGGAGACGCTTAATCGTTCAAATCGGCTCGTAAGGCTTACATAGTATGAAAAGAACCTTCAGCTGAGTTGGGTAAATCTCAAGTCTTGCCGCGGTTAGCGGGCAAGCCGAGGTTAGCGGCCACGACCTGATGACTCTACCACCATACGGGCCTTTTAAAACGGAATCACTATCCGTGCCCCCCACTTTCGCTCATCCTTCGCTTATAGGCGTACACTCATCCTCGTACAGGTATCAAACTCCGCCTCCCCTCCTACTTGGTACTCCCTCCTTCAGGAATGGAACAAGGATTAGACGGTTAGGTGAGTTTAGCTACATAATACTCAGCTGTACCTCGCATAGAATAGTAATCAAGCTATCAACTGAATCGTTGCAGCATTATTAGATGTATTGTCGCGCTTCATCAATTGCATCGTATTTACTTCAATGCTACATTTGAACGTTTCAAGGTCTACTTTCTTTACACTGAGGGGGAAGCTACATCTTGACGAGACCTTCGCTTTGCTTCCCATCACTAATTTTTGTCTCATTATTTTACTTCTCTTGCGGGTGGAGAGGGAAGTGAGGCAGGGGGTGTACATGTAGGAAGAGAGTGTGTACGTCTTGTGGTTTCCATGTAATATTGCTACAAATGTTTACCTTTACATATACTTCCTATCTTCGAAGCCGCGTAACACAAATGCAGGACGTCATATCAGTAATATACCCAGATACGAAGGCAGAATACGAGCGCTGTTGTGTGAGCTTATTTTACGGTGTTGACTATCAATTGATAATACTATGAAGGTCGATCTACACGTCTGCTCCCTTATTTTGAGCGGTGTGACACAGCTCAATATAGTGGTACAATTGGATATCACGACAAACAGAAGCGTTGCAGGCGAGACTACTATATGGCGTTGACGACCATTTCCCACTACTACACAAGACAATCTATTGGTCTACTCCAGACGATGAGTGATCCAGCGAAGCGCAGGACCTTGTGTCAGCATTACGACCAGACAAAAGAAAAGCAAGCCACCGAGCAATGTCAATGTCTCATCGCAGTCGAAATCTAATCAATATATATAGGCTCCCTCTCTCACTCCTAATCCTATCATCATCTCTTCTGTGCTCCATCTTCACTCCATCTACAACCGTCTCAGAAAATCGCTCAACAAGAAATACCCAAGCCTCTCCACCTTTCCCTAGATAGTATTGTTCTTAGCAGCCAGCAAACATGCTCGTCTTCAAGCTTATTACCGCAACCCTCTCTGCCGCCACCGTGGCCGTGGCCTGCCAGAGCTACAACGATTGTCCTGGCCAAGAAGTATGCTGCAGTACGTCCCCATTTTAAATTTCTCCTTCCACATCCACCACTGCCACCCTATAGAGAAAGATTTCCTTCCATCCTTCCTCGTTTCTCTAGTCCTTAACATGTGGACACCCGTTCTGATATTGCCTATTATTAGCTGTCGGCCCAGCGCCCTACCAAGGCGGGTATTATACCCAGTGCGCTGCCACGGACAGTACTTGCTGCAACGACAGGCTGCCGGGTTGGGATGGGGTTCCGGCTACTCATTCGGTCTGTGATGGTTAATGCGGGGTCGAAGCTGGATCGAGGAGAAGGGGGTTGGGGGAAGAGGGGGGATAGGAGGGACGAGTTTGATTGGTATAAACCGGTGGGGGCGATGAAGGCTTGAGAACGATGGACCTTTGATCAAGTGTCTTTGGGGGTGCAATGATGTATGCTAGGATGAACGCCCTTTACTTTCGCAGAATTCACAAGCGACTATCCAAGAATCCTTCTAGCTTCAGACAATAGCAGCTGCTTCTTGTTCAAATTAGCAGCGCAGGAGAGGACTAGCTTTCATCTGGGCGTAGATCATAGTAAGAGATTCTGGTTTTCCAATGACCAATCACGTCGTTCAAATCCCAGAGTTCATGGACAGGGCACGAGCGTCTAGAGATCAAAAGTTTTGCATTGTTAACCCTCGTGAGGCCCTGGAGGTCGCTAAAACCCACTCCGCAACCCCTGTCTAGCGGCATATGTAGGCAGCTGGAAAGCTAAGGTATCGTATCCTCTAACAATGCTGTCCTCCAAAAGAACACACAATCTCTCGAAGACCAGATACAGTATCAATTGACGGTACAACCTCAGTAGCACGTTACAGCCATAGGCAATGCAACGGTCGTCATACGCTCCTCCACCAGCGCATTCACCTCCGCTCCACCATCCGGTTCCGCAACATGTCTCAACCGTCCCAATGATGCGCTCTCCACCACCTCCTCAATCTCAGGGGAGTAATTATGGGAGCCCTTATGGTGGGCAAATGGGTCAAGGGCAGCAAGCCCCGGGTGGAGGTGGACCGTTTGCCCCAGCATTTGGAGGCTTCATGAACGACCAGACCGCGCAAATGGGCTTCCAGGTGGGCAAGACAGCCCTCAATGCTGGGCAAGAGTATGTGGAGCAAAACGTGTGTATCACTCATTCTGAAATCTTGCATCCTGTACTCTGCTAAACTTGCACAGATAAACCGCTACGTGCCCGTCGGTGCCCTGAAACACTACTTCAACGTCACAACTCCATACGTCCTCCGCAAGATTCTCCTTGTCCTCTTTCCCTGGCGCCACAAGCCCTGGTCTCGTCAACAACGGCCCTCAACCACCTCCAGCTCCCAGGAATCGGCGTCCTACAGCTACTACTTCCTCCCCCCTCGCGACGATCTCAATTCCCCAGACATGTACATTCCAGTCATGGCTTTCGTCACCTACATCCTCCTCTCCACGCTCCTCGCAGGCCTCCGAGGTGCTTTCCACCCTGAAGTCATGGGCCTGACCGCCACCACCGCGTTCGTGGTCGTAGTCCTAGAGATTCTCGGGCTGAAGTTTGGGACGTATATCCTAAGCATTAGCAACGACAGCCAGCTCCTCGACTTAGTCGCCTACTCCGGCTACAAATTCGTTGGCGTGATTGTCACGCTGGTCATCTCCGAGATCTTGAACAGAGGGGCTGGTACTGGTGGATGGGCGGGATGGACCATCTTCACCTACACTTTTCTTGCGAATGCATTCTTCCTTGTAAGACTCAGACCCTTTCTTCCCAAAGCCTAGAGTTCCTATTGACCCTTTGATTCAGCTCCGCTCCCTCAAATACGTCCTCCTCCCCGACTCCTCATCCTCGACACCAGCCGGCAGCGGCATGCAAACCGTCGCGCGCTCCCAGCGCAATCGACGGACGCAGTTCCTATTTCTGTACTCGTACATTGTGCAGTTTATATTCATGTGGATACTCAGTCGGCAGGATAGCGCGACGGCGAGGGTAGTTGGGGTAAAAGCTTGAAAAGGATTGGTGTACTTTAATCTATAGATGTTGGCATGATTGTTGTTCGCAAAATCGCAGGTGACAATTTTTGATCTTCGCCATTGTGGATGGCTGTTATTTCACCCTCCTTGCCCCTTTTCCTACCACCCACTCAAATACTCCACTCCCTGTATTGCTCTACTCGGGAGATTGAGCAACGCTCTGGAAGTCCTATGACCTGCTGACGAACGACTTACTGGAAAGAGGATGCTGAGACGATGTAGCTTAAGAACGAAAGAGAATGCCCTCTGGAAAACAGACCTGGATCGGGGTGTCTCCTAGCCACACACCCGCCTCGAAAGCACAAAACCTACCTTACTCAGGAAGGCTACTTCACGCGTCAAGCCAGACACCCAAGCAAAGGTCGAACGCCAGTAAACAGCAACCTCGTTTTTTATAAAGATATCCAAACATGACAAATTGGACTCTATGTTTTCTTGAAAGAACATGTGGGTTGATTCGAATTTTCGGCTGCGCAGCTTCTGGGACAAGAAGAGATGTGGTGAGGTACATGGAAATGATGGGTCTTGAGATCTTGATCCCGTTGGTTCGAATGGTCGTTTACCTGACCGAGGAAAGGAGCTCTTTCGACACCATATATATCTCCAAACCACTTTTTCTAGAGCAGCCTACCTACTCCCAGCTCGATTCTTCTCAATGATCGAATGAGTGCATATTTGAAACGAGCGATAGAATGGCCGGCACCGATGTCTGGATTGCTCTATTTACTAAGGATCTACGCGTCGAGAGAATCATTCACCAGCTCAAGAGAAAGGGAAATAGACCCGCTGTTCATACTGACGGGATTGAATGAAGAGATCACTAGCATCCTCTTTTCAACAATGCTAAATGCTGACTCTCTATACCTGGATAATAGCTGGAGCTATAGAATCCAAACGAGACTCAAGATCCTATCCTCCACCTCGATAACACACCTCTTTCCAGCACCAACACCAAGTATTAGAAGAAAGATCGTCTCTTCCGCATCCCTTGACCCGCTCACTTCGACAGCATTCACAAAAAGCCACACAACTTTCCAAATACCAATATCCCGCCTACCTAGGAACGAACAGGCCTTTTATACTCCAAGCTTTGGATAAGGAACAATTTCCGGGATTTCCGGTTCTGGTTGTATGCTTGCAGGGGATGTGAGAACTGTCGCAGATAGCGGTAGCAGTAGTGGTGTGGTAGTGTGGAAGTGTAGAAGTGTAATGGTGTGATGGCGTGGAGGTGCTCCTTTTATTTTTGATAGAGCAGGTATTTGCGGACTGACGAGATTACTTGAGCAGTTCGTTACCTCTCCCTCTTCATGCTCGATACTTCCGTATTAAGAAGGTGCGGATGGTGGGCATCGTACGCGCTGTGGCTATTCCACCTTGTTGGAGCCAGAAACCGTATCTGCAACTCTGTCCATCCACCATAACGTGCCGTCTTCATGAGAGCATCTTCCCTCTCCGGAACCACAATTCCCCCCCACCCCCCCTTTTTTCCCCAACGAAACAACCCCCCACCCCGGGGCTCACCAAGACAAAAAAAATGTCACCCCCCCGTTCCTGCATCACAACCATCCTCCTACCCAACCCCAGCCCAGCCCAGCCCAGCCCATAACCCCACCCATAACCATCCCCCCCAATTTCATTCCCACCGCTACCACACCAACCTCTAACCTCCTGCATCTCCGTTGTAAACCAAGGCCAGAAGAATTTAAGCGAGAGAACATATGGTGAAAGCTCGCCGCGCTTTGGTATTGCGTAGGAAGGCGTGAGGTTGAGGGTTTTCGGTGGAGGGGATCGCGTTCAGTATACACAACACTGTGAATTGAAGAGAAAGAACAAGAAAAGAGATGCTGGATGCCAGACACGAAGTTCCATATGAACGATAACGCGCGGGGCGTGTGTGCGAAGGGAAGCTGGACGCACAGTGAATGAATATAAAAAAACACGTCCCGAAAAAAAAATCGTGCAAAGTTAAAGAAGGGGCAGGGGAGTGAATGGGAGTGAAAGAAGTATGATGCGAGACTGAATCAAAGGAGGACTGTCGTTTTTTTCTATCTGTCCTCTCATCGAGAGAAAATTTCGCTGAAAAGAAGTATTACAAGAGGCAAAAAATCAAAAACTACAACGCCC